>Ga0209591_10001471_pt1 | contig 29099 bp, 28 predicted proteins | sample MAT01_FD_187207 | JGI IMG/M metagenome (GOLD analysis project Ga0209591, IMG submission 187207) | Freshwater microbial communities from Lake Fryxell liftoff mats and glacier meltwater in Antarctica - MAT-01 (SPAdes) (version 2) | ecosystem: Environmental > Aquatic > Freshwater > Ice > Liftoff... | reverse complement strand
TACACACCCTGACACCTCCCCTCAGAGTGGCTGGTTTTGAACCCTATACTTTCGACCTTCCCTGGCTGGTTTTCATCTCTCCACTTTCGACCCTACGTGGCGGGTTTTGACTGACCCCGGACATCAAAGAAGCCGTGGGCCTGAAAGTCGGCCTGCACCGCCCCGTTGAACCAGTCCTGCCCCTGCGCCGCCGGCATATCCTGGACGAACTTGCGCAAGGTGTCCTGATCGCACGGGCTCTGCCGGTCGTAGTGGTTCTTCAGATTGAAACCCGCGCATTTCAACACCACTTCCCGACTCTGAGGATCCAGGTGCCTGGCGGCCAGCGTCGGATCCAGTGCCCCCAACAACCCCCCGCACCGCACCCCCCGCTCCCAGGCCAGGAAGGAGTGTTCGGCGTGCAGCTTCAAACTCAGGTTGGCTGCCAGGATGAACCACCGGGGCACCTCCTCCCGCTTGCGTGCGGTCGGCATGTTCCGCGCCCGGGTCACCAGCATCTGCTCACGAAAACACAACTCAAAAGAATGCCTTCTCGTCGGCCTGGCCCAGGATCTCCAGACCGTCGAACTCCCCGCGCCGGAAGGCTTCCAGCACCCGGCGGGGATGGGGTTCAACCAGTTCCAGGTTCACCTGGATGAAGGGGAGGGCCAGGGTTGAAGTCGGCGCTCGGCCATCTGATCAATCAGGGCCACCAAGGTCGCCGACTGCTTGACCAGGCGCGCGCGGGCCAGTTGCCAGCGGCGATACTCGCGGGTCAGAAGACGCAAGCGGCCGCGTTGATCCCCGGGCACCGAATACAGCCGATTCTTGCCCGATTCACTCCGGGTCAAGACCCAGGAAGCGTGCAGGTCTCCCCGCGCACACCGACAGTTGGGTTTACCGCACTTGCGCCTCAACTGGTAGAGCGAGCCCTGAACCATGGGTGCTTCGAGTTGAAGGGTGCGCAGCGTGCGCGCCAAGGCGAGGTGCGTCCGCCACAGATCTTGCCGCAGCCGGGAAACCGGTTCGCTCATGTCTGCATGCACTATTAATTAAATAATGCAGATATCAAGCCGAAAATCTCCTCCCGCGGCCAAAACTTGAAATTCGCCCCATCACCCCTTCAAAATCATCAACTCTGCAGCTCTTTCCAACGCCTTTCTCCAGTGTCTGAATCGCAGAGCCCTTCATTTGATGCGCCCCGCCGCCTAAGGGCGGGACTCCGAACCAAGCGCTGAGGCCGCCATTCTTATAAGGTCTGGCACCTGCTTCCCCACTGGCCGTTTGGTAGATTAGGCGCGCTCGTTTTCTCACCTTTGACGGATACGGACATCACCCTCATGGGCGCGTCCTGCCGTTCTCGGTCTACGACGGAATTTGGCGAAGATCTAGGTGCGGGAGAGTTTTTCTACTGCGCGCGTGGATGAAACTGGTCATGCACTTCCCGCAGGCGTTTACCAGCCACGTGAGTGTAGATCTCCGTCGTGCTGATGCTGGTGTGGCCCAACAATTCCTGGATGACGCGCAGGTCGGCTCCGTGTTCGAGCAGATGGGTCGCAAAGCTGTGGCGCAGCATGTGTGGGGTTACCGGTCGGGCAATGCCGACGCGCTGGGCCCATTGTTTGATTCGCAACCACAGGGTCACGTGAGCGAATGCGGTGCCGCGCTGGGTCAGGAAAACATTCGCCGGCGAACGGGGTCGGATCAGTTGCGGGCGGGCCGCGGCGAGATAGCGCTGGAGCGCGGCAATGGCGGCTCGGCCCATCGGGACGACCCGTTCTTTATTACCCTTGCCGATGACCGTGACGAAGCCGGCCTCGAGGTGGAGTTGTTCCAGGCGGAGGGACCGTAATTCAGCCAAGCGGAGTCCGCTGGCGTAGGCCAGTTCGAGTACGGCGTGATCACACAACTCTCGGGCGGTGACCTCGCCGGAAGGGGTCTCTAAAAGTTTGGTGATCTCGTCGGCCGAGAGCGCCTTGGGCAAGGTTTTCCAACGGCGGGGCAGGGACAGGTTCTCGGCCGGATTGGTGGTCAGGAACCCCTCGATGACTGAGAACTTGAAGAATGCTCGAAAGGCGGCGACTTGGAGGTAGAGGGTGGCGGAGCTGAGCTTTTTCGGCGCCTCGGGGTCATCCAAGTGTCGCCGACTGCGCTGGTGTTCGAGGAAGGCCATGAGATCGGCGGCCGACACCTCCCGCCAGGCGGTGCGCCCCTGTTGTTCGGCCCAGGAGGCGAGTTGGCCGAGGGCGTGGGAATAGGTGCGCTGGGTATGGAGAGCTTGCCCGCGTTCGTGACGCAGATGCACCAGGAATTCATCTACCAGGGCGGCCAGCACGGGTACAGCAGACGGTGGAATCCCGCTGGGGGGAACCTCAAAACGGACCGAAGCCGAGACGGGGGGATTAGTTGCCGACGCGGTAGAGGGCGGATTTGGTGCGCAGGAATAGGGACTTTCCAGAGATCGCAGGGGAGGCCATGAAACCGTCTTCCAGTTGGTTTTCGGCGAGTATGGCAAACTTCCGATCGGCCGCCAGGACCGTCGTCTTGCCTTCTTCGCTGCAGACATAGAGGCGTCCGTCTGCCGCGACCGGTGACGCCGAGTAATTACCTCCGACCCGCTCGTTCCAGACGACTTCACCCGTCCGCGCTTCCCAGCAAGTGGCCACGCCATCGTCGCCGATGGCGAACAGGAGGTCGTTCAACCGCAGCAATGATGGTTTTTTCGGAACCCCCCGTTTCGAGCGCCAGACGACCTGTAACTGGGAGTTGGTAGGATTGGCGGCGTTGGCGTCGATGACTTCGCCCTTTTTCCCGGGGCGGATGGCCAGCACCTGGCCCTGGGACCAACCGGTCGGCACAAAGACCATTCCAAATCCCACGGCCGGGCGCGTGCCGGCAGAATGGCTGGTACGTTCCTCGACCCGCCAGAGTTCGGTGCCGGTGGCGGGGTCGTAGCCGTACATGGCCTTGGCGCCCTGACTGAGAAGTTGAGTCACTCCGTTAAAGGTGGCGAACGTTCCGGTCGTGTACGCTTTGCGCCAATCGCCTTCCGCCTCGGGTTTGCCGTCCGGACCGAGGTCCTGGTAATCGATGCCGCGAGTCGTTTCCCAAATCGTCTTCCCGGTCCGCTTGTCCAGGGCCACTAAATACTGGCGATCACTGCCGTCGAAATTCAGGTAGAGCCGTTCACGGTCCAGGATCGGCGATGAACCGGCCCCGCGGAAGTGATTGCAGACAAAGTCCCGACGGGCCCAGAGCTGGGCGCCCGTTTGCGTGTCCAAACAGGCGGTTCCGGGTGAGCCGAAGGTGACGTAAACACGGCCTTCTTCTATGGCCGGAGTGGGTGAGCCATAGGTATTGAATTTATGAGCGAATTGGGGCTTCTCCACGGTGAATAGTTTCAGGTCGTGGACGATTTTTCCGCTCTCCCGGTTGACGGCCAGCGCGGAGAGTTCCTGGCCGTTCTCAGTGGCCGTGGTGATCCAGACCTGATTGCCCCAAATAACCGGGGAAGACCACGCACGGCCGTGAATGGGTGTCTTCCACTTGATTCCGTTGGTTTCACTCCACTGCAAAGGCAAGCCGGTGGAGGTTGAGGTCCCATCCCCGCGCGGTCCGCGGAATTCAGGCCAGTGCTGGTCGTCGTCGGCCCGGGCCACCAACACCAATCCCAGCGCGGCGAGGCAGTACAGGAGGGGTAACTTCATGCCGGGAGACTAGTCAGTTGATCCCACGGCCGGCAACGCTTCGTCGGTGGAACCGTGCAGTGTGTCCCCTTCCGGGTAAGCGCAGCGGTTTTGATTTGGTGCCGTGGCTGGGTTCGGGCAGCGTCCGACCCATGCGGTTTCGGAAAGTTGTGGCGTGGTTTCTCCTCGTTCTCCTCGGGCGTCTCTTGGCCCAGGAAAAACCGACTCCCATTGACGCGCGGATGATGCGCTATCCTGACGTTTCAGCGACGCAGATTGCCTTCGTCTATGCGGGCGATATCTGGATTGCGCCGAAGTCGGGCGGAGTGGCCACCCGGTTGAGTTCGCCGAGGGGAGAGGAATCGTTTCCGAAGTTTTCGCCCGACGGAACCTGGATTGCCTTCTCCGGCAACTACGACGGCAACACCGATCTGTACCTCATGCCCGCGTCCGGAGGAGTGCCGCGCCGGATCACGCATCACGGAGCACCGGACCGGCTCGTCGGCTGGTTCCCAGATGGCAAAAGTCTGCTCTACGCGACTTCGATGACGAGTTACAAGGATCGGTTCAATCAGCTCTACCAGGTGAGCATGGACGGCGGATTGCCCGAAAAATTACCGATGCCGTATGGCGAGTTCGGCAGCGTCAAAGCGGATGGGAAAACCTTAGCTTACACGCCCATCTCCCTCGAATTTCGCACCTGGAAACGCTATCGCGGCGGCATGACTCCGGATATTTGGCTGTTCGATCTCCAGACGTTGGAATCGCGCAACCTGACCCGGTCGGATTCCGATGATTCCATCCCGATGTGGCACGGGGATACGCTTTATTTTGTCAGTGATCGCGACACGGCGAAGCGGGCCAATCTGTGGGCGTGGGATTCCCAGACGGACCAGTTCCGGGCGCTGACGTCTTTCACGGAGCAGGACATCCATTTTCCCAGCGCGGGTCCGCATGAAATCGTCTTCGAGAATGCGGGAAAACTCTATCTGCTCGACTACGAGACTCAGAAAACTCGGGAAGTGAACATTGAGGTGGTGACTGACCAGGCGACCCTCAAAGCCCGGGACGCCAATGTCAGCGGTTTGATCCAAGACGGAGCTCTTTCGCCGACCGGCAAGCGGGTCTTGTTGGGGGCGCGAGGGGAGATTTTCAATGCGCCCGCCGAGCAAGGCGTGGTGCGCCATCTGACGCGATCCTCCGGGGTGGCCGAGCGCTTCCCGGCCTGGTCACCTGACGGAAAATTATTGGCCTATTTCTCTGATCGAACCGGGGAGTACGAGTTGACCGTTCGGGCGGCGGATGGGACGGGAGTGGAGACTAATCTGACGAACCTTGGGCCGGGTTTTCGCTATTCGCCGCTGTGGTCGCCCGACTCCAAGAAACTGGCGTTTATTGACCAGGCCATGCGGATTCAGGTATTCGATCGGAATACGGCGACGAACACGGTGGTTGGACGACAACTCTGGAAATACCACGGCGACCTGGCGGCTTTCCGGGTGAGTTGGAGTCCGGACAGTCGGTGGTTGGCGTGGGGACAAGATTTAACGAACCAGCAGTCCGCCCTCGTCTTATACGATTTGAAGGAAGGCCGGTCGCATCCGGTGACTTCGGGCTTTTATAATGACGATCAGCCGACGTTCGGTCCGGACGGCAAGTTCCTCTACTTCCGCACCACGCGGGGCTTTACCCCGTCGTATAGCGATTTGGACAACACCTGGATTTATGCGAATGGCGCGCGCTTGGCGCTGATCCCGTTGAAGCGCGATACGGTGAGTCCCCTGGCTTCGAAAAATGACGAGGAAGAACGTGGCCGGGAGAAGAAGGAGGTCGAGACCACTAACACGCCTCCGTCGACCAACGTGGTGGTGGGCTTCACTAATGTCGTCGCGGTCGGTGTCACCAATCTGGTGGCGGGCACGACCAATTCCCCGACGAGTACGAACGGGGTGGCTCAGGCGGAGGCTCCGAAACCGACCGAGATTGACCTTGATGAGCTGGAACGTCGGGTCGTCCTGTTGCCGCCAGGAGCAGGCCAATATGACACCCTCATTCCGCTGGCGGGGGCCAAACTAATCTATCGGCGGCTGCCTCGGACCGCTGGAGAAGGCGGCGATTCGCCCTTGCTGATCTATGACCTCGACAAGCGCGAGGAGAAGGTCGTTTTGGGAGACTGTGGCGGGGCTGAACTGTCCGCTGATCGCAATAAATTGCTGGTTAACTCCGGGGGTAAATGGGTGGTCATTGAACCCAAAGAGGGGCAGAAGCTGGATAAACCCGTGCCCTCAGGTGACCTCGTCGTGCGGCTTGAACCCAAAGAAGAGTGGCGTCAGATCTTCAACGACGTGTGGCGGTTTCAGCGCGATTTTTTCTATGATCCCAAACTGCATGGTGTGGATTGGAACCGCATGCGGGAGCGGTATGGGCATTTGCTCGACAGTGCGGTGACGCGTTGGGACGTGAACTACGTCATTGGCGAATTGATTGGCGAATTGAACTCCTCGCATACCTATCGCAGCGGGGGAGATCTTGAAAATCCGTCGAGCCGCGGCGTGGGTTATTTGGGTTGTGATTTTCGTGTCACCAATGGGGTTTATCAGATTTCACGAATCATTGAGGCGGCCCCTTGGGATGCCGAGCCTCGGTCTCCCTTGCTGGAGCCGGGGATGGGGGTGAAGGCCGGGGATTTTCTGCTGGCTGTCAACGGTGAGCTGCTTGATCCCGCGAAGGATCCCTGGGCGGCGTTTCAAGGTTTGGCCGATCGCCCGGTGATTTTGACACTCTCGACCAATGGGGCCTTGGCCGGGGCGCGGGATGTCTTGGTAAAAACCCTCGATTCCGAGGCCCGTTTGCGACATCTGGCCTGGCAGCAGGACAATCGCCGTCAGGTGCTGGAGAAAAGCGGTGGGAAAATTGCTTACGTCTACGTGCCTGACACTGGGCAAAATGGGCAAAACGAATTGGTGCGCCAGATTCGTGGGCAGGTCCATCTCCCCGGTTTGGTCGTGGATGAACGGTTCAATTCGGGAGGTCAAATCCCAGATCGATTCGTCGAGTTACTGAACCGTCCGCTGCGCAACTGGTGGGGTGTTCGCGATGGTTTTGATTGGCCCTGGCCTCCCGCGGCGCAACAAGGTCCCAAAGCCATGCTGATCAATGGCTGGTCGGGTTCGGGCGGCGACTGCTTTCCGTACTATTTCAAACAAAGCGGTCTCGGTCCGCTGGTGGGACAAAGAACTTGGGGCGGTTTGATCGGGATCACCGGTGCGCCGGGCCTAGTGGACGGTGGCAGCGTGACCGTTCCCACCTTTGGCATTTATGATCTGAACGGCTCCTGGATTATCGAAGGATTCGGGGTGGAGCCGGATATTGAAGTCGTCGACGATCCGACGGTGATGGCCAAGGGAGGCGATCCGCAATTGGATCGGGCGGTGGAGGAAGTGCTCAAGGCCTTGGTGAAGAACCCGCCACCCCAATCCCGCAAGCCCGTTTATCCGGATCGGCGGGGGCTGTGAAATCGCGACTTGGCGAGCCTGCGAGATAGGTCCTCCTGGGGGCGGTAGGAGGCGGAAGCGGAGGCTCCAGGGCGCTCCGCTTCCGGTGTTCCTGACTTACTTCGCGCCTTGATCAATCCAGGCGCGGACCAGTCCGATTTGTTCTGGGGTGAGGGGCTCGCCTTTGCCGTCCGGCGGCATGGCGGTGTCCTCGTCCAAGCGAGAAATGGAAACGATTAAGGAACTCTTCAGGCTGTCACCTTTGCTTACGGATTCACCGTTTTCCCCACCCTTCAGAGTGGCTTCCAGCGTATCCAGCCGGAGCTTACCTTTTTGCTTCTCGGCCCCATGACATTTGAAGCAGGACTTTTCGAAGATCGGTTTGATGTCTTTATCGAAGGCGACCCCTTGGGCGGTGGAAGCGGGAGGTAACTTGGCCAAATCGACCGCGGCCAGGGCCAGGGTGACAGTGGCGAACGAGGAGAAAATGACGAGGTGGGAAGTCTTCATGCGTTCTAAATGGCGTTTCGACGCTTTCGGATGACGATTTCCGGGTCAAAGCCATTCAAGCCGCCTTGTTTTGTGAGTGACTCCGCCGGCGAGTGGTTGGCCGCAGAACGAGTTGCACGTCGGGTTCTCTTGAAGCTATTAGTTCCCTCCACAAATCACCATAACAACTTCAGTCATGAGTCAAAACGAACTTTCAGCGGAGAAAATTGCCGGCGAGATTAATTCCTTGGTGGATGACGCCGAAGCCCTTTTGCAGGCGACCGCGGGTCAGGTCGATTCCAAGATCATTGAGATTCGGAATCGACTCGCCGGCGCGGTGGCCAATGCGCGCGTGACCTGCCGTGACCTTCAGGGGAAAGCCACGGAACAGGTCCGTCATGGAATCGAAACCACCGACGCAACGGTCCGCTCGCATCCGTGGGAATCGGTGGGCGTAGCGTTCGCCGTGGGCTTGGTGGTTGGCGTATTGGTGGGCCGTCGCTAAGCTTTATGAGCGATTCCACTGAGTCGCGCGGTCCGCTAGCGACGCTTCGCGGATTGGGCTCAACCCTGTCCGCGACTCTATCCAATCGGATCGAACTCCTGTTAGTGGAGTTGCAGATCGAACGGGCTCGATTTCTGCAGATTTTAGTGTTGCTGCTCGTAACGGCGATCTTGGCCTTTTTGTGCATCTTAGCCCTCACGGCTGCCTTGGTGGTGTTGCTCTGGAACATCTATCCGGTGCTGGTCTTGGTCGGGGTGGGAATTGTGTATGGGGGCGGGGCCTGGGTGGCCGCTCGGAAAGCCCGTGACCTTTTCGATCGTGAGTCGTTTTCGGGCTCCTTGGTCGAACTTAAGAAGGACAAGTCATGTTTGAATCAAACTCTCTCAGTGCACTCGAACTCCGACGCCGGCTCCTCCTCGCCGAAAGCGAGTTGAACCGGCTCACCTTGCGACAGGGGTTAACCGATTTGCGGGAGCACACCCGTTGGATAAATGAGCTTCGAACCGGAACACCCCGGACCGGGGCTCCGTCAACCGCGACATCGTGGCTCACCATGGCGGCTCCGGCGGCTGGACTACTGGCGGCGAGAGCGTTGCTCAAACGGGGAACCGTGTTTGGTCGGATCTCGGGACTGATCAAAATGGCGGCGGTGGCCTATCCGGTCATTCGGGCGTGGCAACGTCATCGACATCAGTCTCGCAAGACCGCTTCCTCCCCAGATTGAATCCACCTCCGTTGAGGGCCGGTTCACCAGGGTGTCTGGAGTTTGTTTGAAAAACTCTCTGAGCGGTAGGACGTTTGCCGGTGGCTGCCTTGGCTCGGCCTTTACAACCCCACGGCAGGGAGGCGCCGGCTTGCCCGCCTGGTCCACCAACCAGATCCCTCACGGTAGGACCTCCTGGAGCTTTTCAGCAGGCCCTTAAGGGACGTGCTCCCGGGCCTCCAGGAATCGCTTCAATTCACTGGCCATGGTACCGCCAAAGCCCGGAATTTGTTCGATCTCTTCGATTCGGGCGAGCCGAAGCCGTTGCACCGAACCGAACCGTTTCAACAAGGCCTGTTTACGGCCCTCTCCGATGCCGGGGAATTCATCGAGGATACTTTCCGAGATTTTCTTGAGTCGAAGTTGCGCGTTGTAGGTGTTGGCGAAGCGGTGCGCTTCATCACGAACGCGTTGCAGAAGTTTCACCGCCTGGCTGTCGAGTCCCAATCGAAGGGCCTGGTCCTGACCGGGCAGATGGATCTCTTCGTATTCTTTGGCCAGACCGAGGATGGGGATGTGGCCCAGTCCCAGCTTTTTCAACTCGGCGCAGGCGGCATTGAGTTGTCCCCTGCCTCCATCAATTAGGATCAGGTCAGGTAATCGAGCTTTGGCCGGCGGCTTGGGCACCCAGGGGACTTCGGCGAGGTCGGATTTCGGAGGGGAGGAGACCGAAGCTATCCCGGCCGCATCAGTGTCCGACCGAATCGGCTGATGATGCATCACGCGGCTGATGTCGTTTACCGCGCGTTGGAGTTCCGCCGGACTTGCTTCGCCTCCGTCGGAATCGAGCCCACGTTCCGGTCGGATGCCCTTCACTTCCGTCAGGAGTCGCGTATAGCGCCGCCGAACGGTCTCGGCCATGCTCGCGAAATCGTCCTGCTGGGTGACCGTTTTCATGCGGAATCGCCGGTAATTGGCCCGGTCGGGCCGGCCCTGCCAGAAGCTTACCAGTGAGGCCACCACGAACGTTCCGCTGATGTTGGAGATGTCGAATCCTTCAATGCGAGCGGGCGGGTCGTTCAGCCCCAACACCCGGGCCAGTTCGCGTAAGTCTGATTCCGGATTGACGGCCACGGGCAAGGTATAGGGAATCCGCTCGAACTTCTCCGTTTTCTGGGTGGTGCGCCTGAGATCCTCCAAGGCATCTCGCAATTGGGCGGCTTTCTCGAACTCAAGATTGGCAGACGCCTTCAGCATTTCCCCTTCCAATTGGGTCTTTAATTCCTCGCTCTGCCCCTGGAGGAACTCGATCCCAGCCTTTACCTGTTCGAGATAGTGTTCGCGAGTAACGTTGGCAATGCATGGAGCGGTGCAGTGTTTTAAATTGCCGTAGAGACAGTGCTTATAATCGGCCTCGCCGGGAGTCAGGGGACGGCATCCGCGCAGATGAAACTGCCGGCGCATCAACGTCAGTGCGCGGCGCACGCTTCCGGAATGAGCGAAGGGGCCAAAGTAGACGCAGCCATCCTCTTTTCGCAGGCGTGTGAGGGTAAATCGAGGGATTGGGTCGTTGAGGTTAACCTTGAGCAGCAGGAATCGCTTGTCGTCTTTGAAGTCGAGGTTGAAGCGCGGCTGAAAATCCTTAATGAGTCGGCCTTCGAGCAACAGGGACTCCGGTTCCGACTTCACGATATGCCAATCGAAGTCGTGAATTGCATCGACCAAGGCATTGAACTTGAGATCCCAACCCATTCGCCGCGAAGGGTGGAAGTATTGGGAAACCCGTTTCCGCAGATCGCGCGCCTTACCGACGTAGATGACGGTGCCGAAGCGATCCTTGTGTAGGTAGACCCCGGGGCGATGAGGTACCTGGGACAATTTGTTGCGAATGTGATCGGTGACCGGCATGCGTCGGAATTGAACCGAACGTTAACCTGCGATCGGCGGAAGAACAACCCAGCGGGCAACCGGGTCCCCACTCGGGCCAGAATCACTTCCGCTCACTCATTCGTTCCGCTAACCAAGCGAAGTCCTCCGGGGCGGACGCGGGGACCGGGAAGGGCAGGGGGTCCGAATTGGGGCGAGCATTCCGACGGGTGCTGGAAGACTCCCAGGCGCGTGCCTCGACGTGGCCATCGACAAACGCGAGGTTGCCCGAACCGCTGTGGTAAGAAGCCGGCAGGTGTAGCCACTTGGATTCGTCCAAATTGTTGAGGAAATAGCCGTCGCCCAGGCTGTCTGCATTTTCATCCAGGAAGGTGAAGATGCCGCTGGGGTTGGAAACGTCGGTCACTCGCAAATACTGGCGATAGCTTGGATTCCAGGGATTGAAAAGGTTGGTTCGACTGCCCGAGGCGTCTCCGATCATGGCATTGAGAGCCATGCTGCGGACGCGGCGGGACCATCCGGCCCCGCGTTGTTCGTCGCTGAGGATCCGATCTGAGGGGCAGAGGAAGACTTCGTGGCCCCGTTCCAAATAACTAGCCAAGGGGCTGTGGGCGAGGAACGACAGGTTGGTATTATCCCGGTCGAGGTCCCACGTGAGGAAATTATTGACCCAATTTTGGTTGAGGTTGAGTTCAGGCGAACGGTAGGGCCGGCCGGTATCGAGATTGACCACCAGTCGGTCCCGGTTGTCGTTGGCGTAGAGAAGCAGCGACTGTTGCAGTTGTCGGACGTGGTTGGCGCAAATTAGGCCAGTTGCGCGTGCCCGGACCCGCGTCAATACGGGAAGGAGCATTCCCGCCAGCAGGGCAACAATCCCCACCACCACGAGCAGTTCGATGAGGGTGAACGCTCGCACCGGACTGCGCGAGGCAGCCTTGGGGAGAGAGAGCGGGGTGTTCACTTGGCATATCTTTCGACCCGAGAGACCCGTTCTGTCAATGGCGCGTCCAAATTTGGGGCGAATCCCACCGGGGAAACCATGGATTTCCCGGGTTGAACGGAAGAGCTGGGATTAACCTTCCCAGCTTAGGCCACCAATTCAGGCTTTTCCCAAAAGGCGTAGGCCAAAAGGTGCAGAATATTCATCTGAACGTCCTCAACCCGTCCGTAGTGGCTATCGGGAATCACCACCAGTTGGTCGGCCAGTTCTCCCATATGACCCCGCTTGGAGCCGACCAGGGCCATGGTCTTCACTCCAGTGGCTTTGGCCCAATCGAAGGCCCGCACACAGTTGGGCGAGTTTCCACTCACGCTGATACCGATCAGCACGTCGCCCGGGCGGGCGTAGTTCATGAGTTGGCGCACGAAGACATCTTCATAGCTGTAGTCGTTTCCGAGCGCCGTGATCCAAGCCACGTTGTCGGTCAGCGATAGCACGCGAAACCTTCGGGGGAGCACATCCGAGGCGCCCTTACCCAGGTCCACGGCAAAGTGGCTGGCGTTGGCGGCACTACCGCCGTTGCCGATCACAAAGATCTGGGCGTCATTTCGGTACGCCTCCTGGAGCGTGGCGATGAGGGGTACCAATTCCTCGGGCTTGAGGCTGGCCAGGGCGCGCTGTTGGGCGGCGAGATAGGCGGAGATCCAATCGATCATGGGCGTCAGCTTCCAAGCAGGGACACCAAAGCTCAAAGCACTAATTCAGGGGATGGGCGAATCTGCCCGGCCGTTTCTCCCAAGTTGGCGGCCAAGAGGATGGCCCCGACCGGCACGGAATCTTCTCGCAGGCCGGCGAGAGCCACCGGTGGGCCGGGCTGGAAGGAATCCATGACATAGTGGGGCAGGGCTGCCGCCAGGGCGTCGCGCAGAGGTGCTCCGACTAAGGAGAGTCCGCCCCCGACGACGATGATTTGCGGATGAAACAATTGGACCACGTGAGACAACGCGAAGGCCAGATTGTCCGCCAATTCGCTGACGATCGCGTGGGCCAATTCGTCACCTGCCGCGAGCGCTGGCGCCAGAAAACGGGCCTCACCACCCTGAGTATTGCTGATGAGTTGGCCGAGGGCGCCATTGGGATGAAGCGCGGTGGCTTCCCGGATTCGCTGATCCACGGCCCAACCGGAGCAACGCTGTTCGACGAGTGTGCCCGCTTTATCGAGTCGGACATGACCAATTTCGGCTTCGCCCGGGCTAGCCCCGTGGTAGATGCGACCGTTCACTACCAAACCGCCGCCCACGCCACTGCCCATATTGATCCAAAACATTGGATTGAAACCCCGGCCGGCCCCCTGTCGGGCTTCGCCCAATGCGGCGACATTAGCGTCATTGTCGACGGCAACTGGGAGCCCCGTCTGCGCTTGGAGCCACTGCCCCAGCTCAAAGTCGTGCCAGCCGGTGATCTGATGAGAGCTGGCGATCCGCCCGGTCCGCCAGTCCACCGGTCCGCCAAAGCCCACGCCGATGGCTTGAGGCTGGTACTGGGCGATCAATTCGGGTGCCGCTTGGGCGATCCGAGCTCGAATACCTTCGCCCCCGGCGGAGCGGTCCACTTGGAAGCGGCGGCGATCGATGATTTCGCCCGTTTCCCGTCCGATCACCAGCTGCAGTTTGGTGCCCCCAATTTCGAGGCCGAGTAGGTTCATGTTAGGAATGGCCGGAGATTTCTCAGTTCGCGGAGGCGGTGGCCGAAAGATTTCGTGGTGGCGTGGGCGGCACGCCTTGGGGCCACAAGGAGAGGGTCAAGCGTTGCATCCGTAGCAGTAAACCGGGATCGATTCCTAAAGCGTCCAGGGTTGCGGTCGACTCCAGGGTCAGTGTACGCAACTTCTCGGTCAGTAGCCCTGCGGTTTCGTACTGCGCGCGAGGATAAGATTCCGCTTTGTCCAACCACGGCGAGATGAGCGCCTCGGCCACCTTTCGGCGTAGCGTGATATCGATGCTCTGGAACATCGGTGCGAGGTGTTTCCCAGGGGCCAACCAATAGATGTTTTGCTTGAAGGGATTCCAACTGTGGGGGACCCCAAGGGGGAGACTGTTTTCACCGACTTCCCCAGCCTTGACCATATTGAGAATGGCAATGCCGTAGGTGGGCATCCTCGCGGGATTCTTCCAGGAGCTGAAATTTAGAGCATGCAAGTATCCCCAGTCGATCGGTACGATGGACCCATTGCGTCGATTGCCATCATTCAGGACCAATTGTAGTTGATACCACTGCATCGATTCCGACTGCCAGGAGTCCGTGAGTCTCGTGCCCATGATGTGGGGTGATAGGCGGAAAATTTCGCCGTGAAACCAGCGTCGATCATTGATCGAGGGAATATCCAGTTCTTGGCCCACATCCTCGGCCTTGAACTCTGTCATCAGTTCCCACGTCTTCATGACCCGCCAGTGGGCTAGTCCTTTTCTACGGTAGGCGTAATCGATGCCAGCTGGCGTCTCGGATTCCCGTTTTCCGAGCCCCGTTAGATTTTCCGCCCGGTCCCAATTGCTCCGTTGCGCGAGGATAACTTTGGCTGCCGCCAACCCAGTCTTTCCTTCAAGCTGGCTGCGAATCCTCTGATGGATTTGAACAAACTCGTGCGCGGGAAAAATGTCCGGAAGCGCATCGTTGGGGTGGATTGAGGGCAGCCAGTGGTTCCAATCGGGCAATTGGACGACCAGCGGAATTTCCCGAGCGTTGAGGGTGTTCGTGAACTCGATGGATCCAGCGGTGGGGCCATTCGGGAAAATATGCCTGAGGGTTTCGAGATCGTTTTCCAGTACCCACTCGAGACCCGCTCCAGCGGCCCAACTCTGGATCGGCTTGGCGTCCAATCCCGGACCTGGCTGGTACGGTGGATTCCATGGTCGCCCCTGATCCTCGTAGGGCACATCCAGGGAGCGGATATAGCTGGCGATCTTCTCCGCCTCGCGGCGAGTCAGGTGGTGGAAGATCGATCTTTCGATGATCGATTTATTGGAGTAGTTGAAATACTTTAGGTCCCGACCGTCGTGTGCATGGCAGTCACCACAGTTTACCCGCAGCGAGGTCGTCCCTTCCGCGAGTGGTGCGCTATACCAGAGGATTTTCCCCTCGGAAATGGCCTCCGGTGTTTCAATGGGAGGCTTCCAAGAGCGGGGGTCCTCCTCGGTGAATTCGGACGCCGGAATAAGTTCCTCGGTAGTGGCCAAAAAATTGAGGGCCAACACTCGATAGCCAGTGGTTTTTCCATCCAGATCGTTAAAGCGAAAGTGCAGCGTGTTGGTTCCGTCCCGGACAGTCTGGCTCGGAATCGGAAGAACCATTTTCAGCGTACCAAGAATTCCGCCCATTCCCCAAAACGCGCGTTCAGCTTGGGGGAATTCCACCGATTGGTCGTTGAGTTCGAACCAAGCCGAGTCGTTGATCTTGACGCTGGCTTTGTTCTCAAAGGTCAGCCCGTGGATCTTCAACTTGAGTCCCGTGACGGTGCTGGCGCCGGCGGGAACGTTCAAAGTGACGGTTTCCACGTGGCCCGGTGTTCCCAAGACTTCAATCGGTAAGGCGACCGACGCGGTTGCGGTAAAACTGACCAGAGACCCGAGGAGGAAAAACAGTAAGCGCATATATGTGGATCGATTCCTCCCCGTTCGGGTGGAACTTCAACCATTCTGCAGGATGTATGCCGCGTGGCATGCGGGAGTTGCGTGTGCCTCCCTTGAATCATGAATCGACGGCGATGTCCGCCCTGTCGATTTCGGTCCGGTCCGCTTCAAGACTTGGGCGTCTGGAGGAGACGCTATTCGACCGTGACGCTCTTGGCCAGGTTGCGGGGTTTGTCTACATCGCAGCCCCGAGCCACGGCAATGTGGTACGCCAGCAACTGAAGGGGCAGAACGGTCAGTAACGGGTATAACGGATCAGCGGTTGCTGGGACGAAGAGGATGTCGTCTACCTGATCGGCCAACCGGGTGTTGCCTTCGGTCGTGATTGCAATCGTCGGACCCTGGCGGGCTTTAATCTCCTGCAAATTCCCATGGGTTTTTTCGTAAAGGGAATCCGTTGGAGCTAATACCACGGTCGGCGTCCGCTCGTCGATCATCGCGATCGGACCATGCTTCATTTCCGCGGCCGGGTAGCCCTCGGCATGGAGGTATGAGATTTCCTTCAATTTCAGGGCACCTTCTAACGCCACCGGAAATTGATACTGCCGACCAATGAAGAAGAAATCTTCCGCTGCGGCATATTTAAGAGCGATTTGTTGGATACGCGCATTTTGGTCGAGGATTTGCTGTAATTGCTCAGGCACCGCTTCCAAAGCCCGGAGCAACTGCGCACCGCGAGGCGCCGAAAGCATTCGGATCCGTCCCATCATCAACGCCAGGAGGGTGAGGACGGAGACCTGACTGGTGAACGCCTTCGTGCTGGCGACGCCGATTTCCGGTCCCGCATGGAGATAGATGCCGCCATCGGCTTCCCGGGCAATGGTTGAACCAACGACATTGCAAAGGGCGAGTACCTTATGCCCGCGTCGCCGCGCTTCGCGCAAGCCCGCCAGCGTGTCGGCCGTTTCGCCGGATTGAGTCACCACCAGAAGCAGCGTGTGTTTGTCGAGTGGTGCGTTGCGGTAACGGAACTCACTCGCATACTCGACCTCAGCAGGAAGGTGCGCAAATTCCTCAAAAAGATATTCGCCCACCAATCCGGCGTGCCAACTGGTGCCGCACCCGGCGATGACAATTCGGTCAACGGCCCGCAATTCCGCGGTGGACATGTTCAGGCCCCCAAACCGGGCCGTCGATTCTTCAACATCAATTCGTCCACGCAGGGCGTTTCGAAGTGTCTCGGGCTGCTCGAAGATCTCTTTGAGCATGAAGTGCGGGTACGGTCCACGCTCGGTGGCCGCCACGTCGAATTCCAGTCGGGTGATCTGAACCTGAGGCGTCTCGGTCCCGAGGTTAGTAACGGCGAAGCCGCCGGCCGTGAGCGTTACCACGTCATAGTCATTCAGGTAAACGACCTGACGGGTGTGGGGAACGACGGCCGCTGCATCCGAGGCAAGATAATTTTCCCCCTCGCCCACGCCTACTAGCAGGGGGGATCCTCGTCGGGCGCCGATGATCACTCCCGGTAGATCCTGGCAGACCACGGCCAGACCATAGGTGCCAACCACCTCTCGAAGCGCCCTCCCCACGGATCGGGACAGGCTTTCGGCAGTGATCTCACCCGCTTCCTGAGCGCGGAGTTCCGACCATTTCTCTCCGATCAAGTGAGCCAAAACTTCGGTATCGGTCGCGGAATGAAAGGTATGCCCGCTCGCCAAAAGTCGTTCTTTCAGGCGGTCGTAATTCTCAATGACTCCATTATGAACGATGGCAAGGGTTCCAGACTGATCGCGATGCGGATGGGAATTCTGGTCGCTGGGCGGTCCGTGGGTCGCCCAGCGGGTGTGGCCGATACCGCAGGTGCCCCATTCCGCATGGCTCTGTAACAGCGGTCCCAGTCCCTGATCGATCTTCCCCTTACGTTTGGAGATGTTGAGTTGTCCCTCGAAAAGAAGGGCCACCCCGGCACTGTCGTACCCGCGATATTCGAGACGCCGGAGTCCCTCGACCAGGATGGGTGCTGCGGTCCTAGATCCGACGTATGCGATGATGCCACACATGAGAAAAGCTTAGGGTCTCCCAATGACCTGAACGCCGAGGTTTCCGTCGAAACGCGGGTTCAAGGTCGGAGGAGTGGTTCCAGAAACTAATGGGAAGGTCCGTAAAGAACGAGCAGTTTCAGGGCAATTTACGGGCCTGGGAAGCGTTCCCGCGCCTTCCCGGTCGGACCTCACGGCCCGGAACCCACCCGGACTTCGGGTAGGGCTCTTTCGGTCATTCCGGACGCATCACGTGGCAATTATACCCGCCGGGATGCTTAATCAGATAGTCCTGGTGGTAAGCCTCGGCCGGATAGAATTCCGCGGCCTGGGTAATCTCGGTGACCACTGAGCGCTTCCACTTGCCCGATTGATTGACCTTGGCTTTTACCCGTTCCGCAGTCTGCTTCTGAGCCTCGCTGGCGAAAAAGATGGCCGAGCGATATTGCGTGCCGATGTCGTTGTGCTGCTGGTTCAGGGTGGTCGGATCGTGCATCCGGAAGAAGTACCCTAGTAATTGTTCGTAGCTAAGTTTCGCTGGGTCGAAGACCACTTCCAGTCCTTCGGCATGTCCAGTTCGGCCGGTGCAGATCTGTTCGTAGGAAGGGTTTTTCACTGTTCCGCCGGTATAGCCCACCGAGGTTTCGAGCACCCCGGGAATCTTTCGCAGGACTTCCTCCATGCCCCAAAAGCAGCCCCCGGCCAGGATTGCGGTTTCGCGAACCGCAGTGGCTGGAGTCGCGCCCGGCAGGGCATCCGCCACCGGTTGGACTAGCCCGGCTTTCACAAAGGGTCCAAGATAGGCTCCATACCCTTCGCCAGCCATCTTCTCCACCGGTATAAAACTCATCGATGCCGAATTGATGCAGTACCTCATCTGGGACGGACCAGGACCGTCATCGAATACGTGTCCCAGATGTGAATCCGCCTTTTTGGAGCGCACTTCCGTCCGGACCATTCCAAATTCAGTGTCCTTTTTTTCGACGATTTCAGCGTCCGTTACCGGGCGCGTGAAGCTCGGCCAGCCCGTCCCGGAATCGAATTTGTCGAGCGAACTGAACAACGGTTCGCCTGAAACCACATCGACGTAGAGTCCCGGTTTTTTGTTGTCCCAGTAAGCATTGCGAAAGGGCGGTTCCGTGCCGCATTGCTGGGTCACCGCAAATTGTTCCGCGGAAAGCTTCTTCTTTAATTCGGTCACTTCCGGCTTTTTGAAATCACTCATGACAACGGGCGTTTCGGTTGAGGTCGGGACGCTTGGGGCCGCGGGTCCAGTGCCACGTACGACGGCGACCAGACTGGCCACCGCAACCGCGGCGAGGGCGATCCCGGAAAATTTGAGGAAGTTCATACGGTCTTTCTTGGCGCGTCCGAAACTGTTCGTTTTGACCATAGACCAAGTCGGACGAAACGCAGAAAACTTACGCTGGAGAAATGGAGGTATTCAATTTGGCTAATTTTCGGACCAGACGGAACGCTGACCCCAATCAACGAAGGCCCTCGAGCGATCGCGGCGACTGAACTACTTCCTGTACGAACCGTAATTTCTCAATGACCGGAGCCGACAGAACGAACGGATAAAGATCGGGAAGCCCCATCCCTCGATTCAACGAGTTCAAAGCACGGGTCAGGGGCAGCCAGTAGTTCAAAGTTTGATCGAAGGGGATATTCGAACCTGCAACCTGTTTCGGATCGGCCGTCATCGCCTTGGCATCAGGATGAATCGGATGGAGCGAGATCCCGAAACTCGCTGCGGTCTCCACCGTGTCGACGATGTGCAGATAGTGTGCCCACGTTTCTGCCCAATCCTCCCACGGATGAGCGCTGGCATAGGCGCTGATGTGCCGGCTCTGCCACCCGGTCCGCGGCCCTTGCTGGTAGTACGTCCACAACGCCGAGTCGTAGTTCCATTCCTCATTCCCAAACAACTGCCGGAACCGGGCGAGTCTTGGAGTCCTGGAAATCAGCTGATCCCAGTAATAATGGGCGATCTCGTGACGCAAATGCCCGAGCAAGGTTCGGTATGGTTCGTGTAAACGGATACGGAGGCGTTCGCGCTGTTCGTCGTCTGCTTCGGTGATGTTAACAGTGATCAGGCCTTGGCTGTGGCCGGTCAGCGGCAGCGACCCGCAGACGGGATTTCCCAGGAAGCGAAACCGAAGCGGTGGACGGTTTTCGGACGGCACACCTTCCGTCGACAGGCGCAGCTGTTTCAGGGTATAGATAATTCGACGCTTGGCGGACTCGAGTTTGCGCCAACGCTCGCGATTGCCCCACACGTCCAGGTCGGGGATGACGTCGTTAAGGCGGCAGGATTGGCAGAACGGATTGGGATCCTCAATCGGTATCCGCCAATTGCAGAGTTGATGTTGGGTACTATTTCGGCAGGGACGATAGAGGCGCCCGCGGGCGTCTGGTGCCAGCGCCCGCTGGGCTCCATTTCCCGCTGGCTCCAGCGTGCTCAGATCACCCAAATCCGGGAGGAATCCCAAGGCATGCCCGCACTTGAGACACTGTACATTCTCGAAGAAAACCAGGCTGTTGCAGTGATCGCAATGGAAAGCCTTCATAAGGGCGGAAGGTTAGGCTCCTGCGGAGGGCGGCCCAGGTGGGTGGCTTGGGCCGGTCGCGGGTGGGTTGAACTCATGAACCAGACTCGGTCGAATTTGGCCTCCGAACCGGCGGTTCATTGATGGAGCTGAGGGCGAACGAATCGGGGCGATACGTTGGCTGATCGATTTGAAGTTCAGCCGTACGAACGAGGATGGCCGCCACCGCGGCGGCTTTGAATCCGACACTAAGCTTTCGATTGAGCCAGTTCTTCTTCGAAATCCACGATCTCTTTGATCTGGGTGAGGAACCACCGGTCGATCTTGCTCAGGGTAAAAATTTCGTCGATCGTGAAACCGGCGCGCAAGGCGTGACGGATAAAAAAGATCCGCTCGGCATTCGGAACACTCAGCTTCCGCGTGATGATTTCGCGCGGCAGAAGATCGCGGTCCCCATACAGTTCAACCACGATTGACTCTTCAGCCTGCCCCTCCGCTCGTTCGAAGCGGGGAAGGCTGCCGGTGATGCGCCACGGTTTGCCGTCACCGCCGAGACCACTTCGGCCGATTTCCAGGGAGCGGAGGCACTTTTGCAGGCTTTCCTTGAAGGTCCGCCCAATGGCCATGGCTTCCCCGACGCTCTTCATTTGAGTCGTTAACGTGGGATCAGCCTGCGGGAATTTCTCGAAAGCGAAGCGCGGAATCTTGGTGACCACGTAATCAATCGTCGGCTCGAAACTGGCCGGCGTTTCTCGGGTGATATCATTGCGGATCTCGTCGAGTCGGTAGCCAACCGCAAGCTTGGCGGCGATCTTGGCGATGGGAAACCCGGTCGCTTTGGACGCCAGGGCCGAGCTCCGACTGACGCGCGGATTCATCTCAATGATGACCATGCGACCCGTGTCGGGATTGACCCCAAACTGAATGTTGGAACCACCGGTCTCAACCCCGACGGCTCGAATTACGGCGAAACTCTGGTCGCGCATGATCTGGTACTCTTTATCGGTGAGAGTCTGGATGGGGGCCACGGTGATGGAGTCACCCGTGTGAACACCCATCGGATCGAAGTTCTCGATCGAGCATATGATCACGCAATTGTCGGCATGATCACGCATTACCTCCATCTCGTATTCCTTCCAGCCGAGCAAGGATTCCTCGACCAGAATTTCGGAAATGGGCGAGAGATCCATACCGCGTTTTGCAATCTCCTCAAATTCATCGCGGTTATACGCAATTCCGCCGCCGGTGCCGCCCAGGGTAAAGGCGGGGCGAATGATGACCGGGAATTTCCCGAGTTTTTCAGCCACGGCCCGGGCTTCAGTCATGTCATGGGCCGTGCCGCTGAAGGGAACGTCCAGCCCAATGGAGATCATCAGATCCTTAAAGATCTGGCGGTTTTCGCCCTTTTCGATGGCCTCGGATTTGGCGCCGATCATCTCCACGTTGTATTTTGCCAGAACTCCGGTTTTGTGGAGTTTCATGGCAGTATTGAGCGCGGTCTGACCGCCGAGGGTCGGGAGGAGGACGAGCTTGTGCGGCGTGGTGGCGGGCGGGCTAACGGTCGAATCGTCGATCGGGACCCCCATTTGGCGCATCTCTTCGAGTTCGCGGATGATGATTTTTTCGACCGCGTCGGGGGTAATCGGTTCGATGTAGGTGCGGTCGGCGAACTCCGGATCGGTCATGATGGTGGCCGGGTTGGAGTTCACCAGGATGACGCGGTAACCCTCCTCCCGCAAAGCCTTACAGGCCTGGGTACCGGAGTAATCGAATTCGCAGGCTTGGCCGATGATGATGGGGCCGGCGCCGATGATGAGGACGGAATGGATGTCGGAGCGTTTCGGCATGTTTCGAAAAGTGAGCGAGTGGAACACGGGCGCCGGTCGATGCGCGAAGAAAATTTCCACAGGACATGGGTTTGGCCGGGTTTTTTTGGGGCTGGGGAGCGGCCCCACGGAAAAAGCTTTTGACAGGGAACCGGTTCTTCCGGCATTGGTTTCCTCGCCTTGGGAGACCAAGGCAGCTCATCCAGAGTGGCTGAGGGAACGGCCCGCAGACGCCACGGCAACCGGTCAAACGGACAGTTCGATGACCAGGTGCCAAATCCGGCTGAGATTTCGGAAACGGAATCTCGGCGAAGATGAGAAGTGTCGGTCCGGATTTCCGAACCCCTTCTCGTCCGACGGGAAGGGGTTTTTTGTTTTCCCCAATCCGCGGTCACTCTGTCTGGGCCTGGTTGGCGCTGAGGCGCGAACCGACTGACGACGTTATGAACCATAGCCAGGGATTCATGAAAGCGCTGAAGTGCCGCGAATGCGGACACGAATACGCGCTCTGTGCCACACACGTGTGCGAGTTCGACTTCGGTCCGCTCGAAGTCGCCTATGATTACGAGCGCATCAAGGCCGCGCTGACGCGCGAGGTCATTTGCTCCCGTCCGCAGACGATGTGGCGTTATCGGGAACTGCTTCCTGTGGCCGGCGAACCCACCGTAGGCCGGCAGGTGGGCTACACCCCGATGGTGCGCGCCGATCGTTTGGCCAAGCGACTCGGAATCCGGGAGCTCTACGTCAAAAATGACGCGGTTAATTACCCGACACTGTCCTTCAAGGACCGGGTGGTGAGTGTCGCCCTGAGTCGATCGGTAGAGCTGGGTTTCAAGACCGTGGCCTGTGCTTCGACCGGCAACCTGGCTAATTCGGTGGCGGCCAACGCGGCCGCGGCCGGTTTGAAGTGCTATGTTTTTATCCCGCACGATCTCGAACAGGGCAAAGTCATCAATTCCCTGGTCTACGGTGCGAATGTCATTGGTATCCGGGGTCATTATGACGAGGTCAACCGGTTGTGCGCCGAGATTGCGGGCAAGTACGGTTGGGCGTTTGTGAACGTAAATATGCGCCCTTATTACGCGGAAGGCTCAAAGAGCATGGGCTTTGAGATTCAGGAGCAACTCGGCTGGCAGATTCCCGAGCACACCGTGGTGTGTATGGCCTCTGGATCCCTGCTGACGAAGATCCACAAGAGTTACCAAGAGTTTTCCAAGCTTGGCTTGGTGGCGGAAACAAAATGGAAAATTCACGGTGCCCAAGCAACCGGATGCAATCCCATCACTCAGGCGCAGAAGGCGGGCCTGGATTTTTTTAAGCCCCAAAAGCCAAACACGATTGCAAAATCACTCGCCATTGGAACACCGGCCGATGGCTTCTATGCGCTGCGGGTCATGAAGGAGACCGGCGGGCATGGTGAGGATGTGACCGACGAGGAGATTCGCGACGGAATTCGCCTGCTGGCCGAAACCGAGGGTATTTTTGCCGAAACCGCTGGTGGCGTGACAGTCGGAGTCGCCAAGAAGCTGATTGCTCAGGGTAAGATTCCGGCCGATTCGAGTGCCGTTCTGTGCATCACTGGCAATGGGCTGAAGACGCTGGATGCTGTGGCCGGCCACGTGGGTCAAACCCGGGAAATTCGTCCAAGCCTTAGAGAATTCGAGGCATTGCGAGTGGCTGATCAGCCGGAATTAGTGGAGGCCTGAGCCTATTCAAATCGTATCGGAGTCATCCCATGATTCGAATTTCAATCCCACTCACCCTTCGCCGGTTTTGCGGCGGTGAGGATTCGGTTCAGGTTCGTCCAGGAACGGTGGCAGAGGCCATTTTCCAAATGCAGGGGCGCTATCACGGTGTCCGTGAGCGGTTGTGCGAGGCCAACGGTCGGATTCGCGGTTCCGTATTGGTGTTTGTAAATGATCAGGATATCCGTTTCTTGGGTGAGCAAAATACGCCGCTGCAATCGGGCGACGAAGTGACTATTATCCCGGCTTTTGCGGGAGGCTGAGGTTGTCAGCTTGCATCTGGTGGCCACGCTCGCTGATCCTTCTCCTTTCACTGACATGTCTGTTAAAGTTCGCATCCCCACTCCACTCCGGAAACTGACCCATGAACAGGAACTCGTGGAAGTTGGATCCGGCACCATCGGCGGTGCCATCGCTGAATTGCAGGCCAAATTTCCGGGTATCCGGGAACGTCTCATGGATGACGCCGGCCAGGTTCGTCGGTTCGTGAATATCTACGTGAACGAAGAAGATATCCGGTTCCTACAGAACAACGACACCCCCATCAAAGAGGGTGACGAGGTTAGCATCATCCCCGCCATTGCGGGGGGCTAAGCGTCGCACCATCAGGCGTTTTGGCCGCGATCAGACACCGAGGCTTTGGTTGAGGTGTCCGACCGGCTGGTCACGCCGCCCAGTCAGAGAGCCTACGTTCAAAATTGCGCGGATCACCAAGATACGGCCGGCGACCGTATCCGACGAAAATGGAACAGGGTGTGTCGAACTGAAAGTCAGTTCTGCCAAGGTGCCGGCCAGCGTGAAATTGCTCCATAAACTCAGGGTGAATCGAGAGTCTGTGGAATTGAGTAAGGTCAAATCCTGACCGGCGGGAAGGGCGACGCGAGGGCAACCGCCCTGACTCGCTGCTTGACCAGATTGGTCTGCGGTCTTATTTGGCAATCAAGTGCTTGGCATCCAAGCGCTGAATGCAAATCAGTTCCCTATGACAAAGCGCGATCTTGTGGTCCGGATTTCGGCCGAAACCGGACTCATTCAGGAAAAGGTTCAAGAGGTCGTCCAAAAGACTCTGGACTATATTTCCGAGGCCGTGGCCCAAGGCAAAACCGTTGAACTGCGTAACTTTGGCGTTTTCGAAGTCAAGGTTAGGAAAGCGCGGATAGGCCGGAATCCAAACCAACCCGAAAGAGATGTCCCAATTCCGCCCCGGGCGGTGGTAAAGTTTAAACCGGGCAAGGAGATGCGTGAATCAGTGATTCAGCTCACTCCCAAGGAATAAGGGGCTCAACATCGGCTTCGGTTTATACCGGAGTCGAAGCGCCGCGGAAGGGCGCTTCAACGGCGCTGCTGGCTACTTTTCGGCCAGCAGCTTTTCCACTTTCCCCGTGAGGTTTTCGCGGGCGTTGAGGTCGCGGACCTTCCCCTGCTTGTCGATCAGCCACATAGTGGGAATTCCCTGAATCCCATATTGCTGGCCGAACTTGTTCTTCCATCCGGAGCCATCGAAATATTGCGGCCACGCCATCGCCTTCTTCTTCACGAAGGATTCCAAAGATTCTTTATCTTCGTCGAAACTGATTCCGATGATCTCAAATCCTTGGGAATTCAGACGGTCGTAGGCGGCTTTCACCTTGGGTAGTTCAGCCACACAGGGACCGCACCAGGTCGCCCAGAAGTCCACGAGCACCACCTTACCTTTCAGGTCGGCCAGGTTGACCGTCCGGCCGTCCAGAGCGGTAAATTGGAGGTCGATCGATTGGCCGATTATTTCCTGCTTTTTGAGCAGCGCGGCCGCCAGTTGCTTGAGTTCTTTCGGAGCGTCACTGGCCGCGATTTCTTGAGCAATCGACTTGGCTCTATCTCCACCAAGACCTTCGGCCACCTGAAGTAGCGCGGCATAAACCTCGGGTCGATCGGGGAATTCCTTCATGGCTTCCCGTACGCCTTTTTCGAATTCCAGGAGCATAGCTTCCATCCCCTGCGCTTGGAGTTGGGTCGCCTGGTTCACCGCCGCCTGCATCTTGGCGACAAACGGATCGACATTTGTCGGTTGGGTCTCCTTTTGGGCTCCGCCCAGTTCCTTCAACTCGCTAGTACGCTCACTTAGACCCAATTGAACAGCAGCCTGAAGCATTCCCAGACGCAGTTCCTGGGCTTCAGCGAGTTTGTTACTGTTGGGATATTTGACGGCAAACTCCTTGGCCAGATCGGCTGCGTCAGCCGCGGCATCTCCCATTTTCTTCCGGAACGTTGCGTATTCCGCGTCCGTTGGTTTTTGGTCGTTCCACTCCGAGGGGGGCAGCGGCGGGCGGGTGGCCTCCTTGACGGCTTTCCATGCGGCCGCCTCGGAATCAGCGGTGGCGTTGGCGGCTGGGGCTTGGGGAGCTTGAGCCACAGAAGGTAACCCGGTGAGGGCGGCGGCGAGCAACGCCACGAGGCGGAGGTTGGGTTTCATGAACAACAATAGACTTTAGGTAAACGTCGCCGGCGCACTCGGTGGTTCAAGCTCCAAGTTTGGTTTCGATCGGCTGTCGGGCCGTTTGCAGCCGGTGGAGCACCCATTGCAGTCGGCGGGGATTACCAGGAGCCCGAAGATCGCCTTCGCGAATAGTGGGGAGCGGATGTTCCAACGCATGAAGAAGCGCCGTTTCCAAGGATTCAACATCGCTGGCGGCCAGGTGCAGTTCGATTTGTTCTTCGCGACCCTGGCGCGAAGTTCGGCGCGCAAATTCCAGCAGCAAGGCGCACGGTTCCAAACAGGGAGCCACCGATTTATCGGCCACTGGATCTGGGCCCAATCCAGGTGCGCTCCAGCAGCGCTGGCGCAGACAGAACCGGGAATGGCATCCGGCCCGGGTAACCTCATCAGCCTGCTCGTCGGTTAAGTCTTGCGTGCCCCGATACATGCCGGTTTGCCGGCTCATGAATTCTCGAAAAGAGGTGACGGTGGGGGTCTTTTGTTCCCGAGCAAACCAGTCGGCTAACGCTCCCGGGTAAAGACAATCCAAGGCCAACCCCAGTTCCTCATCCGAGGTTGCCAAACAGCGCCAACCCACTCGCAACGTGGGCGCTGCCTTGTTCGGACGAAAGGCTCCGGAGGCGGTCGTATCGGCGAGGGGAGCGAGTTGGTCGACGGCGAAAGCGCGAAGCGCGGTTTGCTCACGGGCGGAATCTTCAACATGGCGGAGCTCAATACCGGCTGGGCCAGGGTTGAGCAGGACCTGCACGAACACCGTGGGGCTCGTCAACTGACGACGAAAGGTGGCGACTTGGGGATTGACGAAACGATCCATTGGACGGGCTCACGCTACGTCGCTTAGCCGGGAACGAAACCCCGAATTGTCGCCCAAAGATCCAGGAAGGATTTAAGCCCGAAACACAATCATCACCCCGAAGTCGGCCAGGATCTTCTGGGAGCCGAGTTCGATGTAACTGTAATTGACGGGATTGATGCTCACGATGTTTTCATCGCCGATCTGGTTGAGAACTGCGGCGACCATGGCGTCAAAGTTGTCATGACCCACCTCCTTGCAGTCCGAATGCCGGATGGTTTTGACCTTCAAGCCGCGGGGGCCGTCTTTTGCGGCCGCCTCCAAAGGCGGCAAGGCCTTCTTGATCAGAAGTTCAACCGGCTTTTCACTTACCGGAACCGAAAAATGCTTCTCCTCTTTGGAAGCGGCGGAGCTATGCGCAGCGATTCCCACCTTCATGTTGATGGCGTCCGGTTGTGGAATCGTGATGGATTTGGCACAGGCCGGACACGCGATGCTTTGTCCGGCGGCGCTGGATTCAACCTCCAACTCCTGTCGGCAGGAGGAGCATTTAAAGACGATGTCCATGATGACCTTTCGGGGATACGGAAGAGAACTAACGCATTGCTGGGGTCGAGGGAAGCCTCTGACTTGACCCTCGCGCACATTGGCCCCGTGGGTTTACTTATAAAACATGTCGGCCATCCGGCGAGCCAGGGGTTTCACGTTGATCGAACTATTGGTGGTCATTGCCATCGTAGCCGTGCTTGTCGGGCTGTTACTGCCCGCGTTGGCACGGGCGTCAGAGGCCGGACGACGCACGGCTTGCGCTTCCAATTTGCGCCAGTTGGGTCAGGCAACCCTCTTGTATGCGGGGGATCAGGGTTCCCGGCTGCCCGCCCGTGGAGGAACCAACCGTTGGCCGACCCTACTGGGCTTTTCGGGGACGTCCGCGGGCGTGCTGCGCTGCCCGACAGACTTGCGACGCTGGACGGCGGCGATGACCAAGGTAACGGATCCGTGGGATGTTCCGCGCAGTTATATCGGGAATGGGACCAGTGACCTTTTCTCCGAACGGTTAACCGCGGATGAATACAAGCGGTTGCTCAAAGGCACCTTTGCCGCGTCGTCGTCGTTGGATTCCTTTTCCAAGCCGGGTGAAACCGTTTTGTACGGTGAAAAACGAACTGGTGCAGAGCTGTTGCTGGTGGAGGTTCTTCGTACGGATGTCGATTATCTGAACTCCCTGGCCGAGGGGCGTCATGGAGGAACTGAGGGGAGTCCTCGGCGTGGGTATGCCAAATATGGCCTGGCCGATGGCTCCATCCGGTTGTTCCGCTGGGGCACGGTAACGTGTCCGGAAAATTTCTGGGCGGTGGTGGATTCGTGGCGGACGAACGCCGCCTTGTGCCATCCCCGCTAACGTCTCAGGCGCATAGTCGGCCAAGCTACTGGGCGACGAGCCGAAAGAAGGTTGCGCTGGTCGGCTCGAGAGAAATCTGCCGGACGGCGCCGACCACGTGTGGCGAGTTGGGGACGGGGTTCCAGGGGCCCTGGAGTGCGATGGCAGATTTGACGGCAAAAGGTCCACCGTCGTCCGGCCAATTCAGGACAAGTTTACCCTCCAGCAGACCCGCCGAGAAAACCGGAGGAGTAGCCACAATAACTGCTGCCAGAAGTGGTTTGATCTCATTTTCGAAGGCCTGCTTGGAGTGCATACCGACAAACGTCTCCACGATAGCGCCGTTCCGATCGATGATGAACGTGGTGGGAATTGACGATATCCCCCCAAACAATTCCTCAACGACTCCTTCTCGGTCATAAACCACGTCGTAGTTCATCCCATACTGAAGTGCGAAATCCCGGACCGTGTTTAGGTAGTCGGGGTCCCGGTCCAAAGAAACACCGATGAAGGCAAACCCCTCGGCGCCATACTGGTTTTGGAGGTCGATGAAATCGGGGATCTCCGCGATGCAAGGTCCGCACCAAGTCGCCCAGAAATCGAGGACCACTACTTTCCCTAAGTATTGGGTCCAGGAGATCGGATTGCCCTGGAGGTCGGGTAGAGTCCAGTTGGGGGCTTTCTTGGGTTGATCGCCGGCCAGGGATATTTTGATGGTGCCGAATCCATTGTCGAATCCATCCACGGCGAAGAAATAGGTGGTTCTGGCGACGGCTCGGAATCGAACCGAGCTGGTTGAAGTTCCGCCCGTAGCGTCATCGTTAGAGCCTATTTCCTCCAGCCAACCGGGAGCCCCCGCCGTTTCTGAGTTGGTGTCCTGAGGGGAAGGAAACATTACGCTACGAGGTGCCGGGAGAGGGAATGGTGTAGGGAGCCCGTAGGGCGACCGGAACCATTCCCTCTCCCGAGGCAGTCGCAGAG
>Ga0209591_10001470_pt1 | contig 29104 bp, 32 predicted proteins | sample MAT01_FD_187207 | JGI IMG/M metagenome (GOLD analysis project Ga0209591, IMG submission 187207) | Freshwater microbial communities from Lake Fryxell liftoff mats and glacier meltwater in Antarctica - MAT-01 (SPAdes) (version 2) | ecosystem: Environmental > Aquatic > Freshwater > Ice > Liftoff... | reverse complement strand
GAATAAGCAATCAGATGAATCATATCGGTTGGTTATGCAATCCAGACTAAGCACAGACGCGGACGGAATTGGTATGTGTCTCGGTCTTCAAGTTGAAGCAAGGGTTGAGCTAGAACAAATACTTCAGACTCTTCAAGCAAAACTCTCTCAGTCAACACTTTTTGTTCCAGTTTAGATTAAATATGTGTATGAACTATCAGGGAATAACAGAGCGCTGCACCGGATGATAATTCCGCTGGGCTCCATTGCAGTAGCTCAACGCGATCGCACGCACACCCATTTCCCCAATTCCCATCCCATCTTCGCCACAAAGTCGATCGACATTTATCAACTGTTTGCACCAGTCACTCCATTTCGTTAAAAAGAGCGATCGCCCAAGCTAAAATCAAAGAACAACCGTTGAAACGAGGTCAAACCGATGATAGTCCACGAACCTCGCTACAGCCAAGAAGAATTTGCCAAGGCGCGGGGATGAGATTCGTAAATCTCATCCCCGCCATTAAGTCGAGACAGACAATCATGGTAAGATGTTGGCGATCGAGGAGCTATATCGCGGTGTGAGTTTGGGGCCGTAGTCGATCGCGATACGCAAAGAACACCCGCTGTCTGGTGAGAAGAGAAAAATTGCGATCGCCCTTTTGCTGCATCGACAGTGCGATCGCCCTCATTGTAATCGCTACTCCAATTTAACACGCTTTTCCCATTTAGTAGCCCTAAATAATGTATGATTATCACTAAACCTTAATCCATAAAAACTTCCGTGTTAGAAGCCTTCGTATTTGCCACCATACTGTGCGGATTTTTTGGTATCATCCTTAAAAAGAACCTGGTAATGAAGATCGTCTCTATGGACGTAATGAGTACCGGTGTAATTGCCTATTATGTCGTGATTGCATCCCTCAATGGCTTATTCACGCCAATTATGGGAGAAGTCAAAAATAGGCCTTACGCCGATCCAGTCCCCCAGGGGATCATCTTAACGGCGATCGTCATCGGTTTTTCAATTCAAGCCCTGATGCTGGTGGGTGTGATGAAGCTAGCACGGGATAACCCCACATTGGAAACCAGCGAGATCGAGAAAAATAACACTCCGTAAACCCATCCATGAATATTATTACGATCGCTTGGCTGACCATACCATTTTTTATCGGATTCGTCATTTATCTACTCCCCAAGCTTGACAAATATCTCGCCTTAGCAGTCACCTTTGTTTCGGCCGGCTATGCGCTGCTGCTATTTCTCGAAAAGTCACCCGTCAAACTACAGTTACTAGATAATTTCGGTGTCGAATTAGTCGCAGATAATTTAAGCGCCTACTTTATCTTGACAAATGCGATCGTAACTGCTGCGGTGATTTTTTATTGTTGGGACAGCGGTAAAACAGCTTTCTTTTACTCTCAGATGATTATTCTGCATGGGAGTATAAATTCTCCGTTTGTCTGTGCAGATTTTGTCAGTTTATATGTCGCCTTAGAAGTCAGCGGGATTGCTGCTTTTCTCTTAATTGCCTATCCTCGCACCGATCGCTCTTTATGGGTAGCCTTGCGCTATCTATTTATCACCAACACCGCCATGCTATTTTATCTGGTGGGCGCGGTGCTAGTCTATCAAACCCATAATTCCTTTGGTTTTGAGGGTTTAAAAGGTGCGCCGCCAGAAGCTTTAGCCCTGATATTTCTAGGATTGTTGATTAAAGGAGGAATTTTTGTATCGGGATTGTGGCTGCCGCTAACTCACTCAGAATCAGAAACCCCAGTCTCAGCATTACTCTCAGGAATTGTCATCAAAGCCAGTATTTTACCTTTATTGCGCTGTGCTTTAATTTCCGACGATCTTGGTAATATCGTCAGAATATTTGGCGTAGCAACAGCCTTAATGGGGGTATTTTTTGCCATCTTTGAAAAAGATACAAAACGGATGTTAGCCTTCAGCACAATTGCCCAGTTAGGCTTTATTCTCGCAGCACCAGAAGTCGGGGGATTTTATGCGCTGACTCACGGCTTAGTGAAATCCAATCTATTTTTAATTGCAGGCTCATTACCAAGTAGAAACTTCAAAGAACTGCAATCTAAGCCGATTGATCCTAACCTGTGGATTGCCCTAGTTATCGCCAGTCTCTCGATTTCCGGCTTTCCTTTGTTGGCAGGATTTGGAGCTAAAGTGTTGACCTTAAAAAGTATAGCACCTTGGCAGGTAATCCCGATGAATATCGCCGCCGCAGGCACAGCCATAGCCTACGCCAAATTCATCTTTCTGCCCCGTGGAGAAAAACAAGAAATCAAAATCGGTTTGTGGCTAGCGATCGCACTTTTAACGATCGGGCTAATTATAGCAAATGTGGTCTACTTAGATGCTTATACCATTGAGAGCATCATCAAAGCACTTGCTACGATCGCGATCGGGTGGCTGATTTATATTTTAGTTATTAAACGGTTAGCGATCGCTCTGCCGCGTGTAGCTGAGCAGTTCGAGCATCTGATCGGTGTAATGACTCTAAGTTTGATCGTACTCTTTTGGATGGCATTAGCATGATTGGATCTTTGATATTACGATTGACAATTTGGTTTTTGCTGACTTCCGATCTGAGCCTAGCAAATATCATCATTGGTGTGCTGATTGCCTTTCTCCTCCCCCGCGGCTATACACCCCCGGAAAGGTTTAAGGATTGGGTAAGAATCATTAAAAAAATCCTGATTGCGATTCCGGTAGCATACATTGAAGCTTTTCAAATTATTGTCAATCCCCACAACGGAGAAGACATGATTCTGGAACCAGTAAAACTCAAAAGGTCGCCGATCATGATATTTTTGGATGTATTTGTGATTACCTTTACACCCAAAACAATTGTTGTGAGACACAACCACGCAGGCTCCTACGAAGTCCACAGGGTTCTGCCGACGAGGGAAAATTCATGAACTTGGTACTAATTGCAATGATTGCAGCTATGCTCATCCCCATGTACGAAGCATGGAAGGATGATGATATTTGGCAGAAAATGTTGGCATTGGCCAGTATTTCCACAAAGGCAGGAATTATGACTTTGTTCATATCTGTCTTGCGCGATGATTGGATGATTGGCGCTGTGGGGGCGATTATCCTCACCGTAGGAAATGCGGGATTAATGCTGTTGGCACATATCATAAAACGACTGGATGACCTATGATTATTGATGTTTTGAGTTATTTGTTGATGGTTCTAGGAGTATTCTTCTGGTTTTGGGGAACTTCTCACCTACTGGGCAAGCGATCGGTATTATTTAAGTTACACAGTCTTTCAGTTGCCGATACCTTGGGTTCGATGCTGCTCCTCGTCGCGCTGCTGCTACGAATACCCAATGAATGGCCACTGCTAATTTTGGCAATTATTTCCTTAGCAATTTGGAATACAATGCTGGGATATGTTTTTGCACACTGTTCCAGTGACGAGGCCGAAAATCAGACAGCATTTCCACCAGAGACACTATGAATGATGATAGCTATATTTATATCTTGACTGCACTGTTGCCCTTGGCTGCTTGCATGGTAGTAGTTCAGGTGAATCCCTACCACGCCCTAGTCATTCGGGGTATATTAGGTGCGATCGCAGCGTTGATCTATGCAGTGTTTGGGGCTGCGGATGTGGCTTTGACAGAAGCATTGATGGGTACGATGCTGGCAATAACGCTTTATGCGGTGGCGGTGCGATCGTCCTTGGTGATGCGTTTGGGCGTGTTGGAAGAGGAGAAAGTCGAGTCTCAGGGCGATGTTTTGAAAGTAGAGTTGACGGTAGAGAGTCCCCGCGATTTTAACTTCTTGATGAAGGATTTTCGCAGAATTTTTAGAAAGTATTATCTCCGTATTGAGGTAGTACCTTTTACAAGTTTGGAGGCTTTACACCGCGCCCTGATGGAGAAAGAAATTCATGCAACTTGTGTGCCTGTGCTAGATAGTGATAGCGCAGGTGGCGCAGAAACAAAACATTATCAAACTGTGACGAGAATCCAACGGCTGTATGACATCATGCAGCCTGAAATTTCATCAATAAACACGAGTCTCGATTATAAACTTGCTTCAGGTTCAGGGGAGGATTATCAATGAAACGGGTTTACATTGGGGCGGGGATATTGCTTTACATCCAAATGCTGTTTTTTGCGAATCCAACTACAGGTTTATCTGGATTGGCAATAGTAGAATTGATTGTCAAGGATAGTGGGATTCCGAATGCAGTCTCGGCGATTATTTTCAGAAATCGGCTGTATGACACGATTTTTGAAGTGGTGGTATTTACGATCTCCATTATGGGAGCTAAATTTCTATTGGCAACAGAAAGACCGTCCTGCACAATTTATCAGTTTACCGATCAACCATCTATTATTTTATCTCGTTTAGGAGCGACTATTTCCGCTTTGGTGAGTATTGAATTGTCACTGCGGGGGCATTTGACTCCGGGGGGCGGTTTTGCGGCGGGTGTAGCGGGCGGAACTGCGATCGGTTTGGTAGCAATTACTTCATCATCCGAGTGGATGCAGCGGATTTATGAGCGATCGCACGCGGCGATATGGGAGAAGATTTCGGTGCTAGTTTTTATTGCTTTGTCTGCGATAACTTTATGTGGGATAGAGTTGCCGCATGGAGAGTTTGGAGCATTAGTTAGTGGTGGGTTGCTTCCTTTGTTGAATATTTTGGTGGCTCTGAAAGTTGCCTTGGGCTCGTGGGCGGTGGTGTTGATTTTTGTTCATTATCGCGGCTTGTTGTGATGGATTACAGCATTCATAATTGCTTGGCAGGAGCGATTTAAATGCTGGTTACTTGAGAAATAGAAATCTCATATTAAACTTCTCCTCAAAAGCCTGTAAAGAGCAGGCATCCTGCCTGCTCCACAACAATTATTGGAGATGGGGAGCATCTCAGTTTTGCAAAAAGCATTTTTTTATTGTAGTGCGAGCGTCCCCGCTCGCGAGTACAATACGCGAGCGGGGACGATCGCACTATAAATGCAAAACTGATATGCTCCCTGGAGGTGTCTGTTGTCAACTGTGTAAAACCAGTCTCATCAAAGGGCGATCGACTAAGATCCTGTCCGGTGGATTAGCCGCAATAAATAAAGTTTACTTGGGGAGCATCTGTGCTTTGTATTTGAGCGTGTTCCGATCGCGTATTGTACAATCTGCGATCGGGGACAGCACAGTCAAAAAAATGCTTTTTGCAAAACACAGATGCTCCCCTTGCATCCAGTTGAAAATCTGTTAAATTTCGGACTTCTGTGCTTCTTGCGATTCCGGCAATACAACTTCTGAATCATTTGGATTAAGAGCAATTTCCGAGGATTCTGCAATATCTAGTGACTCGGGAGTGCGCTGAGAAAATCCCCAAATAAACATCAAGGCGATAGAGGAAATTAGCAGCCACTGCGGAGGTACTAAACTGTCGTTAATTACTTTCACCAGCAATCGCATTCCCACGAAGCCGACTGTGATGTAGCCAGCATCTTCAAGGTGTACGAACTCGTCTAACCAGCGGATAAACAAGCCAGCCATAAATCGCAGGGTGATAATTCCAATTGTGGCGCCGGTCACCACCAGCCAAATTTGGTCAGAAATCGCGATCGCAGTAGTAACGCTATCCAAAGAAAATGCTAAATCTGTCATAGCAATCACTGGAATTGCTTGCAACAGAGACCCAAATCTGGGCCCGTGATGTTCTCCATCGGAATCAGGATTTGAGGAGAAGTGCTGGAAAACTAGCCACAGCAGGTACAGCGCCCCCAGCAGTTCAAATTGCCAGAACTTGATCACCCAAGTCGCTGTTAGAATCAGTGCGATTCGCAGTACAAAAGCAATTATTAAACCGTAATTGAGAGCATGTTGCTGTTGTTTGGGATCTTCCAAACCTTTAGAAATAGATGCCAAGGCGATCGCGTTGTCAGCAGAAAGTACAGCCTCCAAAGCCACCAAAACTAACAATAAGAAAAAGGTGTCAACTCCCAAATTGGGCGAACCTTCAAGAAATTGATCTAGCATTAATTATTTTCTGCACCTAAGATTTGCAAGCTAAGAGCGCAGTGCAAATCACCGGCTCCGTCTAAAATGAGTGTCACCTTCAATTATCTTAACCTAGTGCGGTAACTTTGTCGCGGGCGATCGGGCTTAAGGAAGTTCGGCAACCCATAATCTAAGGGATTTAACGGATTTAACCCATTAATGTTGAGCCTAAAAGTCAAGCATGAAGATTTTTCCGACTCCCATCTCCCCCTCTCCCCATCTTTACCCTGAGCGAAGTCGAAGGGCCCATCTCCCCATCTTTACCCTGAGCGAAGCCGAAGGGCCCCGTCTCCCCATCTCCCCATCTCCCCATCTCCCCATCTCCCCATCTCCCCATCTCCCACTCTCGGACACTCGCACACTCATCCCCAAACGCAGCAAATATATTTCAAGTTGTAACAAAGGATTCCCAAAAGCGCCAATTTGTCTCAAATTGGTGAAAGCTCGTGCCCGCGAAAAGGAGTTTTCCGAATATGTCTTTAACAGATACCCAAGTCTACATAGCGCTCGTAATTGCTTTGATTCCTGGAATCTTGGCTTTCCGGCTGTCAACTGAACTGTACAAGTAGTTTCTAGACACCAGTAGCGAATCGCAAAATGCCTGTCCGAGTAGTTAAATCTTCAAATTACAGACAATTGCTGCCACCGTGGAGTAGATTGTTTGTGGTCAGCAAGAGGAAACTGCAAGGGCAGGCATTTTTATTGTGCAATTCCGTCCTCATGCGTCACCCAGTCTCAAAAATTTTGGCTGCCGACACCGCCGTCACGAACAGGGGCGGCGGTGCGTTAAGCTCCGAATTTGCACTGTTTGTGCTCTAAAACGTCAGTCTCAGGTATTTGAAAAAAAATTATGCAAGCGATTCAACCCACCGTTAACCCACTGCGTCCTGTAAAAACTCCCCCTCGGGTTACTCCTCGTCGCAGCAGCAAGCGCCAGCGTTCCTACCCTCACCAAATGCTCGCCGCCGAAACTGGAGTTAAGTTAGCAGTCAACATTGTACTTTCAGTCTGTGCGACTTCTGCTGTGATTCAGCTTTGGCCTCACTACCGGGGAGTGCAAGAAAAGTTGCACGAAATTCAAGCTGAAGTCAATCTTACCCAAGGGCGAGTAGATAAGTCGCGATCGGACTTTAACCGCTATTTTGACCCAAGTCTTGCTAAAACTGTGATGCAAGAGCAAAGCAATCGAATCGATCCCCAGCAGCGTCAGGTTATTTTGGAAGAGTCCCCGACACCAGACATCGAAGACTCCACCCCGCAACCTTAATCTGAAGATTGTTGTGTAGTAGTAGGGCACGGCCCACAAATAAGAAAGAAGAGCGCACAAAGAAGAGCGGGCGAATGGAATTCGCGCCTATACAAACAAAACCCGCCGACGCGGGTTGAAGAACGGGTGGTTGAAATTACCTTATTTTCTTCCGTCCGCGCACCATCCGGACATTGTTTGACAAGAAGCGGTTTCAACCGCCGTCTTTGCTCTCGCCGAACGTCCTCCGCGGGTTGAAGAACGGGTGGTTCAAACTACCTTATTGTCTTCCGTCCGCAGAGGCGGACATTGTTTGTGTAAACCTGGTTTCAACCCCCGTATTCGCCATCGCGGTTTTTTCCTTCAGCAGTTGCAGTGCAGCTTGATATTGCAAGTCTGCTTCGGTGCCGATTCGATCGCGCGCAATCGGCTCTAAAGGCACTACGCGATCGGGCGAAATCCCCAATTTGTTAATATCCGTGTGGTTCGGTGTCTCGTACCTAGCGACAGTCACCGCCAACCCAGAACCGTCAGACAAATCAAACAAAGACTGAATCAGCCCTTTGCCAAAAGTCTTTTCTCCGACCAATTGAGCTCTGCCGTTATCTTGCAGCGCACCAGCCAAAATTTCGCTAGCACTGGCTGTTCCCTTGTTTACCAAAACAATCAGCGGATCGGCCGTCAATGCCCCTCCAGAGGCTTCAAAACTGCCGAGAATGCCTTGTCTGTTTACCGTATAGACGATCGTCCCGGAATCGAGCCACAGACGCGCAATTTCAATTCCTGCTTGCAACAGTCCGCCCGGATTGTTCCGCAAATCGAGAATGTAGGCGGCGGCTCCTTGTTTTTCCAAACTGTCGATCGCGCCGGCGACTTCCTCAGTAGCGTTAGCGCTGAATTGACTCAAGCGAATGTAGCCCAGCGGTAAATTGTCTGGGCCCGACTGCAATTCGGCGTAAACCGGGTGGAGTTCAATCCGATCGCGGACTAATTCAATATCTTCAGGAGCGTCTCTTCCCTCGCGCCCTACGGTCAAAGTAACAGCAGTGCCGATGCGGCCGCGCATTCGAGTTGCTGCCTCGTCTAGGCTCAATTCTGACGTGGGAGTGCCATCAATTTTCAGGATGCGATCGAGCGGTTGAATGCCGGCTCGATCGGCGGGTGAACCGGCCAAAGGAGCCAGCACTGTCAGGGTATTTGTCTGGGAGTCGATGCCAATTTGCAGCCCCACACCAGTCAATTCTCCCGAAGTGTTGACCTGTAAGCTGCGGTACTGTTCTGGTTTCAGCAGTCGAGTAAAAGGATCGTCGAGATTCGCCAGCATCCCTTGAATCGCCGTGTAAGTCTGCTCTCTGTCGTTGAGCGGCTGCTTGACAGCTTTTTGGCGGATCGACCACCAGTTTTTAGAGTTAAAGCTGTCGTCCACGTAAGAGCGGTTGACAATTCGCCAAGCTTCGCTCAAAAGCTGCTGTTCTGAAGTTAGGGCCGCTGCAGGCTGTGTCCACGCGCCCAGAACTAGGGCGACTTGGAGGAAGAGTAAAATTGCACTCTGGAAAACTCGTCTGTGCATGATTTTTCTGTAAAAGATAGGCAAGTATGGCATCTTCTGTATTTTTTATTTGTAGGCTTTTAAGCTTTTGCGCGGTCAACTCTCCCCCAGACATTCAGGATTCTTGACATCCTCCCCACTGATGAATCAGGGGGATTCCAATCTACTTAAACAACGACAACTGTCTAGGGAATTGGTGGGTTGACGCTTCACTGTTCGATGCCACATTAGATGTGGTCTTAATCCGTCCTCCACGTCCGTTTACAGTCTCAGGCAATCCACCCGCGACTTTTATATTAATCGCTGCATTCTCATCTCGGTCGTGAACTGCTCCACAGAATAAGCAAGTCCACTCCCGAACTGAAAGCTCTTTCTTTCCACCAATCTGTTTACAACAAGAGCAGCGTTGGCTGGTTGGCTCCCAGCGACTGATCACCCTAAAATCTCTGCCGTACATTTCTGACTTGGCCTCTAGCATTGTCCGAAAACTGCGCCAGCCTAAGTCGGAAATAGCACGGGAGAGCTTACGGTTTTTCATCATGCCGGCAACATTGAGGTCTTCCAGAACTATTGCTTGGTTTTCGCGAATAATTCTAGTGCTCAATTTATGTAGAAAATCGTTGCGAATATCAGAGATTTTAGTGTAAATTTTCGCAACTTTGCGACGTGCTAATTCCCTGCGCTTGCTACCTTTCTTTTTTCTGGCTAACTTACGCTGTGCCTTGTGAAGCTTTCTTAGATGCTTCTTGAGAGGCTTGGGAGCTTTTATTTTCTCGCCCGTGCTAAGAGTAGCAAAGTCTGTGATGCCGAGGTCGATGCCAACAGACTGCCCGTTGTCGGGTAACTTTACTGGGCTAATTTCAACGACAAAACTGACAAAATATCGGTTTGCGGCATCTTTAATTACCGTGACCGAGCTTGGTGGAGATGGCAATTCTCACAGGCGAGACAACCTTGAGCTTCCCGATTTTGGCAAGGTAAACTTTTCCATTCTTAATCGAAAAGCCTCCAATTCTAAATCGTGCCGACTGCCTACTGTTGCGTTTCTTAAATTTGGGACGACTAACTTTCCGACCTTTTCGCTTGCCCTTCAATGAATCAAAGTAATTCTTCCAAGCTACTCCTAAATCAGCAACTGATTGCTGCAATGGAATGTTTGAAACCTCCGCTAGCCATCCTCGTTCTTCCGACTTCTTGGCTTGAGTAATGAAAGTCTTTTGCAAATCTCCGTTACTTGGTAGTTTTTCGGACGAATTACATAACGCTAGTGAATCGTTCCATACAACGCGACAACAGCCAAACAATTTAGCAAGATTATGAACTTGCGGAGGAGTTGGATATATGCGATACTTGTATCGTTGCTTCATACAATCATTGTAGCGCCAAAATGACCGATTGAATAAATAGATATCTTAAGGCTGTGACTCACTTGAATGAAGAAAGAAGACAAGGCGGTTGAAACCGCCACCGACTTGTCCCCGTGTCTAAAGCCAGGGGCTTGCGTCTCGTTTTTTGGTCAAATGTACCCTGCGAACAAAAAAGTATTTAAATTTAACATTTAATTGCAAAACTTAGTGATTTGATCAGGAAAATTAAAATTCACGAGCTAGAGAGCCGCTGACCGACTCGGACTGCGGTCTTGGGCCCTGTTCTTGCCTATCTGCCTGGTAGGGGCGGATGTTGAGCTTGCAGAAAATGCTTTTTGAGGCGCAGAAAAAAGCGATCGCTCCGTGAATTCTGCACTGAAATTATGTTACATTTTTTATCATAGTCTGGAATTCGATCGGGCAACGCCAGCGAGCCGGAACAAGCGACCGCTGAATTTCCAAGTGCTCGCGGGCGATCGCACAATGCAGAGTTCCTTTCGCAAGCTCCAAATTGAAAAATAGCCTCAGCCATTTGCTAATAAAAGCAAGCTGCTCGGGGCGGGGCGACAAAAAACATTGTGGCTGCTGCCCGCTTACCTCAACCACAGCAATATTCTTTTAGGAATTCTGGCTCCATGTTTTCTAAACAAATCACCGACTCAAAAACCTACCAGTGGTTTGAGGAACGCCTGGAAATTCAGGCGCTCGCCGACGACATCACCACTAAGTACGTACCCCCCCACGTCAATATCTTCTACTGCTTGGGCGGAATTACCTTAGTTTGCTTTTTGATCCAGTTTGCCACCGGCTTCGCCATGACTTTCTATTACCGTCCGACGGTAGCAGAAGCTTTTTCTTCAGTGCAATACCTGATGAATGAGGTCAACTTCGGCTGGCTGATCCGCTCCATCCACCGCTGGTCTGCCAGCATGATGGTACTGATGATGATTCTGCACACTTTCCGGGTTTACCTGACCGGCGGCTTCAAAAAGCCCCGCGAATTAACCTGGGTGACAGGAGTAATCTTGGCAGTCATCACCGTTTCTTTCGGCGTGACAGGCTACTCGCTGCCTTGGGATCAAGTCGGTTACTGGGCCGTTAAAATCGTTTCCGGTGTCCCCGAAGCCATCCCGGTTGTCGGTTCTTTGCTGGTAGAACTTCTACGCGGCGGTGTCAGCGTCGGTCAAGGCACTTTGACTCGCTACTACAGCTTGCACACTTTCGTGCTGCCTTGGCTGATTGTAGTCTTCATGCTGGCTCACTTCTTGATGATTCGCAAGCAAGGCATTTCGGGCCCGTTGTAAGTTTTGAGTTGTAGGGGCGATATTTTTTTGCCCCCCGTTGAATTTTGGGTTGAAAATTCAGAATTCATCACTCATCAAAAAAATTGGGTAGAAACCCCGTCCTTCTAGGACGGCTTTACACGGTGTCGTAGTATAATTTCAGTGGTCAATGACCCACCCGCGACGATGGAGACATAAACCCGCGTCACCAAAGTTTGCGATGTTTCGCAACGGGGAAGAAAAATCGGTAGACCGGGAAAAGAGGATGGGGCAATGAAATATGCATCCCTTGAATCAAAACGACAAAGAAATTCTTCTGTGGAATTTCGATACATAAAAACCGCGCTTGCTAGCGGGGTTAGTCTGTGGAGCGAACATAAGACCATAAAACTCCTTGTGGGTAGAGGCAGTTGCTATGAAACAGAAACCTAAATCGTGAGGTTTGGGAATCACCGCGCCTGATAGTCGGTGAGGATGTCAAGATATTTATTGACAGCCCGATCGCGCCACTGATTCAGACTAACGAATACAGCAGGATGCCAAGCCCGGGTAAAAATAAAAGGAGAACACTCTTACTATGTCTATTCTCAAAAAACCAGATTTGAGCGATCCGGCGCTACGCGCTAAGCTCGCTAAGGGCATGGGTCACAACTATTACGGCGAACCAGCTTGGCCCAATGACTTGCTCTACGTTTTCCCTATAGTCATCATGGGAACAATTTCCCTGTGCGTAGGTTTGGCCGTACTAGACCCGGCTATGATTGGCGAACCGGCCAATCCTTTTGCTACTCCGCTGGAAATTCTGCCGGAATGGTATTTGTGGCCTGTGTTCCAACTTTTGCGCGTTTTGCCTAACAAATTGTTGGGTATTGCTTGCATGGCCGGTGTTCCCCTCGGCTTGATTTTGATTCCGTTCATCGAGAATGTTAATAAGTTCCAAAATCCGTTCCGCCGCCCTGTGGCTACTACAGTCTTCCTGTTGGGAACTGCGGTAACTCTGTGGTTGGGTATTGGTGCTATTTTCCCGATCGACAAATCTTTCACCCTGGGTCTGTTCTAAGATTCATGGTTGCTTAAATTTGACGCCCGCGGGTTTCCTGTAAAGTGCTTTTGTACTGTTAGGAAACTTTAGCGGGCGTCATTTTATTTTAGATTTTAGATTTTAGATGGGGACTAAAGTTATAGACAGGTTGGCTGCTGACTTGCAAAAAGCATTTCCTGAAATGAAGGGTTTCTCATCTGGAAATCTTAAATATATGAGGAGTTTTGCGGAAACTTACAAAGATTTTGAATTTGTCCAGCAGGTTGTCGCACAAATTATATCATGTGCGATCGATTACCATAACAAAAACGCGATATAAAACATATTTTTTGCATGGATCTGAGATCCTCGCTGACTGATGACTAATGACTAATGACTGATGACGTTGGACGTTGGACGGAAAGCGAGCGTCCCCGCTCGCGCTAATGACTAATGACTGATGACGTTGGACGTTGGACGGAAAGCGAGCGTCCCCGCTCGCGCTAATGACTAATGACTGATGACGTTGGACGTTGGACGGAAAGCGAGCGTCCCCGCTCGCGCTAATGACTAATGACTGATGACGTTGGACGTTGGACGGAAAGCGAGCGTCCCCGCTCGCGCTAATGACTAATGACTAATAACTAATAACCTTCGCGAGCGTCCCCGCTCGCGCTAATGACTGATGATTGATGACTGATGACTGATGACTAATGACTAATGACTAATAACTGATGACTACTGACAAAAATGATCTACTGCCGAAGCAGGACTCGCATTCCTCACTACGAACTTAATTTTGGTGATCTACCAAGATTTTGACGATAAAAATTGTGCTTTTTATCAATTAAAATGAAACCTAAAAAACCACAATCTAATATTGCTCCTAAAATCAAAAAATGGGTGCAAACAGCCAAGGAAGCTGAAAAAACTGCATTTGCTATTTCCATAACCAGGCTGACAAGTATTAAAACTTTGTGCGCCGATCGAATTGCCGCCGAAAAATTTGCGTTCTACATTGCTCAACGAGTACAATACCAGATGAGTCAGGCTACTTGTCCCGAAGACTACCCTCAAGAAGAATGGGAACAGCACAAACAGGTAGTCGGTGAGGCGATCGCCCAAATGGAAATTTGCGTAGAAAATCCTGGTAATGAAGGCACGCAATCTATCTATAGATTATTGAGAAAAATTGATCACCTACAAGGCGATGACCGCCGTAATGTTCACAAGAAACAAGCGGTAGCACTGGAAGCCCAGTGTCTTCAGACCTGGGAGGAAAGCACACACGAGCGGTTTTAACCGCCTAACTCTTCATCAATCAATTTATCAATTAACTGTCTCAGCTTGTTTTGCCAGTTGTCTATGGTTTTCAGTCGTTCCCGAACACCCGGCAAAACCTTGACCTGAACAGGCGCTTTACTATATGCGGTTTGTTCATTAGGTCTGAACTTTTTAGTTGGCATTTGACTAACCTGTCTGGTATACTAGACAATATAGCAATCATTGAGGGTCGAATCAATGTCAAAAACTAAACAAATGGGAGTTCAGCAAATATTGCTGCATCCAGATCCAGAAACTGAAGCGGTTTTGAGATACCTCTGTGAGCAGTCAGGAAAGCACTATAACAATGGTGTTTACTTTGCTCGTCAGATGTTTTTCAAAACAAGGAAACTATTAACAGGCAAGTTTGATTGAGATTTTGAACCAACTGTGGCAAAAACTGCGGTTGCTCGATCCCTACCGTCCACACCCGCACAACAGACTCTCAGGTCTGTAACAGAAGCGTTCAAATCTTTTAAGAGTTTGCGTGAACTGTATTTCAAGGGTCAACTACATTTCAAGCCGAAAGTCCCCGATTATCTCAAAGGCTCTAAGCTATTCAAGATCGCCTACCCCAATTCAGGCGGACAAAAACCAGGCTTGGACAACGGGCAGTTGAGATTTTCCCTAGGTTTAACGGTTAGACGTTGGTTTGGACTGTCCGCATTCTTCTTGCCAATGCCTTCAAACATTGATATTCGTAAAGTGAAGGAGTTTACAATCCTGCCCAAGAACGGGGCATTCTATCTTGAACTTTCTTATGAACTAAAATCAAGAATCAATGCACTTGATATCAATCAGGCGTTGTCGATTGATTTCGGAACTGCCGATAACCTCGCAGCCTGTGTCGATAGCTTGGGAAACTCCCTGCTAATTGATGCACGGGCAATGAAGGCAATGAACCAGTTATGGAACAAGAAAGTATCGACTCGCAAAGAAGGCAAATCAGAAGATTATTGGGATAACTGGCTCTTCCCGCGCCACTCGATCGCGCAATCATCAAATGCGGGATGGTATTAATAAAGCGGCAAAACTGATTATTGACCACTGCCTTAAGCACGGTATTGGAACTCTGGTTGTGGGCTGGAATGAAGGGTTTAAGTCAAAGGCCAACATGGGTAAACTGAATAATCAAAAATTTGTTCAAATGCCACTAGGTAAGCTGAAAGACCGATTAAAACAGCTTTGTGAATTACACGGTATTCGATTTGAAGAAACTGAAGAAGCCTATACGTCGAAAGCGAGTTACTTAGATGGAGACTCCCTGCCCAAATTCGGTGAAAAACCTGAAGAGTGGAAAGCATCTGGTAAAAGAATTCGACGTGGTTTGTACAAGTCTTCAAACAGTTCGATTGTGAATGCTGATCTCAATGGCGCAGCAAATATTTTAAGAAAAGTAGCCAGTAAGTTAGGCGTTGACCTAAACCGACTGGGTAGACGGTCTTTGACGACCGTAGCGAGGATTCGACTGTGGGCAGTGCCTACGGTTAAGCACCTGTCAGCAGAATCTCAGCGTATGAAAGACCTGAGAGTGTCAATGGACAACAGTACATTTTGTCCGCAGTGGATATTTACTAAAATTAGACTACGCACTTCGTTGTTTCGCCGACCAAGATTTTCAGTATTGGACTTATAAACTAGCGAGAGAATACGTATAACGTTATGCCCCGTACTGTGGCACAGGTATAACTCCTGAATCTATACCCATGTTGTTAGAAGTAGCAGAATTTTGGTGTCAGTATTATTTCGCTCAAAGTTTGAGCGAAAAATTTCCTGATTTTGTCTAAAACCAGCTTCTTTGCTTCGCCTTGATTCAGCTTGTTTATTAGACTAGACTTGAATTGCCTTCACAAATTATCTTGAAATTATCTGCGTTTATCGGTGTTGCATCTGCCTGACATCTGCGATCGATCGCGCGCCATCACATTCACACTGCGCCGATTTGAAAACAGGCAAAAAAATCCAAAAACCCCAAAAACGACAAAACCTCCTCAAACGAGAAGGTTTTATCACGATCGGAGCGGCGGGATTTGAACCCACGAGCCCTACTACCCCAAAGTATAAGCAAATTACTCGGAACTCTTACTTATCAATAATCACAGGCATTCTCAATTAGAACGATAGCTGTTTTGTCGATCGAAGCGGGAAATTTTATCGGATTCCTGGCTCCCCTTTTTAAGGGGCTTGTGTTCAGAGCCAGGAAAAGCCAGGAAAAGAATCGACAAAACAGACCTCAAAGCCACTAAATTCGTACCTAACAAGATAAAAACCCACAGTGCCGACCGAAGGTATCGCCACCCCCACAGCGCCACTAGCGAGCAGTTAGGGGGCTTGATTAATGAAGCGAACGATCAACTACTAGGGTTGTCAACTTCCCGGTCAAATAATTGATAGACATCCCTTGACATCCACTCCGCCGTAAAACGGACGGGGATTCCATCTACTTCAACAAATTTTAAATTAACAACTTTGATTTTGACCAAAATTGTGAAGCAACTCGAACTATTTCCAGCACAAACACCTACCTATTCGCGCCAACCTTCTAAATTAGAAATGAGTGCTGATGCCTTGTACCAATGGAAGCAGCGGATATTCGAGTACCAGCAATCCGCCTCAGAGAGCCAACCTCCGCAACAAACGCTATTCGAGCTAGCACCTGACACCTGCAATGCCGATAGTCTTGACCCTTTTTCCCTGCAACTGCACAATCTCTCATTCTGCGAACAACCCGATTGGGGCGATGGCTTTAAATCGAGGCGAACGCCCCGCTTCGCTACGCACTTGCCTCTATTTCGCGATGGCTGTCGCCCCGGCTATCGCCTACGACACAGCCAAACCGACACCGCTGCTTTTGTACGTCGGAGAAACCGAGCGATCGCCTTTCTCAGCGATGGATGAACCACTATTGCTACAACTACATCGGCAACTACATCGAACTGCACCGGCGCCCCGTCCCTCGATGTGACTGTGGGTATTGCTTTTTGGTTTGGAGCGCCGATTAATCGGAAACAGCGGCTCAAGTTGGAGTCAGAGCTAATTTATCGGTGGATCTCGCCCTTCAATAAAGAGTGCTGGCAGTGGTGGGGACAACCGTTTGGCAAGTAAAACCTATTTTGTACGAAACATCAGTTTTCATAGATGGTTCAAGATTGTCGAGTGTTGGCGCATCATTCAACCAACAAATTGCTAGTTACAGAAAAAGCTTGGCACAGTTCTGCTATCTTGACTTTGAGTGCTGCAACGGCTTCTCCTAATGATTTACAAGATTCTGTTTCTAGCAAATGAGCGTCTCCCACATCGGCACGCTTACCACAGGTAGCAAGGCTGACCCACTGTTAAATGTCCCTGCCATTCATTGTCATAAATATCAAATGTGACATAGAACAAACGAGGCATTAACTCATCCGAGTTTACAGCGAATTGACCCCAGATAGAAAAGCCAAAATATTCTTGATTCTTTTCGTTGTTATATTCCCAGTCGGTCAGGTTAGGGAAAGCAATTTTAACTTGCTCTATATTTGGTTGGATTTCCGCTTCTGTTAGCATTTTATGTGAATAAAAAGATCTGACGGACAATTTTAACAAATCGCTTTGATTATGGAACTGTTACCATTCATTAGATTAATATTCGGTTTACCTTAGTCCGAATAGTTTTTAATTCGAGCGCCTGTTCCCATGAAACATTTCTGCGGTTGGCGATCGAAACTGTATCATCCAGTTGCTATAACCAAAAGGTAGCATCTTTACCGCCGATGAAATACCTCAACCTCGCCAGTGCCCTCATCGCTTCGTTCAAACCAAAACCCCAATCCCAGCAACCAGGTATCGACAGCTACGGACAAACCACGCTTAACCCGCCATTCGATCAAGAGTTGATGGAGTCGCTGTTCAGCAGTTTGATGAGCAGCGGATATTTCGGAAAAGCTCATTTGTTCTGGGATAACGGACAGGATAGGGAGCGAGATATCTTCACGGCGTTACTGCAGCACGAACCGATATTCTTGTACCGCCTGGGAGCGCGACCTACTCCCAGCGTAGAGGGATACTATTGGCGGCTGGTTGGGGAACATCCGAGCTTGCGGGTGTATCAGTTGGAGATGGAAGCTGAAGAATGAAGGGGGATAGTTCGTAGCGTGACGCTCGATTTAAAGCGGGGCTAATGCCATCGCCCCTTCAGCACTTTGTTGAATCGCAATATCCGGGTGTACGTCCTGAATGTCGATTAGCCGAATAGCTGTTGCTTCAACCTCTTGCAGCAACAGCAATTCATCGGGAGTCAAAGCATCCCTCAAACTATCAGGAGCCACGCCCAAATCTTCGGCTAGTTTCTTAGCTTTGCGTCCAAATACTACCAACGTGACTCGCTGACTCGCATTGACATAGAGCCACTTGCGATTGTTTTCTGAGAGTTCGGGATGGCGATCGATGTAAGCTTTGATAGCATCGGTAAGCCGTCGCCGTGTTTGTTTGCCTCCGAGTCGAACGATTTGCCACTCCGCTAAAGCTTGGTTTTGTAACGAATAAACGTACCCCCAGCGCGTTAGTTCCAGTAAACCAGTAGCAATGCCGCTTGCTTGGTAGAATCTGGGCAACTTCAGAAACCAACTCCTAACTCCTACGCCATGACCAACACCATCACCACCCAACTTTCTTCTGCAGCCCAGGGTTTGCTCTTCTGAAGCGAATCTGACGCGCCCTTTGAGGTCATTCATTGGCAGACACAAGGAAAACTCACCCCGGCGCAAGTCTTGCAACTCACCGACCATCCACCCGACGCTCCAATAGAAGTGGTGAGCGTTGACCAATTCTTTGCGATCGCCACCGCAGAAGAAGACTGGCACGACGAAGAGGAACGGGAAACGGTGCAGCGCTTTCAGAACTTGGTTAACTTCCTCAAGCAAAACCTCTGGCAGTTGCAAATTTACCGAGTGGGTAGCACCAACATCGATGCTTATATTGTTGGGGTAACTCCTAGTGGCGAGTGGGCTGGATTGGCAACGAAGCTGGTGGAAACCTAATTACTGACTATCAACCTTGCTCTCGATCGCTTGCTGCACAGGCACAGGCACGTTCGACAAGAAATTCAGCCCTGTTTCCCGTTCCACCTGACGCACCGAAACTCTAAAACTTTTCCATCCCCTACCCTTGACGCTGGCATCGTTGGGCAGAGAAACAGCGATCGCTAAGAGTGTTGCTCGTGATTCCCTGCAATCCCAACCCCGATCGCTCCAAAACTACGATAACTTTCCAAGTCTTTGCCGGCACCGCAATCTTTTCCTTTTTGCCAATACTTCCCTTGCTTCCCACCGGCCCGGCAACGATGTAGAGTTCTTTGCCGCTCTGTACCAACTCCCGACAATACTCTTCTAAATCTCCCCACACGCCGCGATTCAACTCTGGCGACTGTGGCATCATGTTCGTCACCTTTGAATGTAGCGCTGTTGTCCGATTCGTTGCGAGTGCGATGGATGGAGCCCCGCTTCGCTACGGCGCTTGGTGCTATGTGTCCCCGGTCGTAGCCGCTGCCAGTGTAATCGTTAGGACGCACTTTGTACCAATTTGCTGGGAGTGCGTTGTCGGGGCGGAAATCATTCTTTCTGTCGGCCGCACCGTGCGATCGATCGGCATTACGTCATCTTATACGTCATCTGATCGGTTGGCGATCGGCAATAAACCTAGCTTATTGGTAATCACCTGTTAAAAGAAGAAGATTTAACGATCGCCCGCAAGCAATTTTCAAGGGTTTGAGGGTCTTCTTCACCACCTAGACAGAGTTGGCGTGGAATAGCAACCCCCATAGGGTAAACTTGTCTCTGATAACCCAATTGACTACAAAGCAATGACTACTTCTGTGCAGCAAGACCAGACCGAGATTTCCAATACCGTCTCATCAAGCCCACAAATTTGATCTTTCGTGAAATTTATTGAGTATTTATCTCTAGCGGCTTTTGTTGGTGCATGGAGCCTTACTATAGTTTTTCCAGAGAATCAACTTATCGTTATCGGGGCAGCGGTTTTTCTCTCTAGTTTTATTTTTCTGTTCCTGACCAATAGACAATTGGCTTACAACTCTAGGAATCGTGCTAATGAGTTAGAGATCCGAAGCAAAGCGGAACTATATAGTTATCTATTAAACCCGAATACTTCTTCGGATAACAATCTGATAACTCCCGTGAGAGAAAAGGCTTTACGATATTGCCAGGAGTTGATTGACGACTATAAAAACACCAGAGAGACTTCGAGAAATATTTACTATACTTTCCAATTGGCAACCGTTATTTTATCGGGCGTCACACCAATTTTAGTATTGGTAGACAAATTGGAACCAAGTCAAGCGTTGCTCAAGTGGCTGCCGGTAATTTGTCCCGCTGTCGCCTCGATAGTCGCCAGTATAGTTACCTCCTTTCCTTTTCAGGAGAATTGGATTTCTGCTAACACAACTGTGGAATTGTTAGAAGCGGAACAGGAGAAATTTGTATTGGGAGTGAGTCCGGCTTATCGTTCCTATGATGGAGCCGACGAAGCCCAACATCAACAAATGGCAAAAATGGCAATAGAAAACTTTATCACTCAGGTGAATGAGATTCATCTCAAACAAATCCAAAAACCAGATGAGACACGGTCAAGGGAGCAGAATACAGAGCCAGCTCAATCTACCGAGTCAAATTAGCGGCAGAGTTAACGAAGCTGACAATACCAGTAAGCAGGTAGGGTTAAGTGGGCCCACCTGCTCCTATACGGCTAAACGTTTCATCACAAAGGGCATTTCGGGGTCAGAGGATAGCAAAAGACCTGGTCGCCGCCCGTTTTTTTTCCCCTCAAGTAGCTCTGTATGTAGTGTTCAACGGAGTTATTACAAAGAGGCGGGGCGGGCTGCGGAAAGCTCAGCGACTTCAGTCCGCTCGATGCAAGCGAGGCGGGGGACTTCAGTCCCCTTCAGTCTTAAGCTGTAAACTATTGTGACAGGTTACACTCCTTTTACGCTAGCTCTGTTATTGTAATCATATCGTGATTGGGTCGGAGTCATGCTAGTTTTTGAATTCAAAGTATACGGGAAGCGGCAGCAATTCAATGCTGTCGATGAGGCTATACGAACAGTACAATTTATCCGTAATAAAGCAATTCGTTTGTGGATGGATGGCGAAAAGATCGGCAAAAACGATCTGAGTAAGTATTGTGCAGTTTTGGCAAAAGAATTCGCGTTTTGCGATGAATTAAACTGCTCCGGGCTCGACAAGCAAGCGCAGAAAGAGCGTGGTCTGCAATTTCCCGATTCTACGACAACTGCAAAAAGAAAATTCCCGGTAAAAAGGGATTTCCGCAATTCCCAAAAGATCACCGCTCAGTCGAATACAAGATGAGCGGTTGGAAATTGGCATCAGACAGGAAGTCAATCACCTTCACCGACAAACAAGGAATTGGAAAACTGAAGCTAAAAGGGACACGCGACTTGCATTTCTACCAACCTACTCAAATTAAACGAGTCAGATTAGTAAAACGTGCAGACGGCTACTACGTTCAATTTTGTATTCAGGTTGACCGTTCTGAAACGAGTGAAATAACAGGAAATGTTATTGGGTTAGACGTAGGATTGAAAGAATTCTACACCGACTCCAATGGCATTGCCGTAGAAAATCCACGTTTTCTTCGTAAAGGAGAACGTGGACTAAAGAAAGCCCAGAGACGAGTGTCAAAGCGCGTCAAAGGCTCTAATAACAGAAGAAGAGCCAGAGTGATTCTAGGGAAGCGCCACCTCAAAATAAGTAGGCAACGCAAAGATTTTGCTGTGAAATTAGCTCTCCGGCGTCATCCAGTCCAACGACTGTGTAGCTTACGAAGACTTGAGGATCAAGAATATGGTGAAGAATCACTGCGAAAGCGAAATCAATTAACGACGCATCTTGGTATATGTTCCGAGTTTGGATGGAATATTTCGGTAAAGTATTCGGAAGAATTACGATTGCCGTTTCGCCTAATGGAACAAGCCAAGAATGCTCTAGTTGCGGAACTGTTGTGAAGAAAAGTCTGTCAACGCGAACCCACGTTTGTAGATGTGGATGCGTTTTAGGCAGAGATCATAACGCCGCTAAAAATATCCTCAGTCGCGGATTAAGTACGGTAGGGATACGGTCACTTGGGGTAGCAATATCCTGAGCGCTTGTGGAGAATTGACCGCTACCGATGTTGAAGTAATTCTGCATCGGCAAGTCAATTCGTAGAAGCAAGAATCGAGCGTGGCGTTGATTCCCGCTTGAGTGTCAACAGAAGCAAGTGGCTAGCATTCAGTGGACTTAGCAGCTTAAGTCAGTGCCATTTACTTCCAGATATCTTTGTTTATGATTTTCGGATGAACTAATTAGCCCATGATACAGACTAGCTACCTGGTTGTAGGAAAAGGACATATTGGCTTAGCCACAGCGGTCTATCTGAGCGCTCAGGGATATACAGTTTACCTTTTTTCTCGCCGTTCTTCTTTTGTGCCCCAGACAAGAACCCTTCACTCAATTGGACCAATTTCTCCCGGAAGTTATCCAGTTGCAGCTTATTCCAATAACCTTGATGAGTTGGCGACACTCAATGGCGGTCAACTACCGCTGAATGTGCTGATATGTTGTCGCGGTCAAGACATTGAACCCTACGCCAAGATTCTAGCTAAATATATCCATTCCCAAATGAATGTTCTGGTTTTCTGTGCCAGTCGCTTTGCAGGTTGGGTTTTTTGTAAGGTACTCCGGAGAGTGGGAATAACTGAGGAACAGTTGCCTGCTGTGGGGGATGTTAACAATACTCCGTTTGTTAGTCGCATTAATAGGGAGGATCAAGTCAGGATTAGCACGCTTACCAACAAGTTCTTTGTAGCAGCTCAGAACCGAACCCTGACAAATCGGATTGTGGCCACTTACCAAGCTGTGTTCAATAATTTATGTCCTGCTGCTTCGGTTTTAGAAATTAATCTTAATAAAGTTAATGACATTATCCACCTTCCCCTGCTTCTGGTTTCATTAGCTAGATGGGAGTCTGGTGAGGATTACAACATCTATCATAAGGCTGGGCCCCGTACTGTTGGGCTCATTGACCATCTGGATGGCGATCGCATGGCAGTGGGTAAAGCACTCGGAGTAATCAACTTGATTGATATCAAAAGCCACTATCAAATCGCATACGGAACCACCGGGCCATCCCTTTACGAACACATGCAGCAGCTTGGAGCCTACTCCAGTACCACGCTGTGTAACCCTCATCACCGCTATTTGGTTGAGGATTTGCCTTATGGCTGTTTTCCCTTGCAGGTTTTAGCTCGCCTAGCTGGAGTAGAAACACCATTCTTAGATAGTTGCATCACAATAGGGGATAAGTTCCTTGATATACCTTTGCTGTGGAGCGCTGAGTTTCTGGAATTGGATCTGCCCCAGTTGAGTCAATAACCCCAAGTGAATCCCGGTACTAAGCAGGTGGGCGCAATATAGACAAAATTATGTAACATAATGTAAAAAAAACAGATTCAGCGTTCCGCCTTGGCAGAAATTGTTTACAAAACTTTACATAATTTGGGTTAAATTACACCAATCTGCCCAGTAACTTGAGTCAATTTAATGATCCTCATCCCTGTCCTACAGACTCTAGTTACCAATCTTTTCCAGAGGAATAACAGCGGGAACGATTCCCAGGATAGTTTCTCAGATCTACGAAGAATTGCGAAAACAGCCGTGTTGCTATTGGCTGCGGGCACTGCTAGTTTCCTGTTGGATTGGCTGCAAGCCCCTCGGCTGGCTGCTGGTTCCATTGGTTGTCGGGATTGTGTATGTCATAAGTCAAGAAAGTCCTCAACGGATCTCTCCAGCCTTTTCAATTATTGGACAGGCAGTTCTTGGTATGTCGGTTACCACCCAATTCTCCTGGGATAGCGTGACGATGATGTCAACCTATGCGACACCGTTACTCATTAGAAGACTTTAGATGAGTTTTCTTAGTGCCACCTCCGACCTGAATCTTTACCCGAGTTGCTGTTTTTTGATGAGAATTTAACAACTTACTCCTGACTTCCTAAGCAAGGGTATAACTCCTTTAGCCAAATGAGTCATTTCTTCAATATCTGGCCAACCCATAAAGAGATATTGGCTAATCCCAATAGCTTTGTACTCGATAATTGCTGTGGCAATCTTTTCATAAGAACCCACTAAGGCGATCGCGGGAGGACCCAGATCAGGAACAGCACCAGTCCATAAGTAAGGAGTTAACCAGGGGGACTGCTCCTTTTGAGACAAAGCCAATACAGATTGGTATCCCTCAGAATCCGATTGTTTGTTAAATTCTCTAATAACTTCTTTTGCTTGATCTCCGACCCTGAGTGCGATCGCTTGAGCTGCTGCTTCTGCCTCTTCTTGAGCTGGGCGAGTAATTAACGAAACTAATAAGCCAACTTCTTTGCCTCGCTCCAATACAGTTTGGATTTGGGGTTGAAGTTTCTCTGGCGCATCAGGAAAACGCCAAAGACAATCAGCATATTTACCAGCGATTTCAGCAGCGCTATCTGAGTTGCCTCCTAAAAAAATTTCCGGGTTACTTGTTTCTGGTGAAACAAAGGGAGTATTGATTTTACCTTTTTCAATTTGATAGAAATTTCCCTGGAAATTAACCTCTCCTTCTTGCTGCCAAAAAGCATTGCATATAGCCAGAAACTCTGCTGTTCTTTGGTATCTTTCATCATGGTTTAAAAAGTCACCGTAATATCGATGTTCTTGAGGAGAGCGTCCGCTAACTATATTGATGTGTACTCTGCCATTGAGCAAGCAAGATAGAGTATTAATTTGTTGCACGAATAAAGTTGGAGAAATCAACCCCGGTCTTACAGCTACCATAAATTTAATCTTTTCGGTCTTTTGACCAAGCATTAGTGAAAGCAGCATTGGATCGGGTCTAGTAAAGCCAATTGCCATGAGCATAGAATCAATCCCGCACTCTTCTGCTCGTTGACACAAGGCAATTTGAGCCTCTATGTTGGCAATACCAGATTGAGTATTTGAGGATTTAGATTTTCTAAATGTATCTCCTGCTTGGGAAAGGCTCCAATGGAACCTTAAATGCTTTTCCATAATTAAGTTTGGTTTTTTTTTAAATTACCATTAAAACGAACGCTGAGGTTACTTTTCGGGTAAAATGATGTCGAGGACTAAATCCACTCAGCAACTTCAAGGATTTGGTAGAGCTAGGCATGATTAAGGCTTATATCCCTGTTCTTTTGGGAAGTTCCCGAACCGGAAGGGAGAGTGTGAAGGTGGCTCAGTTTATCTTGGGAGAATTGAGCCAGCGCGATCGCGTTCAAACGGAACTCATTGACTTGCGCGAATATAAACTTCCCATCCTGGAAGAGAGATTGAATGAGATGTCAACTCCTGGGCCCACTGTACTCCAGTTCTGTTCTAAACTCAGTCAAGCTGACGGTGTCCTCATTGTCACTCCGGAATATAAGGGAGGATACCCTGGAGTATTGAAGAATGCCCTTGACTACCTCGAACCCCAGGCTTTGCGGTATAAGCCTATTGGTATCTGTACTGTGTCATCAGGTGGTTTTGGAGGGCTAAATTGTCTGACGCAGTTACAACTCGTCTGTCTGGCGCTCGGAGGCTTACCAATCCCAGACAAGTTGCCCGTCTCCAACGTACAGGATCTCTTTGACGAAAGGGGAAACTTATGTAATCCAGCATTCAAACCCAAGCTGAAATCGTTGATCGAGGAACTGGTTTGGTATACGGAGGCTATGATTAACCAAAAACAAGTGTCTAGGGCATTAGTCAAGTAGTTAGAGTTGACATAAGTGCTTAGTAGTGCATTCCAAATTTTAGGGACTAAACAATTCTTGGAACCCTCGCTATCCTCGGCTACCGCTAATATAGGCTCCTGTAATGGGTTGCTGAGGATTTTCAAAGATTTGTTTGACCGAACCTGCTTCAATCAGTCTGCCACAGCCATCTTTGACCCAAAATAGAGCCACATAATCAGCAATTCGTCGAGCCTGTGCCAAGTTGTGGGTAACAATTAAAATTGTGTATTTTCCTCGCAAACTTACAATTAAGTCTTCCACAATACCCGTGGTAATAGGGTCGAGAGCGCTGCAAGGTTCGTCCATTAACAGAATCTCTGGTTGCAATGCCAGAGTTCTAGCAATACAGAGGCGCTGCTTTTGACCCCCCGAAAGGCGAAGAGCCGGAGACTTCAGCCGGTCTTTCACTTCATCCCACAAACCTACATCTACCAGAACCTGTTCAACAATTTCATCAATCCTCTGCCGATCTTTGATTCCATGCTCCCTTAGAGGAAAAACGATATTTTTCCAAATGGAGAGGGGGAAAGGATTGGGTTTTTGGAAGATCGTGCCCACCCGACGGCGAAGAGCAACCGTATCTGTTTTAGGATGGAGAATATCTAAGTCTTCCAGCCGGACTTGACCGCATATTTTGCAGTTGGGAATCAAATCAGTCAAGCGATTGAGGCACGACAGAAAGCTAGTCTTGCCACATCCAGAAGGACCAATAAGTGCCGTAACACAACCTTTGGGAATGGAGAGCGTTACGTCTTGCAGGGCAAGCTGAGAGTTGTAGTATAAGCTCAACTGCTCAGTATATAGGCAAGGTAGAGGCAAATCCTCCTTACAAGGAGAAGAATTCAATTCTGTTTCTGATGAGGGCGTGTTCATAAGCGAGTCGCGATCAAAATACCAAAACTGGCTGCAAGCAGATATCAATCTTGAATCCTACTATGGAGCCAGTGCTCTCCCATCCAAATAGCAGCGCCATTAGTCACTAATAGCATCATCATCAATACCACAACTGATGCATAAGCACTGCTATCTCCACCAGAAACATTCATGGATAAGCTGTATATATGCAGGGATAAGCCCACGACCGGAGTCCAGCAGTGATTCTGGCATACGCTCAACGTAACCACCGTATACATCAAAGCCGCAGTTTCAGCCATCGCTCGTCCGATTCCCAAAATCAACCCTGCCACTAAACTAGGGACTGCCGCAGGCAATAACAAATTCACCAGGGTTGCAGTGCGTGAGAGTCCTAGAGAGGCAGCGCCCAAGCGGTATTCATGGGGAACAGATCGCAGTCCCTCTTCTATAGAACGAATCAGAATCGGCAACACCATGCAAGCGAGGGTTAAGCCTCCCGAAAGAATCGAAAATCCCAGTCCCAGGGTGACACAGAAAAAGGCATTACCGAATAAACCGAAAACAATCGATGGAACACTTGCTAGCATATCCAAACTTCGTCGCACCAACCGTCCAAACCAGTTATTCAATACAGTAAATTCAGCCAACAATATCGCTGTTCCCAACCCTAGGGGTACGGCAACTCCCAGGCAAACGCTCAAAAGTAGCCCTGTCGAAACTAAAATTGAGGCAATGCCACCTTCGCGACCTGCATTTTCTGGCTCTGTAGTCAGGAATTCCCAGTCAAGCTGTCCGGCACCATGCCAAACAATATCAACTGAGATCCAGACGAAGACTGCCGTGACACAAATCGCAACTGCCCAAACTAGCAAACTCAGTAGAATGTCTGCGTAGACAATCTTTTGGCTTGGTGTTACGAGGTCAGATTTGGTTGTCGCTAAACTGTGGGCGTCGCCTGAAGGATGGTTCTGACTTGGAGGGATAGCTTGTCTTGACATAGGGCTAAAAGTTCGTCCTTGATTCTGAATTTAGATGCGATATCCTGAGAATCTAGTAGTGATAGATATCTTCTTCTGCGATCGCCTCTGCCAGTAGCACTAAAACAAGGTTTACCCCCATTAACAGCAGCCCGCTAACAAACAAAGCCGAGCGGTGATCTCCCAAAGCAAAATCCATTTCTAGAGCAATGTTTGCAGGTAGAGTCCGAATCGGATCAAATAGACTGCTAGGAATCTGGACAATGTTGCCACAAACCATCAAAACGATGATGGTTTCTCCGATCGCCCGACCCGTTCCCAGGATGATACTTGTGAACAATCCCGATCGCGCAGCAGGTAGAACAATCTCCCTGATGGTTCCCCAGCGTGACAATGAAAGAGCCACTGCACCTTGCAAATACTCTTGAGGTACTCCTGCTAAACTAGCATCAGCAATTAAGGCAATTGTCGGTATAATCAGGAGCGCTAGCAACAAAATACCAGTTAGCAAGCTGGTTCCTGACGGGTGTATGCGATTAATCAGTGGCACCAGTACCACTAATCCCCAAAAACCGTAGACAACACCAGGAATTCCTGACATAATCTCCAGCAATCGTCGATAGACATTGGCAACAGGTTTGGGGGCGTAGTAGTGGCAAAACAAAGCTGACAAAATCCCTATAGGAGCAGCTAGTAGAACCGCACCTGCTACAACTAGCAGCGTACTGACCAGCATCGCTGTGAGATTATAGAGTCCTTGGGTGGGATTCCAATAAGCATCCCTCAAGAAGGGCAGTATGCCCACTTTCCGAAATATCGGCATGGACTCCAGAACCAGGAATCCGATAATAAACAGGATAATTGTTCCTACAATGGCTGCAATACCCCGCAGGCTCCATAGAAGTAACCGATCAACTTTTCGCGGGAACGAAGTTTTCTTTGCGGAAGATGTCATAGTTTTCCTGAGCCTGGGTAAAATCTATGAATTGCTTTGTCAATTCTGTGGGTTGTCCCTTTGTAACTAAGTTAAGCGATCGCTTCCAGGGGAAACTTCCATCCTCAACATTAGCACTTGTTGCTTTAACACCATCTAGAATGAGAAGTTTAACCTTCACACCCTGCTTAATGCTTTGTTCTGTTGAACCAATAGAAACATAGCCGATTGAGTTCGGATTCCCGGCAACTGTTTTAATACCCTGCTGGTCATCTCCAATGACAACATCTGCTTTAACCGCTTTATTGTCAATCCCAAAATAATCCAAAAATAGCGTCTGTGTAGAACGTCCCTCTGCCTTGTGTACGAGAGTTATAGGAGCATCTTTACTGCCTAAGTCTTTCCAATTCTTGATTTTCCCCGTATAGACAGCAACAACCTGTTTGCTGACAATTTTATCTAAGGGGTTGTCTGCATGAACAATTATGCTAATCCCATCACGACCAATGAGAAAAACCTGCATCCCTTTTTGATCTTTTTCAGTTAGAGCCTCCGAAACCATACCGATGTCAGACAATCCTTGACTTGCATCTGCCAAGCCCCGTGCAGAACCGCCTGTATGGACATCAATGCGAGTACCAGGATGCTGCTTTTCAAACCGTTTACCCAGTTCTGAAACCAAAGGAGCGATCGTACTGGCTCCGGTAAT
>Ga0209591_10001468_pt1 | contig 29128 bp, 26 predicted proteins | sample MAT01_FD_187207 | JGI IMG/M metagenome (GOLD analysis project Ga0209591, IMG submission 187207) | Freshwater microbial communities from Lake Fryxell liftoff mats and glacier meltwater in Antarctica - MAT-01 (SPAdes) (version 2) | ecosystem: Environmental > Aquatic > Freshwater > Ice > Liftoff... | reverse complement strand
CCCTCTGGCCAGTAGTTGGGATTTGGTTCACCTCCTTGGGCGTAAGCACCATGGCCTTCAACCTGAATGGTTTCAACTTTAACCAATCAATCTCTGACAGCCAAGGTCGCGTCGTTCCTAGCTGGGCAGACGTAATCAACCGCGCTAACTTGGGTATGGAAGTAATGCACGAAAGAAATGCACACAACTTCCCACTCGACTTGGCAGCAGCTAGTACCACTCCTGTGGCTCTAATCGCTCCTGCGATCAACGGTTAGGTTTAGACTTAATCTTTGAATAAATTTTAAAAAAAGAAGCGATTCCTGAAATGGGATCGCTTCTTTTTTGCTTGGATGATTGAGCTAGATCGCAACCCAACGATAAAATAAGTAAAAGCAAGCTCTCTGATGTGATTCGCATATGCAAGACTTCAACTGGAAAAAACTCCAAAATGGCTCAGATCTACGCGGTGTTGCGATCGAAGGAGTTGCCAACGAGCCAGTTAACCTCACCACTGAAGTCGCTGAAATACTAGGGAAATCTTTTGCCAGTTGGCTAGCAGCAAAAATAAACAAGTCCATAACCGAATTAATCATTTCAGTAGGGCGTGACAGTCGCCTATCGGGGCAAACCCTGATGCAAGCAACGATCGATGGCATTACCACAGTCGGTTGTCAGGTTTATGACTTTTCGATCGCTTCGACCCCTGCGATGTTTGTAAGTACGATTACTTCAGGCTTTAATTGTGATGGCGCGATTATGCTCACAGCCAGTCATTTACCGTTTAATCGCAACGGCTTCAAGTTTTTTACTGCCCAAGGTGGTTTAGAGAAACAGGATATTACTGATATTTTGGCTTTGGCTGAAACCAAGCACTTTTCGATCGATGCGGCAAAAGGCAGCATTACCAAGCATGATTTCATTTCAGTGTATGCCAATCAATTTGTCGAGCAGATCCGTACCGCCGTCGATCATCCCGACCATTACGATCGACCGTTGCAAGGATTAAAAATTATTCTCGATGCTGGGAATGGTGCAGGTGGGTTTTATGCCGATCGAGTTTTACAACCACTCGGTGCAGACACGACAGGGAGCCAGTTTCTCGATCCCGACGGAACTTTTCCTAACCATGTGCCCAATCCCGAAGATAAAGCAGCGATGGCTTCGATCTGCCAAGCGGTAGTTAAACATCAAGCTGATTTTGGCATTATTTTTGATACGGATGTCGATCGAAGTGCAGCAGTCGATCGATCTGGGAATGAACTCAATCGTAATCGCTTAATTGCGCTGATTAGTTCGATCGTGTTAAGAGAACATCCAAATTCCACAATTGTGACCGATTCAATTACCTCTGATGGGTTGACTCAGTTTATCGAGCAAGATTTACAAGGTAAACACCATCGGTTTAAGCGCGGCTACAAAAATGTGATCGACGAGTCGATCCGCCTGAATCAATCTGGACAAGAATCATGTCTGGCGATCGAAACTTCGGGACACGCGGCAATGAAAGAGAATCACTTTCTGGATGATGGAGCTTACTTGGTGAGCAAACTTTTAATTGAACTGGCAAAATCAAAACTGATGGGTAAATCTCTGTCAGATTTAATCGCAAATTTAAAAGAACCAGTTGAGAGTGAGGAATTTCGGATCAAGATTGGCGTAGAAGATTTCAAAGCTCATGGTAATCGATCGATCGAACAGCTCCAAGCTTTTGCCGCAACCCAAACTGACTGGGAAATTGTGCCGCACAACTATGAAGGTGTGAGGATCTCCTGCCGATCTATTGATGAAGATGGTTGGTTTTTACTGCGCTTATCGTTACACGATCCTGTGATGCCTTTGAATATCGAATCTAATGTCAAGGGTGGTGTTACTCGGATTGCCACCAGGTTGTTAGAGTTTTTCCAAACGACTGAATCTCTCGATTTCTCATCGTTGTCATTGATGTAGCCTATGCAGGAAATCTATCGGATAACCGTAAATCTTCCTGCCAAGACTGGGACTCAGATTCTTAGCCCCAAAAATTGGGGGTGGGGGCATGGCAAAATCTCACATCTCAAAACGGATCGCTATAAAACTTTAATCACAATCATTTAGAAACAACACAAAAATTATTCATCCAAAATTGGAAATATTGATGTTTAAATTGCTTGAAACCTGTTTTTTCGATTAAAACTTGACTCAGCTTTTCTCGCGTATAGTATCTCTTGTGATCCCTAATCTCAGCTTCACTCACAATTCTGAGTTTGTAAGCTAAAAATTCTAGTACAGGCTGCGCCCAAACTGATGGCACGGTCAAAATCAGCTTGCCATTCGGGACTAAAACACGATGTATTTCTGCTAGTATCTCTTGCTCGTTCTCAATATGTTCTAGCACTGCCAGCATCGTCACAACATCAAAACTTGCATCATCAAAAGGTAGATCGCTATCTAACCTGAGTCTTTTAGTTGTGATATTCGCGATCGAAATATTTCGATCGACTTTAAAATCTATGCCAACGCCTCGATCGATCGAACCCGATATACTCTGTAAAAAAGCCGCAGATTTACCACAACCCACATCTAAAACCTGAGAAGATCTCTGAATATGTGGCATAACTTTGCGTAGCCGCATCCATCTTAAAAATGGCTCTAGTAATGGCTCACTCATGAGGCTAAATCTAAAAATTTAAAGATTTCTAATAGCTAATTAATAATAGTCGAAGATAACTGATATGACCATTTTATTGATTGTGTTTTCATTTGTTTTAGTTTTTGTAAAAATTTGTAGTTCAGGGAAATCAAGTAGAGAAAAATTTAGAATTGCTTTTATTAAAACATCGATTATCTACAGCATAATGATCGTAGGATTAACTGAGTTATTAAGCATTAGTCAATCACTAAATTATCTTAATCTCACGATATTTTGGTCGGCATTTTTATTAATTACTTTCTTTAGCACTTATAGTTCAATTCACAAATCTATTTATGCTTGGATCGGTCAGCTATTCGATCGAATAAAAAAGAGTCAGCAAGCTTTAAAAAAGCTAGAGGTGATCTCAGTTGTAATTATTTTGGTAGTGTGTTTAATCACCGCAATAATCGCACCGCCAAACAATTGGGATGTCATGACTTACCACATGCCGCGTGTGATGCATTGGGTGCAAAACCAGTCTGTGGCTCATTATCCCACCAACAATACTCGCCAGATTTCATTTTCGCCTGGAGCAGCTTATTTAGTTACGCAATTTCAGATTCTTTCAGGTGGTGACTACTTTGCTAATTGTGTGCAGTGGCTAGCTTTTTTAGGCTGCATTATCGGGACTTCATTAATTACTAAACTCTTGATCGGCAGAAAAGCTGAACTGATTGGAGCTTTAGTTTGTGCAAGTCTACCGATGGCAATTATGCAATCAACCACAGCCCAAACTGATTTAGTCTTAGCTTTTTGGTTAGTTTGTTTTACTTATTTCATCTTCAGAACAAATAACTATGGGAAGTCAGATCTATTTTGGTTAGCGGCATCATTGGGGCTAGGAATCCTGACTAAGCCAACTGCAATCATCTTCGGATTTCCTCTGGGAGTTATACTTTTTGCGCGAATCCTAAGTTATAGCTTAAAGACATTCGATCGAAAACATCTAGCTTTCGGTCAATGTCTGTGGAAAATATTAGTTGTAATATTCGGAAGTCTTGCACTTTCAATCCCAACTTATTGGCGCAACTGGCAAACTTTTGGCAATCTTCTTGGCAATGATGGCAATGACACTAAAAATACTGTTTTAGGACTAACTCAACTGATCTCTAATGTGTTGAAAAATATTGCGATCAACTTAATCATTCCTGGATTTTGGTCGGTCGTTGAATTCGTGCATAACTATATTCTTCACGTCAATCTTAACGATCTTAGCCTTAACTATACAGATATCAGCAAGTACATTACTCTCAGTGGTTCGTTGAGATTTCTGGCTCCGAATGAAGATTTTATTGCGAGTCCAATTCACCTAATCCTGTTTGTTTTAGCAGGTTATACCTTACTTCTTAATTTGATTCGAGTTAGTAAAGTTTCAGATCTAAAACCTAAAAAGAATGAGTTGTTAGCTTTAGTATTAGCGATCATCACTGCTTTTTTACTATTTAGCTCTTTACTAAAATGGCAAGCCTGGGGTAATCGTTTGATGCTGCCCCTGTTTATTCTTAGTTCACCTGCGATTGCCTATTATTTATGCTGTGTGATCTCTGAGCGAACTCGTAAAGCTCTACTTTTTTCGATCGCCACGATTGCAATAGTTTATGCCTTAACAACGATGAGGCATCCTTTAGTTGCTCTGCCAGTTTTGACCGCAGAACAATCAAGAGAACAATCACCCTCAATTCTATTTTTAAAGCGGCAAGATATTTACTTTAGTGGCGTGAGAAAAGAGCTGAGAACTCCTTATCATGCTGCAACTGATTTGATCGATCGAACTCAATGCCAGTATGTCGGTCTTGCGCTTGGTTATGATGATTCTGAGTATCCATTCTGGGTATTGCTACAGGGTAAGGAAGATAAATCCAAACCAATTCAAATTAAGAATGTGAATGTCCAAAATTTATCATCAAAGCAGACCGAACTTGTTTTCCCCGATCGAAATTTATGTGCTGTAATTTCGACGATCGACTCTTACACCCCTGCTCAATTTGTTAATAGCAAATCTAGTTGGCAAAGTTTTAAGATTTCCCAAAATCCATATATTCAGGTGTATCGAAAATCCCCTAACTAATTGCCAGTATTAGTTGATGTCCCAAGTGCATCTTGACGAGCTTTTTCTGTGGTATCCAAGGCTTTATTGACTTGGTTTTTAACTTCAGCAGGTTTATTTAATAAAGTCTGGTTAGCTCGATCGGGCTTTGCTTGCCGATTAATTGCTAATGTGACGAGATATAAAACTATTCCTGTACTGACAACTAATCCTAGTAATCGCATTATTTTTTCCTTGACTATTAGACATTAAGTGTAAACGTTCCCCCGTCAATTTATCCTTAGTAAGTAGACTATACCCAAAGTTAGATAAAGCTTGAACCAATGACCAATTTACCTGACACCTTAGAGGATGCCACAGCTCAGGCGATCGAAGCCACAGTTGCAGCGATCGATGCTGGCTACACTCGTTTAATCGTAGACATCCGTTTTGCCGAACTCAAGCCGATGTCGATCGCGCGTGATTTTGTGTTGGAATTTATCAAACTTTACGGTCAGTCATGGCAAGCTTTGTTTGCGGATGCTGGGGCGGCTGCCCAAGCAAAAAACCAATGGTCAGACCTAGATGTGTCGATGCGAGGTGTGAATGAGGGTAGAGCTGCCATTCGCCCTGAAGATCGGGCATTTTTATTAGTTGCGCCTAGTTCGATCGAAGTCGATCGAGTCGAGAAATTATTGGAATTGGCAGGCGATCGACCATTTCTGATGCTAAATCCGCGTCTAGAAAATAGCGAAGTTGGCTTGGGGCTATCAGCGCGTAAAATCCGAGATCGCTTGATCAATACATTTGAGATTTGCTACTACATCCAACCGCTTAGCGAAGGTACGGCACTATGGCGTTGTCATCCTCAACCTTGGCAGGTTTGGCAACCAGATGGCGATGCGATGAAAATGATCGTCGAAAGTGTAGAACGTCCGATGGGAGACGAACTCAACCGTACGATCAGCAAAGCTACAGGCAAGCAAGCATCTTTTCTCTCAAGTTTGCAAGGATTTTTCGATGCCCTCAAGCAGCAAATTTAAGATTATCTCGTCAGGTTATCTAATCTTTCCCGAATCGATAAAACGATCAAGGAGCGAATCATCAAAATTAGACTGATGCCTGACAAGCAAAAAGCCGCAATCGCCAAACTCCCATAATGAACTCCAACCATTAATACTGCACCCGATAGAAAGGCAAATCCACTGAGGCAGGCATAGATTAGACTTTTGACCGCGATGTTAATGCGTTTGAGGGTTCGATCGCTCTCGATCGAACGGACATTAAGCTGCAATTCTCCCCGCTCCATGCGTTCTTCGATGCGGGCGATCAGAAGTTCGGCAGCACTGGGTTGGTTGAGTTTATAGGTGAGAAAATTCTTGGCTTGACGGGCTAGCTCTCCGATCGGATTGCCCTTGCCCTTTGATAGAGTTAGGCTTTTAACAAAAGGTTGGGCGGCCGCGACGAGATTGTACTCAGGGTCGAGGATGCGTGCAATTCCATCCAAGGTTGTGAGCGACTTAAGGATATACGTCATCTTGGCGGGGAGTCGAAATGGCTGCTGCTCGAAAATGGCGTAGATTTCCGATTTCATCTGCTCGAACGCCTTGAAATCTAAGGGCTTTTCCGTGAACTTATCGAGCGTGAATTTCATCAGTCGCCGCACAGGTGTCATATCTGATGTCTGTTCGATCAGTCCCATCGTCGTCAGCGTGGCGATCACTTCATTTGTATCTTTTTTGAGCACGGCAAAGAAAGTCTTAACCATCTGGTCTTTATCGATCGACTTCACCTCTGCCATCATGCCAAAGTCATAGAAAATCAGGCTACCGTTCTGGCTTACGGCAATATTGCCAGGATGCGGATCGGCTTGAAAAAACCCGTCTTGGAGTAATTGTTTGAGGTAGCAGCAAATCCCAAGTTGATTGATCTCCTTGGGATCGAGACCACAAGCTTCCAGTGAGGCTCGATCGTCAATTTTAATCCCTGGGGCATATTCCAGTGTCAGGACTTTGACAGTGCTATATTGCCAGAACACCTTCGGCACAATGATGCGGGGGAAATCAGTAAAGTTTTGCTGAAATCGATCGGCATTTTTGCCCTCATTCACATAATCGATTTCCTGATACAGCACCATGAAAAATTCGTTATAGATCGCTTCGAGGTCATACTTGCGCGTCCAGCTAAAATAGCGACGAAAAAACTTTAGCAACTTCGCGATCGCATAAAAATCTAAATCGAATAATTCGCGTAAGCCAGGACGTTGCACCTTGACTACGACTTCTTCGCCTGTGTGTAAACGGGCTTTGTGGACTTGCCCCAAACTTGCGGCGGCGATCGGCACTCGATCGAAGTCCCGATAGAGCGTATGTAATGATTTGCCCAATTCTGCTTCCACGATTTCGATCGCGGCTTGAGCATCAAATTCTGGGACTCGATCTTGAAGTTGGGCTAAAGCTTGAACATATTCCAACGGCAAAATATCGGCACGAGTCGATAAAGACTGCCCGATCTTGATAAAAGTTGGGCCCAAATCCAGCAAGGTTGAAACTAACCAGTTAGCGCGACGTTTGCGAGTCAGTACCGAGCTATCTTGCCAGAGGTTATCCCACCACAAAAAGACCATCAACTGAAAAGCTGCCCCAAATACGTCTCTTTGACGTGCAATCGGGGAATATTTTGGTCTTTGCCAACGTAATTGCTTCGGATTAGCGGTTGTAAGCATCTTGCCTTTTATTCTAAGCTTACAAGCAGATATTTCACCCAAATCTAGCAATAATCATTCCCCAACGCATGTGTAATGTTGCGATTATGCTCACTTAATAGGATTTGATCTACCCAGCCCCCAGCCCCCAATTCTGGGGGTTCTGAAAATCAGAGTCCCCAGAATTGGGAATTTAGGGGCTTCGGAACGGGTAATTTTTTTACCAGAAACCGCCTAACAGGATTTAATCTTATACTTAACCCTCAATTAGCTAGCTCACTGCTGGGCATAATGAGTAGTCTAGGTCTACCTTTTTGCGACTGCGGAACTTCGGTAATCTCAAAACTAGCTGATTCAGGTGTGAAGCCATTTTTTGGATCTCCCACGCTAAATTCCCCATGAATTCTAGGATAGGCAATGAGTGTGACTACTTTACCACTATTAACGAAAACAATCAGGTTGATATCATCACGTCGATCGATACCTGTAGAAGCAGCATCTTCCCATTCAAAACCCAGTGTGCGGTTGATTTCAGCAATTGGAGTGTAGGGGGGAAACACGTACATCTTATCCCATTGAAAATTAGTCAGAGATCGAATTTTCACTATGACTTTCTCTGGATTGCCCTGTTTCTTCTCAATCATCGAGACTAAATCTTGTCCGAGATTATTTTGGGCGGGAGCTCGATCGATTTGTGGAGTTGGATTAGAACAACTGATTAACACCAAACAACTGAAAGCCACAGAGAATAGTTTTGGACTTTTTAGCATGACTTGCGGTTGAACTCACCAGGATATAGATCGCTAATTAAATTTAGCATTTATGTTATAAACACTACCATTTTGAGTGTATTAATGTGTTAAGGCTTCTTTAACATCGCTTAAAAACTTGGCGGAGTTGCAACTTAACTCTTACTCAAGCAACTAACTAAATAAAGATGAGGTGTTCACGGTGTACTTGGGAAACCTCTAATATTTGAGATGGGAGAAATTGGTTCAGCATAAATAGAACATGATCGGGTTTGAGCATTGTCCCGTCGGGTCGGCAACTGCCCGTATAGCGGACTTTAATTGTGGAGTCAGATGTGTCGATCGATGAAAGTTCAAATAGTCGATCGCGTAGTTCCATCATATACATTTGACCTGACTTCGATTGTTTGGGCATCAGGATCGACTGTGCTGCCTTAACTCGATCGATTGCATTTTGGATATCTCCCAACTTCTCATTCTCAGATTTTAAGGTCAATGTATACTCTGCTTGCTGTAAGGCGGCAGTATTAGAGATTTCCGCTAAAGGGACTTCCATTACGCTAAATAGAGGAATGTCTTCGGGTAATTTTGCAGCGAGTTGTTGTTGGAATTCGTGTGGAGACATTGCCGTTGCTAACTCAAAGTCAGCGATCTCACCTGTACTGCTGTAGCCCAAAGGGAGAGCACTCGCGATCGACAGACGTGGCTGGGGATTAAAGCTATTTGTGAATGCGATCGGAATGTTGGCGCGGCGCAGGGTACGCTCGAATAGACGCATCAAATCTAAATGGGAGATCAATGCCATTTTGCCCAGCTTGCCAAAGGTGACACGCAGACGCTGGACGGGAACGGGGGCTTCGTGTCTACCCAGATCGCCTAAAAACGTAGGAATCGGTAAAGGCGGTACGACGATGTTATGTCCAAAATCGGGGCCGCAGACACCACAACGCGAACAACCCTCAAACGAACAATCAGGCACAGTTTTCGCCTCGATCGAACTTTGCCAGTCATCCTTTAACCACTGCTTATCGATCCCTGTGTCGAGATGATCCCAAGGCAGAGCTTGGTCGATCTGGGGCTTCGGCATTGCCCACTCCAAACCAGCATCGCTAATTGCTGATGTCCAAGCAGTGAAGGCTAGATCGGCATTCTCAAACCAAGAATCCATCCCTACACCCAGTTGCCAAGCGCGTTTGATTACCTGACTCAAACGTCGATCGCCGCGACCGAGAAAATCTTCAATCGCCGAGATCCGCACATCGGTAAAGTTGTACTTGACGTTTTTGAGATGGCGAAATTCTGACTTGAGTAGAGCTTGTTTCTGCCGAAAATCTGCGGTGGAGACGCTATGCCATTGGAACGGGGTATGGGGTTTGGGTGTGAAATTGGAAATCGTCAGGTTAAAACCCAGTAACTTACGTCCAGAAGCGCGGCATTGGTTTTGGAGCCAGTCGATCGTGCGGGCAATTCCAATTACGTCTTCATCCGTTTCGGTCGGCAAGCCGATCATGAAATAGAGCTTGACGCGATTCCAGCCCTGCTCGTAGGCAGTTTTCACGCCACGCAAGAGTTCGGCATCGGTCAGCCCTTTGTTAATCACATCCCGCAATCTCTGCGTACCAGCTTCGGGCGCGAAGGTTAAACCTGGCTGCTTACCATCATTTTTCAGGATATTGGCGATATTTTCGTCGAATCGATCGACTCTTTGACTAGGCAGAGATAGGGATACACGCTGATCCTTAAGACGGTTTTTAATCTCAATCCCCACGGCAGGTAATGCCAAGTAGTCAGAGCAAGACAGCGACAGCAATGAGAACTCTTTATAGCCTGTTTCGCGCACTGCCTTTTCGATCGTATCGACTACGGCTTTGGGATCGACATCTCGCGCTGGACGAGTTAGCATCCCTGGCTGGCAAAACCGACATCCTCTCGTACAACCGCGTCGAATTTCGATCGTGAGTCGATCGTGGACAGTTTCAATTAGCGGCACTAAACCAATGCTATGTTCGGGCATTGGGGTCGCCACCCGCCGCAAGATCCGTTTCGGCACATCGTCACGATTGGGCGTAACCGAACCATCCACAGGATTCATCTCATAAAACTGCGGCACATATACGCCTGGTACTTGGGCTAAGTCCAGTAGCAACTCCTGATTCGATCGAGCCGCTAACTTTCCCGCTTTGACCACTTCCCCAATTTCAGGTAACACCTCTTCGCCATCACCCAAAACAATGAAGTCAAAAAAGTCGGCGTAAGGCTCTGGATTGGATGTCGCCGTTTGTCCACCCGCAAATATGAGCGGGAGAGAATCTTGGCTTTGATTTCTCTCTTCCCATGTCAACGGTATCCCACCCAAACTCAGCATCTCTAAAATATTCGTGCCGCCCAACTCATAGCTGAGACTAAAACCGAGAATGTCAAATTCACCTAAAAACCGTTGAGATTCCACCGCGAATAGAGGTGTATCTGTCTCGCGTAACTTTGCTGCTAGATCGGGTGCGGGGAGGTAGGCTCGATCGCATAACATCCCATTTTGAGCATTGAGAATGCTGTAAAGGATGATGTGTCCCAGATTCGATGCACCCACCTCATAGACTTCGGGATAGGTCAAACACCAGCGCACAGTCGCCGACTCCCAAGGCTTATGCACAGCACCCAACTCATTTCCTAGATAACGAGCAGGTTTGAGGATATCGGCGGTGATTAATCGATCGACTGTGACTGGCATAATTTTTCCTTAGAATTGCAAACCAAATTAAGTCGTATATTCGGCGTTGATCTTAACGTAGTCGTAGCTGAGATCGCAGCCCCAAGATGTGCCTGAGCCATTATCATTACCAATGCTGACTTCGATCGATACGGGATGATCGACCGACTGACCGCCATTGGGATCGAGACTAGCAGCAGCTTTGGCTTTGAGATAAGCACTCACGGCAGCTCGATCGAACTCTAACGGCTGACCACGATCCATTAGTAAAAACTCACCAATTTCGATCCGAAGCTGCGCTTGATCGAACTGGATACCCGATCGACCTGCGGCGGCGGCAATTCTACCCCAGTTGGGATCGCGCCCAAACACAGCCGACTTGACTAGGGATGAACCAGCGATCGTTTTTGCCACTTGTTGCGCCGATTTCTGGTCGGCTGCACCCGTCACCGTCACTTCGATCAAGCAGGTTGCGCCTTCCCCGTCGCGAGCGATCGACTTGGCGAGAAAAATACATACCTCAGTCAACATTGCTTCCAACTTCTCAGCATCCGCCGAGCCTGCGGCGATTTCTGGCGTACCTGACCGACCGTTACTCAGAGCCAGCAACATATCGTTGGTACTGGTATCGCCATCGACTGTGATCTGGTTAAAGCTCTTATCTGCTGCCCGACTCACGATCTCTTGCCACAGTGTTGGAGCCACAGCGGCATCGCAGGTGACAAAAGACAGCATGGTTGCCATATTGGGATGAATCATCCCCGAACCTTTGCTGATGCCACCAATCCGCACTGGTGAACCGTTAAAACTGCCTTCTAAGGCGATTGATTTCGTGACTAAATCTGTGGTCACAATCGCTTTCGCCGCATCATCGCCACCTGTAGCAGAGAGGGCTTCGACTACTTTGGTGATCCCAGGACGCATTAAATCCATTCGCAGTTGCCGCCCAATTACACCTGTGGATGCTACCAACACCCCCGCATCAGTTGCCAACGCTTTTTTGACTAATTCGGCAGTCTCGACTGCATTGCGCCAACCTTCTTCGCCTGTACTGGCATTGGCTTGACCCGCGTTACACAAGATCGCCCGTACTTTTGTATTCGATCGTAATACCTCAAGGTCAAAGTCTACGCAAGCTGCACGCACGCATGAAGTCGTAAATACACCCGCCGCGATCGCATCGACATCAGAAGCAATCAACGCCAGATCGGGCGCACCTGAAGGCTTCAGCCCTGCCTTAATCCCCGCTGCCTGATATCCCTTTGGTGCTGTTACGCCACCCGCCACTTCATGCCACTCAGCCATATGCTTTCTTTCCTTTACAAATGAACTATTCAGATTATCCAACAGAAATCCTCAAGCTGCTTAATTTAACAAACTGACTCACTTTTCTATCAATTATTCCAGACATTTAACACCTTGCTGTTTGAACTGACAGATCAATCAGGGCAAACGCAAGAAAATCATAGGGAGAGAATCTTGAGCAAGTAGTCATGATCCCAGCCAGCCTCTTTACGTTTCGCAGTAATGTCATCTGACCTGCACGAACTGCTTAATACTGCTCAGCAATCGATCGTGCTCGATCGAAGTTTTGATGCATACCCGAAAGTATCGATCGCCCAATTCGGCAAAGCTATGACAGTCGCGGATCGAGATGCGGTGTTGCTTGAGCAAGACATCACGCAGTTGAATCACCGATCGATCTGATTTCACCAATAGAAAATTCGCAGCTCCCATTTGTGGCTCGAACCCAGAAATTTGTGCCAATCCATCGTGTAAATGAGATCGAGCTGACGGCAACCAATCCCAAGTTTTTTGCTGAAACGCGGTATCAGCCAGACAATCGATTGCTACTCGTTCCGCCAAACAATTCACACTCCAAGGATCGCGCCACGACTGCCACTGTTTCAGTCGATCGGGATGAGCGATCGCATAACCAATCCGTAATCCTGGGATGGCATAGAACTTAGTCATCGATCGAAGAATAATCAAATTGGGATATTGTTCAACATCGGCAATCAGGCTCTGGGCTTGCTCTGGCGGCAAGAAATCCATAAAGGCTTCATCAATTACAACTAGCTGATATTCGTCCAGCAATGGCAACAGGTTGGAGCGGCGATATAGCTCTCCCGTGGGATTGTGTGGGTTATTTAACAAAATTCCCATTGTCTTACTTTTTACAGATGGAAGAGATTGGAGGTTGTTGACTCTTTCAATCACCGCCCCAGCCGCATTTAACGCCCGAAAGTAATCGCTAAACGCAGGGACAACTAGGCTTACAGACGATAAACCAGCAAGATCTCGACCAGCCCATGTCAATAACTCGGCAGCTCCATTCCCAGCCATAATCCAGTCAGGTGAAATATTGTGATACTGCGCGATCGATTTTCTTAAGTTTGTATAGTTGGGGTCGGGATAATTACTGATGCTTTCGATCGCCTCGGTCGATCGGATTGCTGCCAATACCGAGTCAGGACATCCCAATGGATTGATACTAGCTGAGAAGTCTAAAATCTGATTAGGTTGGCATTGAGCAATTTCGGCAGCCCAGACTAAGTTTCCTCCGTGCTGAATTTGAGGCTGAATTTTAGTGTCATCCATTCGTGGCGGCAGATCCCCAAACTGAAGTTAATTGTTCACAATATCCTTACAAGCTAACATAAGCGATCCAAGCTCGACCACTAGTTGTGATACGGTTATTTTTTTGTCGCGCCCATAATCGTTGGCTTTATATCCATGAAAATCCTCATTTCATCTCATGCTTTTTATCCCAGTATTGGCGGACTAGAATCGGTGTCGTTGATGTTAGCGGATGAATTTTGTCAGCAGGGACATGAGGTGAAATTGGTAACTCAAACTCCTATGGAAAATTTGGATAATCCGAACTTCCCATTTCAGGTGATCCGACAACCTAATCCAGCTAGACTTTGGCAACTAGTGCGTTGGTGCGATCTGTTTTGGCACAACAATATCAGCTTGCAAACCGCTTATCCATCGATCGCAATTCGTAAGCCTTGGGTAATAACGCATCAGACTTGGATTCCTGATGAGATTTTCGATCGTAATCGTCATCTCAATTGGCAAGGACACAGCAAAATGTTGTTAACTAGGTTGGCGAAAAATATTTCAATTAGTCAGTCGATCGCTAATCATATTCCCACTCGATCTGTGGTAATTGGGAATCCGTTCGATCGAGATCGATTTTTCCTCATGCCTGAAATTGCCCGTCACCAAGAACTAGTTTTTTTGGGGCGTTTAGTGTTTGAGAAAGGCGTGGATCTGTTACTAGAAGCCTTGCGATCGCTTCAGCAGATCGGCTTAACCCCCAGATTGACGATCATCGGCACAGGCCCAGAACAAAATAAATTACAAAAACTGTCGATCGACCTTAAAATTAACCACCAAGTTAGCTTTGTCGGCGTTAAAACTGGCAAAGAATTGACCGAATTGTTAAATGCTCATCAAATCATGGTAATCCCATCGCGCTGGCAAGAACCTTTTGGTGTGGTCGCTCTAGAGGGGATCGCTTGCGGCTGTGTGGTGGTGAGTTCCGATCGAGGCGGTCTCAAAGATGCTGTGGGCGATTGTGGTGTAACTTTCCCGAATGGCGATCTAGCTGGTCTAACGGCAAGGTTGGCAGAACTATTATCAGATCTCGATCGACTGGCAACTTATCGCGACAAAGCCGAATCGCATTTAGTCGGCTATACCAAGCAAGCAGTGGCTAAGGCATATTTACAAATCTTTCAAGATTACCTTCAGGAGTGCGGTCATGAGTAGAGTGCACCAGAAATTTTCGGCAGCAGAACTTAGAACCGAGAAAGCCCTCAAGCAGCAAGAACAAGTCCGCGTTTGGATTGTCAATTTAGTATTTGCGATCTATTGGCTGCTGATTTTTGAGGGGGCATTGCGAAAATGGGTTCTGCCAGAGATTCATCAGTTCTTGTTTTTTATCCGCGATCCGTTTGCGATCGCCGTTTACTACTTAGCCGCCACCAATGATCTGATCCCGAAGCGATCACCGTTACTATTGACTGGCATGGTTTTGGCAGTAACTTCGCTGGCAATTACCGTTTTGCAGGTGATGACCGACGACTCGACCATAGTGCTGAATATTTACGGCTGGCGTAATTATTTTTTCTATATTCCTTTAACTTTTATCATCGGGGTGCAATTTCGACGGCAAGACCTATATCGCCTAATTCGACAGACTTTAATTGTTGCCATCCCAATCGCTGTCTTAGTGGTAATCCAAGTTGTTTCTCCACCCGATGCGGTAATTAATCAGGGTAGATCCGATCAAGTAATCTTCGGCAATCTGGGTGTGACGGGAGAGGTACTTCGCGCTCACGGCACATTCACCTCTAGTGCGGGACAAGGTCCTTTTGTCATCAGCATCGTGGCGATGGTTTTGGCTGTATGGCTACTGCCCAAGTCACAGCGACCACTGACAGGTATTCCTCTGATCGTTGCCAGTACTGCCGTCATTGTCAACTTGGGTGTAAGTGGGAGTCGTACTGCTTTTGTGGGGTCGATTTTGGTCATGGTTGCGGCGATCGCGGGTAGCCTGATCATGAAAAATGCTAGCAAGATCACTACGCGAGCTTTGTTTTATATAACTGCTTTTGTGGTTGTAGCGTTGATGCTAATTCCCGCCTTTTTTCCTGCAATTCTCGATGCTTTTGTCGAACGCTGGATCGGGGCGTATGAATATGAAAGCCAGAAATTTCAATACGGCATTATCGGTCGGGCGATTGCTGACTTCACCCAATTTATTGACCTGATGCCCGATACCCCGTTAGCGGGTTATGGGATTGGAATCGCTGGTAATGCCGCCGAAACCTTGGGAAAAAAGTTGTTGCTTCCTACCGAGGATGATTGGTCGCGCAATATTGTCGAGTTAGGACCAATCTTGGGGCTATTTTTCATCTGTTATCGGATCACACTAGTTGCAGCCTTACTCAAAGGGGCGATTTTAGGGACACGTCGATCGAGCAATCTTTTACCAATTTTGTTATTTAGCTTCATTGGGATCACGCTACTTTACGGTCAAATCACTGGACATGGTAGCGTGAATGGCTATGGTTGGCTGTTTGCAGGGTTTTGTCTGGCAGCAAATCGAATAGAGCCAGTCGGACAATCAAACTTCAAAGAAAGTAACCGCAAAATTAATGTGTAACAGCTTGCAAATATTGGCGACTCTACCTGATTAAATAGCTGTTGATTTACTTTGGTATTCCTGCTCCGATCCAGCAGATGGGATTCCAGTTTTCGTTCGATCGATTAGCGGCAGGTGTAATTGCCCTGAGCCTGAATGCATCAGCTTATATTGCGGAGATCGTGCGGGCTGGGATTCAGTCGATCGAAGCATTGCCAGATCGTATTTACCCGCGATGCCTTTACCGCTAAGTTGATGAACCAGCAGGGCCTTAGCAAAGCCATATTTGCGGGCTATCCGATTATGGATGTGCTGACTCCAACTGGAAAGGATTTAGGTTTAATCCCCGATCGACCGATGATCGCCCTGCTGCCTGGTAGTCGCTTACCCGAAGCTTGTCAAAATCTGGGCTTGCAGTTGGATTTAGCCGTAGAAATCAGCCAGTGTTTTGCGCCATCACCAGTCCAGTTTTGCGCCGCACTCGTGCCTAGCATGATGCCTGAACATATCCTTAGATCGATCGCCACCCAGCATAATTGGCAATATCTGGGCAATGGCAAACTCCACGATCCGCTAAGTAATTCCACCGTGTTCTGTCATGGCGACGCTTTTCCCGACATTTTGGCGCAGTGTAACTTATCGATCGGGATGGCAGGTACAGCCGTAGAGCAAGCAGTCGGTCTGGGTAAACCTGTAATTCAAATTGCGGGGCGAGGACCACAGTTTACTTATCGTTTTGCCGAAGCTCAGATGCGCTTACTGGGTGAGTCAGTCCAGACAATTGGCACTGTTGCCGCTACGCCCGAAATCCTTCGATCGACGGCTCTACGGGTCAAATCAACTTTGCAAGATCGGGATTATCTCCAAACCTGTCAACAAAATGGATTGGAACGAGTCGGTCGATCGGGTGGCTCGGAACGAATATCCGATCGACTCGCCACTTATCTATCAAAAAAGGAATGAAAAACAAATAAGCTAGGCAAATCAGAATAGCCTGAATAAACAAAGTGCTGTAACGTTCGTGTTCAGAGGCGGCTAGCAACTTTTGCGTCAACACCCAGATCTTGATACCGTCCGCTGCAACACGGTTGTTAGCTTGCGCTGCTTACTTCGCTATGCTGGGTTCAGCAACTAAGTCTTGTGCCCAAACAACTGATTTCTCAATCTTCCCAAACTCTGCAAATCCTCTAGCTGCTTTGAGAGTAGTGCTTAAGTCAACACACGATCTTGCAGGATACATACCTTCTTGCCCGCCAACTACAAGGGGTTCGCCGGTATCTGACTTTGATGGATCAACTAGATAATGAAAATTTTCATTGTCAAATGTTACGTAAACAAAATATCCACTGTTACCGCCAAGGCTACTAGATTAGAGGATTGCAACCAGATTGCATAGTAGGGCTATAGAAAAACAGCAATTGCAAATTCAAAAATTTTCAACCCTTCTTGCTCCCTACAGACCCGTCAACCTATTGAGAATAGAGTCACAAAGATGAAGGCGGGTAACGTAAAAAGCCATTTTCAATCTCGAATTTGCAATTGCTGCAACTAAAACTTCAAATCGTGGTAAAGCAATCTGTGGCTCTCCCTGTTAGGGCTTTCTTACATCTATCGAATAAGAAATCGAACCTTTAAGATACTCTCTTACTACATCTGAGAAAGACGGATGCTTTCAATGATTAAAATTGCTGCCCACACCAAGATGCTGAGACCAGCCGCAGCCGCAGAAATATCTTTGATGATGCGAATTCGATCGTTCTGCTGTGGTTCTACAAAATCACACAAGACTTCGATCGCACTGTTAAACAATTCAGAAATCAGCATTAGTCCCATTGCTAGCAATATCAAGCTAACATCTACCCATTGTCGAAAGAAGAAAGCACCACCTAAAATAGGCACTGATAAAATCACTTTATAAGCCACACTAAAGTCAGTAATTACCGCAATATGAAGCCCTGACAAGATTACCTTTAGCTTTCGGATTGGATGATATCTAGGGGTGCAAAATTTGTTGCTCATGATTCAATTGTCCTTTCAAAAGGCTGTACCGATCGCATAAATCGCTGTAATTGACGACTTTCCAACTCCAAAACTCTCCGTGCAAAATCAGGGTCTTGATCGAGTAAGTCATCAAATGCATCAACTGGGATCGCTAAAATTCGAGTCATATTGCTGTCTGCCACGATGGTATTTTCTGAGGTGCTGTGCGCTAAGACCTCTAGTTCATCGAGTGTCTGCCCCAGACGAAGTTGTTCAAAAATAATCCCAGTACCAGTTTGATAGTGAATATTGGCATTACCTTCAATCAACAGTAACAATTCTCGACAGGTGTCCCCTGCTTCCGTGATCACTTCGCCGTTTGCATAGCTTCTCACCTCTGAGCGATCGGCTAGCGCCATCAAAGTTTCACTTTGCATTCTATGGAAGAAGTCGCTGTTGAATAGATAAACCAATTTCTCTAGCGTCGGAAATTCATTTAGAGCCAGCTTTGACGTTGATAAAGAAATTAACCGTTCGGCAGTTTCTTGCAAAAGATGAGAACTAGACTTATGAATCTGAGATCTGGCGATCGCTTGACTGCGTTCAATATCGAATTGAGCAATCATGTAGAGCGCTGCGGTCTGAATTAAGGGATTAGGCTCTTGGAATAGAGTTTCTAAATGACTCACAACTTCCTCAAGAGGAGTTTCTAGCGAACAAGCGATAGGTGTTGTTCCCAGTTGGGTGAGCAATTGCACGATTTCTGGAGGGAGGCGATCGCGCCAATCTTCTTTCGCTAACATTTCAACTAAAACTGCGGGAGAAGCCTGTTGCAAAGAAATTGCCAAGGATAACGCATTCGGGTCATTTTGCAGTGCTTCCATAGTTTCCAGAAGCGATCGCACGATCAGTTCCTTTTTGTGGAGGATATTTTCTCGTAGCAGCGTTAACACAGCTCCATGAGTTTTCAGTCTTGGTTGATACAAGGCGCGGTAACTATCAATCAATTCTAGTAATCGATCTAATAGAAACTCTGCTTTTTTAGTATTACCAGTATTGTTGGAAAATCCACTTAAAATCCACTCTTCTTCTTGGGCTGTAACCGAATATTCACGGCGCAGAGAACGAAGAGCCGCTAGCTCTTTGGATGACAATTGTTCTAAGACCGAGCGATCGGGCTGTTTACTTTGCAGCCGCATTAACCTCTCTAGGGATTTTCGATAGCCACTCAAGCGGATTTGATTCTCTAAACTGCGCTGACGATTTGGGTTGAGTAATTCAGGATCTTCAATGCCCAACTCATCCAATACGACGCGGTGTTCGTCGTCAGTTATTCCTAGCTCTTGGCGCATCTGCTGTAAGATTTCCAGACTGCTAGAGAAGTTCACATAACCTTCTTCTAAGGCTTCTCGAACTACTCCCTTATATGCCTGATGTCGTTTTTCACGGGTAAAGCTAGGAAGGACTTTGGCTAATACATAGACTTCATGTGTGTTGAGATCGCTTAGTGTCCGCCCTTCTAAAAACTGCGAAACGTTTATCTGTAATTTCTCTAATTGTTTGCGGAATCGACTAGCAAGGTTTTCACGAGAATAGAAATCAGAGCTTCGCCGCCAAGTCTTATAGAGCCAGAGGGTACTCAGTGAAACCAGCCCTAGGTCATAGAGATATTGTACCGACCAAGGCATGAGTTGCACTAAAGGACGACCGCCAAAAATGAAGAAGAAGTTGAAAATCCCAAAGGTACAAAGAGCAAAAATGCGATGTCGAATTGTCTCGATCGCTAGATTGAGATGATGTCTCCGACTATAAGATTTGGCACGTTTTTCAACCCACCGCCCGACCCCATAGCCGATCGCTGTACAGACTCCCAACACCAAAGGTACAGCAAATAATTTAGGAATAGCGATCGGCTGACCCCAGAGATAGAGTCCAGGACTCAATAAAGATGCCAGTTGATCGGTTTGTCGGAGCCACGCTCCAGAAAAGTAATAGTTCCAGTTGCCTGCATATAAATAGTAATAGCCAAAATAGCCTACGACTAACCCCACATACCCATAGCGAATCAATGAGGTTTCAGGCTTGTTTAAGCTATCCCAATAGGTGCGTTCTGCATCAATGTCAATGCAAGGATTTTGGCACGCCACACAAGCACTCTGCTCTTTACCATCTGGCAGGACAGTACGGCACATCGATTGAGTGATAGATTGATCGCTCATATGCGCTTTACTACTTAGCAATCCCCCTGGCTCACTATAAATGCTCTGAACGGGAGCCATTGGGCAGAAGTATTGACACCATGACTTGCCTCCGTAAAAATAGCCAACTGCGATCGCCGCCACAACTGTAAACAGTAACCAACCTGCCAGTAACAAGCGATCGGCATTAAAAAATAAAATTCGCCCACATAGTCCCACAAACAACCAGCCAAATTGTACATAAGGATAGTTTCTCCCCAACCATGAATCGGGTTTAACCTTTGCCAATTCGTAGCGTACATTCCCAGTCTTTTTATTCTCTCGTCTAAATTGTCGTTGCCAGCCTAGGGCGCGAGGAATCTGGGACAAGAAAGATAGCGGACAGATCCGCCGCCATAGCTCATGTCCAAACACCAACAAAATAAAAATTGCGGCTGGAACAATGGCTCCCCAAAAGAGGGTGGTTCCCAATGGGTATGGTTGTTCAGACAAACATTTTCCTTGCACTTGTATGCAAGTTTCGGAAAGTCGCAAGGGACTCCAAGGATGATTTGGTTCAGTTAATGCCGATGTCCAAGGATCATAAAACAGGGAAACGATTACCAATAGCCAACTAATGGTCAATACCCAGCGAACCCAATGCATTCGAGTTTCTGGCATCTGCATAAACATAGACAAATCTCTTCTTTGGTCTTAATCATTGTGTGCCAAAGATGCTAGGTTCCGCTATGGATTTTCTCTAGGCTAGCTATCGTATTTCCTCAATGATCTATAAAACACATCGGACTTGGAAACCCAGAAAATAATCTCGCAATTGCTGTCTCAACCCAAAGACAAAGCCAGATAACGACCCAGTTCACCCGCCGTTAGAGACTTTCGGACTCAACCAATCATCTTGATACGGTCGGTGTGCAACGGGATTGTTATAAATCTACACTTTAGGAGTTAAAGACTGGCAGAATAAATGCCATAATGATGCCTCCAATCACAACACCTTCAATAACCTTCAAGATCAAATCAGAATGTTTAATTTTGATTCCTTGAAACCAAAAAGGTGGAGTATCACCGTCACGTATTTTCCAACTAAACATCGATACTAGCAATGGAACTCCGCCGACTTTAGCTCCAATCAATACATGTAACGCGAGACTGATGAGAACACATACCCACGCCATTAGATGGGCAAGATACCATTGATGATAAATTTCTCCAGCAGGAAGCCATTCCTCTTTCATCATTCGACCAGTCACTACAGCAAACGTTGCTGCAAGCAGCATTAATGTATTTGCAAAGCGGTGTATTGATATCCACCAGACTGGCTTGCCAAGCTGTTTCAATTGACTCAAAGATTGCTCTTGCACTAGACGGCGATAGCCAAGATGAAAGCTGTATAGGGAAAAAATTGGTAAAAACAGTAGGAACGCCAAAGCAATCGTGCCATGAATGCCTTGAATATCTCTTGGCGTGGGTAAAGAAAGACTACCCCAACGCTTATCATAAGTGTTATAAATCAAAAAGCCTGAAATCAAGGCTAAAACGGTTAGTATCGCAGCAACACCATGCAATATTCGTAGTAAAACGGGCTGGTATGGATGAGACTGTGACATATTTGATTTTTTTCTAATTAGGAGTTTCTTGAAGCATAACAGAATCAGTACTTTTACCTGAAGGCTATGCGGTATAACTATATGTTATGCGGGAATTTTCCGTATAACTACTCTAATTGTGATGATTATGCCGAAAGTTTGTGGATAATCATCACAATTTGGGGTAGTACCCCGAAAGTTTCTGAGTAACATCTTCTAGAAGCGTGTTATTCAGAAAAAAGCAGGATGTTGTTTCAAAAAATATTCCTGTATTCTGGCAAATTTTAAGATAGAGTATCGACGTGTAGACTTATATTCTAGGTTTAGACTTTATTTTGGATGATTTTATCGGGTTTCAGGTGGTTCGATGAACTCTGTACATGGCTCAATTGATGCACTCAAGAAGTTTTCCGTATTAGGTTCCCACGTCCACATTTGTCTCGACTATGTTAACTGGGTGGAGCAACGTCTGTTGCAAAAGCAGGGGACTCATGTGGTCACGATTAATGCTGAGATGGCTATGCTAGCACGCAACAACCCCGAACTAGCGACGACGATCGATCGAGCTGACCTCGTAGTCCCCGATGGTTCTGGGGTGGTGTTATATGCTCGATCGCAAGGTGAAAATATTAGCCGTTGTCCAGGCATTGAGCTAGCTGAGAACGCTGTCAAACTTGTACATCAGCATCAGTTGCGCGTATTTTTGATTGGTGGACAGGTAGGCGTGGCAGAAACAGTGGCAAAGCAATGGCAGGAAAAGTTTTCTGGGTTGTCGATCGATGGCATTCAGCATGGTTACTTCGATCGAACCTCCGAACCCCAACTTTTAGAACAACTTTGCACTAGCCAGCCCGATCTGATCCTTGTGGGTTTGGGCGTACCGAGACAAGAATTTTGGATCGAGCAGCATCGCCAACTTTGCCCAAATGCTACTTGGATTGGGGTAGGAGGGAGTTTTGATGTGTGGTCTGGGTTAAAAAACCGCGCCCCAAAATGGTTGCGAGACAGTCATCTAGAGTGGACATATCGGCTCTATCAAGAACCCTGGCGGTGGCGACGAATGTTAGCCTTACCCCAATTTGCTTGGCAAGTTGCCTTACAATCTATGCGGGGAAAAAGTTAAAACATTCATGCTAAAACTGCCGCTTAAATTCCGTAAACCGCCAGAGACTAGTAATTCGATCGAGCCGCCACAGACTCTAGACAAGACCGTAGACAAGACTGTAGATAAGTCAGTCATGGTCAGAATGGAAAATGTCCAAAAGGTCTATACCAATGGGGCAGCAGGATTAAATGGCATCAGTTTCGATCTGCTCAAAGGCGACTTTCTATTTATTACAGGACACTCTGGATCGGGAAAATCCACTTTACTCAAGTTGCTGTATGGGGCTGAGCAAGCAACTTACGGGGATGTGATCGTCAACGGCATCAATCTCGCTGGCTTGAAAGGTGACAATCTCGCGATGTTACGCCGCCGCATCGGCATCGTGTTTCAGGACTATAAGTTAGTTAGTAGCCGCACTGTCTCTGAGAACGTGGCTTTTGTCTTACGCGCTCAGGGATTCTCTCGCCAAGAAATTCAACGTCGCCTTTTGCCTGCATTAAAGATGGTCGGTCTGACTGACAAAGCTAACTGCTTTCCCAACGAACTTTCGGGTGGAGAGCAACAAAGAGTTAGTATCGCCAGAGCGATCGTGAATACGCCCCCTTTATTGTTAGCCGACGAACCCACAGGTAACCTCGATCCCGAAAATGCCTGGCAGGTGATCAAAATCCTCAAAAAATTGAACTCTTTTGGCGTAACTATCCTCGTCACTACCCACGATGAACAGTTAGTTCGTGCTGCGAACCACTCGGTGATGCAATTGCGAGATGGCTATGTTTACAGCGTCAAACCCAAAGATCGAGAATCAGCGATCGATTAGCTGAAGTTGCTACTATCAAGTGACATTCGATCGAAGGCTGGAATCTTTGAATTTAGTCCTAGGAGTATGTCACACCTTGTTACATTTTCTTTACCCGAGTGACGCAACAGATATATGATCTCGGCAGATTCCGATTGGAATAAACCAATTCACTTTACTTATCTTCATAAAGCTAAACCTATGCGAAGATTTCTTGCTCTTATTTTAGTATTCAGCGTGTGGTTGGGAATTAGCCTGACCAATGCTGCTCCAGCCTTGGCAGAATTTTCTTTCAATACGCTCACTCCTTGCGGTCAATCCTCAGCATTTAAGGAAAGACTAGAATCTGAAGTTAGCGGCTATCAATCCCGCCTGTCTAATTTCACTCCTGGTACCGCACAAGCGAACTACCTCCAAGGCAAACTCGCGGCGACCGAAGCTCGTTTTGACAAATATGCCAACTCTAGCTTGCTCTGTGGCGAAGATGGACTACCTCATCTAATCACCGACGGCAGATTTGACCATGCTGGCGAATTTCTGATCCCTGCGCTGATGTTTCTATACATCACTGGTTGGATCGGCTGGGTTGGTCGTAGCTACTTGAGATCGATCATGGCAGAATCTTACGCAACCGCACTGCAAAAGGAAATCGTGCTCGATATCCCCAAAGCCGTGGCATCTTCGTTGACTGGATTTGCCTGGCCGCTTCTGGCATTTCAGGAACTTGTAACTGGCAAACTAGTTGCGCCAGAGAATGAAGTCCCAGTCTCTCCCCGCTAAATCTTTTGAAAAAATTTGAGGAAAATTTATCATGAAAGGCTTTCTATCATCCGCTCCTGTAGTTGCGACAATCTGGATGACTATTACTGCTGGCATCTTAATTGAAGCCAATCGCTTTTTCCCAGACTTGCTGACTCTCTCTTTCTAGGAATTTCAGCTCAAGCACAATAAAAGCTTCGGGAGTGTGGTTAACTGCACTCCCGAAGCTTTTTGGATTTATTCCTCTTCCTGCTCTTCTGCTGCGGCATCTAGTTCCGCTTCGAGGGCTGTCAAGATTTCTGCTTCTTGCTCGGTAAAGTCTGATTCCGAGATATCGCCAAGATCGAAGCGAATTTGTAAAGCTGTCAGTCGTTTCTGCAAGTTCTCTGTTTGGTCTAATTCTGCGACAGCTCGTTCTTCTACTTGTTCACTCAGCCAGAGTAAGCTATCTAAGGGCCAAGTTAATAATTGCCACACCATATTTTTTGCTCCCTTAATTTCTTCCTTCTACCATGCTGCATCAAGTCTACCAATTTGGGTTGCGTCCTCTACTGCTCAGTCTCGATCCTGAGTTGTCACATCAGGTGGCGATCGAATTTTGTCGGCGGATTAGCAATTCATCATCGCTTCGATCGATTGTGCATAAATTTTGTGCATACGAAGATCCACGCCTACACCAAAAGCTATGGGGCATAGAGTTTCCCAATCCTGTGGGATTAGCCGCAGGATTTGATAAGGATGCGATCGCCGTGGGAGCTTGGTCGAGTTTGGGATTTGGGTTTGCGGAAGTCGGTACAATTACGGCGCAGCCGCAACCAGGCAACCCTAAGCCTAGGCTGTTTCGGCTGCCAAACGATCGAGCAGTACTAAATCGGATGGGATTTAATAATCATGGGGCTGAAGCTATATCGATCGAATTGAAAGCCGATCTCGATCGACATCCGCTCAGTTCACCATTGGGGATCAATCTCGGTAAATCTAAAATTACGCCTTTAGAAGATGCTTGGAAAGACTATGCCAGTAGCTTCAAACTACTCAGAGAGCTAGGTGATTATTTTGTCGTGAATGTGAGTTCGCCGAATACGCCTGGATTGCGGGACTTACAGAACACGCAACAACTCGCGGCAATTTTGGCAGCGATCCAAACCGAGAACATTCAGCACAAGCCAATTCTGGTGAAGATCGCCCCCGATCTGCATAACGATGATGTGATTCAAGTTGTGAATACCTGCATATCTCACCAAGTTGCGGGGATGATTGCCACGAATACCACGATTTCACGCGATCGACTAACCACAAAAATCTTACCCGTCACTGGAAACCCTCTGAGCGAAGAAGCGGGTGGGATCAGTGGCAAGCCTTTGAGCAATCGATCGACGGAGGTAATTCGGTTAATTTGGCAAGCCACCAATGGCAAACTCCCGATCATTGGTGTAGGTGGGATCTTCTCGGCTGACGATGCCTGGGATAAGATTACGGCAGGAGCCTCGCTGATCCAAATTTATACAGGTTTAATCTATCAGGGGCCATTTGTCGTGCCGCAGATCCTCAAAGGACTGGTTCAAAAATTAGATCGGCATGGTTTAAGTGATATCAGTCAAGCAGTGGGAATTAAAGGTTAGTTCGATCGACCTAGTAAATTCTGATATCATCACTCGTCATGCGAACCGACACGATCTTTTATCAACTATTTCAAACCTTTAGTGGTCTGCTGTTTGAGCTGATTGGACAACCAGTAGAAAAAGCTGCAGGTTATCAATTTACTTCTCTGGAAATCAAAGAAAAAGCTTTCCGACTTGACGGCATCTTCATTGCAGAGGCAGAGGCAATCGACAAGCCGATATATTTTGTCGAAATCCAATTCCAAAAGAACTTGGGGGTTTACTGGGAATTTATCGCTGAGATTAACATCTACCTCAATCAATACCGACCGCCTCAAGCTTGGCAAGCGATCGCCATCTTTCCCAAGCGTAATTTAGATATAGAGGCACTGACAGCCTACCAACGGGAGATGGTGAAGCGAAGCTAGTGCAAACCCTTGAACGTCAGGGTATGGGTAGACCGAGTACTTTCGCCGCGATCGTCAAGACTCTTAAGGATAGAACCTATGTGTTACTGAAGGGGAAAGTACTGGAGCCTTCGACTTTGGGGATGTCTACGGATGATGTGTTGCATCAGACTTTCCCAGATCTGCTCAGAGCCGACTTTACCGCAGGGATGGAAACGACTTTGGATGAAATATCGGTGGGTAAATTGGAATGGCAAAGCTATTTGATTGGTTGGCATCAGTCTTATTTTCAACCAATTCTGGCGCGGGCTTACAGTAATTTCAGTGGTGATTTGCAGCCAAGTAATCGAAAAAATGAGCTTTCGGATGTGGCTTGTCCTGCTTGTCACCATCCTCTCAGTAAGATTCCTTCCAAGAAGGTAAGTGGTGGGCATTTTCTCAAGTGTGAGCATGGCTGTGAGAATCTGGTGATGTTCTGGAGCGATCGCCGTAATCAGTGGGAGATTCCTCAAGCCAAAAGTGAGAATGCAACGACAGTAGAGTTGACGACTTTTGCTTGTCCTGTTTGTAGTAAGCCTCTGGCTAAGATTCCTTACGCTAAAGATGGTGTGGATAAGGTGATGTTGAAGTGTTCGGATGTTAAGGCTAAGGAACGGAAGGATCATGCGGATGTGGTCTTTTTCTGGACTTCTCAGGAGAAGTGGTGGTCGAAAAAGTTTGGCGATCTCGATCGGTTGGCGAAGCCTGATTCGGGTAAACCTGCTACTTCGGCTAAGAAAAGTTCGCCGCGTAAGCCTAAGCAGACCAGTAAAGTTGCTAAGCCTAGTCCTAAAAAATCGTCTTTATAAAGGCTCATTTTTGTTTAATACACAGGTGAATCATCAGCAATTTGCTGTGTCCGCACTTGTAACAAATTTAGGCTAGTTTTCCGATCGCGTTCTATTGTTAGAGTTTTTAAAATCGGTTCTAAACAAGCTTTAGCATCAGCATAACCACGCTGTTTTAGTAGTTCAATGCGATCGCGACTAAAATCAAGAAACGTAATTGCATCACCGTAGAGAGGCAGTTCAGATTTGTTAATAGGATCTTGAGGACGGATTTCGATCACTGTTTGGTTTGGGAATTTGTGGCGGTTCCAGACCGCGCCATTCTCTAAATGAATTACGATCGCATGGGTACATCCCTGAGCGGCTAAAGCTCCTAATGGCACATTATCCGCAAAACCTCCATCAACATAAATATTTCCGTTGATCTCGCGTTGTGGGAATGCGAGAGGAATAGCGGCACTAGCTAACAAGATATCGTAAAGCTGGCGATCGCTATTTGCATTTTGAACGTGCAACCAATGGGCATCTTGTCCCATTTTGGCGCGAATCATGTCGATAACTAGCATCGCGGGATCGTACCGAAATCGAGGGATATTTAGCGATGGAAAGACGGCAACCCAAAGTTCGATCCCATCGCGTAATTGCTGAGCATCAACGGCGCGACGTAAAAAGGTTTCAATAGGTTCAGGATCGAAGACTGATTTAGTATTGGAGAATATACCGATCGATTCTAATAATTTTGTAGCCCATGCACCAAATGTAGGAAGGGAAGTTTGGATGATGTAACTGGCAAGTTGAGCGATCTCACCGCGATCGGGTTGAATGATATTCGCTGCACCTAGATCTGTCCACAGCAAATCAAGGCGATCGGCGGCTTGGCGAAATGGTAAATTAGCGGCAAGCACTGCACCATTGAGTGCGCCAATACTGCTTCCTGCGATGATGTGAGGAACAAAATCAATTTCCGCAAGATATTTGATCGCTCCTGCTTGGTACGCGCCTTTTGCGCCACCTCCAGCTAACACTAAGCCGATTTTTGGATTCATAATTAATTTTTCAGAAAATTTTTAAAAGGAGTTTCTAAAGGACAAGCGATCGCTAGCAGTTTCCTTTATGATGTGTTCAATGAATTCTTTTTTGTCTGTGGCAGGATAGATCACACCCAAATCGCGACGACATAGCTCGAAGGCAGTTTTTGCAGGATCTTGAGGACGGGCTTCTTCTGGCAATCCTGCAAATTCTAGGGTTGTGCCAAGGGTGAAGAGATAGGGCATTTCTAAAAGTCGAGAAGGAGGCAGCGATCGCACTTCGAGGAGCGCTTGAGCAAGTTCGCGGTTTTCTTCTATGGTGTCTTGATGAGCTAGGTTTAGGAGCGTAACTAATGAGAAGGCATGATCGGGAATTTGGCGACTAGCGCTGATCAGTTGATCGATGATTTTGGGGCGTAGTTGGCGATCATTGGTTGTGCGTTCATAGTCCGCAAGGGCAAAATCCACGATTTCGCGAATCACAAAGGCAATTTGCACTGACCAATGGAATCCTTGATCCTACATTCAGCAGGTTATTTAGGACAAAAAATAATATTTGCAGGAGGACGGACCAAGAAACTGCAAAATTAGATTCTGTCTATCGGAAAGTTTAATCTGAAACTTAAGACCGTTAAAAAAGACTAAATGAACAGAGAGAAAGCACTGAAGAATCCAACGTAAGGTAGGACGAGCCGTTGGCTTACCCTTTTGGTCAGGAAGAGAAGCATTAACTTTAGCTAGAGCGAGTCTGAGTTGACGTTGCCCCAAAGTATAGACCATAAGAGCAAGAGTCATAAGCATGGCAAGAGCCATGATCCGCTTAGAATTTTTGAGAAAGACA
>Ga0209591_10001466_pt1 | contig 29144 bp, 19 predicted proteins | sample MAT01_FD_187207 | JGI IMG/M metagenome (GOLD analysis project Ga0209591, IMG submission 187207) | Freshwater microbial communities from Lake Fryxell liftoff mats and glacier meltwater in Antarctica - MAT-01 (SPAdes) (version 2) | ecosystem: Environmental > Aquatic > Freshwater > Ice > Liftoff... | reverse complement strand
TTGGGTTTCGTTACCTCAGCCCAACCTACGGGCGAGCGATCGCTCTCACAAATTAGCGATCGCCCTTCTCTCTTCATCCGCGATCGCTTTCATCAAATTAGCGATCGCAGAGGGCGATCGCAGGCTGAAAGGAGTCTGTTGGCGACAGAGATGACTTCGGCTTTAATCTTGTATGTTCACTCATTCCACACCTCTAGAAATAATTAAGTGCGATCGTCCTTTCCACCTGTCCTACAGATGATCGTTGTTCTTCCGGTTTTGCCGCGATCACTTTCACAAAATTAGCAATTGTACTAGAGCGGCAGCATAACTCATGTGGGTATTGGTTTTTATGTTTCAACCCAACCTACGGGTGAGCGGTCGAACTATAAAGGCCAATTCAGGTTCCAGTGTGGTTCCCGAAGCTTAATATTGAAAGCATCACGCTCGGCTACACTCCAGCCATTAGCTACGAAGGTAAAAGTATCAACAACATATGCATTGACATCTACACAATTACATCGACAACGTAATTGATGCAGAATACCAGCAATGCTTTCACTTGGATTAGTGATAGCGTTGCTGAACCAGTTTGCTAAACGAATACTAGCAGGATGGGACGAATTAGCCCCTGCTGGAATAGCCCTAAACGCAGATGGAAATTCGCTTATTATGGCATTTAGTTCGCTCAATTCAAAATCAACATCTGCCCGTGCACAGGTTGCACCAGCGGGAGTACTATGGGCAGCACTATCAAAAATGACGTGTTGAATCTCATGCGTCAGTGTCTGAAGATTCTGAACACGCCAGTCCTCACGTGACAGACCGCCAACCATCGGGGATGATGTCGTGTTAAAAGCAAGGGCTTCCTGATTCAGCTTGGCAGGAATGAAAACACAAGGTAGAACAGCACCCGTGATTGGGGGCACCATTAGGTCACAAGACATAGTTATTGCTCCTGTTCCAGGCGACATATCTCGATCAATGAAAATGCCATGAATTTGTGCGAGCAACCCAGGAGATTGAGCGTTGAGAAATTGCTCTAGCTGCCGAGCATGTCCTACATGTCCTGTGCTTCGTTGCCGTGCGGGTGACATACTAGCCCGCCGTCCACGTGGCCCCACCTCAGCAGTAGCCTCGGCAACACCAAAGTCACCGGCTGCGCCAGGAATAGCAGCAGGACATGCTGCGGCTGGTAGGCAGGCAAGTTGGAGCATGTCGGAAACTTGAGATTTCTGCTCTTGTTTTGCTTGGATGCTAGGGAAGGTACCAGTTTGCTGCATCACATGGGTTAACTCATGAGCAGTCAGCACATTTTTCGCAGGAGTCTTGCCTGCACCAAAGTAAATATCTTGCTTGTGCACAAATGCCTGAGCGTTCAAGTCCTGATTCATTTGTATCGCTTCGCTGCCCGTATGCACCCGCACCTGGCTAAAATCAGCACCAAACCGAGGCTCCATAAACGATCGCACGTCATCCGGCAGCGGACTCCCCCCTCCCTTACTGCTACCTAATTGACTTTCGACATTACCATCTGCCTGAAATTCTTCATCGGGCGATCGCATCACCATCGCCTTACTTTGGACAACGCCATTAACTAACTTAGCTTGAACTTCTTCCTCACAAGCAGCACATTGACGATGGATAGTGTCTTGGCGCGATCGCATCACCCCACCTCCCGACATCATCGGATCACCCATCCGCATCACCTCACCCGCCACCCGATCCGCCTCCTGCTCATAGGGATCATCCGGCTGGCTCACAGTTAGCTTAGGCTGTATAGATATTCGGCTAAAATCATGACCCAATGGTGGTGCTTGGGTCGGTTGAGTTGTGGGTGTAAAACTGGGTTTAACAGGCGTAAAGATTGATTGAGGTGACTGCGTATCACCCGTATGAGAAGGTCGTTTTAATTGAATGCGATCGCTCATCCATTCCTCCAAAATTCAGTAAGTTGCCAATCATTAAGGAATCTTCACCGACTGCAAACCTGCTTTTACATCCGCTTCCCAACTGGCTTGAGAACTCGCATTACACCCATGATTAGTCGCGTTATCGTACTTCTTATTTTGTTCAGTAGATGCTTTCTTCACCGCATTCAAAATCTGTTGATGCGTTCCCGGTGCTGCCGATAGAATTGCCATCGTCCCTTTACGGGCGATCGCACAGCCAATATCAAAATGGGTCTGCTCATGCTTCAGCAAGCGATCGGATTCCATCTGCGCCACTCGGCTGCACTCGGCTCCAATTTGGCTAGAACAATCAGAGGATTGCTGCGCCGTGACTGATGAATTATAAGGCACAGACGCAGAGCAAGAACTGGTATTTTTGGTCAGTGGTCCCCAAGTGCCCTTGGGATTCTTGGCAAACCAACCTTGGCAACTATTCACAGATTTTTCACAACCCGTAGCTTTAGGATCGGTCGGCTTACCAAACATTGGTTTAACCCATGAGGCTTGCGGATTAAAAGTGGCGGTAATGAGCGAAGCCCCGTTAGCCGCTTGGATCTGTAGCTTGTAAGCAGTTTCCGCCGAAAAACTGCCGCTAGGAGAGCCTTTGAAATCTGCCCAGGTGAGGCTGCGATCGGGGGAACAACTGGCTTGAAGGGCGGCAGAAATCTTGGCGATCGCCTTATTAACCCCTTTCATTGAAGTAAGTTCTGTCGATTCAGATTCAGATTCCGCCGCTGCCGGGAACAGGCTAGCGACATCAACATCCAAACCTGTTGTATCAATGTTAGCGGGTGCAGGTGTAATTTCGCCATCTAAAGTTACAAGCGTATCTGCTGGAGAAGATGTGGCTGGTTCTGCGATCGCCCCCTCTTCACGCATCACTTGACGCTGTACAGAGCCAGACTGCTGCACTACATGGGTTAACTCATGGGCTAACAAATGCTTACCAGATTCAGTACCAGGCGTGTACTCACCTGTGTTAAATACAACATCCTGACCTAAAGTATACGCACGAGCATTAATGGTTTGTGCTGAGTCTGCTGCTTGGCTATGAGTATGAATTTTTACTTGACTAAAGTCGTGTCCAAAGCGAGACTCCATGAAGTGTCGGGTGGGTTGATCTAAGGGTTGTCCCCCAGATGTTACAGCTCGATTTACTTGGGCGATCGCGCCATCATTTCTATCTAAGTTTTCGGCTGAGTCAGCTTTACGGGTAATCTCTTCTTCTTGTTCACAAGCTGCACATTGACGACTAATTTGGGGCGGGCTAACTGAAGATGATTGCATTCCCATATCTTGGGTTGAGTGCGGCATTCGCATCACCTGATTAGCAACGCGATCGGCTTCCAACTCGCAAGCATCGTCTGGTTGACTGATGGAAAGTTGAGAAGACCGTTGGACTTGCAAAGGCGAAATAACCACTCGACTTAAGTCGTGCCCTTTATGAAGCAAAGGTGATAAATGGTTTGATTCCGCTTGCTTTTTAGACAGAATAGCAGGTGGGGCAAAAAGGGATGACTCGCCGGAACGCAGCGAAACCGATGTCGAAGGTAGATACACGGATGAACGACGACGTATCCGAACGCGATCCTTCATGTCACTCGCCTCTCATTGACGGGTAAAACTAATCCCGTCACTAGTGTACTGCCTATTTCTATTTTGGCGATACTAGACAAAGGTCTAATTAAGCTGCTCTTAAAAAACGAGACAAATCTGTAATCCAATCTGTAATATGCGGCTATATCTTGTACTTTGCACAGCGTGTATTTTACACAGCCCCTTGAATTCACCTAGCCATGACAGAAGCTTCATCTCAACCCGCTAAAAGTCCTTCAGTCAAACAGGTTCTCAATAACCCGCAACAGCTAGAGCAGTTGACGGAACGAGTTTATACTTTGATGCAAGAAAATTTGCGTCATCAGCAGGAACAACTTAAAAGCTATGCCAGCGGTAGGGGGTGGGCATGAGCACTGAGATTGATAAGCGAGTTTCCCAGTATGTTACGACGAATCGGTTTTATGTTGAAATGACAGATAGCAATACGATCGCGGCATCCTTCAGTGAATGCACAGGGTTAAGCGTTCAAATCAAAAAAGAAGTCTATTTTGAAGGTGGTTTAAATGATCAACAGCGGGTGCGTTTAGGTCATGCCGAGTTCGCCGATGTCACCCTTAAGCGAGGGCTAACAGATGATATAGAGTTTTGGGATTGGGCAAGCCAGATTTTTCAGGGCAAGAAAAGTCGGCGAAATGTGAACATTTTGGTGTTCAACCAGGCAGGCTCGATTATGCAAAGTTGGACGCTGATTGGAGCAGTTCCGGTGACTTGGAAAACTCCAGCTCTGCAAGCTAATGGTAATGCAGCGGCGATCGAAGAATTAACGCTGGCTTACGAAGGCTTGAAGGTGGGCAAGTCATCTGGAGGCGGTCGCGCATCGGGCGAACGAGATAGTAAAGGGTTTTTTCCAGGTTCCTGAATGGTTTATTTCACAAGATGAGTAGTTTGACACATGCAAGTTCTTAAGGCTCCACTTGGAATTCAGGCTCCGCTGTTGGGAAATGGCGGTATGGGGATATCTCGTTTTTTGCGTCCCCTGATTACGCCGCTAGTAACGGCGGCGCAGTTCCAGTTGCGGGTGCATCGGGTGCCGTCAATTGCATTTTTGCCCACTTCGTTTTTCCCAGATTGGGAAGTGTCAGAGCCACCTTTATTTCAAGAGTCTGAGTTTCAAGAGTCTGAGTTCCAAAGGTCTGAAAGACGTTCTGCCACTTTCTCAGAGGAGGCAGATCCTCCTGTTGGACATTTTCAAGTTCTGCCTGCGATCGAGAGATATCAGAAAAATCCTCAAGCTGAGCATTCACTAATAAACCAGGTTGAACATTCACGAATAGAGCCGAGGAACGAGAAAAGCCCCTCTATCGGAGAATCGCCAGTTCAAGCCAAAAGGAAAAAGTCCAAGTCAAAAGCAAAGCCTACTAAAAAAGACGCTTCTAAAAAGGTCACTCCATTACCAGAGCGTTTACCCCTTTCCCGTGCAACCAATAAGACTCCAAAATCGCAGCCAAATCAAGATTTACAAGTCCCCATAGAATCTGAATCGCAGTTAGAGGATCGTCAGGAGGGTAGCGAACCAAGAGTGCCCTTTTCTGCACCTGCATTAGAATTAGAGACTTCAGAAATCCAAGAGACTGAGTTCGACACCAGATCTGCTAGCACTGATAGAAAAACCGAGGATGTTGATGAAGTTCTGAGTCCAGAAAGTTGGCAACCTCAGCAGGAGACTGAGAGGATGTTTGAATCGCCAACAGAACTAGCCGAAATTCCCCCAGCATTGAGGAAATTGGAGCATTCTAGAAAAGGTCATTTAGGGACAATTATCAACCGTTCTGAGACGTTTCAAGCATCTTCTAAAGGAGGCGATTTTGAGCAAGGCGATCGAGAAGCTAATCTTCAGAATTTGGAAGCATCCCAATCTTTAAAGTCTCATAGCAAGAAAGGCTCAAAGCGCTCTCCTATTGAGGTAGAAGGCTTGCTAGAGAGTAAGAAGGCTGAGATATCACAGGAGCTAGAACTAGCTTCAGAGGAATTCTCACGGGTTAAGGAGGACAAAAAAATTACTCAAACAGAAGATATGATTTTTACCGCGCCTCAACGCTCTAAAAACCGTCGTCAAGATAGAGAAGGACAAGCCATACAAGCAGATTTAATTCCCGATTCAGAAACGCCAGCGGTGACGAAAACTCCTCAAAAACCGCATGTTAAACGTCATCGTAACAAGACCCAAAAGAATACACCTAAATTATCTCCATCTGAGTTAGTTCTCTCAACTGAAGATAAAAATTTAGACGAAGGGATTACAGATACAACCATTCAACGAGTTGAAGATCTATCACAACCTCCTGCTTCTTTTTCGCAACTCGTTGCAGGTAATGAGTGGGACACCGAACTCGACCAAACTCCTTTGTTAACAGAGTCTGAGCCTCTAGCTGAGAGAACGTCTAAAACGCCAAGAGTGCGACCCGTTAGTGAAACTGTTCGCAGAATGCCATCCCCTGACTTTCCCAATATTCAGGGACTTCAATCAGAAAGCTCACAAGAATTAGGGGACCTTGGGATAAGTGTAAGACGGTCTGGATCTTTGAAAAGATCCTTTGATAACTTAGCGAATGTGTATGACAGTATTGACGGCGATATTGCTGATGACTTGCTAGAACCGTTCAGAGATGCAATCGAACAGCCTAAACTTGAACAGCCTGAACTCGATCGCCCAGCAATCGATCGCCCACAACTATCCCCAAAATCTCCAAAAATCATTAGCCGTTCTGCTCCATTATTGACCGATCGCCAGAACGTAGATCTCAACTCAAGCTCGTCGATTGATGCCCCTCCAGAATTCGTTGCAGCAGATTTGCCTCCCCAAGGCTTTGCTGTGGGTGGAGAAGTCACCACTACGGCTCAACCGGGCAAAGCGATCGCCCCTTCCGATATCATTCCCGTGATGCTGACCCCTGGCGAATTTGTCATCAACGCCAGAGATGCCCAAAAGCATCTGCCCTTGTTGCGGCAAATTAACCAAAGTGGTGAGACGAAAACTCCGACATCATCAGATGAAAGTTCTCAAATTTCGCTCAAGCCGACAAGGATTCAACGCCAGCGAGGAGTTCCTAATTTATTGAGGATGGAAACTTTAGGGGAACAGCATTTAGAACAGCAGTCAGAATGGCGATCGCTCCAGTCTGGGACATTTGACGACTTCAGATCCTCCAAGCCGTCTCCCACCTACGCCGCACCTCCCCGAATTTTTCGATCCAAGGCTCCTGCCTCTGCACCATCACGTTCTTCACCCTCTCATTTCTCTACGCCTTCGACTTGGACAAGCGTAGAAGATTTGCTATCTAGCAGTGATTCATATCCATCGTTCATGCCAGAGCAGAACCAATTTTCAGAGATGCTCCAGCCCGTACAGGTCATTCATCGCCAAGCCTATCAAGAATTTGCAGAAGGGGGAGAAGTGATGGCTCCTACAAGTCCAAGCAGGACTGAAACGATGACTGAAACAATTGAGAATTCCCAATCGACGGAGAAAGATGCAGAAGCTACCGGAGATATTGAAACCCTAGCGCAGGAGATTTATCAGCGATTATGTCGTCGATTAGAAATTGAACGAGAGCGGAGCGGTGTTTATAGTGGGCGATCGCCCTGGTGAGATTAAGTAAAAAATTTATTAAATTTGATAAATTAAAATCGATAACATGACAGATTCAGCACTTCAAAAAGCATCGTTACAGCCTTTCACCGGGGAAACCGCCGAAGCTATTGAGCTGATGTTTAACCCCACTCAGCTTGCCTTTGCCCGAACCGTGAAATGGCAAAGTGAGCAAGGAGGCAGGGGCAAAAAAAGTGCCTTACCCAAGGTCAACTTTTCAGGCGTTGATCCCTATAAGCTGACGTTGAATCAACTGGTATTTGATACCTATGAGGAAGGCAAGTCAGTAGTCGATAAATATATTAAAAAGTTAAAAAAAGGAGTTGAAGCACCTGATGGTCAAAACAAACGTCCACCCGTCTATATTTTGCTGTGGGGTGGCAAAAGTAGTTTCCCCTGTGTAATGACCAGCCTCAGCTATAAGCTAGATATGTTTTTGCCCGACGGAACACCCGTTCGCGCACTAGTTGATATTTCTCTGCAAGAAGTGGATATGGAAAACCCACCCGGTACAAGCGAGTCTAATTCTAAAGGGGCAGCCCGTTCTGGGGCTGACTCTCGGCGAGCTCGTCAGAGTGGAAGCGGACAACCTTCGCCTTCGCCTAAGCCCTCTAACCCGTCTGATTTCTAAGCTGAAAAATATAATGAGTGAGATGGAATTATGCCTCCCGCTGCTTCTCAATATGTTTCTGAACCCCTGCTGCAAATTGACGGCACAGATGCTCCCCCAGAGCTAAAGAAGGACATCTTAAAAATTGTGGTCGAAGAAAGCTTGCATTTACCCGCCATGTTTACGTTGGTGCTGCACAATAACTACATTCCTGCTGACCAAAATAACAAAGCTTGGCGACATCAGAAATATTTAGAAATTGGTAAATCTGTCCGCATCGGCTTTGGCAACAGCACGACACTCGATGCTAACTTTGATGATCAGAAGAAAGGGTATGTGATTGAGGGTGAAATTACGGCGATCGATGCTAACTTTACCGAGAAATCAGAATCCCATTTAATGATCCGGGGATATGATTTTTCCCATCGCCTGCACCGAGGGCGTTATAGTCGATCGTTTCAAAATATGAAAGACAGCGACATAGTAGAGCGGATTGCCAAAGAATCAGGACTTAAAGCCACATGTAGCAACACAGGTGAACCACGGGAATATGTGTTTCAAGAAAACCAAACCAATATGGAATTCCTGCGCGAACTAGCGGCACGTTATGGATTTGAACTCTTTGTCCAAAATGGCACGCTGTATTTCTCTAACCCCGAAAAGCGAGGCGAAAAACTATCTTTGAAATGGCTCAAGGATATTAGCGGCTTCAATGTTCGGGTCACTAGTGCTCAACAGGTGAGCGAAGTAGAGGTACGCGGTTGGGACTATGAAAATAAACGCGCCATTGTTGAACGCGCTAGTTCAGAAAAACTCATCACTGATACCGACAATGGTAAGGGTAGTCAAACCGCAGATAAATTCAAAGTATCTAGACCTAAGATGATGGTGGTTGACCATCCAGTATTTAAAGCAGACGAAGCTAAGAAAATAGCGCAGGCACTCTGCAATGAACTGGGCGGTGAATTTGTTTATGCCGATGCCAAGATGGATGGGAACGGTAATCCTGAAGTGCGTCCGGGACGAGTTATTGAGTTGAAAGATATGGGTAATTACAATGGTAAATACTATGTGACCGACGCTCGCCATACTTACCACGAGAAGATCTATAATACCGATTTCAGTATCCGAGGTTTGCGGGATGGGGGCATGTTGTCAATGCTGACACCGCCTGTCCATTTACAGCCCGGACAAACCTTAATGGTTGGCATTGTCACCAATAACAAAGATCCAAAGGCTTGGGGGCGCGTTAAGGTGCGTTTGCCAACGCTGACCGAAGAGCACGAGAGTAACTGGGCGAGAGTTGTCAGCATTGGAGCGGGAACAGGGCGAGGATTTGACTGTTTACCAGAAGTGGATGATGAGGTGCTAGTTGGATTTGAACATGGAGATATTCATCGTCCTTACGTAATTGGAGGCGTTTGGAACGGCAAGGATAAACCTCCGGAACCAGTAAATGATTCAGTTCAGGGAGGCAAAGTACGATTGCGAACAATTAAAACACGCAAGGGGCACAAGCTGCAATTTGTTGATGAAGATAAAGGAGGAAGTAAGACGGGGGTTTATATTGAAACCGCAGGAGGGCACAAGATTAAAGTAAATGATAGCGATCGTCATATTGAAATTGAAACCAACGGCGGACACAAATTGAAAATGGACGATCGAGGGCAATCAATCAGCATTCAATCAACTCTGAATTTATCTATCGAAGCGCAGGGGAACATCGATATTAAAGCGAACGGCATCATTACTGTTAAAGGTGCAATGATTCATTTAAATTAGGCAAGGACACAAATGGGAAAACCCGCAGCCAGAATTTTAGATATGACGGCACATGGTAGCCCGCTCAGTGTTGGTCCAGGCAGCATGAATGTCTGGATTGGCAAACGTCCGGCATGGCGAGGCATCACAGCCGCGCAGGCAGTGCAGTTAGCTCAGAAAATTGCTGAAGGAGCAAAGAAGATTGCCGACGCTGCGGCAGTGGTTACTGCTGCTGCCGGAACGCCTGCGTCTGCGGCGGCAGTGACAGACTTTAATAAAACCGTTTTTGATGCGGCTGCCGATGCGGCGGCATTAATGGGTAGTTTTATGGCAGATCTGCATACTTGCCCCATTGTCAAACTGGTAGTGCCAGATGGTGCGGGAGTGGTGATCAATGGCAGTCAGACAGTGTTAATTAATGGGCTATCGGCTTGTCGCATTGGTGACATTATTCAAGAGACTACTTGTGTAAACAGCATTGTGATGGGTGAGATGACAGTTTTGGTGGGTGGATAACTTGAGTCGGTAGATCGTTTTAGGTGGAACAGGAGAGAGACGAATGTACACAACGGATTATGATAATTCCCGCGATCGCAGTTACCTTGGACGAGGCTGGGGGTTTCCGCTGCAAACCAGTGTGCAGGGAGGCATTCAAACCACTGCTCAGGCGCAAAAAGTCAGTGAGTCCATTTGGATTATCTTGCGGACTAGTATTGGGGAGCGGGTCTATCGTCCTACTTTTGGATCGCGCTTATCAGAACTAACGTTCGCGCCACTCAACACCCATACGTTATTTATGATTCGGATGCACGTCCAAGAGGCGCTAGAAGCCTGGGAACCGCGCATTATTTTAGAAGAGGTGAGTACCGAAGCTGATCCGATTAAAGGCAGAGTATACATCACCATTCGCTACTACCTCAAAGACAGCCCCGATCTTCTGAGTTTGGTTTATCCCTTTTACCTAGCCGCTGCGGAGTAAGCTTGTGGAATTCGATTTCTTACCCAAATTACCAACTTCTAATCTAGACGATCGCAGCTTCGATGATTTGGTCGATGAATGCACGTTACGCATTCCGCGCTATTGTCCAGAATGGACGGATCACAACCTCAGTGATCCAGGGATCACGATGATTGAGCTATTTTCCTGGTTAACTGATCAAACTTTGATGCGGTTTAACCAGGTGCCTCGCAAAAATTACGTGGCGTTTTTAGAGCTACTCGGCATTCGCCTCCAACCACCCAAACCTGCCCAAACTGAATTGACCTTTTATCTGTCTACTTCACTAGCCGAAGCCTATACGATTCCTACGGGAGTTGAAGTGGCGACCGCCCGCACTGAACAGCAAGAGGCAGTGATTTTTAGTGTCGATCGCCCTCTATATATTGGTGTACCCCGACTCCGATATTTTCTCACCGATCGCACTGCCGAACACACGCCACAGCGACTTCGCGATCCCGTGATTAATGAATGGACTCGTGAAGCCGGAGAATGGGGCGGAAGAGATCAGCCTTTGTTTGATGAACAACCGGAACCAGGAAACTGTTTTTACCTAGTATTTGAACCCGACGATTATTTAGAAGGGAACGTCTTGGCGATCACCTTTAAGGGCGCAGCCGGAACTCCCACAGGTATTGATCCGCACTTGCCTCCGCGTCGCTGGGAAGCTTGGGATGGTGAAGACTGGCAGCCTGTGCTGTTGCAGGAAACAGACGATCGCACGCGTGGTTTTAGCTTCCATGAATTAGAACAGCAGGGCGGTAATCCGGCGCAAGGTGCTGATGTAATTTTGCATTTACCGCAGGTTTGGGCGATCGCCAACTTCACTACTTATAGCGGACGCTGGCTTCGCTGTGTGTTTACCGATCCTCAAGGACAACAGCCTGGATATCGGAGTGCGCCTCGTATTACGGGCTTAGTGGTGTGCGCGATCGGCGGGACTGTTCCGGCAAGCCAATGTGATTTGGTAGAAGCTGAGCAGTTAGGAATTAGTGACGGCAATCCAGGGCAAGTTTTTCAGCTACAGGGCGTGCCCGTGTTGGAACGGCGATCGGATGAATACATTCAAATTGAGCCGCCTAATAGCTTACCTCGACGCTGGCAGGAAGTATCCGATTTTGCTGACTCTGCCCCTGATTCTCTGCACTACACTTTGGATTCGTTGACGGGAACGATCCAGTTTGGACCTCTAATTCGAGAACCTAATAGTTTGCGATCGCGTACCCAAATGCGAGCACGGACTCAGGAAGGCGGACAGTTGCTAGATGAACGAACTACAGAAGGCATGGAGCATCAATATGGTGCAATTCCGCCCGCAGGTTCGACCATCATGATGATGCAGTATCGCACAGGAGGAGGGAGAAGGGGAAATGTTCAACCGCAGACCCTGCGGTTTATGCAGGCGGCAGTGCCTTACGTAGAGCGGGTAACGAACCATCAACCTGCTTGTAATGGGGCGGATGAGGAATCTCTCTCGCAGGCGGTATTGCGTGCCCCGCGTATGTTGCGAACCCGCGATCGCGCTGTCACCGCAGAAGATTTTGAAACCTTGGCGCAGCAATCTGGCGCAGTGGCACGGGTGCGTTGCTTGACTCCGGCAGAGAGTGGCAGTGCTGGACTGGTGCAGTTGTTGGTAGTGCCGCTGCCCAATATTGACAGCATTCAACAGGGGCGGGGCATCGAGCCTTCACAGTTCCAGCTTAATTTGGATTTGCGACAGCAGATGATGAATTATTTGGATGAACGACGATTGTTGGGCATTCAGGTTCAATTAGCAGAACCAACTTATGTGGGAGTATCTGTGCAAACCCAACTGGCGCTAGAGCCTGCTTATGATAACCCTCAGGCGCGAGAAGCGATCGCCTCACGGGTACGCATTGCCCTCTATAATTTCCTCAATCCAATTACTGGAGGGATGGAAGGACAGGGATGGGCTTTTGGTCGTCCGTTGTACCAATCTGACCTGGTGGCGCTGCTGCAACGGATGGAAGGAGTTCGTTACATTGGTCCTATTGTCATGTTCGCCCTGCATCGTCGCGGTAATGACTGGGAGCGATCGAGTACGCCAGAACCTTTTATTGATCCGGGTACGCTTGGACTGATTTGCTCATGGGCAGATAGTGACCTGCGCTCTAGTCATGTCGTTAGTTTTCTCAGTTCATCAGGAGGGTAATCATCATGGTTCAAACGGGTTCCACGCTGTCTCTCAAAATCGTTAATCTGACCCCTATGCAGATTGCGGAAGCGCTGCCACAGGATGAGCTTTCAGCCGTTTTAGTTCCCAATTTGGCAACGGAATCCATTGGGCAATCTGAACGACCATTAGTGGTCTATCCAGGAGAGCCGAATCAGATGGTGGTGCAGCTTGAAAATAAGGGCAGGCGATCTCTCCGTCTCAATTTTAGCGTGGCGGGAGACTTTCCCTTGGAGTGGTGTCAATATGCCACAGAAGGGTATGAAATTCTGCCCCAATCTAAAATGAGTGTGCCGCTATATTTTCAAATTCCTCTCCAGTTTTTTGAAGATCAGTCAGCGCTTCACCCAGCGATCGCCACCCAGCTTAAACTTAAATATCAAGTGCAAGTTACAGCACAAACTGATGTTGGAACAGACTCCGAACAAATTCAATGTGCCAAATTTAATCTTTACATCCGGCCCCGCAGCCTCTACCCCATTTTCTTACCGATCATTTACCGAGAAGTAGATTTTATTGGGCGGTTTTTAAAAATCTTTGAGCAAGCTTTTGAACCCATTGTTCAGAGCCTAGATGTCATGTGGGCACATTTAGATCCCTTGACTGCACCGGAGGCATTGCTGCCGTTTCTGGCGCATTGGGTGGGCTGGCAACATGAGCCAATGTGGGAGGTAAAACAGCAGCGGCGGGTGATTCGGCGAGCAGTGGAACTGTATCGCTGGCGAGGGACACGTAAAGGACTGCGGCTGTATCTTCACTGGTTTACGGGCTTGCCTTTGGACGATGACGTGGCGTTAGAGTCTGATAAATATATTAGTATTACGGAGCCGTTCGGAGCAGCATTTATTCTCAGTGATGCGGTCTTGGGCGAAGGAGCGGTGTTAGGAGGTGGACAAGCCTATCATTTTTATGTTCGTCTTCGCTTTGATGCAGAGTATCCTCAAGGGGCGATCGCCGAGTCCCTAATTCGTAAAATTATTGACCAAGAAAGACCTGCTTTTTGTACCTATGATCTGTTTATTGAGTCTGTTCCTTAAAATACCTGTCCTATGACACACCCATTCCCTCCTCCGTCAATTGAACCGTTAGAGCGCCTCAACGCCTACGATGGGCTGATGATTAATGCCGATCGCTGGAAGCGTGCCCATGAGTATCATCGCCAGCGTCAAAATGCTCACTATCAGTCTATTAATCAACCTGGTATTGTCTGTGGCTTAGGAGTGCGGGTAATTCCGGCTCCGTCTAAAAGTAAAGCCCGCGATCGCGATCAGCGTTGGTTGCAAGTGCAGCCCGGTTTGGCGATCGATCTACACGGGAATGTGATTGTGATTCCGCGCGCCTTTAACTACCACATTGAGACAGAAATAAAAGGGACGGAGCCGCTGACTATTTACTTGGTGACTAGCTACCGTGATCCTGAAGAATTACAGCGATCGCTCACGGGCGAAATGATTCAGGAAACCTATCGCTTAGAAGAAATTACTCGTCCACCAGGTTCACTAGAAGTTGAACTGTGCCGCATGTTGCTACAAACGGGAACAGGGACGTTAACCCAACCAGAGGACGTATTTTTCCCAGGCTATAATCAGTTAGATTTGCGCTATCGCGTTCCTGCCCAAAGCCGTCCCCAGGCTCTCGTGCGCTTGGCTCAGGTGAACCGAGAAGATCCCGACTGTAGCCGCAATTTCTTCAACTTAACCTATCTGCTACAAGCCGTTGATGTGCTGTACCCTTCGCTAAAAGGTGCGGATGAACTGGGACAAGTAACGTTGGTAGAGGGAGGCGATCGCCTTCAGTATTATGATGTATTGTATCTGACAGGCAAGCAAAAGCTAGAGCTGAGTCTGCCTGAACTGAACGCCCTTAAAGCCTATCTCGATCAAGGTGGCGTTTTGCTGGTAGACATCGCCGCTGAAGCCACCGAACTCCGAGATTCAATCCAGCAACTAGCGCAGCAATTGGGTACGCCCCTTCAGCCTCTCACCTCACTACGAAATCATCCCCTTAGAACACGCCCTTTTTTATTTGCAGCGTTGCCTCTTTCCCATCAACAACCCATTCAGATTTCTGTCGGCGGCGGCATTCTTCTAGTAACCGGAGATTTAGCAACATCCTGGGGACCCGATCAGGAATTAAATTTATCGCGGATTATGATTCGGACAGCACAGGAATTAGGGATTAATTTACTGCACTATGCCTGGAGACGACGACAGTTGACAGGCTTACAACAGGAAGATGCATCTGGACAGTGGTGATTCCACAAGGCTTGACAGGGCTGTATGAATAAATGTCCCATTACGATTAATCTAGCGACGCAAACTGTCCATTATCGGGCAGACGGATCACCATGCCTATTTGAGGTGCAGGTGCGTAACGACAGCGATCAACAGGCGCAGTTCCAACTCGACATCACCGCAGCCGGGGCACATCCTAATGCCGATTGGTATCGCCTTGATCCCGAAGTGTCAGTGGCAAAACCACCCGGAGATGAAACGCTCTTTCAGGTTTATATCACCCATTCTCCCATTCCTCATTTCAGTGGGTTAATTAACTTGACTGTTCGCGTCATTTCGCCACAGTTAGCAGGAGAAGCGCGAGGCGTAGTCCGCTTGATCGTAGATGCGGGTGACGCTGTAATTCCTGTCGGTCTGAATTTGTTGCCCAGCCACGTTCAAGCTTACCCGCGCAATCCGGTAGATTTAATGGTGCAGGTGCGTAATCTGGGCTATCAACCTATAGATGTTCTGTTGCGTCTTTCTGGGTTGACTCCAAGCTGGCTTTCTAGTGGAGCAGAGCGGCGGGTGTTGCTCAATCCTCAAGCTGATGAATGTATTGTGTTTCCTTGTCAGCCGCCGTCAGTGGCGCAGGCACACAGTCGAGCTTATGGCTTTCGAATTGAGGCATTTAGCCGCAGCATTCCGGTGGGGCAGGTTGAAGGAATTCTAGAAATTTTGCCCATTGGCTTTATTAAGTTTGGCGTGACTCCACCCCAGCAATCTGTGCCACTTCAAGTATGGCTTCCCGATTGGAAAACTCAGGCTACAACTTTTTGGGCAGAATTAGAAAATCTCAGCAATGTAGCCCAACAAGTGAATGTAGATGTGCAAGGGTTGGGAGCAGGACAACAGTGGACGTATATACCACCTGTAGATGCAGAACTGGGGCTGGGGTCAACTGTAAAGCTACCCTTGGAAATCCATACGCAACGTCCTTGGGTAGGCTTGCCGAAGAACTTTCTGTTGCAAATGGTGGCACGGTTGATTGGTGAATCCGCTGCTTCAGGAAATGGCCCTATTGACGTTGATCCCGATCGCCAACCTGTAAAACTTCTCATTCGCCCCATTATTCCAGTCTGGCTAGTGCTAGCGTTGTTAACGCTTTTGATTGCTTTGTTCTCTTTCCTATTCCGCCCGAATCCTATTGGACATACCGACTTTGTCAACGCGGTACGGTTTAATGATGATCTGTCTCTGGTTAGCGGCGCGGATGACTGCACAATTCGGCGATGGCGTGTTAATGGCGATCGCCTTTCTCCTGAAGGCTCATTGACAGCGCATTCCGAGCAGAATGCTTGTAAACCCTTTCAGGCTAAAGGCGTTCTTGCCTTTACCAATAAGCCTGTAAGGGCATTGGCATTTTCTCCCCGCATGAACGATCGCGTTGCGGCTGGGTTAAACAATGGGGTGATTCAGATTTGGCATTTATTGACCCAAAAGCAGTTACAAGAACTGCCCGATGATGGGACGGGCGATCGCGTTTTTGATCTAGTGTTTACGCCAGATGCACAACAATTATTCAGCGGACATGGCAGCGGCAAGATTCGAGTTTGGCAGCGGCAAGGCGAAGCTTTCTTAACAGAATCGGTACCCGTTCTCGAACTGAGTCCAGAACGTAATTATAGTGTGTATGCCTTGGCGATTAGTCCCGATGGTCGTTATTTAGTCAGTGCGGGTTCAAAAAATACATTAGCGGTGTGGGATATGCGATCGATGGAGCAACCTGCCGCTTTACTGATGGCACAAAAAGGAGAGGATTTTAGAATTTGGGATGTAGATTTTAAGCCAGAGAGTCATATCTTTGTGACTACGGATTCTGATGGTGATTTGAAGCTATGGGATTTGGATCAATGTGGGATAAATACATCATCTGTTAAAGATTCTGGGGTAGATCCTGAAACACCAGTGAAAACAGAAACGATTCGGAACTGCGAACCTGGCGATCGCTGGCAAGCGTCAAAAGCTCCAATTCGGGCGGTACGGTTTAGCCGTGATGGCAACCAGTTGATTAGTGCTGGAGACGACAAACAAGTAAAGCGATGGACGCTCAATGCTCCCGGTGAATCCCTCGTACCCGAAGTGCTGTTCACCAGTCGAAGTAAAATCAACACTGTAGATTTAATTGAAACAGAACAGTCACTCTTGCTGGTCAGCGGTGGCGATGATCAGCGCGTGAACTTACAGCGAATGAGTCAAGGCAAATCAGGAGGAGTGCAGTAGGATGTACAACGTATACCGTCCGCTAGCAGCAATCCTTAATCCGCCTGATCTGATGTCAGGGATGCCGGGTGAGAGCTTAAAACTCTCGGTAGTCGTGCAGAATTTGGGCACTCAAGGAGCAGTGATTGATGTGTACTTGGATGACGCCGACCAGATTCCTAGTCAGTGGTGTGCCGTCGCCCGTCAACGAATTGCGCTTGATCCCTCACAAAGCAGTGAGTTAGTGTTTGAGTTTGTGCTGCCTCATGGGGCGGAAGCTGGAACCTATGATTATGCGATCGTGGTAGATGCCCCAGAGCATTATCCTGAAGATACGCCTATTTCCTATCCTCAGCAGGTGCGAGTTCTGCTGCGAGAACAGACCGTGATTCGGATGAACGATCCCTCGTTTTTCTTGAATCCTGCCACCAATACTCAGCGTCCGGCTCGTTTGTCTCCGGGGCAGCGTCTCTCGTTCCAAGTGCGTGCAGACAATCGTTCTAACTTGGTGGATAAATTTCGGCTGACCTGCCTAGATTTAGATGAAGATTGGTATACAATCCGCTACCGAAGTTCATCCGTAGAGGCTCTGGGATTGATGACTGAAGCAAGTTTCCTAGAGCTAAATCCCCATACCCAAGGCGAAATTCAACTGGAATTGCATCTGCCTCCCGATACGCTGGCGGGCATTTATTCACCCACCTTTCGACTCCATTCTGATAATCAACCTGATCTCGTCCTTTTAGATTTAATCTATGTTGATATTCAGCGGGTAGAAACGCTGAATGTTGAGATGGAAACGATCGTGGGTCGAGTCAGTCACAGTGCTGGGCAATACTGCCTTAAGTTGAACAATACCGGAAACGTTATTCGTCAGGTTAGTTTTACGGCTAGCGACCGCGATGAAGAGAAACTTTGCACCTATGTCTACGACCCAGCACAAGTGCGCTTACCACCCAACCGAGAAGCGCAGACTATGCTGTACGTCACGCCTATTCGTAAGTGGCGACGACCGTTTTTGGGCGGCGGACAGGTGATTAATTTCCAAGTGGATATGCAGGATATGCAGGGGTATCAACTGCCTGCTCATTTACCGCAGGGAGCGTTGACCTGGAGGTCACGTCCTTGGTGGCAGTTTTTGCTACTGCTGTTGGTAGTGTTAGGCGTGTTAGGCAGCATCGGTCTATTAATTTGGCTCTTGTTCTTTAAACCTTCGCCGTTAGAAGTGATGGAATTTAAAGCTACAGGGACGAGCTATATGGAGGGCGATCCGGTGAAGCTCAGTTGGACAATTCGCAACCCTAGCCAACTCAAGAGAATTGAACTGAAAACTCAAGGTTCGAACCCAGTCGCTCCAGCAATTTTTGACTTTCAGCAGGGCAAGCCTCCAGATTCATTGAAACCTCCCCGCTGCGACTTATCATCTGAAGAATTAAAGTGCAATAATGTCCTTACTAGCGCCCGTGCAGCGGGCAAGTATTCTTTTGAACTGATTGCCACGAGCCGTTCTGGAAGTCCCTTAACGCCTAGTAAGACTGAGGTAGAAATTGCTGCTAAACCTGATCCTAAAGTGATGCAGTTTCAACCTAATGCATCTGCATACAAAGTTGGGGAAGCCGTGAAACTGGGTTGGACGATCGCGGAAGTTGGGCAATTGCAAACCTTAAATGTGGTAGCAAAAGATAAAGAGGGTAAAGCTACGACGATTCCGGTGTTTCAAAATAACCAAGTCATTGCAGAATTTAAGGACTTATGTAAGCAGGAGATTAAAACTTTGACCTGTGCCGATGTGCCGATCGCCGGACTTTCGTCTGGGCAGTACAGCTTTTCACTTCAAGGCACGAATACTAAGGGAGTGGCGATCGCTGAATTTCCCAGTCCTACTACCGTTACCCTGACTGCACCACCGATGCGATTGCAGGCGGCACTCAATGGGGACAGTGGCGCCATTATTAACGTTAAAAAGAATGAGCCATTAGAGCTAACTTGGCAGGTAGAAGGGGGTGAAGGTAACCTAAAAGTCGTGATTAATCCAGGTGGTAATTCTGATCAACGCTCAGGATCTTATTCGTTAGGCACTATCGCTCAGTCTGCGAGTATTATGATCACGGTCACAGACGAATCAAAGCCAACTCCCTACACGTTATCTCAAACGTTTTCTGTCAATGTGATTACGCCTCCATCACCGAGTCCATCACCGAGTCCATCTCCCAGTTCATCTCCCAGCCCAGTAACTCCAGCCCAGCTTGCGCCTCCTGCTATTCCAGGGGGAATATGAGCCGTCTGCAAAGTTCCGGAAGTAAAGGACGACTGTCAGAAGATAGCAGTTTTAAGCTGGGCAATTCCCATCACCGGGATTTACCCATCTGTTGATGAAGTTTCGACACAGCCCTCTTCCACACCTTAACCAGACAGACTAAGATCAAAGTAGAGATTTGCCGTCTTCCATTAAACCTATGGATTCCTTGTCGATATCAGATTCTTGGATCGGTCGCTCCATTGGCGATCAACAGCGCTATTTCATTCGACACAGCATTGGCGGCGGCAGTATGGGAGATGTGTTTTTAGCTACAGATACCCGCTTAGGACAGCCCGTTGCGCTAAAAATTCTCAAAGGTGATTGGGTCGGCGCACCAGAATTACATCGACGGTTTGAACATGAAGTCGCTCTGTGTGCAGCCCTTAAAGGCGAGCATGTGGTACAGGTGAGTGACTATGGCATCACTGATGAAGGATATCCCTTCTATGTCATGGAATATCTGCAAGGACAGACGCTCGGACAACTCTTGCGGCAATTAAAACGGCTACCTGTACAGCGGGCGATCAACATCGTAACCCAGGTCTGTGAGGGATTAGAACTTGCCCACGGAGGCGTGACTTTACCCAGCAAAGGCGATCGCATCAAAGTAGTTCACCGCGACCTGAAACCCGAAAATATTTTTGTCATCAAAACTTATCTTGGAGAAATAGTTAAGATTCTCGACTTTGGTATTGCCAAGATCCAGACCGAGCAACAAGCGAATACTCACCTGACTCAAATGTTTATCGGTACGTTTCACTATGCCTCCCCAGAGCAAGTAGAAGTGCGGCAAGATTTGGATGGGCGATCGGACATATATAGCTTAGGCGTGATCCTTTATGAGTTACTGAGTGGCACTGATCCCTTTGGTTTTGGAGAGATTGACCGAGAGATGAGTCAAATGTCTTGGGCAGTTGCCCATGCCTCTCGACCCCCGATCCCGCTACGGCAGCAACCAGGTTGTGAGTCGTTCTCTGAAGAATTAGAAGCAGTAGTGATGCGCTGTTTACAAAAGTACCCTGGCGATCGCTTTCCTACCGTTCAAGCGCTGTCCCAAGCGCTTCAGTCTATTCCTCATTCGGCTGAAACAGTTCCTGTTTCTATCCCTACTGCTCAGGTTCCTACGCAGGTTGCCATACCTCTTCCCATTCCCTTAGCTCGTTCTGTGCCAATCCCTACGCAGGTCAATCGTGCAGCAGCGTCATCTGCCTCGCCTCGTCGAATGACGATTTGGGTGGCGATCGCCGGATTCGTTCTTGCTGTCAGTGTCTTTGGAGCTTTCCTCTGGCTTCAGAAGTTGGGTTCAGAACCCACCTCAAACCCGTCCCCATCTCCATCTCCCTCTTCATCTCTAAAACCCACCTCAACCCCTTCGCCAACTAAAACAATCGAGCGATCGCCCACAGCACCTACAACCTCTCCTGCTTCGCCAACTGGCAAAAATTCTGGTACGAATCCTGGTACAAATAATGATAACCCAACCATTCCAGAAACCCGTACCGAGCCAGTCGTGCCTGCTCCTATTGACCCTGCTCGTAGTGTTCCAGACCCTGCTCCTGTTGACCCTGCCCCTGTTGATCCCCCTCCCAACGTTCCAGAATCTGCGCCTCCTCCCTCCCCGTGGGAAGACACGGTTCCATGGGAAGACACGGTTCCAGAATCTGCGCCTCCTTCCCCCCCAGGGGATACGGGCGGTATTTAAAAACTTATGAGAATTATTACAAAACTTTCAGAGTTGATATAGACCTATGATATTCTTGCTGCAATATCTCTAGTTTTTATAGGCATTTAGCTCCTACTAATAATGAGATAGCATTCCTCAATTCAGCAGCTTCAACATTCAAGTTGCTCTCAGCATTTAATGAACTCAGTGACATTGCCTATATCTAATCTCTGACCATCAGTTGAGTTAGCGTAGAAATCTTTTTACAGTAACCGTCCGGATACTAACGCCGAAGACTAGTATTTTCAACTAAATCATTTAATTGAGGTTTTTAGGAAAAGCAGCTCCTATTAAATCTCAGCGTTGTGCATCTGTTCTTAAGCTTTCACTGTTCTCTGGTGTGTAGGAGTAATTCAAGTGGTGATAAGAGGTGCTTTACTATGTGTTGGTTTTTGTGCGCTCAGTTTACCGGATAGTGCTTGGGCAAGCGTGATCGCTCAACCCTCTTTCCCGGAACCGAGTGCCGAAGCTTTGGTTCACAACGACGTTCTAGAGACGCAATTAGGAACGTTAGCCGTTAGCCCCCCGGAGGGGTTGCCAATAGCAACCCCTGTTCAATCCCTGGTACAATTTAGCAATTCTAAAGAAGCAGCGATCGCCTTTACATCTGAGGTATCGACCTCTGATATATCCACATCTGAGGTATCGACCTCCGGTTTATCCACCGCTGATCTGCCCGAATTATCTCCTGCCCAATTTTCCTCTACTGATCTTGCCCTAGACCCCAAACCTGAAACAACTGAACCAGAGCGCCTGCCTACCAGTGAACCTGACACTCCTCCTGAACCTGCGGCTGATTCTGGCATAGAGACACTGCCACTAGTTACTCAGCTTACCGATGTGCAGCCGACTGACTGGGCATATCAAGCGCTGCAATCTTTGGTCAAGCAATATGGCTGTATTGTGGGTTATCCCAATCGCACCTTTCAGGGAAATCGTAGCCTCAGCCGCTATGAGTTTGCAGCAGGTTTGAGTGCCTGTCTAGATCGCATCAATGCACAACTAAATGAAGCAACTAGCAATCATGCCACCCGTGCAGACCTAGACATCATCAGTCGCTTACAAACCGACTTTGCCCCCGAACTTGCAAGCCTTCGAGGTCGAGTTGACGCTCTAGAAGCTCGAACCGCAACTCTAGAGGCACAGGCATTTTCCACTACCACCATTCTAGGGGGTGAGGTAATTTTTGGATTGGCGGATGGATTTGGCGGCGGCCCGCCGGGAAATGGCGATGTCGAAACAGTGTTTGGCTACTCCGCCAAGTTGCAGTTAGTCACATCGTTTAGTGGTAAAGATCGACTGCGGCTAGAGTTGGAATCTGGAAACTTTGGCGGCGGCACAGGCGGATTTGCTAGCCCATCGGCATTTAATAGTCAGGGGGCACTGCTTTCGTTTCAAGCAGATACGCAAAATGGATTATTCCTGGGCAACCTGGAGTATCGTTTTCCTGCATTAAACGATCGCGTAGTCTTTACCCTCCAACCCGCCGGGTTCAGCCTCAGCAGTGTCTTAACTGCTAACTCCCCCTTCTTCAGCGACAGTCAAGGCGCACTCTCCCGGTTTGGGCAATTGAGTCCCTTATTAAGAATTGGCAATCCGGATAGCGGAGTTGGGTTAGATTTATTTCTCAACCGTCGTTTACGCTTCCAAGCGGCATACGGGACTAGCGATGCAGGTAATCCTCAGTCGGGCTTCGTGTTTGGCAAAGGTGGCTATGTGTTGGGCGGTCAACTCTTAATCCTGCCGACTAATTATTTGCAGTTAGGACTGACGTATATTACAGGCTATACTCCTGATGGGCGATTAAATACCTTTACAGGTAGCCGCATTGCCGATGCATCAGGATTCATTGATCAACCCGCTCAAATTCACGCTTTAAATACAACTTTGCAATGGGAATTTTCTCCTAAAGTAACGCTCGCCACTTGGGCAGGTGTAGCGCTGACCTATGCGGCTCGAATTAATGGGGGAGCGGTAAGTACCACCTATGCGGCTTTGCTAGGGGTGCGAGATCCCTTCAATCGTCAGCAGGGCGACCTATTGGGTATTGTGTTTGGGCAACCGTTAAGCTTGTTAGAAGTGAGTGGTTTTCAAGGTTCGACAGGCTTAGTCACCGATGGCGCATCTTCTTTTCATGCCGAACTTTTTTACCGCTTTAAGGTGAATGATTATCTTTCGATTACGCCTGGAATATTTATGGTGACAAATCCCGGTAACTTTGAAGATAACAATACAATTTATGTTGGAGCAGTGCGTACTTCTCTTCGGTTTTAGGAGTTAGAGGTTTTAGGAGTTAGATATGATAGGAGTCAGGTGTATGAACAAAGATTGGATATTACGGCTAATGGGCGGAGTGGCGATCGCCCTCATCTTCCCATTTGGATGCATCCTCCCCGCCCTAGCCCAGCAGGCTCCCCAGCAGACTCCGACTGACCCCACTGCCGCCCCGCTGCCACCCCCTGCCGTCACCACCACGACTCAAAACTGTCGTCGTCGCTTGGTGAGAGGTCAATGTCTACGTCTGAGAGCAACTTTTTTTGAAGAAGAACGTCGTTTGCGCTATGGGTTTACAGATTTTTTAGAAGCCGCACTGGATGGCGCGAGTAACTCAATTAATTCCAGTATTCGTAATCCAGATTTCTTTAATATTGATCCTTCAGTGGAGGCTAATCCCGATGAACTACCGGGCAATTTAACCTTAGAAAGTCGTGATCCAAATGATGACACTTTTTTAGAAGGAAATTTTGCACTGCCTGGATCTGGAGCAGAGGCATTAGCAATTACGAATGTGACACGCGATCAGGATAGCCCGCAGACGGGAAGGATTTCGATTAATGGCACAATTCAGGTACAAAATCCTGATGGTAGTGTAAGTCCAGTGAATGTCAATATTACGAACGGTCGATATAGAGCGAGCGGTAGCCAGCGAGGAGATTTGTTTAGTGGCACGATCGAGATCACTAATCCCAACAATCCTAATCAAACTGTCTTAATTCAGGTTCCTCGCACAGATCTGAATGGGGTTAGAGACGATAGCGATCGCATTACTCGTCCTGCTAATCTTTCGATTGGTCGTCCCGTCGATCGCTAAGGCTAAACATTTTTGAGTGATTAATCCGAAAGAATAGACTAAGTTATCAGGGTTCATTCTATTTAATTTCGCAAGTTGTTCCCATTTCAATTTTTAAGGAATTCTTTATGAGTACTCTGCGCTTTTCTCAATCTTTGATCATTCTGACACTGTTGGGCGGCTCCGCTTTAATCGCTCCAGTAGTCCGTGCCCAAACCGCAAACCCGCCTACCCCGACCGCTAGCCCAGCCGCTCCCCCCAGTGCAGCAGCAACGGTGTTTGAATGCCTCCGATACGAACCCGCTGGATTTGCCACAGTGGCTCGTCGTGACGATCGCGTCACCCCTCCCATGATTAGCTGGACGACTACTCTGGGTGGTTTCAGTGCTGAAGAGCGCTGCAACATTGTTAGCGATCGCCTCACCAACGCGGTGGCGAGTACCCCAGAAGGCAAGCTCAAAAACATGAAACTTACCTACGGACGCGTGAATGGTTCTCCGGTTATCTGCTACGTTAATAGCGAAACAGAGGGTTGTAATAGCCGTAATCTATTGTTAACTCTGCGTCCCCAAGATCGGGGTCAAGAGCAGGCAATTTTAAAACGCATGGTAATGTTTAGTATTCAGGCATCGGGAAGTCCTATCCAGCAATCTGCAACGCAATATTATGCGCCATTAGGTGAGGCAATAGAGGCTCAACTGAGTCAACCTAATGAACAGACTCCTCAACCTACGCCTGCCAACACTGCACCCCCTGCCAACACTGCGCCGCCTACTATCGATCAAGGGATTTAATCCGACCATGAAAAAAATCGCCCGATGTCCAGTTGGAGCAATAATGGGTAGCTTAGCCTTGGGGCTAATGCTGGGCTGGGCTAGAGATGTTGCCATTGCCGACGAACCGCGATCGCCCATTAGCCAGACATCCAGTTCTACCAGCGATCGCTCCATACAGCCCGAATACATCGAAGCGATCGCCGAGCGGACTACCGTGGTGATTGCCCAAGACTTGCAAGCGGGAGAAGTTGAAGCAGGCACCGCCTTTGAGCCAGGATCAGGTGTAATTGTGGCAAGAGCTAGGAATATCTACTATGTGGCTACAAATCTCCATGTGGTTCAATCAACAAATGTACCCTACGGTATCCGTACCTACGATGGCAAAATTCATGTAGTCACAAAATATGATAATGACTATGGCATTCAACGCTTAGGAGAACAACTGGGGAATACCATTCAGGGATTTGATTTAGCGATCGTTACCTTCAAAGGCGATCGCGATTATCCACTCGTTGGAATTAATTTAAACACAGCAATTACACCGGGAGCAGCCACGTTTGTCTCAGGTTGGCCCCAATCGCCTCCGAATCAACCCATGAATCAGCGATTTTCTCCTGGCGAAATTGTGACCGTGCAACCGCCTGATCCAGACGGGGGATATGGACTGTTTTACACGAGTGCAACTGCTGTGGGAATGAGTGGAGGTCCTGTTTTTAATAACCAGGGGCAAGTGATTGGGATTCATGGTAGGGGGGAGGGCGGTCGCTCTAATCAGGGCATTCAGGTTGATTACCTGGTGCGTCAGGCAGATTTGGCAAAACAATTGAGTGAATTGCTGCGACCGTTAACCTTTCAGACCCAGATGCCGGATGCTGCTACCCTTGCCCGTTGGGTGAACAATCAACCGCTTACCGCCACCCGGTTTGACAATCCAGAAGCCGCCTTCCGGGAAGCTTTTCGACAAGCTGCTTTAAGGTATTGCAGTGGGTCACGAGTTGATACAGGGGATATAGAAGAGGACTGCGATGTTATGCCCACTCGTTAATGCCTGTGCCTATGACTGGACATTTTGACTCCACAGAAATAGCCAGCCCTACCTTAGAGCTGCTGTTTCACAACGAACTTAAAACCTTCCGGTTGTTGGGCGATGTCCTAACGTTAGGACGAAATTCTACCTGTCAATGTGTAGTATCTCCTCACTGGTTAGTGGTGTCAGGACTTCATGCCACGATTAAAAGAGTGGGTGCAGATTATCGCATTTTTGATGGTGACGGACGAACCCAACCCAGCACTAATGGCGTTCTTTACAACAACACACGCATTGATCTTCAGGCAGGATTATTATTACGCCATGGAATGCAGTTGACTATTGGGGCGAACCCTGTTGATCAGGTTGTAGCGAGCTACCAAAATCCTCTGGGGGCGGATTCGGTCACGTCTAGTCAAACGCTGAACTTGGGGCAACAGCCGATTTATCTAGGGCGGGATGATGCCAATGAATTTGGCTTGCCTTCACCGCTGGTATCTCGTCGTCATGCTGTGGTTGAACCGATTGTGCAAGGCTATCAAATTCGCAATTTAGGCAGTACCAATGGACTATTTATTGCGGGTCATCAAGTAGAGCAAGCAGTGCTGCACGACGGAGATGTGATTCAGGTGGGACCGTATGCTGTAGGGTATCAGGGAAATACTCTGCGGCTGCACAATTTGACGGGCAATCTGCGCTTAGATGCTTGTAACCTAACCCGCATAGTTAAAGTTAAGGGCAAGCCCCGCTGCATTTTAGATCAAGTATCTTTACCTATTGAGCCAGGACAGTTAGTTGCGCTAGTCGGGGGCAGCGGTGCGGGCAAATCTACCTTAATGAAAACGTTGCTGGGCTTGGATGCTTCCACCCAAGGCTTGGTCTATCTTAACGGTAATCCGCTGCGGGCACACTACAACCTTTACCGAACTCAAATCGGCTATGTGCCCCAAGATGACATTATCCACCGGGAACTGACCGTTACTGAAGTTTTAACCTACGCCGCTCGGCTGCGATTACCTAGTGATTTCAGTACAAATGAAATTAACAGTGTCATTGAAAAAACGCTGAGTGAAATTGAAATAGAACACTGCCAGGATAATCAGGTACACACACTTAGCGGCGGACAGCGGAAGCGCGTCAGTATTGGCGTGGAACTATTAGCTAATCCTAAACTGTTCTTTTTGGATGAGCCGACATCGGGACTTGATCCAGGCTTAGACAAAAAGATGATGCTTTTGTTACGTAAACTGGCAGATGCAGGACGGACAGTGGTGCTGGTTACCCATGCAACGGGAAATATTCGGTTGTGCGATCGCGTGGCATTTATGGGTAGAGGCGGTAAACTTTGCTACTACGGCACCCCGGATCAAGCCATGTCCTTTTTTGGATTATCGGGAAGTGATTTTGCAGATATTTACAACGAACTAGAGCAAGGGATAGAGACGGTCGGCAAGTGGCAGGCAGCGTTTTTGCGATCGCCCCTCTACCAGAAAGCCATCACCCAGCGCATGAGTATCAGTCCGGCGCAAGCAACTAGCACTCGTAGTCCCGCTCTACCCTCCTCTCCTTCTGAGAAACCTCAGCCCCTGACCAGTCCATTTTCTCCCCGCCAATTTTGGTTACTCAGTCAACGTTATTTCCAACTCATTAAACGAGATTCGGTAAACCTGGCTCTGTCATTATTGACTGCACCTATAGGCATCGGCTTGATGGCATTTACGGTAGGAAAAGCAGCTTTAACTGGAGACAGTCCACCCGCAGCACCTCTGGCGTTACAAGTGCTGTTTGTTTTTACCTGTGCTGCCATTTGGGTGGGGCTATCGAGTTCGCTGCAAGAGATAGTGCGCGAGATGCCGATTTATTTGCGGGAGCGGTTGGTCAACTTGCGACTGTTGCCGTACTTGGGATCTAAAGTGGTGATCTTAGCTGGGTTGGCGATTTTACAAACCCTTTTAGCGATCGCCGTCATCTTGCCCTGTTTCAGTGCCCCAACCCAAACCTATGACATCGCTGGGCTGACAGTGCATTGGTGGATGGGTGTGACAGTGACCACGTTTTTAACTTTGCTGGCGAATATTGGTCTAGGTCTGGCGATCTCGGCATTTGTCAAAAACGCGGCACAAGCTAACAGTGCGTTACCGTTAATTTTGCTGCCACAAATTATTCTTTCGGGTGTGCTATTTGAGCTAACTGGAGTAACTAAAGTTGGTTCATGGTTAATGTTGAGTCGGTGGTCAGTCGGGGCTTATGCAACATTGGCAAATGTGAATGCGTTGGGCTGGCCACCGGGAACTGCTCCGAAGGAGGCATATACTGCAACTGCGGATAATTTGTTGTTGAATTGGGGTGTACTCCTGCTGCATACCGTCGTCTATCTAGCCATCACGCTGCTGTTGCAAAAGCGTAAAGACCTCATCACTTGACGTTCCTTGCTTTTGAGACTGCGATCGCCAAATCAAGTACGCGCCCAACATCAACACCATTCCCAGCACAAATCCAAGACCCAGTGGCAACAGTAGATGATTCCACGATCGCCGATTTTCGGGAATCGATGCGATCGGGGCAGGCGGCGAGGTAATTACGGTTAGTGCTGCGGATTTGGGCGGTTGAACCAGAGTTTGATCAATTGCAGGCGATCGCACAGGAATTTGCAGCAGCGTGGCATCTAAACGGGCTTTAGCGACTGGATCTTGAAAAATAGTGCGATCGGCTGGCTTTGCTGGCGTTTGGAAGCGGGTTGGGTCAGGAGAGGTCGAGTTGGACGATTGCGCGATCGTGGCATCTGGGATCGGCGGTAGGGAGGCTTTGCGTTGGACTATAGTGCCTTCAGGAATCTGTTGAGAGGGCGATTGGGCAATTGTCTGATCCAGAAGGGCATTAGAAGGGGTAAGTTCCGGCGAGGCTGGAGCTTGAGCGATCGTGAAATCAGGCAGATCTACCTCTGGCACCAGGGGACGAGATATCGTCGGGTCTTGAGGCACTGAGTGCGACATAATTGGATTATGTACCGTTGGCTCATCAGGGGCGATCGCCAACGATGCAGATGTTCCAGGCTCTGTTCGGGGTGCGTGTGGA
>Ga0209591_10001462_pt1 | contig 29197 bp, 21 predicted proteins | sample MAT01_FD_187207 | JGI IMG/M metagenome (GOLD analysis project Ga0209591, IMG submission 187207) | Freshwater microbial communities from Lake Fryxell liftoff mats and glacier meltwater in Antarctica - MAT-01 (SPAdes) (version 2) | ecosystem: Environmental > Aquatic > Freshwater > Ice > Liftoff... | reverse complement strand
CATCTTTCGTAGGGGTTTAGCATGCTAAACCCCTACAGCGTGGTCTAATTACGTAGTTTACCGCCGTAGGCATCAAAAGATAATTAATAAAAGCCTGAAACAACCTATTTCTGTTAACGCACATCACAATGAATTTGTACAGTGCGTAAGTCCTAGATATATATCTGCAAATATAGGAAATATAGAAATTTTTCAAGCGATCGCCCATATCAGATATCTTTAATTTTAAATAGTTCACTTCTCTAATTTAAAAAGTGGACGCTACGCCCGCACTTCGACAAGCTCAGTGACCATCGTAGATATCGCATTCACAAAAGTTTAGTTAATTTCACTGAGATTATTTTGAGATTTCCGGTAGTAAATCAATTCATCAGCTCGTTACAACAATTGTTGCAATGACTTAAACCTTTCTTATACATGGAAGAGTGTTTGTTGCAAAGTATTAAGTCTTTGTTGCAACTGCTTATATGTTTGCAGGAAAAACTTAAACGTTTCTTATACATGGAGGAGTATTTGTTGCAAAGCATCAAGTATTTGCTAAAAATGCTTCTACATTTGCAAGAAATGCTTAAAGGTTTTTTATATATGTCAGAGCATAAGTTGCAAAGGTTTAAATTTTGACAGATAAATTGGAGTTATAAAACTCCCAATACGTTACAACAGAGAAAAGCCTCTGCTAAACCTGTGAAAAAACGAGTAACACTCACCTTCCCGAAACGCGCTGTGCAAATGCCAGTAACTTATGTACTGGCTAAAGAGTTTAACGTCGCCGCCAATATTATCCGCGCCCAAGTTGCTCCAAATCAGATTGGCAAACTGGTATTGGAACTAGCGGGGGACATTGATCAATTGGATGCAGCGATTGAGTGGATGCGATCGCGTCATGTTAATGTTTCTTATACTTTAGGCGAAATTGCGATCGATCCAGATGCGTGTGTCCATTGTGGCTTGTGTACTGGGGTTTGTCCTACCGAAGCCCTCAGCCTCCACCCAGAGACATTCAAGTTGACATTCACGCGATCGCGCTGTATCGTCTGTGAACAGTGTATCCCCAGCTGTCCTGTACAGGCAATTTCTACCAACCTTTAAGATTACTGTCTAGATTAGCAGCGATCGCCCACATTAGTTTCTCACCAATCCAAAATGCAAAATTGATATTAGCCCAGCTTAAACACATCCGCCATTACGCTATCATCACCCACCAGCCTAGTTTTTGCTGGAGAGTCATAAACTACTAATAGCGAAGGTATGCCAGCTATATCCTGAAACATCGTCATTCCCTCAGCGTGATCTTCCCGATTTCCATAGGGAATATCTTGCACAAAAGCTGGATTGCTGAAGACATTTTCTCGTGAATTCACACCATTTACCCAGCGATAAATTTGCACAGGGCCATCTAAATCCATTGTTGGGCCGGCTAAAATAAATAAGTCTTTTCCATATACATACAAATCCCGAACTCCCAAACCATTCAACCAGATAAAATGCTTTTTATATACCTCCTTCACTTCCCCAATTTGCCTCAGTTTCAATAGTCCAGGGCTAGAATCTTCTAACTCTATTTCCAGTACGACAGCCCAACCATGCAGCACAGGACCACGCAAACCCAGAAAAATGCGGTTTTGATAAATACTTATTCCTTCAATATCAAAGCCATTGTCCTTTCCCGGAATTGCTGCTTTAATGAATAAGCCTAAATGGGGATCATTTACTAAAGCTGTCATCAGTAAATTACCCTGATTCGTTACCTCTAGTTTAGCGGCATTCAACTGCACATCTGAATTTTGGGGGTGTGGGCAACAAGAGAACAACTTACCATCTATTAGCGGAATCCGTCCTAAAACGTAACGATTGGGTTCTGATTCAATTTTTGCCAGCCTTTTAAAATTGTTTGCATCAGTTTTATCGGGTTTGGATTTTTTACGTTTGTAACTGTGAGAACCAACAAACCATAAATAATTATCAGTGTAAGCAAGTCCTTCTATGTCAATTTCTTCGTCTTCTGGTGCAGGTAAACTAATAAATTCTGCTACCCGAAATTGTTCATGTTCTGTAAATTTATCAGTATTAACTAAAGAGAGACGTTCAATAGTTGAGGTTTCATCTGATCCCAACCATAAATACTTTTGGTGTGTTAACAGCACTGCTGATAAGTCTTCTCTATGTTGTTTAAAATTATCTACAAAAGTCAATAAAACTTGATTAAGAAAATGTGAGTTTGGCATTTCAAATCATCTCTATATTTACAAAAATGTTAATCAGCTGTGTTATTATAATATTTTAAGAATTAGTAAAAAAGTTCTGGTTTGTATTAAATCTTCAGGATGAATCTGCTGTTAATACCTTTGATAGATATGGCATCTTTATAGAAGATGATCAACTGTCAATAGTTATAAGCATACTTTACAATCCTCATTGAGTAAAACAATATCAAAACTGGATGCAACTTTTTAACTAATGTTATTATGCAATAACCTGATTAGGTACTCATTAAGATCAATTATGAAATTAGCCACACAACCCACTGTAAAAACTCTAGGAGACTACGCCTACCAAGCGATTCAAAAACACTTTAAGAAAACCTTGAAGTGGGAAAAATCAGTGAAGAAAGATGAAGATCCAGAAGCGTTGCACCAAATGCGAGTGGGAATGCGTCGCTTACGCACGGCTGTAACTCGGTTTGGGCTAGCGGTGGATGTGTCCAAACCAGTCAGCGATAAAAATATCGGTAAAATAGCCCGTTGTCTTGGTAGTCTGCGAGATTTAGACGTACTCAAAGAAAGTTTGGAAAACAATTATAAACCAAATTTACCCCGCAAAGAGCAGAAATCTCTGCAAATAGTTTTCACAGCCTTAGCTAAACAACGTGAAGATGTACTATCGAGTGTACAGAAAACGTTAAAGAATGAATCTTATAAATCTCTAAAAGATGCATTGGATAAGTGGTTAGATAAACCCAATTATCAACCTTTCGCATCTTTTACCATTCAACAAGTGCTACCAGACTTACTGTTACCAGAAGTTAGTAACTTCTTACTGCATCCGGGTTGGCTAGTTGGCACTCAATTTGTGGACTCAGAAGTTAAAATCCAAAAAAACTGGGAACCAGAGAAGATAGAGCAACAATTGATCATAGAAGGCGAAATTCTTCATAGTTTGCGAAAAGAAGCTAAACGTATACGCTACCAGATGGAGTTATTTACTGACCTATATGGCGAGTCTTACGCAGCTTATCTTACAGAAGTGAAAACTATCCAAGAAATTTTGGGTACGATGCAAGATAGTGTGGTTTTGGCTGAGTGGCTTGCAGATATCTTTAAGTCAGAAATTCAGGCTCAACTGCCCACCCTTACTAATTTGTTAACCGAAAATCGTTACCAGTCGTGGCAGCAGTGGCAACCCTTGCAAGAACGGTATCTGAAAATTGAAACCAGGCATAGTTTTCATTTAACAATACTGCACCCGCTTTCAGGAGTAATAGGTTAAAAGTTACTCTTGGTTTGGCTCCGCCTTCCCAAATTCGCGTCAGAACTGCTTTGAAGTGCATTTCCTTCTTAGACTTGGAAACGAGATTGATGAGACTGGCGATAAATAAAGACGGGTTGCAGCCCGTCTAAAATAGCTTGAAAGTGCAAATACACCTTGTATAGTATTGAAAATAACACAGTTAATTTTCTCAGAGTTGCCAATTTGCTAAATCAGTCACAATAGAGGTTATGGCTACTGGATACAGAAGCTCCTCTAATCTGTTGTCAGGCTGATTCAGCTTTACATGAACTCAAGCAGCAGCAAACATCAAGGTTTATAAGCATCAAATATGAATGTTTTACTTTTATACCCCCGCTTTCCAAAAAGTTTTTGGTCTTTTGAAAAAACACTGGCTTTATTAGACCGTAAAGCTATGCTACCGCCTTTAGGCTTGGTGACTGTAGCCGCGATTTTACCCCAAGAATGGCAGTTCAAGCTGGTAGATAGAAATGTTCGCCTCTGTACGGAAGCAGAATGGGCTTGGGCAGATTTGGTTATTATGTCGGCGATGATTGTGCAGAAAGAGGATTTGCTCTCTCAGATATTGGAAGCAAAGCAGAGAGGTAAACGTGTCGCTGTGGGTGGCCCCTTCCCGACAGCGCTACCGGGTGAAATGACATCCGCCGGAGCCGACTATTTGATATTAGACGAAGGAGAAATTACCCTACCCTTATTTGTAGCAGCGATCGCACGCGGCGATCGCACAGGCATATTTCGCTCTGACGGTGAAAAACCAGATGTTAGCAATACTCCGATTCCTCGCTTTGACTTGCTAGAATTTGATGCCTATGCGGAGATGTCGGTGCAATTTTCCCGTGGATGTCCTTTTCAGTGTGAATTCTGCGACATTATTGTGCTTTACGGTCGCAAACCCCGCACCAAAAACCCAGATCAACTATTAGCAGAACTTGATTATCTGTATAAACTGGGTTGGCGGCGCAGTATTTTTATGGTGGATGACAACTTCATCGGCAATAAGCGGAATGTCAAATTATTTTTGAAGTCCCTTGTACCCTGGATGGTGGAACATAACTATCCCTTTTCCTTTGCCACAGAAGCTTCAGTTGATTTAGCCCAAGATCAAGAACTGATGGATTTGATGGTAACGTGTAATTTTGGAGCCGTTTTTCTGGGAATTGAAACCCCCGACGAAGAAAGTCTCGCCTTTACTCAGAAATACCAAAACACACGAGACTCACTCACGGAAGCGGTGCATAAGATTACCCGCTCAGGGCTGCGAGTCATGGCAGGTTTTATCATTGGGTTTGATGGTGAAAAAGCCGGAGCAGGTGGGCGAATTGTGAAATTTGTCGAGCAGACAGCAATTCCCACAGCCTTATTTAGTATGCTGCAAGCGCTTCCAGATACAGCCCTCTGGCATAGATTAGAAAAGGAAGGACGACTCCAGAGCAAATCTGCCAACATCAACCAAACCACGTTGATGAACTTTGTACCAACTCGACCGTTAGAAGACATCGCTCAAGAATATGTGCAAGCGTTCTGGGATTTGTATGAGCCTGAGCGATTTTTGGAGCGTACATATAAACACTTCCGTCTTTTGGGCGAAGCAACTTACCCGAAAAAAGGCAAAGGTGCTAAGAAACCATTGAACTGGAAAGTACTCCGGGCGTTGATGATCATTTGCTGGCGGCAAGGTGTACGCCGTCAGACGCGCTGGCAATTCTGGCGCAACTTATGGAATATGTATCAGCATAATCGGGGTGGGGTGAGTAGCTACTTAGCCGTTTGTGCCCAAATTGAGCATTTCGTAGAATATCGCCAAATTGTCCGGGATGAAATTGAGGCTCAAGTGGCTGAATTTTTAGAAGCAAAAGCCAGGATAAAACCTGAAACACAAGTTATGGAAGTGTCAGGAAGCTTACATAAATAACTTAGTATCAAGCGTGGAAACGAGATTTTCCACGCTTGATATACTTGTTCTAACTAAGGAATGTGGATTAAATAAAGTGCAAAAGTAGGGTGTGTTAGCGGAGCGTAACGCACCATTCCAAGTTAAATAAGAATTGCACGTTATTAAATTTGCGTTCCTAAGTAGACAAAAATATAGGACTTATATTAACGTGAGTTCGACAAATCTTTTTTGACCTCTCCCCCAGCCCCTCTCCGACGCGGAAAGGGGAGCCAAAAGCCTAATTTTTCATTGCTCCTCCCTTTCCGTTTCGGAGAGGGAGAGGTTCATCGAACTCACGTTAAATCACAGTCTGAAACTGTAAAACAGGTATCAATCTGAAGATTAACGAAAACCCAAAATTTCGGAAATTGCCGTGACAATATCCAGATAAAAGTTGCCTTTCACTGCCCGGAACAACTCAAATTTAGAGTCAGGTGCACCAAAAAATGGTCTGAGAAACCATCCTAACTGCATACCAACAAAGGCATAAAGCAATAACCAGAATCTTAAAATAGTGGTGCGGGTTTTTTTACCAACTTCATCTTGTTGAGAAAGTAACTGCATTCCCTCATAAAGAAATTTTACGCCAAAGATGCCTGTGATGCCGAAAATTAACACATTCAACAGTTTAAAAAATTGATAAGAATCGGGTGTAGTGATCAGAAAAAATAACGTAACTGGTGCCAAGCTGAATAAAAGTACACTAATCACCGATACAGATGTGAGCAACACAACAAAATGTTGTTGAATACTGCTCCGGGAACCAAACAAAACATTAAAAAAGAACAAAGTTGGGAAACAAATGATCAGTGTTAATAAATAAAATGCCGGAAGTTTGATAGCACCGGATAATGCTTGTGCCCAACTGTGGGCTGCACCGATAATTGCACCATAGAGAGCAAAGAAAATGGAACTAGTTACGAACAAAGAACTGATTTTATTTTGTAATCGTACTCCCTGACGAATTTCTTCTAAGAAGGACTGGCGATCGCGCAATAAATTAACCAAAACACTAAATTGTTGAATTCCGATATTTTGCTTTTTCAGCATAATTTTATATGTTGGATATTTTGTTGAATTACTAATTACTAATTAACGGATTCCCAAGAGATAGCCAATAGATTTAATGACGCTTAAATAGAAATTGCCTTCTCTTTCGCGGAACAGTTGAAAGACAGAATCAGGTGTACCAAAAAACGGTCTGAGAGTCCATCCTAACTGACTACCAACGAAAGCGTAAAGAAATAGCCAAAATTGTAAAATCTTCTGGCGTGTCTTGCTACCTTCATTATCTTGTTCTAAAACTAAACTCGTGGCGTGATATAAAGACGAAATACCAATAAATCCTGTCAATGCAAATATGAATACATTTAACAGAATCAGAAATTGGTAATTGTTGGTGGTAATTAAGAAAAACAGTGTAATTGGTGCAAAGCTAAATAAAAGTACACTTGTAATTGAAACCGCAGTTAATACTAATGCTAAATGCTGTCCAAAAGTGCGTTTTGAACCAAAAATAATATTAGCAAAGAACAACGTCGGGATACAAATCAAGAGCGTTATTAAATAAAGGGCTGGGAGTTTAATGGCGGAAGATAAAGCTTGCATCCAGCTATGGTATGCACCAATGATTGCGCCATAAGCAGCGAGAAATAAGGAACTACAAACTAGCAGAGAAATGATTTTAGTTGGTAATCTCGTACCTTGGCGAACTTCTTCTAGAAAACCTGGGCGATCGCGCAGAAAACCAATCAGTACTGCAAAGTATTTGATTCCTACAGATTTCCGTTCAATCATGTTATCCTCACATAGAGATTATTTAAGTTTCATCTGAGTAATCACCACCAGAACCATACTTCCAAGCATCTATCAAACGATGCCAGTAATATTGTTGTTCATTTGGTTGATTCTTAATCCATGTTTCTAGCATTGGACTCAACCAAAATAAAGTAGTATATACACCTAAGTTACTGTAATGCAGCATCCAATCTAATAAACTTCCTAAACCTACTTGCGGAATAATCTTGGCAACTAATACCGGATGAGATAAACCAGTTTTTAACAGTGTTTGCGTTAGTGCCGAAAACTGCACTATATCCTGTAAAAATGGTTTTAGCACTGGTGTACCCAACTGTTGCATTTCCTGAAATACTGCTGAGAGTAGTTGGTTAATTTGATCTGGAGCGATTTTCTGATTTACACCAACACTCATCGCCCTTTGAAACAACCAAGTAACAGTCAAACTTGGCTGATATGGTTGCAGTAATACAATCGCTTTTGCAGATAATTGTTCTGTTTCTAGCGCTTCGTAAATGCCATAAGTTAAACGCTTCAAATGGCGCACCATTGCCCCAAAACCACCAAAACTTAAGGGAGATTGATTACCACTGCTATCTCCGGCTGGGAGAATGCGATTCCAAGGGGTTTTTAGGGGACTTTGGCGATAGGTGGGAAAGAAACCAAATAGCGATCGCTGAAACTTCAACTGGCTCAATTCCACTCCCTGATATTCTGGTAAAAGACGCAGATATTCATCAAATAGAGCTTCTAAACTCAAGCGTTGGGGATGTGCATCCATGTAGGTAAACAAGTAAGTGGTTCTGCCATCCCTGGCTGGGAAAGCTTCCCAGAAGTATTGACATTGATTCTGCAAAGATGTAAATGATAATAACAAGTCGCCTGAGTTATTTTCGGGAAAACCTTGGGCGCAACTTCCCACAACTAAGCATAAAGCATCTGGTTTTTTGCCTTGGCGTGCTTGTTGGCTAATGGGTGAAAGATGTCCCATCGCGTCGATTAATAACCGAGTTTTGAATTGATTATTTACCATCACCCCATCTGGATGAACCACCGCTTCAGTAAAAGGTGTGTTTTCTAACAACTTTCCACCTGTGGCGATAAATCGAGTTTTCAAGGTAGCCAGTAGATAAACTGGATCTACGCCGATATTTAAAACATCCTCTACCCAAACTTCTGTACCGCCATCAAAACTAACTCGCGCCGGGTTATATTTAGTAGCGATCGCACTTAATAATTCCTCCTCAGTCAACAACTTCAATTCCACAAATACATCTAATTCTTTGCGAGAAATATTCCACTCTTGTTCCCTCCCGCGCAAAATTCCCCGTTCCATCAACGCCACCCGTAGCCCCTTCACCGCCAAGGCGCAACCAATTAAAATGCCCAAAGTACCACCGCAGATAATTACATCGAAGTCTACGACATCTAAAGGCTGTTGACTTTCTTTAACTAACGTTGGTACTGGTGCGGAGTTTTCGCGCAGAGATGTTAAGATGCGATCGCTTTGGCGCAACCCTCCTAAAACATCGCCCGGTAATTGGGAAAGAATTTCTTCAGTTAAAGACATTTTGGAAAAACTCAACTCTATATTCCAAAACTACCTGAGAATGAAGAAAGTAGATCCGATCATGGCCAGATAAATCGTAATTGGAACACGACTGACGCAAAAGAGATCCCCCCTAACCCCCCTTAAAAAGGGGGGAACTAGAATCTTTTGCCCCCTTTTTAAGGGGGTTGGGGGATCTCTTCTGCGTAATAGTTTATGGAACTCTTAATTACGAATTACGAATTACAAGAATATGTCCACTACAAAACCTGTAGAACGTCTGTATACTTTAATCATGACTTTTCAAACATCCTCTTAGGCTTAACCATAGCTCTGACAATTCAAGTCATGTAAAAAAAACCACGAAAAACCTAACCCCCTAACCCCCTTCCCGACGCGGGAAGGGGGAAAATTCAAAGTCTCTCTCCTCTTAGGAGAGAGATTTAGAGAGAGGTTTTCCAGATACCGTGAAATGTCTGGTTTCTCCGCATCCGGTGAATCAGGTAACTGATTAATTTCAAGCCTTGGGACAGATGGAGTAAATCAGTTTACTTTTTTCAAAGTACCAGTAAGTACTGAACCTGTATTGGTTTGGATCAGAAAAATTTCCTTGCCACTATCAACAATGGCACCCCTTAAAAAACTGGTACCAGTACCAACGAATACTATTTGCAGCGAACAATCTGGTTGAACCCTATAGGTTCCTGACACTGTCCTATTTGTAGATACAGTACCGTTAATGCTAACAGCATCCGTTCCTCGAAAAGTTCCCGTTCCATTAAACCGGACTAAACCAACTACAGCTATTTCCTGTGCGTTGAACGTCCCAGTGAATTTAGTTCCATAGCTACGTCAACGTCGAGCCTCAGAAGGTCAACGTCGAGCCTCAGAAGGTCAACGTCGAGCCTCAGAAGGTCAACATTGAGCCTCAGAAGGTCAACATTGAGCCTCAGAAGGTCAACATCGAGCCTCAGAAGGTCAACGTCGAGCCTCGGAAGGTCAACATTGAGCCTCGGAAGGTCAACATCGAGCCTCAGAAGGTCAACATCGAGCCTCAGAAGGTCAACATTGAGCCTCGGAAGGTCAACGTCGAGCATCAAAGGCTCATTTTTGCACTTACTTTTATATTAAAACTCAATGTGCGACTTAATATTTTGACCTCTCTCCAAACCTCTCTCCTAAAAGGAGAGAGGCTTTGATTTTTGCTCCCCTTCCCTTGTAGGGAAGGGGTTGGGGGTTAGGTTTGCGTCTAAGTTTGCAGCCAGGGAGCCGTGAGAAACTGCACCAATGAAGTCTGCAAGGCGATCGCTGCTTTGGGTGGGTGGGTTAGATGTTAGTGACAGAGTACGTGCAAGCTTTTGAACATACTGCAACACGTCTTTTAGGTGCTGCTCTGGCAATTGTTCAATTGCCTCAAAGATAGCTTGTTTAATTGTCATGGCGATCGCTCAATGTCGCTTTCAGGTTGTTAATATTTTATTGTCATACAGTTTTACAATCTAATTCCTAACTCAAAATTATATGACGGGTTATAGGCGAGATTTCTGCTATTTTAGCGATCGCCAACTCTAGGGCAATATCTGATTTATTGATAGCCCATCGTCGTGATGTATATCGGTAACTGTATGGTTTGTGTATTAAGTATTAATGTAGATATAGGCACAACACAATAACTTGCATTACAGGAAATACTAATGAACCGCTCAAAAATAGTTGCCGTGATTACAGGTGCAATTTCTATTCTTTTAGCGATCGCCTACCTGATCTTAGTCCAACTCCTAGACTACCGCGATATGAAACCCGCCCCCATCAGCCAAGTTGACCAAGCACCTGCAATTATTTCTGTTTGTTGGCAGATTGACAAAATTACTGAAGTGTAGTTTTAATTTAGCTGACTTGTAGAGACGCGATTAATTGCGTCTCTTGTCATTTATATCAATAAGGAAAAACTAATGATAACTATTGATTAAACCAAAGATTGATTCATAGATAAAAAGCAATAGCTATTATTCATTAGTCGAATGGTCGATTATATAAGATAGGACTTACGCACTATACAAATTAACCGTGATGTGAATCAACGAAAATAGGTCGTTTCAGGCTTTTATTAATTATCCTTATGATGCCTACGGCGGTAAACTACGTAAATAGACCACGCTGTAGGGGTTTAGCAATGCTAAACCCTTAGGAAAGATGTGGCTTTCAACCATATACATATTTGGTATTTCTTGTCAATGCGTAAGTCCTATAAGATTTCTTTAGAGTATTTATCTAAGATTTGTTTAGATAAAGTAATTCATTTTTGACAGATATAAAGGTAAACTATTTTAACAAGATTAAATAAAGATAAATTTGTCTTATCTGCAATCGCTCGATTAACAGGGATCAATGTAAGTCGATTTAAAACCCCAAACTTTTGATGCAAATATAGAGGTAAGTTGATGGCTCAGTTTCTACTTGAGACTGTTTGGCTAGTTCCTTCCTATGCCTTAATAGGTTGCTTATTAGCCGTACCTTGGTCGCCAGGGATCATTCGGAAAACGGGGCCAAGACCGGCGGGTTATGTCAACTTGGTGATGACATTTATGGCGTTTGTACATAGTGCGATCGCCTTACAAGCAACTTGGAATCAGCCAGCCGAAGAAGTATTTATTCCTTGGTTATCTACGGCTGGTTTAGACCTAACCATTGCTTTAGAAATCTCCTCAGTGAGTGTCGGCGCTTTAGTTGTGATTAGCGGCTTGAATTTACTAGCGCAGATATTTGCCATCGGTTACATGGAGATGGATTGGGGTTGGGGACGCTTCTATTGCTTATTAGGATTATTTGAAGCGGGATTATGCGCCCTGGTTCTATGTAATAACTTGTTCTTCAGCTATGCAATTTTGGAAGTCCTCACACTGGGAACCTATTTATTGGTTGGCTTATGGTTTAGCCAGCCGTTGGTAGTTACGGGTGCCAGAGATGCTTTCTTAACCAAGCGGGTGGGAGACTTATTCTTGCTGATGGGTGTGTTGGCATTATGGCCACTTGCCGGCACTTGGAGTTATCCAGAACTAGCTAAGTGGGCTGCTACTGCAAATGTCAACCCGACAACAATGGCACTGGTCGGTTTAGCTTTGATTGCGGGGCCGATGGGCAAATGTGCCCAGTTCCCACTGCATCTGTGGTTGGATGAAGCAATGGAAGGCCCGATTCCCAGTACAATTTTGCGGAACTCGGTAGTAGTGGCTAGTGGTGCATGGGTGCTGATTAAACTGCAACCTGTGTTAAGCCTATCGCCCATAGTTTCTTCCACTATGGTAGCCATTGGGGTAGTGACAGCGATAGGTGCTTCTTTAATTGCGATCGCTCAAATTGATCTTAAACGCTGCCAATCCTATTCTGTCAGTGTATACATGGGTTTAGTATTCATCGCCGTGGGAACGCAACAAAACGAAGCGGCGCTGTTGTTAGTACTTACCCATGCCATATCTGCGGCTTTGTTGGTGATGAGTACCGGGGGAATTATCTGGAATAGCATTACTCAAGATGTCACTCAATTAGGCGGATTGTGGACACGTCGCCCAATTTCAGCAATAGCTTTTATTGTCGGAACATTGGGATTAATTGGTTTTCCACCCTTGGGTAGCTTTTGGGCGTTGATTAAATTAGCAGATGGGTTGTGGGAAACGCAACCTTGGTTAGTAGGAGTAGTGATAACGGTAAATGCTTTAACAGCCGTGAGTTTAACCAGAGAATTCAGTTTAATCTTTGGTGGTAAAGCTAAACAAATGAGTCAGCGATCGCCTGAAGTACACTGGCCGATGATTCTACCAATGATGATTCTACTAGGTTTCAGTCTACATCTGCCTTTAGTATTGCAAAGCTTATCACTTTTACCCGATTGGGCAACTCTAAATAAAGATGTCGTACTACTTTTAATTTGGTCAAGTATTTCCGCTTGCAGCATTACTGGGTTGATTTATTTAGGCAATATTCCTAAACCAATTCGCCTCCCTTGGAAAGGTTTACAAAACTTATTCGCATACGACTTTTATACTCCCAAACTCTATCGGATTACCATCATTTTCAGCGTTGCCAAAATTTCCCAATTTGCGGATATGATTGACCGCTTTGTAGTCGATGGGATCGTTAATATGGTTGGTTTATTTTCGCTATTAGGTGGCGAAAGTTTAAAATACAGCACCTCTGGACAAACCCAATTTTATGCCTTCACCATCCTCATGGGAGTTAGTGTTTTAGGAATGTGGGTAGCTTGGCCATTTTGGGGAGTGCAGTTTTTAAATTTGATTTTTCCAATCTCGACAGTTGGAATGATTTAGATACTGGCAGAATCAGTGGAGTAGACTAGCTTTTTAAATCTCGTTCCCAGTCGAAGACTAGAAACGAGAAACAAGGATAAAGCAAAAAGGACAAAATTACCATGTTAAGTGTTTTGATTTGGTTCCCGATTTTTGCCGCTATTTTCATAGCAATATTACCTGTCAATATCCCTACTAATCGCATTCGTTTAACAGCATTATGGGTTTCTGGGATAGTTTTTGTCTGGAACCTTTTCATCCTGCTAAAATTTGATATCAGCAATCCAGGAATGCAATTTAAAGAGTATTTACCCTGGAATGAAACCCTCGGCTTGAGCTATCAATTAGGTGTTGATGGGCTTTCTATATTGATGTTGGTGTTAAATAGTCTGCTCACCTGGATTTCTATTTACAGCAGCAGTAAAGAAACTGAACGCCCCCGGCTGTTCTACTCAATGATTTTATTAGTTACTGGCGGGGTAGCAGGTGCTTTTCTAGCCGAAAACTTGCTGCTATTCTTCCTATTTTACGAACTAGAATTAATCCCCTTCTACTTACTAATTTCCATTTGGGGAGGGGAAAAACGGGGTTATGCTGGGATTAAATTCCTGATTTATACTGCGGTTTCGGGAGCATTAATTCTGGCAACATTCTTGGGTATGGTGTGGCTGAGTGGTTCTACCAGTTTTGCTTTTGATGCAGTCTCTACAGAAAACTTGTCAACAGCAAAACAAATCCTTTTACTAGTAGGAATAGTGTTAGGTTTTGGCATTAAAATTCCCTTAATTCCCTTTCATACTTGGCTACCCGATGCTTACGTTGAAGCTTCAGCACCAATTGCCATTCTTCTCGGTGGTGTGTTGGCAAAGTTGGGAACCTATGGACTGTTGCGATTTGGCTTGGGTATGTTTCCCCATACTTGGAGTATTATTGCACCGACTTTGGCGATTTGGGGAGCAATCAGCGCTATCTATGGGGCGGTAGTTGCGATCGCTCAAAAAGATATCAAGCGCATGGTAGCATACAGTTCCGTCGGTCACATGGGCTATATCGTGTTAGCTGCCGCCGCCAGTACTCCCTTAGCACTCGTTGGTGCAGTCGCCCAAATGTTTAGCCACGGCATCATCCTGGCAATCCTCTTCCACTTGGTGGGAGTTGTAGAAGCCAAAGTCGGCACCCGCGAGTTAGATAAACTCAATGGTTTAATGAGTCCCATCCGCGGTTTACCCCTAATTAGCGCCTTACTAGTTTTAAGTGGTATGGCTAGTGCTGGTATTCCTGGTTTAATAGGATTCATTGCCGAATTTATCGTCTTTCAAGGTAGTTTCTCTATCTTTCCCATCCCGACTATTTTGTGTGTAGTTGCTAGTGGATTAACCGCAGTTTATTTTGTTATTCTCCTCAACCGCACTTGTTTTGGCAAACTCGATAACTTCACCTACTATTCCAAAGTTTTATGGCCTGAGAAAATCCCAGCTTTAATTTTGGCAGCTTTTATCATCTTTTTGGGAGTACAACCCACTTGGTTGGTGCGTTGGAGTGAATCCACAACTACAACAATGGTGGCTGCAATTCCCTCTTTAGAAAAAACCGTAATCTCTGAAGTAGCGTCTCAAAATCTATCCTAAACGCGATTTATTGCGTCTCAAAATCTATCGCCCAGACGCGATTTATCGCGTCTCTACCCATTTATAATTACCATGACAGCAATTAAAATAGCAATTAAATTACCTCCTTCCAAACATGAATTTGCTGAAGTAATTCATCGCCTAGAAGCAGGTGGCGCAATGTTACCTGATACTCCAGAAAACTTGATGCAAATTATCGGTTTATATAAAGCTTATGCTGTACCAATGGACTTTTACTGGCGCGACCTGCTTTATATTGCCGAACGCGAATTTTTAAACCCGTTACCCTTCTTTAAATACTTCTTACCTAAAGAGTATTTAGAACTGCATAATCATTATGCTGGCGATGATGCCGATTTACGAATTTGGCGCGGCGAAGCTACAGCCCATCCAGAACTTTTGGCATTTATTGAGAAGGGTGAAACTTTTAAAATGCCGAAGTTGTTGCATCACTTGTTCCACGATCGCATTAACATGGAATTTGCTGAAGCTTGTATGCGGGCGATGTTGTGGCACAGAGGGATGGGTGGACAATTTGACCCTTACCTAGATTCTGAAGAATACAAAGCCAACGCTGACAAGGCAATTAAAGCTTACTTCCAAGGCAACCCCCTAATGCTGGGACTTTACAAGCTGTTCCCCGATATGTTTTTAGAACAGTGCCGTCAGATGTCATACTACGCAAATCTGGGCTTATTCTGGGAAATCATGGCCCCGGTGTTCTTTGAAATGTCCGACCTCTATGACGAAGGCAAGATTAGCAGTGTCCCAGAGGCAATGAGCTTCTTAGTTAATGGTATATTTGCGATCGCAGGTCGTCCCATTTACCATCACGTTTATATTCGTGGCGAATGCTACGAAATTATCCCCAAATCAAAGGGTTTTATGTGGCTATATGAAGCTGCATTACCTTATGTAGAAGCTGTTTTCTACCGTACCGCGCCCTTCCGAGGGACAAAATCTTATAATGCTCAAGCGCGTCAAATACCAGAAGACCAGAAAGACTTTCACTATGGCATTCTTTACGCTGATGTATTTCCAGTGGGTACGGCTGGCATTCCCCCCACTTTGTTAATGCAAGATATGTTGCATTTTTTACCGCCTTATCTTGTTGATTACTACAGCCAACATTGCCGGGGTGAAGAAGATATGTTGATTCAATTGGGTGTTAGTTTTCAACGCTCAATGTACTGTGTAACTTCTGCGGTAATTCAAGCCTTACGAACTGCTCTTTTATATCCTTTAGATGACCCAAATCCCAAACATTTGCAAGCCAATCGAGATTTCTTTGAAATGCAGTTAAATCGCTTTACTCGTCCTGAATATAACATTCGTGATGCTGCGCGTTTGGGAAGCGTTCAAAGACAAGATTATAGATAAGAGATTCCCCAAGTGCTTAAAATCACAGCCAACTACTTTTCAAACAACCTCTTAAACTAAAGCCAAGTATGCAGGATTCGCTGTTAGAATACCACCAGTCCGCTCAATTAAACGAGATACACAGCTTATGATTACTCAAATGATGGTTCAACCCTCATTCTGGGTAGATTCGGGAATAAAACTCAGTAAAATTAGGGACGTATATCTATTTAAATTTACTGAAGAATTGCAGTCTCGACTCGAAGAACTGTCACAGAAGAAAAAAGCCGGATTGCTAACTTCAGAGGAAGATGCTGAATTGGCAGGCATATTGGAACTGGATAGAATTTTTACCTTGCTCAATGCCAAAATCATCTCTGAGTCATGACGGTCAATCACGCCACTAAAAAATTAGTCAGAAAAAGAGCTAAATATCTTTGCGAATATTGTCATTCGGCGTTGCATATTTGCGGGATAAATTGAGATTTTTGTTCAAAACTAAAGATAGATTCTTTGCGTCTTTGCGACTTTGCGCGAAACAAAATTCATCCCATTAATCAGCAACGCCTGTCATTTTTTAGAAAAAGCAAGAATAATTAAGTAATAAACCAATATTTTTGCAATATGTTTATTGCTTAAGTTGTTCAATTAGCTCAATAATTTGTTGGTAATTCTGGATATTTCCTTCTTGATAATACAAGTCTGCGGATTTCTGGAAATCGGTAATTGCTCCTTGATAGTCTCCCAAATTTCGGTAGACATCCGCCCGAAGAATGTAAGCTGAAGCCCAATTTGGCTGACGCTGTAAAGCTTGATTTAAGTCTACAAGCGCTCTCTGCAAGTCTCCTACCAAAGAACGACTACGACCCCGATTGTACCAGTCTTCAGCAAAACTGGGATCGATCGCGATCGCTCGACTATAATCTTCTATTGCCCCTTGATAATCTTCTAAAGCATAGCGAGCATTAGCCCTATCGCTGTAAAATGCAGCAGATTGGGGATTAATTTCCAAAGCTTGGGTATAATCTGCGATCGCACTTTTATATTCTTCTAAAGCATAGCAGGTAGAACCCCGGTTGTAATAAGCTTCAATTAAATCGGGATTAATTTGTAATGCTTTGTCATAATCTGCAATCGCCCCGTGTTCATCTCCTAAAAGACGACGAGTATTTCCCCGATTGCAATACGCTTGGGAAAAATCAGGAACAAGCTCTATGGCTTGAGTGTTATCATCAATTGCTCCCTGTAAATCTTGCAAAGCTTCACGAGCAATACCCCGACCATAATAAGCGGCGGCTAAGTTATCATTAATTTGCAATGCTCGATCATAATCTTTAATAGCTCCTTTATGATCTCCTAAAGAACGACGAGCCGCCGCGCGATCGCAATATCCTTCAGCTAAGTTAGGATTGAGTTGTAATAGGCGATTGCTATCTTCAATTGCACCTTGATAGTCTCCCAATCGGCGACGAGCATTCGCCCGAAAGCTATATACTAAAGCTAGAGTCGGATTTTCTTGTAAGGCTCGGTCATAATCTGCGATCGCTCCCTGATAGTCTTCAAGAGTACTACGAACCAGACCACGCTCGCAATAGGCTTGTACATCATCAGAATTCAGCCTCAGTGCTTCGTTAAAGTCTTCAATTGCTCCCTGATAGTTTTTGAGGTGAGCAAGCACAAGACCCCGATTATAGTATGCTCCGGCAAAGCTGGGGTTAATTTTTAGGGCGCGGTTGTAACAAGCGATCGCACTTTCATAATCTGCTAAAGCATAGTGAGCATTACCTCGGTTATGATAAGCCTCAGCTAAGTTGGGATCTAACTTTAATGCTCGGTCATGATCAGCGATCGCTTCGTCATAATTTCCTAAGATATGCTGAATATTGCCCCGATTGCTATAAGCTGCGGCAAAATGGGGATGCCATTGTAAAGCTTGCTGAAAATCTGCAATCGCTCCTTGGTAATCACCGTCCTCAAAACGAGCTACACCACGATTATGATAAGCGTTGGCAATATCAATATTGATATTATCAGCTAATTGGGTACTATTTTCTATTGTTTGAATATAATCTGCGATCGCTTTGTCATAATTTTCCAAAGCAAAGTAGGCATTCCCCCGGCTGTGGTAAGATTGGGCTAAATTGGGATCTATTTGTAATGCTTGGTTATGATCAGCAATCGCTCCTTCATAATCTCCTAAAAAGTAACGTGCATTACCTCTGTGGCAGTAGGCTAAAGCAAAATTGGGATTGATTTCTAGTGCGCGATTGAAGTTGGCGATCGCACCGTGATAATCTTTGAGTTGACCACTCAAAATAAGCCCTAGATTATGGTAAGCTTCGGCATAATCAGGATTTAGATTTATTGCTTGGGTGTAAGCAGCGATCGCTCCTTGATAGTCCCCTTGCAAATTGTTGTTTAATCCTTGGTTTAAGAAGTCTTCAGTATTCATATAATTTTTTGGGGTTTTAATATTCTTTGACCTTAAAGCAGTGGAATTTTTAACAATATGTTTTAAAAATCATTCCAACTACAGCTTGTACTTGTTGCTAGAATTTTAATTGATCATTTTATGTTTGTTTGCGTAAAGAAGTAACGAGGTCAAAACTTTTTTATCCAAACCCTACACCTTAAGTAACTTGTTAAGAAATTTACAGATAGAGATCAACGCAAAGTAAAGTTAGGAGTGGGGATTTTGAGGCTCTAAGGTGGATGAACGAGGTTCTAAGAGGTTGCTTGAAAAGTGGTTTGCTGTGATTTTAAGCACTTATAGATCCCCCCTAGCCCACGCCAGATGCTTCTCCCAAGGGGAGACGCTACGCGAACAAGTCGGCGGAGCCGCCCAACGCACTGGCTCCCCTTAAAAAGGGGGGGAAACTTCTTAAAGTCCCCCTTTTTAAGGGGGATTTAGGGGGATCTCAAAGTATTTGCTACCGAGAAGAGGACTTTTCAAACATCCTTTAAGCCTCTCAATCTTCCTCAGCCTCCTAATCTGTAAGCAGGAGTGGTATTATATTTTAATGGCTGCTCTAATCCTTGCTATTGATGAACAAACCATTGGATGAAACGCTGTCAATCAAAATTGCTGAAGGCATAAACAGCAGAGCTAGTACTCCGTTTGATAATGCTTACAAAGCAGCATTGGCTACTGAGGGCGCAAAATATGTTCAGGGATTTTTAGCTTTTGCTGGGAAGCCATACAGACCGATTGAACACGGTTGGATTGAGCTAGGCAACGCCTCCGATATATGCATTGTCGATCCCACATTACCGCACCTGAACAAAAATCCTCAAGAAATTTGGTATTTTGCAGCACAAAGACTGACTGTAAAAAAACTGAAAGCCATAATCGAAGCATCGAAAGAAGATTATCCAGAAGATGATCCGTTGCCAATATATGGTGATCCACCTTATGAATATTATGGTGATGTAATGTTAGGTGGTTTAGATTACTTGGCAGCATATCAAGCAGCAGAGGCTAAGTGCAAAGAAATCAACGAACTAAACCCTGATAGTAACTAACAAAATCGAGTTATTTAATTTGATTTTCCATTGCTGCCAAAGTATTCCCGATAACCACAAATTTTGTCTCCACGTACATCAAAGGAAACTGCTACTCGATTTTTGTAATGAAAATTACCTTTTTTGTGCTATGTTAATTAGCCATTCAATCAGTGGTCTTAAAGTTCCTGGCAATGCTGACTCACTGACAGTTACTGTATGCTGCTTACCGTTATCTTCTACTGTCAACTTATATTGAAAGCGATCGCTCTGGGGATTCGGCGAGGTAATTTGTTCAGGTAGCCTAAATAAATCAGCAGCTTCCACCAGTCGGGGAAGGGTATTGGCTTCGTTTGGTGGGAGATCGGCTGTATCAACGGTTGTTTTCTTGCTAATCCCAGCAAAGCCGCCTGTGCGTTCAAACGATATCCGCATTTTTTTGCTCTCCGTTGTGCTACTTAGTTGGGATAAATACAAAAATTGGGAGATGATGGTTTTCACCTCTCAGTTTAGCAACAACAAACAACACATTTTTGAGTGCTGAGTTGAAACTATTGACTATTTACTCCTATCTCTTTCCTTAGGAATGCAGATTAAATAAAGTGCAAAACTGGCGTTAAAGCAGAAGTTCCTACAGAGAAAGCGGAAGCTGCTACAGGTTGCGCGGTACACGGAAACGTCAAAGCGGAAGCTGCTACAGGTTACGCGGTACACGGAAACGTCAAAGCGGAAGCTGCTACAGGTTACGCGGTACACGGAAACGTCAAAGCGGAAGCTGCTACAGGTTGCGCGGTACACGGAAACGTCAAAGCGGAAGCTGCTACAGGTTACGCGATACACGGAAACGTCAAAGCGGAAGCTGCTACAGGTTGCGCGATACACGGAAACGTCAAAGCGGAAGCTGCTACAGGTTGCGCGATACACGGAAACGTCAAAGCGGAAGCTGCTACAGGGAAGGCGGAAGCTGCTACAGACTGCACAAAACCCAAAAACGTCTTAGCCCAAGTTGCTGAGAGTTTTAAAGAAACAATAGAGATTTTCTTTGATGATTTTTTGTCACAGTGGAACTATGCTTCTAAACCCCAACGATACTCAGAATTGCAAGTTATTTAATCCATATTCCTTACTGTTAACTCCTAACTACTAGATAACTCCTACCTTTTGCCAAGCATTCTGCACAGCTTTCTGTTCCTTGCTGTCATTACCATAGAGTTCGCGAGCAACTTGAATGGTGACGTTGGCAGCTTTTTTAAAATCTGCTTTGGCACGCAAGCGATCGCGTAAAGCTATATACCAGATTTTACCAACCGTCTCCCAGGTATAGCCACCAATTTCAATAGCTGCTAGATAAAAGGCATGGTTAGGAATTCCTGAGTTGATATGCACTCCCGCGTTATCTTCAACACCAGTATACTTATCTTTCATATGACCTGGTTGGGGGTCTTTACCCAATACAGGGTCATCGTATGCTGTTCCTGGTGCTTTCATGGAGCGGATGCCAACACCTTTGACAGTGGGGACTAAAAGACCTTCACCAATGATCCAGTCTGCCTCTTGTGCAGTTTGATTTTTGGTCTTTTGTTTCACCAGCGAACCGAAGACATCAGCAAAGGATTCATTCAGTGCCCCTGGCTCGCCATAATATTGTAACCCCGCTTCATATTGTGTTATGCCATGAGCTAGCTCATGTCCAATCACATCAATCGACTTCGTAAAGCGTTGAAACAATTCTCCGTCGCCATCACCATAAACCATTTGATCCCCGTTCCAAAAGGCGTTATCGTATTTAACGCCATAATGCACGGTAGAATCTAAACGCAGTCCTTTGTCATCAATAGAATTGCGATCAAATATTTCATAAAATAAGTCATAAGTAGCACCAGCAGCATCGTAGGCTTCATTTACTGCGGCATCACTGCTGGCAGGATCTCCTTCAGCACGTACCAATGTGCCAGGGAGTTGCTGTCCAGATTTTGCATCATAGATGGTGCGGCGCTTCTCACCCGGAGAAGGTGCAAATGAAACAGTACCTATAACATCTCTTCGTCCGCGAAACTGTGCCGAAACATTTAATGTATGAAAAGCCCAACTACGCTGTTCGGGATTACCATTCACCACGACATTTTCTAGCATATGGGGCGGGACAATACAACAAATAGGGCATCTAGAGTAGAGCGAATGCTCATACTTAAACCCGGCTGATTTCTTTTTATTTCGAGCCATCAAGATATTCTCCTTTTAAAACTAAGTGATGGCAAACAAAGGAGCAGAAAAACGAATCTAAATCGCGTGTCCCTGGTTTGTTTTCTGAAAAACAATTTTCTCCTCTGTATTTTCGGATAGCTTTGTGGACGATAGATAGTACCCTCCGGGGGTACTTTTGATGTGGAAATATTGCTTAAAAACACAAGGACAGCTTAAATACCGCAAGTTTCAGCTAGAATCCTGGCATGAATTAGCAAGACCTCCTTTACAGACCCAAAGCGTTTATATATTAGTTCTTATCAAGGGAAATAATCTTATTTATTGCTGTTTTGTTACCATAAGACTGCTAATCTTATAAATACCGATTAGAGACAGGCGAATCTCAAAAAATTTTCACAGCCAGCCACCAAACACCGCCAAACCATAATATTTCCAAGGTACTGCAACTGTCTTAAATCCAGCTTTGCTCAACATTTGTAAATGAGCATCTAAGCTAGCTAGCTGGTCTTGACTAGAATAACCTTGGGTGCTACTCGCACCACGTTTAGCGCCAATCTCTGTTAAACTGATTCCCTGTTGAACTGACCATTCCTCTCGTGCCGCCTTGTAAACTTCTGCTAAAACTGGTGATTCTGGTAAAGTAGGATCTGCATTCCAAAAACAGCCGTCTTGAGTGAGGCTAGCAGCAATTCGCTCAAATAACTTCAATTTCATCTCATCTTGGAGATGGTGAATTGCCAAGGATGAGACACAAGCATCAAATTTGCTACCAATATCCAAGTTTTCTGGATTATTTGCCCAGTCGCCAAAGTCTGCTTGCATACCAGTCCAACGTTGTTGATATCCAGCTGCTGTGATTTTATCTTGGGCAAATTGCAGCATTCGAGGTGAGTAATCTAGGGCAATTACTTGGGCTTCTGGACAGAGGTTGAGTATCTTGAGACTAAGTTCGCCTGTACCACAACCTAATTCTAAAATGCGACGACTTGTAGAAGGTGCACAAAGGGTAATTACTTCCAACATTTCGTTGTATCGCGGTAATAACTGGCGAATACCAGTGTCAAAATCAGCAGTGTTAGCGAATACCTCTCCGGGAAATAGCTGTTGCATAGAAGTTGGAACAAATAGACACACTAATCAATATAGCGTTGGATAAGATTTTAAGACGCAGAGGTATGCAGAGAATTAACTCCTCTGTTCTCCAATTGCAAATTAAAAATTAGCAAACTACAGAAACAGATATCAGAACTTTTTCTGTATATTTGTGTAACCTCTCTCCAAAAAGTTAGGTGTTGGGCGTTTATAATTTGTGGTTTGATTTTAAGAGCCGTGGGGATAACCCAAAATCCAACATCCCAAAATCACCCATGATTGAAATTGACGGTTCCTACGGAGAGGGAGGCGGACAAGTTCTTCGCACTTCCTTAAGTCTAGCCGCCATCACTGGCGAACCTATACAAATTACAGGCATTCGCGCCGGACGCAAAAAGCCAGGATTAGCAGCACAACACTTAACAGCAGTTCGGGCTACGGCGAGAATTTGTAATGCCCAATTACAGGGTGATGCTTTGGGTTCAATGCTGCTAGAATTCATCCCAGGTAGTGCTGTGCAAGCCGGAGTTTATACCTTTGATGTTAGTAAAGCACAACAAGGTGGTTCTGCGGGTGCGATCGCTCTAGTTTTACAGACAATTCTCTTACCTCTGGCACTAGCAACTGGCAGTTCCCAAGTAACACTAAAGGGTGGAACTCATGTAAACTTTAGCCCGACAGTGACGTACATTGAGCAAGTTTATTTACCAATATTGCAACGCATGGGAGTAGAGGCAAAAGTCAAGTTAGGCGCTTGGGGCTGGTATCCTCAAGGTGGTGGAGAGGTAGAATTACAGGTAGATGGCGGTGGTAAACTCAAGGGGATAAACTTGCTGGAACGGGGAGATTTACTAAGAGATTAGATTCGAGACAATACCAACTTCCGAATTCAATGTAGACGCTGCCTTTTATGCTACGTTACAAATTATTTCTTCCAGCGTTTGCAGTAATTCTTGCTCATTGTAAGGTTTAGAAAAGTAAGCTCTAGCACCCAATTGCATCGCCAGTTGCCGATGTTTATTGCTGCTACGAGAAGTCAGCATGGCAACTGGGATATTTTTTGTATCAACGTCTGAATTTACCTTACCTAAAAAGCCATAACCATCAAGGCGAGGCATTTCAATATCGCAAATCACTGCTTCAACTCTCAATCCACCGTGGAGTTTTTCTAAAGCATCTTGACCGTCTTTAGCTTGTTCTACTTGATACCCTCCTTTTTCCAGAGTCAGAGCTAAAAAGCGGCGAACATTAATCGAGTCATCGACAATCAAAATTGTACCTTTCTGCTTGGCGGACGCTGCTGATATTTTGTCTTCATCAAATATGAGGAACGGTGTTTTTAACCTTGCCGATGGTAATTGAGTGCTTCTGAAAGTCCGTCGATTAGTAGCAATCCAATACAGTAATTCGTTGGTATTAACTAATGGCACTACTCGACCATCACCGAGAATCGTACAGTTACTAAAGCCTTCAGGCAAAGGTATATTTCCTTCAACTTGCCGGATAGCAACTTCCTGTTCACCCCAGCAACGGTCTATTTGGATTGCTACTGGCTGATTATTACCTTTGACTACTAAGACGCTGTTAGCATTAATGGCTGGCGGAGTCTCTAGTTCTGGACTATCGTAGCGTAGGCAATTAAACTCTAAATAGCGAGTCAAGCGAATTAATGGCAACATGGTTCCTTGCCAATTTAGGACTTCGCTACCTGCCATTTGGAAAACTCGCTCGTTTTCGAGTAAGGATATTTCTGAAATGACATCTGTGGGAAATGCCAATAGCATTTTGTTGATTTCTACTAGCAGAACCCGCGCAACGGAAAGTGTAAACGGTACTGATAGCGTGAAGGTAGTACCAACTCCCGGCTCCGTATCAACTTTGACATCTCCTCGAATTAGTTTGAGGTTGTTGCGAACCACATCCATGCCGACACCGCGACCAGATAATGCTGTCACTTGCTCGGAGGTGGTAAAACCTGCTTCAAAAATTAGTGATAACAATTCTTCATCAGTGGCATTAGCGAGTAGAGAAGCATCCAATCCCATAGTTAGGGCGCGGGTGCGAATTTTCTCCAGAGAAATGCCCCAACCATCATCACGGATAGTAATGAGAGTGCGATTACTGTGGTGGATAGCTTTAATTTCAATCAATCCTTGTTCTGGTTTACCCAGAAGGCGACGGGTGGCAGAGTCTTCGATACCATGATCAAAGGCATTCCTTAATAAGTGCATTAAAGGGTCGTTTAATGCTTCTAAAATACTGCGTTCAATTAAAGTGTTGCCACCTTCAATTTTTAACTGGACATTTTTGCCATACTCTACATTTAAATCGCGCAAAGCTCTCGGAAAACGTTCGACTAAATCGGACAGTGGGCGCATCCGAATGTGATTTAGCTTTGTCTGTAACTGTTTCGATGTTTTGTTTAGTTTACGAGCAATTTGGTCTGTATCATCTACACTGAGTTGCACATCAGTTGTGACTTCCTGTACCTGAACAATGGTTTCCATAACTTCCTGCGATCGCAGATTTAATTCGTTATAGCGATCCATTTCTAAAGCATCAAATCCTCTTTCTATGTCTTGTATTTGATGGCCATTTTCAGCTTGCGATCGCAGTCCGGCAGACATGGCAGCTTGAGTAGAAATTTTGCCGTAGGCTGTATGTAAATCCTGGTTTTCTCGGTCGAGAACTTGTACTCTCTGGCTGAGGTTACGGACGAGTTTGCGTAATCTTTGTAGTTGCGAGTTTAACCCATTGCGCTGAACAATCAGTTCCCCAAATAAATCGTTAATTTGCTCTAATTGCTTGCTAGGAACTCGGACGCTATTTTCATGAATTTCCCGCTCTTTGCCAGTTGGCTCTCCTTTGCCTTCGCCAAATCTGGCATCTGTAGAATTATTTTCTCTAGCAAATATTGGATTTTCCTCAGTGACATTGACAGCATTTACATCATCTGTAAACTCTGCATCCACAAATGTAAAATTAGCTGCAATACCTGCGGATGGCTGCGCCAACGCTTGATCATTAGTCCAATTTTCTCTAGTGTTTTCTGGTTGCCAAACAGATGTTGATACTACTTCTGTGTCGAGGATATTTGTATGATCTACATCTGGAGCAACAAATTGTGGTATTATTTCTATTTTTGAAAGTGGTTGAGATTGTGTATAGCTATCCGGGTCAATTTCTGTAGGCAAGTTATCTAGTTGATTTGTTAGTATCAAAGCTTGCGATCGCCGCCATGCTTGCAGTGCTAACTGAGCAATTTCGGGAATGCGATCGCTACTAACAATTTCCAATTGCTGCGTTACTGACTCACAAAGCTTGGTAAAAGCTGGCAACTGGAGCATTTCCCCTAAACCGCCCAATTCAGTTGCCATGATCACAACTTCTTCATGCAAATTAGGCTGTTCGCTATCTGCCAATATAGACTCTAGACGCTGCAAACACTCTTCTACTTCTGTTCCAAATAGCAAGGGGATAACGTCTTGTCCATCTTCTGGGGATAGCATACTTGAGGCATCCTCAGGGTTGGGGTCGCCCAAGCGATCGTGCAGTTCATCAAAAATTGGGTAACAAAAGGTTGCTAACCAGTCATCTTCGACAACATTTCCTTCTGCAAGCAATTCGACAATCTGACGCAGCCAATCAACTCCAGATAGCAATAAACTTTGCAACTGAGTATCAATTTCTAGAGAATTTTTTTTAGTTTTTAAAACTTTAAAGGAATCTTCCAGACGGTGAGCTAAATCACTTAGTGATCTAAATCCCATCATCCCCGCGCCACCTTTAATAGAATGGGTAGCACGCAGTGCAGCATTAATTTTATCCAAATCGATACGGTTAGTAGTATCAATTTCCAGCAACACCCCTTCTAAGGTATTTAAGTAATCAGTTGCTTCTTCCAGAAACTGCATCTGGATTTCTAGTTCTTTGTTTTGTAACATGGTTTTTTCCTTAGTCATTGGTCATTGGTCATTAGTCATCAGTCATTAGTCATTAGTCATTGGTCATTAGTAAAAGGACAAAGAACAAATGACAACGCACAAATAACAAAAGTCATTAGTCATTGGTCACTAGCAAAGGACAAATGACAAATAACAAATGACAAACTTAACTAACTTTGAAAGTCTCAACAGTCTCTTGCAACTGCTGGGAAATCTCCACAGTTTGTTGCAGCGATTCGGAAACTTGACGAGAAGAATCGCTAGTACGTTGTGATACAGCAGCAATATCTTTCATCAATTGGCTAACACTCTGCGATGTTTCTACCTGAGATGCAGTTGCAGTAGAAATTGACTGCACTAAGGAGTCAATTTGACGCGATACATCCAAAATTTGACTCAGACTTTCTTTAGCCTCCTCCACAATGCGGGTACCTTCTACCACTTGAGTTGTGCCTATTTCCATCGCTTGCACGACTTCGCTAGTTTCTCGTTGGATATTTTCAACAATTTGTTCAATCTCTTGGGTTGCTGCGGCACTGCGGACTGCTAATTCGCCAACTTCTTCAGCAACTACGGCAAAACCTTGACCTTCTTCACCCGCTCGCGCTGCTTCAATACCGGCGTTGATAGCTAGTAAGTTAGTTTGAATAGCGATTTGGTTAATTAAGGAAACCACGCGAGAAATTTGTTGAGAAGATTCTCCCAAACGTTTCACTTTTTTGGCAGTTTCACCAACGGTTTCCCGCAAAGACAGGATATTTTGGACTGTCAAATCCATCGCGTGTCCACTCTTGGTAGCGGTATGAGTAGCATGGTTGGCAATGAAGGCAGCTTTTTCGGCACTTTCGGCTACTGATTGCATGGATTGGGTCATTTTGTCAACCGCATCGAGGGTGCGGTTGATTTCGGCAGCTTGGATGAGTGCTTCTTCTGCTAAGTCGCGGATGGCTCCTTCGTTAGAGCCGATGGCAGTATTAACTTGCGTAGCAGCTTGTTTAACTTGGGTAACAATATCTCGGAGGTTTTCGACAATGGAGTTGAAAAAGTCGGCAACAGTGCCTATTTCCCCAGAGGTCACGTCTGCACGTACTGTCAAGTCGCCTCTGGCTGCACCTTCTACGTCACTGAGCAATTCTAAAAGTTGCTGCTGGAGTGTTTCTTTTTGATGGCGTTCTTCGTATGACCCGATTACGGCAACATTTCTGGCTTGTTCTATCTCTTCTAATAATTTGGCTTGTTCTAAGGCATAACCGATTTGAGTTGCTATCTGTTGAAATAAGTCAATTTCCGGCTGTTGCCACACACGAGGAGTTTCGCAATGATGAGCAATTAATAAGCCTAAAAGTTGCTCTTGGGCAAAAAGCGGTACGATTAAATAAGCTTTGACAGCAAATTTTTCTAACAGTTGGATGTAACTGTCGGCATTTCTCAGGCTTTGGTCTTGAGAAATATTGGCGATGCCTTCGGCAATGACTCCGCCGATGGCTTGCATCTGTCCATCGTGATAAGTTTCTATGTAACGTTCTCGAAAATAGCGATCGTCAATTTGCACTCCAAGCATTTTTGGCCAATCGTCAGTTACCGATTCAGCAAGAACTATGCCATCCCAAGTATCTTTATTCAGACTATAAATGATTACCCGGTCTGTTTTTAGCGATCGCTGAACTTCTTTGACTGCTGCGTGATAAATATCTTCAGTTTTGAGAATTCGCCGAATCCGTAGGGTAATATCTGCTAGTAATTTTGCCCCTTCAACGTCGAGTTCTTGTTCCTTAACCAAGACCTGCAATTGTTCGGCCATCTGGTTGATATTTGCACTCAATAACCCTAATTCGTCTTCTCTTGCAATTTCCAGACGGGTATGGAATTTACCTTGACCAAGCTTTGCTAATGCCGCACTTGCATTGAGAATTGGCTCTGTAGTCAGTTTAGCTAACTGAAAGGCGATCGCACCAACAATAAGTGCTGTCAGTGCTGTGCCGATAACTATAATCCACAACAATTGTCTTTGCGGCTCAAATACAATTGCTGTGTCTGTAGATAAAAGTACCTGCCAGTTTAAATCAGGTAATCCGTCTAATTTACTAAATGGTACATAGCTGACTAATTCTTGTTGTTTGTAAGTTTTGGGAACTTCTATAAAACTATCTACCTTTTTAGCTGCCAGCAGTTTAGCTAAACTAGAATACTTTCCCTTCGCTTCTTTCCCCAATAATTTGTGTTGTGAACTCAATAAAACTGTTCCTGAAGCATCAAGCAAATGGTATTGTTGTCCATTGTCTACATAGTTTTTGATTACTTTCTCTAAAGATTTTACGGGCATACGCGATCGCACCACGCCAATGGTTTGACCCGTAAATGTACTTTTAATAGGTGCA
>Ga0209591_10001461_pt1 | contig 29205 bp, 23 predicted proteins | sample MAT01_FD_187207 | JGI IMG/M metagenome (GOLD analysis project Ga0209591, IMG submission 187207) | Freshwater microbial communities from Lake Fryxell liftoff mats and glacier meltwater in Antarctica - MAT-01 (SPAdes) (version 2) | ecosystem: Environmental > Aquatic > Freshwater > Ice > Liftoff... | reverse complement strand
AGCGATCCGCACCCGGTGCCGACACAGGAGCCCGCGCCGATCCCGGCAACCTGAGCCGCGTTACAGCCGCCCACGCTGCCGACAGCACCGAAATCGCGCTGGGAAGCCACACCCACGGCTGTTGGCATGCCAACTGCATCACAGTTCCCAACCACCCATCAGGGTTGGGATTCTGAACGAGCAGGGGAATCATCATGTGGATCGCCGCTTTCCCGAAACTGGTGTTCTGGCCGCTGCTGGACTGGAGCGTTGCCCTGCTCGATACCCTGCGTGTCGCCGCCGGCGTCGGGATTCCGGCGTTCGGCCTCGATACCGACGACTGATCTTGCGCCATCCCGAGGTGACGCGACGCGTCACCTGATGACCCAGTTTGCCGCGTGCGTCGCCGCAACCGGGCAGCGAGATTCCCGGCTGTCGCTCCTGACAGCGACCCCACGGGCCCGATCGAACCCTCTGCCCGATCGTGCCCGGCTTGGCAACCGGATCATGCCCCACAGCGCCGGCACACCACTTGCTGCAATCCCGCTGTCATCCGCGACTGCGAGGTATGCGATGCGAACCCTGCGTTTGCGCTTTCCCGCGCTGGCCAGTAGTGGCGCGGTACAGATCCTGTGCGCGAGCTTCCTGCTCCTCGACATCGACGACTTCGATGCGCCGTTCGGCGACGATCCGATGCCGGTATCGATCACCAGCGACGGGTGTCAGTTCGAACCGACCGAGGACGGCACCTACCGCGCCCGCGGTGGTGGCCCGGTACTGCGCGCCTGCGACCCGCGCTATCGCTGGCCGCAGTTGCAGCGTCTGGCGCAACTGGCATTGGGCAGCACCACGCATTGAGCATGGCGGGCTGAATCATCGACTAGCACTCGATCTCGCTGCAATTGCGCCCCGCGGCCTTGGCGCGATACAGCGCGGTATCCGCGCGCTTGATCCATTCTTCCCAGCCATGATCGGGACGCAAGCTGGCGCCGCCCGCGCATACCGTGATCGGACCACTCGGCGTTTGCAGCTCGGCGGCGACCTGCGCGCGCAGCTTCTCGATGAAGGGTTTGAGCGCCTGGTCGGTCATGCCGGGCAGCAGGATCAGGAATTCCTCGCCGCCGAAGCGGAAGATCACGTCCGCCGCGCGCACATTCCGGCGCATTACTTCGCAGAAGTCGATCAATACCTTGTCGCCGGCGGCGTGACCGTGCCAGTCGTTGATGCGCTTGAAATGGTCGATGTCGAGTAGTACCAGCGAACTATCCAGGCCGCCGCGCCGACGCAACTCGACGGCGCGCGCGAGCTCTTCGGCCATCGCGCGCCGATTGAGAACACCGGTCAGGGGATCGTGCGATGCCAACTGCTCGAGCTGCACGCGTTGCGCCTCGGTGCGGTTGGCCAGGATGAACGAAAGGAAGCTCACCAGCAGAGCAGTCGCGACAAACGAACTTGTCAGCTCCAGACGCTCCGCGCCTTCCGGATGGGTCGCAAGCACCGCGATGGCGACCAGCGTGATCAGCCATGCGATGCGGCGCCCGACCAGGAAAAAATTCGCCACCGCGACCGGGTAGATCCAGATAGCACCAACGATGCCGAGCATCTCCGAGCTTGCGATCACGCCGCACGAATACACCACCGACATCACGATGCCGACCATCCGCGTCTCGCCGGTACGCCAGGCCCAGGCGCATGCAGCAATGATCGCCAGCACCAGCGTGAAGTCCAGCGCCGCGACCGTCCACTCGGCCGACAGCGCGCGATAGATCGCGAAAGGCGCAATCACCAGCACCGAGCACAACCCGAACAGGGTGATGATCGACAGCTGGAAATTTCCACGCAACCGCTGCGCCAAAATCTGACGCAACGAAGGCCTGGCTTTTCCACCGGAATCCATATGCTGCACTTCAGCATGGACGGGACCAAACCTCAACGCGGTGAGGGTAGCGCGGAAACGCTTGTTCACCGCGTATTTCGGTGCAATTCCGCGCGGCTACCGTTCACGCAACCAGAGTAACCGCAGGCCGGATTCGATGCTGAAGTCTAGATTCGCAGCCGGGTTTCAAAACCTCGTTCGCAGCCATCGATCGGATCGACGAAAGTCAGCGACTGGGCGAGCAGCTTGAGCGGGCGCGCATGGTCGTCGGGTGCAACCGGGTGCGCATGCGGGTACCACAGGTCGTTGACGATCGGCGCGCCGAGCGCGGCCATGTGCACCCGCAGCTGATGCATCTTGCCGCTGTGCGGGTACAGCGCGTAGCGCCAGCATTCAGCGCCGCGTTCGAGCACTTCGATGCGGGTCAGGGCATTCGGCTCGCCGTCGACTTCATGCATGCGGAATCCATCGCTGGCGCGAACCAGACGCGTATTGCGCAGCAGCGGAAAATCGCCCTGCGGCAGCGGCGCGGCCAACGCCTGATAGCGCTTGTAAATAGCGCGATCGCGGAATAACGCATGGTATGCGCCGCGGCTGGCGCGATCGGCGGAGAACATCACCAATCCCGCAGTTCCGCGATCGATACGGTGCAGGGGCGTGAGGTGTGGATTGCCGGTGCGTGCGATCAAGCGTGCGATGAGCGTTTCGCGACGGTATTTGCCGGCCGGGATGACCGGCAGAAAGTGCGGCTTGTCCACGACCAGGAGACGGGCGTCGACGTGCAGGATCGACTCGACGACCGGAATCGGCTCTTCGCTGAACTCGCGGTAGTAGTACACCTCGATTCCGGCGCGAAACGGGTCGTTCGCGGCGATCCGCGTACCGTTGCCCTGCAGAACATGGCCGCGGGCCATTCGTGCGAGCCACTCCTCGCTGCGAACCTTCGCGAAGCGCGCACACAATGCCTCGATCATCGTGTGCCACGCGCCTTGCAGAAGTACCACCCGGCACGCGAGCAGGCCGTCGATCGGCGGTGGCGGAATGGATCGGGATGGGGTCATGCGCGTCCAAGGGTAGCGTGGTGGCAAGGCGGTGCAGCGAAACCCATGCAACGCTGGCACGCGCATTTGCATCGTACGCTGGCCGATCCTGCCATTGCATTGCCGCGCGGAGAATGATGCGGTCGCAAACAGATGCCACCACTGCGCGACGGCGCGCCCGGCGAGATCCAAGATCGGCTGGATGGAGTACCTGATCGGCGGCGCTGCGGCGCTGATCTCGGCGGTCTCGCTGCAGATCGGGATGAGCTCGAATGCCATGCAGGAACCCTTGCTGGCGGCCGGTACCTGGCCATATGTGCACTGCGACGCGGGCGAGGCATGCGGCCTGGCCCGCGCCGGCAAGCGCCGATCAGCGTCCTGCAGCAGGAGCCGCAGTGCTTGCCTTGTTCTTCAGGTGCGTATCGAGGAAGGCCAGCACCTTGCCCCAGGCTTCGATCTGGTTGTCTTTCTTGGTAAAGCCGTGGCCCTCGTCATCGAACACCACGTATTCAACCGGCACATTGTTCTTCTGCACGGCAGCGACGATGTCATCGGACTCGGCCTTGATCACGCGCGGGTCGTTGGCGCCCTGCAGCACCATCAGCGGGCGGTTGATCTTGTCGGCATGGAACAGCGGCGAGGTTTCGATCAGGAAATCGCGCTGCGTCTGCGGATTGCCGATTTCCTGGTACAGCGCCAGACGGCTCGACTCCCAGTAGGCCGGAATGCTCTCCAGTGTGCGTAGCCAATTCGACACCCCGAAGATGTTCACCCCGACATCGAACTCGCCGGGTTTGAACGCCAGTGCTGCGAGCACCATGTAGCCGCCGTAGGAGCCGCCGATGATGCCGATGCGATCGGGATCGACGTAGTCGAGCGAGGCGAGGTACTTCTTGGCCTCGATGGTGTCCCACAGCGGCTCGCGGCCATGCTTGCCGTCGTCGGCCGCGAAGAAGGTCTTGCCGTAACCCGAACTGCCACGGTTGTTGATGCCGAGCACCACGTAGCCGTTGTTGGCCAGATACTGGGATACCGTCGAGTGCCCACGCGTGGTCTGTCCGCCCGGACCGCCATGCACCCACACCAGTGCCGGCGCCTTGGCCTGCGCGGTAGCCTGATGCGGCTTGAACAGGATGTTCGGGATCTGCATGCCATCGAAGCTGGCGAAGCGCACGACTTTGGATTCAACCAGGTCGGCCGGATCGATCGCGGGATTGAGCGACTTGGTCAGCTGCCTGGGCTCGGCGCCGAATTCCAGCACGTACAGATCGTTCGGCTGGCGGTCGCCGTTGAGATAGAAGCTCATGCGCTTTTCGCTGCGCGCGATATTGACCCCGCGGATCTCGCCGGCCGGCAGCGCCGGCAGCGCCACCTCGGTGCCGCTGACTGCATCGAACAGCTTGACCTTGGTGCTGCCGTCTTCGTTGATACCGACCACGCGATACTTGCCGTTGTGCGAGAAGTACGAATAGACGATGTCCCAATCGGCGCGCTGCACCGGCTCGTGGGCCCACGTCGACACGCTCACGCGACGCAGTTCGGCGAATTCGCCGGCATCGTTGGCGGTGTAGTACAGGTACTGGTTGTCGGGGCTGAACGCCTGGCCGAAAAAGTTGGCCTGGCCGGTGTGCTCGGACACCTTGGTCACCTTGCCAGTGGCGATCTCGAGCGCGAACAGATCGGAGTCGTTGGTGGTATTGGCCTTGCCCAGTGCCATCCAGCGCCCATCGTCGGAGATCGGACCGGGCTCATAGCCCTCGTTGTTTTCGAAGATGCGCGTGCCTTGATAGGATTTCGCATCGTGCCGGTAGACGTCGAAGTAGCGCGGATCGCGCTGGTTGTGCGCCACGTAAAATGCGCTGCCGTCGTGGCTGAATCCGTAGAAGTCGGCCTTGAGGTTCTCGCCCGGCGTAAGGTCGCGTTCGCTGCCGTCGGCTTCGATCACGTACAGGTGGTTGAGCTCGTTGCCACCCTGGTCGCGGGTCAGCAGGATGCGATCATCGGTGGGGAAAAAGGCCACCGCATAGTTGTTGTCGGTGGTCGAGGTGGTCACCGTGGTCCAGTCGCCGCCGCCCGCCGGCATCGCGTAGACGTTCCAGATTCCCGACTTGTTGGACGAGAACAGGATCCGCGACTCGTCGACGCTGAACGAGCTGCCGGTCACGCCGACGGTTTCGATGAAGTCTTCGATCCGGTACTGCTTGGAAGGGCGCGCGACTGCCGGCTCGGCGGCAACCGCAACAGGCGCCGGTGCGGGTGGCTGTGAACTGCCGCAGCCGGCGAGGGTGACGGCAATCGCCGCGAGCAAGATCGCCGCGCGCGGCGCGGCGGATGGACGCAAACTGGAACGCAACATGGTGTATCTCCCAAGCAATGGTGCACCAATGGTAGCTCGCAGCGGCCCGTATCGGCCGTGCCACAGGTTGGGTTGCAGCACTCGATGCCCGCTCAGGCGATCAGCATGAAAGCCGCCTCGGCCACCACCCGCCCATTGACCACGAGCGCGATCTGGTGCCTGCCTGGGTAGTAGCGGCGGGTAGTGATCGGACGCAACGAATGCCGCTTGCGCAGCTCGCGGCATTCTCCCGGCGCCAGTTCCAGCAGCCAGCCCTTGCATACCTTGGCACCGGTGCTGCCGTCGGCGCGCACGTGGTGGATGCGGTAGTCGATGGCGAGCTTCTGCGCCGTGCGCGCGTGTGCGACCAGCTCAACTACCAGTTCGATCGCCGCGCCAATCCTGACCCGCTGCGGCATGAGTTTGAGCTGTGCCGCACCGCGCAGCTTCCGACCGAGCCCCCATGCCGCCAGCGTGGCCGGATCGCCCCGCTTGACCAACGTGCGGCTCGCATGGCGCAACAGCGCTCGCCGCGCGGCGTTCGCGTGCGGCAGATGTTCGCGCAGCCACTCGGCCACGATCTGCGGGTGGTCCTTGGCGATATCGTTCAAGTGATTGGCCACGCTGCGCCGAACGTACTCGCTGGGGTCATCGAGCAGCGCGCGCAACAGCGGCAGGGTCGGCGCGGGATCGGCGATCAGCGGCTTGAGCTGGATGCCCCACGGTAGCCGAGGCCGACTGCCCTCGCTGACCAGCCGGCGCACGTGCGCACTCGGGTCAGCGGTCCAGCGCGACAGCGTTTCGAAGGCAAGCTGCGGATGGGCAAGGATGAACGGTCTGATCGCGAACTCGGCAGTGAAACGCTGGGTCAGCGCATGCAGGGCGGCAAGCGCACGTTCCGGATACGCCAGTCCGCGTCGTGCGATCAATTCACCCAGCGGCCAGCAGATCCAGCCGGCCAGGCCTGCCGAGGATGCGCGCAGCGTGGCCAGATCCTCATCCCCGCGCACCGGTGCCAACGCGCCTTGGATGGTGCGCGCGGCGTGCTCGAAGTCCTGCGGCAAGGTCGCATCGAGCGCAGTGGCGATCTGCATCGCCCGCGCTTTCATCTGAAGCGCATCGAAATCGTGCAATGCCAGCGCTTCGAAATCCGTTGCGGGAAAGCCGCGCCAGCTGCGTTGCAGATGGGCGGCGGCGTTGCGCACCAGCGCAGGATTGAGCAACAGTTTGAACGGTTCGGGCATGGCGGCGCTGTTCGTGGGACAGGCGCGATGATGGCGCAAGTGACCAGCGTGGCGCGTGTGCGGCGGCTGCCCGCTGCCAGCGGGGCGGGGACCTCGCATGGAACCGCGAGACCGACGAAATCAAGGCCGGCCAGTTTGCAGCGCCGCCCGGGTTCGAGTACTGGCTGCTCAAGTTCGACGGCATGGGGCTGGACGGCGAACTCGGTGCTGCGCACGACTAGGGCCGCATCGAATATGCCTACTACCTCATGGCGAAGGCAGTGGGCCTGACCATGATGCAGTCCCGCCTTTCTGGCGTTTCGGCGCATGGTTTTCAACGTCCTGGGCAGCAACTGCGACGATCACACGAAGTACTTTTCGTTCCGCCTGCGCAAGGTGCGGCCGCGGCTGGCACCAGCTTACGACGTGACGTTCGCCCACCACCCCAAGGGTGAATGGACGTACCAGCACCGCATGTCGGTCAATCGCAAGTTCAGGGATCTCACGCAGCACGATCTGCTCGCCGAGGCCGGGCGATTCGCCGTTGGCACAGCGCCCAGGGTCATCGCCCCAGTGCGCGCAGCGATGCAGCAATGGCCCTTGTTCGCGCGACGGGCGGGGCTGTCGTCAGGGCACACAACGTTGATCGCCGACCAGCTGATGCTCCTCCGGTCACAACGCGGCACGATGGCGCTGCCGGTCACAGAATCCAGCCATCGCAGCCGCCTGGGTGCATGCGATTTGTTCAGATCATCGCTTGATGGCGCCCGCTCGCCGCGGACTTAGCGACTGGAGCGCACAGCGCCCCGGTCGCCCGCGCGAACATTACTCGAAGCCGTTGCGGAACAGCAGTTCGCTCACGCTGTACAAGGTTGTCGTGCCGCTGATCTCGTTGGCCACCGCGATCATCGGCGCGCCGGTGGGACTGTCGGCGGCGGCGATGAAGGTAATGCCTTCAGGCCCGAGGTCGCCGGCGGCATCCGGATCGGTGACCAGATCGATGGTGACCGCGAAGTTGCGCTGGTTGACATAGCCCGCGTACTGCACCGCATACGGGTTGCTTACGTTGAACACCGCCACGCCGCCGATGCGCTCGAGGCCAACGAAGGCATAGGTGCGGCCGTCTGGCGTGCTGCCGACCGCAATCGCTTCCGGCTCGGGGCCCTTGTTGTCGCTGCGCGTATCGAAGTCGTTGACCGAGTGGTCGGCGTTGAAGTTCAGCGGGAAGCGGATGGCGGTGACCTGTTCGAGGATGTCGCCGCTGTCGTAGACCAGATTGCCGAACTGGTCCCAGACGATGAACGAACGACTGCCGTAGATCTGCAGGCGCTCGAAGTCCGCATCGGCATCCAGGTTGCCATCGATCAGCGAGGCGTTGAGTCGACCCAGCTGTGCGTTGGTCTTCAGCAGCGCCGCGTTCGGAAACACCACCGGATCGAGCACCAAGGCACTGTTGCCGATGCGCTGGTTCTCGCCGCGATCGTCGCCCTCGCCGGCGCTGACATAGAACGTGCTGCCGTTGGCGGAGAACGCGGCGATCGAATCGGGCATGTGCATGCCGTAGACCGGCCAGTTGGCGATGTTGATTGCCGGGCCGTTGGGTGCTGGACCGTCGCGATCGGAGGCATCGAGGCCGGCCGGCTGGTCGAAGCGCACGAAACCCAGCTGGATCGGAGTCGGCTCGGTATCCAACGGCACCGTACCATTGGGCGGAATCGGTAGCGGCAGCGGCGCGATTCCGAAATCGTTGTCGTTGATCAGGGCAAGTTCGCCGTTGCCAAGCCAGGCGACCCCTTCGAGCTTGTCGCCTTCGAAGTAGCCGATCGACGGCAGGTTGGCGGTCTTGATCTTGGACACCGCACGGATGCCCGCGGTGACCAGCTGGTCGGGCGTGTGTTGTTCGAGGGTCAATCCCGGCAGTAGTGGCGGTGCACCGACCGCACGCAGGTTGGTGGCACCCGCGAGGGTGAACTGGAACAGCATCTTCTTGCCACTGCGCTGCACCGAGTCGTCGCGCTCGACGATGTAGAAGGTGCGGTTGCCCGCGTATGCGGCATCGCCGATCTTGTCGGGGTTCTGGCCCGCTTCGCGGAACGGCGTCTTGTCCATCAGGTACACGTACTCGGCGACCACCGCGCCATCGGCGGGATTGATGCCGATCATGCGGATCACCTTCGAGGCGTTGCTCGCGGCCACAGTGGGATTGGCCAGCGGTGTCTGGATGAAGGCGTACAGGATGCCGCTGTCGGTATCCAGCGCCATGCCCTCGAATCCGCGGTTGGCGCGTCGCGTGCTGTACTCGGCCGGCAGGGTTTCGGTGCCGTAGGTTCCAGCCGGTTGCCCGCCGAGCGCGCCGGTGCCGGCGGGCACGTAGCGCGAGAGCAGCACCCCGGTGCTGGAGAACCGATAGATCGCCGGTCGGTATTCGTCGACCATCCAGTAGTCGCCGTTGGGCGCAATCACCACGCCTTCGATATCCGCACCCAGCGGATCGTAGGCCAGCACCGCGCCGTTGAGATCCACCGGCTCTTCATCGACACCCGCGATGTTCGGCCGGCCGGTCACGGGCGTGATTCCATCGGCGCGGGTCAGCAGGATGGTGCTGCCCAGCGCGATCGCGCTGTTGCTCGGGTCGTAGGTGAAACGCACGATGCGCGGCTGATAGTTCGGCAGCACGAACGGACGCTCCAGCGCCGCGTCGGCATCGGTATTGGTCTGCTCGGCATTGGGACCGCGATCGGGCACTGCCACGAAACGCAGTCGTCCGGTTGGCCCGTCGACACCCTCGAACCACAGGCCCGAGAATCCGCCGAGCAGGATGTTCTGACCCATTGGCGTGGTGCCCAGCAGCGGCATCGGCGGGAAATTGAAGGTATCGACCGAAGGCAGGCCGCGATTGTGGTTCTTGACACCCGCGGGCACGATGTCGAGCACGCTGCGCGTGGCCAGATCCAGAACCGCGAAGGCATTGTTCTCCTGCAAGGTCACGAAGGCGCGCGTATTGTCCGGCGAGACCGCGATGTACTCAGGCTCCAGATCGCGGCCGGCGCTGCGGTTGGGAAAGATGCGCACGCCACGCGCGCGCAACTCGTTTTCGCGGCCATCGAAGCTGGTGAAATCGATCTGCACCGGCACCGCCTTGTCGATCCCCGCTGCCAGATCGATCAAGGTCACCGAGCCGCGCGGATCGACGAAACCCGGCTGGCCGAAAGTGCCGACCGGCTCGCCCTCGTTGGCGACCAGGATGAAGTTGCCGTTGGGGCTGAAGCTGACATGGTCGGGCAGCACGCCCGCACCGAAGATTCGTCGCAGCGCGCCATCGGTGCCGAACACCGCGACCACGCCGGGCGTGGTGGGATTCGCGTTGGCGATCGCCGCGGCCACCAGGCCATTGTTGACCGCGACGCTGTTGATGATGCCACCGAAGGCGGTGATATCGATGCTGAAAGCGAGCACCGGCGCATCGACGTTGGCGATGTTGACCACGTCGATCCGGTTGGCCGCACCGTTGGTCACGAACAAGCGCTGGCTAGCCGGATCGTGGGCCACGATCTCCGAGCCGCCGGTGGTATTGGTAGCAAAGGTGCCGCGGCGCGCCAGTTCGAGCGACTGTGCGGTGGCGCTGCCGGCGACGGCGGCAAAAATGGCAAGCGCAAGGCCTGCAACGCGATGGTGGTGCTGCATCGACGTACTCCCACAGGTGACTCGGTCGCTGAGTAAAGCGGACCTGCGCGTCGCAGTTCTGACCGACGCGTTACGATTTCATGTCAGTGCGCGCAGGACGCGACGGGCTGTTGCGACATCGGCAGGGCGAGTGGCGCCATGATCGCAGCGCCTGTGCTCAGCGCACGCGCCGTGTCCGCAGGGTTGTGCGGCCGGCGCGCCAGCCGCGCCCGCAGGGGATTCGACGCCGGGAAGCTGCTCTCCATGCCCGCAGTCGCCGCGCGCGGCCCGAGCATCTCCGCGCAGCCGCTGGTTTCGAGTTGCGCGTCGAGCATGGTGAGGAACCGATCCGCAGTCCAGTCCTGCAGCGCGGGCAGATGCTCGCGCGCGAACTGCGCGAGCAGATGGTCCAGACCGGGGTGGCCGCGTTCGCGCAGCGACAGATCGATGTCCAGCCAGAATGCAGCGCCAGCCCAGTAGGTGCGCATGTAGCCACCGCGCCGGTCGGCGACCACGTCGAGTGCGCCGGGGCTGCGATCACGGCGCCCGCGTTGAAGGCCTGCGAAGAACTTGCCCCACGCGTCGTCGGCCGTGATCAGGCCGAGTCGTGCGCGCAGGATGTTCTGGTAGTACGACGCCAGGCCCTCTGCCAGCCAGCGCCCGCGGCCGCGGCCCAGATACGGATGCAACAGATGGGCCAGTTCGTGCGGCAATACCCAATCCTTCTCCAGCGCAGTTGCCGTGGCCTGCGCATCGACGAACAGCTGCACGCCACCGAGCCCGCCGCGATTGATCTGCCCGAAGGCGATCGGCTGCGCGGAGGTGCCCCACGGCACGATCACGATCTGCAGTTGCGGGGTGGGCACCATGCCGTGCGCCTGCGCGATCAGGGCAGCCGCGCGGCTTCCCACTGCGAGCCACGTGTCTGCCTGCTGCGGTTGCACACGGCCGATCACGGCGGTGTCGATGCGCGCGGCACCCACGCGGGTGCTGCGCGCGGCAAATGGCCCAAACACCGTGAGCGTGGGTTGGTCCCATGGCTCGGCCGGCACCGTCCGGCATTGCTCGGAATCGCCGCAGCGTGCCCACGGCGCGGACAGCGACCAGCCAGCGGGAAGCTGCAGCTGCAAGCGCGTGCTGGCCTGTGTCGATGGCCGCCACCACCAGGTGTCGGCATACGCGAGCAGATCGTCGCCGACGCGCCAGCCGACACCCTGGCGACGGCTATCGGCGATCCGCCCCAAGTCGTGGACCAGCGATACGCAGCCGGGTTTGGCGAGCATCCATTCGAGTCGATCGCCCCCATCGCGGTGCGGGGCGGGTTCGATGCGGATCAGGCGCGCGCGCGCGCTGCGGTCACCGCGCAGGATCAGCGCGCCGCCAGCCGATGCGCAGTACTCGACCGACAGCTGTTCGCTGCTGCTGTCGAGGCGCGCGTGCGCCTGCACGTCGGCAAGTGCCGTTGCGGAAAGCACCAGTGCTGCCAGCAGCAAGCTCATCTGCCAAGCCTACGCCGAGAGCACTGAATCGACGATGCACGGCCCGCTTCGCGGTCGAGTCTGCCGCGCGCGGCTACCAGGGCAGCGGCGTTCCGTTGGCGTGCCAGAAGCTGCCGCTGTGCTTGGCGTCCAGCGTGTCGACGCGGGCGATCAGTTGGGCTGCGGACTCATCGGCCGTGACCTCGCCACGTCCGCCAGTCATGCCGGTACGCACGAAGCCGGGATGCAGGATGAACACCGCGATCTTGCGCGGCGCCAGATCGAGCGACAGCGAGCGTGCAGCGGCGTTGAGTGCCGCCTTGGACATCCGGTAACCGTAGTAGCTGCCCGAACTGTTGTCGGCGATCGAGCCCATGCGGCTGGTGAGCACGCCGATCCTGGCACCTGGCGCGAGATGCTCGCACAATGCCGCCAGCAGCAGCAGCGGTGCCAGCGCATTGATCTCGAATTGCTTGCGGATCGCCGCCGCTGCATCCGGGCCGTCAGGTCCGTGCAGATCTTCCAGGCTCTCGTGCTCCAGTACGCCGGCATTGAGCATGATCCGATGCAGTTGGACCTCGCCAAGCGCCTCGCGCAGGCGCGCGATGGACGCGGGGTCCGACAGTTCGATGGTGTCGATGACCTGCGCCGTGCTGGCGTCGAGTTCTGCCGAGCGCTGCCGGCAGGTCGCGATCACCCGATCGCCACGCGCAGCATGCAGGCGCGCCAGCGCAAGGCCAATGCCGCGATTGGCGCCGGTGATCAATACGTTGGGCATTGCCGCTCCGCTGCTGGGCTGGACGCGCGCAGTATGCCGCGTGCGTCAGTCGGGCGTGCGTCGGTCCACAGCGTGTTCCGAGGTCCCGTAGCGCCGCCCGCGCTACGCGCGGGCGGGCCAGGCTATGCGCAGGCTTCAGCCCGCAGCGTCCTTGAGCTTCTTCAGTGCGCGGATCTTGACCTTCACCGAAGCAGGCTTGGCCGGAAACCAGCGCTCCTGGCCGGTGAACGGATCCTTGCCGAAGCGCTTCGGGCGCGCAGCGACAGCGACCGAGGCGACCTTGAACAGGCCCGGCAGCACGAAGGTGCCAGCGCCTTTCTTGTTGACCGCTGCAGTGATGGTGGACTCCAGCGAACCGAGCACGGCCTTGACGGCCTTCTTGTCGGTGCCGGAGTGATCGGCGAGGTGGACGATCAGTTGCGACTTGGACAGTACGCTCTTGACGCTGACCGCTTTCGGCGCGGCCTTCGCAGGCTTGGCTGCTTTCTTGGGTGCTGCTTTTTTGGCTTTGGCCATGATGGGCTCTCGGTGTTGTTTCATGGTTCGCCCGGGCGCAAAACCTGCGGGCGGCCTGTGCAAGGCCGCTCAACATTAATGCATCTGCCGCAAAAAAGTGCGGAAAACTGCAGCGAAAATGAAAAAAAACGCGACCGTGGCGTTGGCGGGCGTGATCCAGGTCAAGCACAAACACCCCCGTGATCGTTCGGAAGCTGCAGCCGGCGCGGCGCGAAAACGGCTCGATCCAGTGAGCGGAACGGGCATGCCCGGCATGCTCGCGGCCCTGCGGATGTGTCCGGGAGTCACTCGGAACTACCTATTTCCATGGGCTTTTCGCTGCAACAAGCGATGCCGAACACCCGTGCCGCAGTCGCCACCGGCGCCACTGCGGCGGTGCGTTGCGCGAAAGTCGGCAGCCGCGCTTCCCGGCACCCAACGCATGACGCCCGGCCCTTGAGCGCCGCCGCGATCGTCGCGACACTCGGTGCTTTGTCAGGGGATACTCCATGCGTGCAATGCCCAGGACGGTGCTGTTGCTGTTGCTGCTGTGCGGTACGAGTGCCGTACAGGCGGCGTCGGGCTACTACCGGTCGCCCGCCGTGCGCGGCGACCGCGTGGTGTTCACCGCCGAGGGCGATCTGTGGCTGGCGCCACTCAGTGGCGGCCTCGCGCGGCGCCTGACCAGCCATCCGGCCGAGGAAAGCCAGGTCGCGATCTCGCCCGACGGCCGCTTGCTGGCCTTCGTGGCCGCCTACGATGGCGTGCCGGATGTTTATGCGATGCCGCTGGCCGGTGGCGAGCCGCGGCGCCTGAGCTTCGATGGCGGACGCGTTTTCGTGCAGGGCTTCCACCCCGACGGCAGCGTGGTCTACGCGACCGAGAACGTGATCGGCCCGACCCTGTCGCGCGTGCTGCGGGCGGTCGACACCACCACTGGCGCGACGCGCGAGATCGCGCTGGCCGATGCCAACGAGGGCAGCTTCGACGCCGACGGCGAAACCCTGTGGTTCACCCGCTTCGGGCTGCACATGTCGGCCGACAATGCGCGCGACTACCGCGGCGGCGCGATGGCGCAGGTCTGGCGCTGGGCGGTCGATGGCAACGCCGAAGCGCAGCGGATCGCAGCCGACCTCGATGCCAATCTGTCGCGCCCGATGTGGTGGAACGGCCGGCTGTATGCGCTCAGCGATGCCAGTGGCGCGGCCAACCTGTGGTCGATGGCGCCCGACGGCAGCGATCGGCGCGCACTGACCCGGCACTCCGAGTTCGAGGTGCGCAGCCCCAGTCTCGGCGACGGCCGCATTGTCTATCAGCATGGCGCGGACCTGCGTGTGTTCGATCTGGCCAGCGCGCAGGATCGGCTGATTCCGATCACGCTCGGCTCGGATTTCGAGCAGCGCCGCGAGCGCTTCCTGCGCCGGCCGCTGGCCTACCTTGGCAGCGTGGCGCTGTCGCATGCGGGAGACCGGGTGGCGGTCGCCGCGCGCGGCCGCGCAGCCCTCGCCGGGGTCGGGCCGCTGCGGCGGATCGAGATCGCGACGCCGACGACCGCGCGGGTGCGGCAACCGCTGCTGTCGCGCGATGGCAAGCACGTGCATGCGATCGTCGATCAGGACGGACGCAGCGAGATCTGGCGTTTCCCGGCCGATGGTGCCGCTGGTGGCACCGCGCTGACCCGCGACGGCCAGGTGCATCGCTGGCGTCTGTATCCGTCGCCGGATGGCCGCTGGCTGGCCCACGACGACAAGCTCGGGCGCCTGTGGCTGCTCGACCTGCGCGATGGCAGCAACCGCATGGTCGATGAATCCGAGCACGCACGCGACGACGCCTACCAATCGGTCGTGTGGTCGCTCGACAGCCGCTACCTGGCAGCCGCACGGCCGGACACCACGCGCCAGCGCAACCAGATCGTGCTGATCGCGCTCGCCGGCAGCAAGACCGCGGTGCTCAGCAGCGACCGTTACGACAGCCACGCGCCGCAGTTCTCGCGCGACGGCGAGTGGCTTTACTTCCTGTCCGATCGCACCTTCCAGCCGCCGGCCTCCGGCCCGTGGGGCGATCGCAACACCGGCGCGGGTTTCGACCGCCGCACCAGGGTGTACGCGTTGGCGCTGCAGGCAGGATTGCGCTTTCCATTCCAGCCGCGCGACGAGATTCAGGCGGCGATCGCCGACGCACCGCCAACCTCATCCGGAGACGCTGCGAAGGCACCATCGAAAACCCCGCCCGAACTGCCTGCGGTGGATTTCGAGGGCCTTGCCGCACGCCTGTACGAAGTACCGCTGGCGGCCGGCAACTACAGCGCGCTGGCGCTCGACGCGCAGCGTCTGTACCTGCTCGATCGCGACGCAGCCCCCGATGCCAAGCCCGTACTGAAGACACTCGCGATCAGTACCGAAGCCCCGCAGCCGGAAGTGTTTTCTGCCGATGTGCAGTCGTTCGCCCTGTCGGCCGATGCGCGCAAGCTGCTGCTGGTAAAGCCCGGCACCGATCCCGCAGCGCCGCAGGTGCCCGGCGAGATCCTGATCGTCGATGCCGGCGCCAAGGCGCCGGCCGATGTGTCCAAGCTGCAGGTGCGCCTGGCCGACTGGAACCTCGCCATCGATCCGGCTGCCGAGTGGCGGCAGATGTTCGACGATGCATGGCGCATGCATCGGCAGTTCTCGTTCGACCCGGCGATGCGCGGGCAGGACTGGAATGCAGTGCGCAACCGCTACGCGCCGCTGCTTGCGCGGGTCAACGATCGCGCCGAACTGGACGATCTGCTCGCGCAGATGAGCGCCGAACACGGCATCCTGCACTCGCAGGTGCGCGGCGGCGAGATGCGCGCGGATCCCGAGGCGGTGGCCGCTGCCGCACTCGGCGCGACCTACACGCCACGCGCCGACGGCGCACGCATCGAGCGCATCTATCGCACCGAGGCCGAGCTGCCGTCCGAGCGCGGCCCGCTTGAGCCACCCGGCGTCGATGTGCGCGAAGGCGACGTGCTGCAGGCGATCGACGGCAAGCCGGTGCGCCATGCCGGCGATATCGCCAACGCCCTGCGCCAGCGTGCGGGCCAACAGGTTTTGCTGACCGTGCGCCGCGCAGATGCGGCAGCGCGCAAGGTGGTCGTGGTGCCGGTGGCGCTCGACCGCGACGCGCAGCTTCGCTACGGCGACTGGGTGCAGGCGACCCGCGCAAAGGTCGAGGTCGCCGGAAACGGGCGCATCGGATACCTGCATCTGCGCGCGATGGTTGGCGCCGACATGGCCAGCTTCGTGCGCGAGTTCTACGCCAACTACGACCGCGAGGGGCTGATCATCGACGTGCGCCGCAACCGCGGCGGCAACATCGATTCGTGGGTGATCGAAAAACTGCTGCGTCGCGGCTGGGCGTTCTGGCAGCCACCGCGTGGCGCGCCATACTGGAACATGCAGCAGACCTTCCGCGGGCATCTGGTGGTGCTGGCCGATCCATTCACCTACTCCGACGGCGAGACTTTCGCGGCCGGCATCAAGGCGCTGGGTCTGGGGCCGGTGATCGGCATGCGCACCGCGGGCGCCGGCATCTGGCTGTCCGATCGCAATCGGCTGGCCGACAATGGCGTGGCGCGGGTCGCCGAATTCGGCCAGTTCGATCGCGAAGGACGCTGGCTGATCGAAGGCCGCGGCGTGGCGCCCGACATCGAAGTCGACAACCTGCCGCAAGCCACTGCACGCGGTGCCGATGCGCAGCTGAGCGCGGCATTGGCGTATCTGGAGCGCAAACTCGCCGAGCAGCCGATCATGCCGGCACGCGCGCAACCGATTCCGCCGCGCGGCACGCCAGGGCACGACGGCTCGCGGTAGGCGGGCCGTGCGGGCTCAGGCTGCGTGCATGAGGCGGCGCAGCCCGAGCGGCAAGTATCAACACCAAAGACTCAGCGCGGGAGGTACTCGGCATCGCCGACCGCGCGAGCGAATTACCGACACAGCGCATCGCGATTCTGCTTCGTTGCGATGTTCGCCTGTGGATGGACCCAGTGGTCAGAATGCGCTCGCTACAAACCCGAGCGCGCCGGATTGGCGGCGATGTGCAGGCGCTGTGCGAGTTCCGGGCTTCCGGCACTCGCATTGACCGCGGTCAATCGGGCGCCTCGGAAAACGCCTATGCTGATGACCTCGATCCCGCTGATGGTGAACTCATGATCATGCAGGAACTGCTGACCTCGGCTGCGGGATTGATGAGCCTCGGCGTGATCGTTTTCATGCTCGGAATGGGTGTTTTCATGTACTTCCGCTTCCGCGCGTTCGTGCGCGAAGACAGCGCGCGCAAGCGATAGCTCCGCCGATCGGTGGCGCCGACCCGCGGCACCATCGATGCGTTGATCGCCAAGCTGACGCCGGCGGCAGGAATTCCTGCCTGGTTGGCCGCCGCGCCGCGGCCCGCAGTCGGAAGCCGATGGCCTCAGGTTGGACAGACCGTCGCGCGCTCCGATCTGCCGCACAGTACTCGATACCCACTGCCCGCGAATCGCCCTGAATCGCCCGCTGCCGGTTCAGCCAGCGAACATCGGCTGTGTGCATGATGATGGAACGTCGACCGCATCCTGCGGTCCAAGGCACGCAGCCGCCATGACGGAGTCGATGATGAAAGCCGATCCGCGCCCGAGCACGACGCAGCCGCGCAGTCCAATATTGCCGATGGCCATCGTCGGCGCATTGCTGGCAGGCGGCGCGGGACTTTACTTATGGCTCTCGCGTGCGCCCGAGGCACCAACGCCGGTCTCCGCGCCGAGCGAGCCCACAGTGACTCCAACGCCGCCGGTCGCCGCGATCCAGCATCCGATCGAACAGGTGGTGGTGCCGCCGCCGGTGGAGCCGGCGATGCCGCTGCCCGCGCTGGGCGATAGCGACCCGCTGCTGTTCGAGGCGCTGGCCGCGCTGCTGGCCGACGATGGCTGGCGCAGCCTGCTGGCCGGCGATTTTCTGATCCAGCGCTTCGTGGCCACCATCGACAACCTGCCGCGGCGCAAGTTGGCGCCGCACCTGCTGCCGGTGCGCTCCGCTTCAGGTGCGTTGCAGACGGCGGGCGAGGGCGGTGCGATCGCGATTGGCGAGGCCAATGCGGCGCGCTACGACGCGTACATCAAGGTGCTCTCAGCGATCGATCCCGAGCGACTGGTGGCACTCTACGTGCGGCTGTATCCGCTGTTCCAGCAGGCTTATCGCGAGACGGGTCAGCCCGATGGCTACTTCAACGACCGCCTGGTCGAGGTCATCGATGAGTTGCTGGCAGTGCCCACGCCGTCCGGGCCGCTACTGCTGGTGCGCCCGAAGGTGTTCTGGGAGTTCGCCGATCCGGTGCTCGAGCAGGCCTCGGCCGGCGAGAAGCTGATGATCCGCATTGGACCGGCGCACGCCGCTGCGGTTCGCGCGCGGCTCACGGCGATCCGCGCACTGCTGGTGGCAGCGCCGCCTGCGGGCTGAACCTGCAGCGGCGAGCGCGATAGACTGCACGCCGCACTGCCGCTCCGGAATCGCCCTCATGCCTGCGAACGTCTCCGACCTGTCGTCGCTGTATCCGCTGGACAGTCTGCGGCCGGAGAATCTGGAGCAGTTGGCGCGCGAGGCGGAACTCGACGAGGTCGGTCGCGGCAGCGTGCTGTTCTCCAGCGGCGATGTCGACGAGGACACCATCTACCTGCTCAGCGGCCGCGTGACCGGGCGCTATCCGGATGGCAAGACCAAGACCCACGATGGCGGTGCGTTGCAGGGTCGCTATCCGATGGGCGATCTGCAGCCGCGCCGCTTCACCGCCACGGTCGAGTCGCTGAGCGCCAGCATCGTGCGCCTCGATCGCCGCTTCATCGAGAAGATCATCACCTGGGACCAGCTGTCGCGCTCGGAGAACTTTCGCCACTACGACGCCGAGCCGGGCGCCAATCGCTGGGTGTATCGACTGCTGCAGAACCGCGCATTGCACAAGATGCCGACCGGCAACATCGAGCGGATGTTCCTGCGCTTCGAGCAGATCGGGGTCAAGGCCGGCGACGTGATCGTGCGCGAGGGCGATGCGGCCGACTATTTCTACGTGATCAAGGACGGCACGTGTGCGGTCAGCAAGCACACCGAGCAGGGCGAGGCGGTGGTCGCGTATCTGGTCCGAGGCGACACCTTCGGCGAGGACGCATTGCTGACCAACTCGACCCGCAATGCCAGCGTCGCGATGAAGACCGACGGCAAACTGATGCGCCTTTCGAGCAAGAACTTCACCGAAGTGCTCAAGCCACCGGTGGTCGACTGGGTAACACCTGGGCAGGCATCGATCCTGGTCCGGCAGGGCGCGCTGGTGGTCGACGTGCGGCTGCCGGAGGAGTTCGAGGATCGCGCAGTGAAGGGTGCGCTCAACGTGCCGCTGTACGTGCTGCGCGAGAAAGCGCAGGACTTCGAACGCGGCCGCAAGGTGGTGGTGTACTGCAACACCGGCGAACGCAGCGCGGCGGCGGCGTTCATCCTGGCCAAGATCGGGGTGGCTGCATTCGCGCTGCAGGGAGGCTTGTCGGCGATGGTGCGGTCGCTGGAGAAGCAGGCAGTCGGAAGGGGCGAAAAATCCGCGCCGGAATGAGCGGACGGGCGCGCGCGCCGAATCGCACTTAATAGGAGCGCACCCTGTGCGCGACCGCCACCTTCGGATGGTGCGGCGTCAGCGGTCGCCCACAGGGTGGGCTCCTGCAGAAATGCGGTTACCGCGACGTGGACTCTTCCCGGTCGGCATTCGCCACGACCTTGTTGCAGCCCGCTACACCACCACTCCCGCACAAATCACGACATCCGCCGGGCGCGCCGCGAACAGCCCGACCGCTACCACGCCGGCGATCTGGTTGATCTCGCGCTCGAGGCCGACCGGGTCGATGATGCGCAGGTTGTGTACGTCGATGATCCAGTTGCCGTTGTCGGTGGTCACCGCTTCGCGCCACACCGGCTGGCCGCCGAGGCCGACGATCTTGCGCGCGACGTAGCTGCGCGCCATCGGCACCACCTCGATCGGCAGCGGAAAACGGCCGAGCACATCGACCTGCTTGCTGGGGTCGATCATGCACACGAAGCGCGTGCTGGCGGCGGCGATGATTTTTTCGCGGGTCAGCGCAGCACCGCCGCCCTTGATCAGTCGCTTGTGCGGATCGCATTCGTCGGCGCCGTCGACGTACAGCGGCAGGCCGCCGGTGGCGTTGAGATCGAACACACGGATGCCGTGGGCGCCGAGCAGCCGCGTGCTCTGCTCCGAGCTCGATACCGCGCCCTCGATACGGTCGCCGATCTTGGCCAGTTCCTCGATGAAAAAACCCACCGTCGAGCCGGTGCCGACACCGACGATGCTGCCGTCTTCGACATAGGTGATCGCCTTGATCGCGGAAGCGCGCTTGTGCTCGTCCTGACTCATGCCCCGGGTTCCAGTTTGAGGATCGTATCGAAGTGGCGTTTGGCAAGCGGAAACACCGACAGGCGGTTGCCGCGCTGGAGCAGGATCAGGCCTTCGAGCCTCGACGCCTGTGCGCGGATCGCATCGAGCGTGATGATAGCGCCGAGCTTGCGCACGAAGCCGATCTGCACGCACAGCCAGCGCGGGTCCTCCGGCTTGCTGCCCGGATCGTGATAGTCGCTGCGCGGATCGAACTGGGTCGGATCCGCGCGCGCGGCCGCCACCACCTCGGCGATGCCGGCCACGCCCGGTACCGCGCAACTGGAGTGATACAGCAGCACGCGGTCGCCGACGTGCATGCCGTCGCGCATGAAGTTGCGCGCCTGGTAGTTGCGCACCCCGGTCCACGGTTCGGTGCGGCGTTTGGCCAGATCGTCGATCGAGAACTCGTCGGGCTCGGTTTTCATCACCCAGTGGTGCATCGGGGAGTCCTTCACGTGGCCGCAGATCGCGCGCACTCGATCAACTCACGATCGGTGCAGATGAAATCGAGCGCGACATCCCACGCTGAGGGCTCCAGCGCCTCGACCTGCTGCCACGCATAGCCGATTCCGACCAGCAGCGGCTCGCGCGGCCGCTCGCCCTCGCGCAGGAAGGCGAAACTGCGGTCGTAATAGCCGCCCCCGGTGCCGAGCCGGTTGCCGCGCCGATCGAAGGCCAGCAGCGGCAGCAGCACCAGTTCGACTGCCGCCGGTGCGAGGCACGCATCCAGCGCCACCTGCGGCTCCGGAATGCCGAAGCGGTTGGCTTCGATCGGATCGCCCACGCGCCAGGGTGCAAAGCGCAGCATGCGCCGATCGATGCGTGGCAGCAGCCAGGTGGCACCGCGGCGGGTGCAAGCCGTCGACGCGCGATGCAACAGCACTTCGCCGGCGCTTGCCCAGTAGCCGGCGATGCGCTGATCGGTGTGCCACTCGGCCAGTCCATCGAGCTGGTTGGCCAGCGCGTCGGCGGCGGCGATCCGCGCCGGTGGGTCGAGCGCGGCGCGGCGCGCTGCCATCTCGCTACGCAACGCGGATCGCACTGGATCGGTCATTGCCACGGTTCCGCTGCCGTAAACGACGCGCGGGCCCGAAGGCCCGCGCTGGAATGAATGCACCCCCCGCCACGCCGGTGTGGCACACGACGACCTTGATCCCTAGGATCAGGTGGGAGGGCTCGCGGGGCCTTGGGCTTTCCGCTCGTAGCGGACTTGCACGCCAGCCCCTGCACTGCCGTCCCGGGGTCGTTAAACAGGGCCAAGGCAATATGAAGCGTGACACTGTCGAACGCAGCAGAGAGGTGCAGCGGGAGCATAGCATCGGCTGTGCCAGCCGCGCGCTGCGATTCGCGCATATTTAGCGCTGTTGTCGCACTCATTCGTAAGCGTCGCGTCAACGCGACGGCGACAACGCGCCGTCCACGCCGGAGAACCGACGGAAACGGTCAGCGCGGTGCGAGCGCTGCGAGCACGCCGTCGAGCCGGCCCTTGAGCGCGGCGAGCTCCTGCTCCATCGCGCCGACCGATGAACTGGACGACTGCCGCTGTTGCAGCAGTTCGTGCGCGAGGTTGAGTGCGGCAAGCACCGCGATCCGATCGACCGTCGCATTGCGTGCTGCACTGCGCACATCGCGCATGCGGCCATCGAGGAATGCAGCGGCAGCGACCAGACCGGGGCGCTCTTCGGGCGTGCAGGCGACCAGATACTCGCGATCGAGTATGCCGATCGACACGGGTTGCGGTGCGGCGGTGTTCATCCGTTCTGCTCCAGCGATTTCAGGCGGTTGATCATCGCCTCGACCCGCGAGCGTGCCTGCTCGTTCTTGGCCAGCAGGTTCGCGCGCTCGGCCATCAGCTGTTCCTGGCTGGTGCGCAGGCTGCGGTTTTCCTCCGCCAGCCGCAGCGCCAGCGCAATCAGCTGGTCGACCTGGCGGAACACCTCGGTCAGTTGCTGCGGAGTGGATGCGCGTTCGGACATGGGTGGAAGCTAAGGCAGGAAGGTGGGCGGGTCAATCGATCGGCGAATGGCGAATGGCGAACAGGAAGCATGGGTGGGTGCCCGTTCGGTCAGGGTATCTGCACATTGCCACCCGCGTATTCGGCCGATTGTCCTGATCGCACCCTTTCCCGAACGCCGTACCTTGCTTCCTGTTTGCCATTCGCCATTCGCTGCTTTCCGGCCATTGCTCAAAAAACCTACCCGCGGCGCTGCGGGAACTCCCGCACGTCGCCCTTGTTCTCTGCTGCCGCCTTGCGGTCGAGCAGGAACTTGAACAGGCTGTCGGCATCGATCGGCAGCGATACGAAGTTGCCCTGCACCTCGTCGCAACGCTGTTCGCGCAGGTAGTCCAGCTGCTCCTGGGTCTCCACGCCCTCGGCGATCACGTCCAGGCCCAGCGAGTGGGCCATGGTGATGATGGTGGCGGTGATCGCCTCGTCGTCGGGGTCGGTGGTGATGTCGCCGACGAACTCCTTGTCGATCTTGAGGGTGTCGATCGGCAGGCGTTTCAGGTAGGCCAGCGACGAATAGCCGGTGCCGAAGTCGTCGATCGCCAGATTCACGCCCAACGACTTGATCTGGGTCAGCGTCGAGATCGACTGCTCTGCATTGGCCATGACCATGCTTTCGGTCAGTTCCAGCTCGATGCGATGCGCGGGCACGCGGAAATCCTCCAGCATCTGCCGCAGCGTGGTGTACAGCTCGCCGCGCAGCAGCTGCAGCATCGACACGTTGACCGCCATGGTGGTGGCATTGAGGCCTGCTTTCATCCAGCGCTGCACCTGCACGCAGGCCTCGCGGATCACCCATTCGCCGATCGGCACGATCAGCCCGGTTTCTTCAGCCAGCGGGATGAAGGTGACCGGCGAGACCCGGCCCAGCTCGGGGTTGCGCCAGCGCAGCAGCGCCTCCACCCCGGTGATGCGGTCGTCGACCAGCGACATCTTGGGCTGGTAGACCAGCGACAGCTCGCCGCGCTCGATCGCCTTGTGCAGGTGGCTGACCATGCTCGCGCGCATTCGCGCGTGCGCGTCCATCGCCTCGGTGTAGGTCTGGAAGGTGTTGCGGCCCTTGTCCTTGGCCTGGTACATCGCGGTGTCGGCGTACTTGAGCAGATCGGTCGGGACCTGTCCGTGGTCGGGATAGATGCTGATGCCGATCGACGGCGAGATCACGATCTCGTTGCGGCCGTCGATATCGAGCGGGATCACGAATCCCTCCAGCAGTTTGAGTGCCACGCGCTCTGCCTGCTCGGTGTCGGCGAGGTCTTCGATGACCACCGTGAACTCATCGCCGCCAAGGCGAGCGACGGTATCGGAGTCGCGCACGGTGGACTGGATGCGCGCAGCTGCGGCCTTGAGCAGGCGGTCGCCGGCGGCGTGGCCCATCGAATCGTTGACGTGCTTGAAGCGATCGAGATCGAGAAACAATACCGCCACTTTCGAGCCGTGCCGGCGCGCGCGGATCATCGCGTGCGCGAGGCGTTCGCCCAGCAGGGTGCGGTTGGGAAGGCCGGTCAGGGTGTCGTAGTTGGCCAGATAGCGCAGCTCCTGCTCGGCGCGCTTGCGATCGGTGATATCGGTGAGCACGCCGACCCAATGGGTGCGTTGACCGGCGTCGTCGAGCACCTCGCTGAGCTCCAGCCAGCACAGGAACTCTTCGCCGTCCTTGCGACGCTGCCACAGCTCACCGCTCCAGTGCCCGCTCTGGCTGACCGCACGGCGCAATGCGTGATGGAAGTCCTCGCTGTGCTGCTCGCAGTTGAGCATGGCGCTGTCGTGCCCGGCTACCTCGGCCTGGGTGTAGCCGGTCATGCGGGTGAACGCGGGATTGATCGAGGCGAAACGGAACTCGAGGTCGGTGACGGTGACCGCTTCGGCCATGCTGCGGATCACTTCCTCGGCGATACGCCGCTCGCGTTCGGCCAGCCGCGTGAGGGTGACATCGCGTGCGGTACCGGCCACGCGCAAGGCGCGCCCATCGTCGTCGCGTTCCACGATGCGCCCGCGCGAGCGCACCCATACGTAGTCGCCGGCGGAAGTGCGCACCCGGTGCTCGGACTCGAACGAGTCGCGGCGCCCCGCCACATGTTCGGCGAGAATGCGTTCGACCCGTGCCCGATCGTCCGGATGCACCGCGTTGCGGCGCCAGTCGTCGGCACTGATCCGGTGCTCGGGCTCGAAGCCCAGCAGTCCGTCGGCGCCGATCCGGACCATTTCGTTGCAACGCAGATCGTAGTCCCAGAACTCGTCGCCCGAGCCCCAGATCGCGACCCGCAGTCGCTCTTCGCGCTCGCGCAGTTCGCGGGTGTGCAGGCGCTCGCGCTGGGTACGCCGCCGCCAGCTCAGTACCGGCAGGCCGATCAGGGCCAGTGCAAGCGCGCCGTAGAGCACCTGTGCCGGCACGCTCATCCACCACGCCGGCGCCACGGCGATCTGCAGGCTCGCCTGCGCGGGGCTCAGCACGCCATCGCGGTTTCTGCCGCGAACGCGCAGCGTGTACTCGCCCGGATCGAGGTTGGTGAAGGTGATCTCGTTGCGTACGCCGAGCGCGAACCAGCGCTCGTCGAAGCCTTCGAGCCGATACTCGAAGCGGTTGCGCGAGGGTGCGGCGAAGTCGAGTGCGGCAACCGTGAAGCCGACGATACGTTGGTCGTGGCTCAGCTCGACCCGCTTGAAGTCCGCAGGCGACAGCACCGGTCGCCAGTCGCCGCCGATCTGCCAGCCGGTGATGGCGACCGGCGGTGCGAAGTCGCTGCCGGCCAGACGATCTGGTGCAAACAGGTTGATGCCCTGCGAGCCGCCGAATGCGAGGCGCCCGTCGGCCAGTGCGGTGTGCGCTCCGCCATTGAACTCGAGGCCCTGCAGTCCTTCTTCGAGTGCATAGCGCCGGAAACGGCCGTTGGCAGGTTCGAAGCGCACGATGCCGCGATTGGTCGCCAGCCAGAGGTTTCCGCGGATATCTTCCTGGATGCCGTAAACGGTGGAACCGGGCAGGCCGTCGGAAGTCAGGTAGCGGCGGAACAGCGCACCGTTGGGTGTGAGTTCCTGCAGCCGACTCAACCCATCGTGGCTGCCGAACCACAGCGTGCCATCGGCCGACTCGTGGATCGCGCGAATCAGATCACCGGCCGGCGTATCGCGCGCTGCTGCCGCTTTCGGCAGTCGGCGCATGCTGCCGTTGGCGGGGTCGAGCAGGTTCAGGCCATCGATGGTGCCGATCCAGATTCGTCCGGCACGATCCTCGTGCAGGCTCAGCACGCTGTCGTGCCACAAACTGCTGGCATCCGCCGGTGCGCCGCGGAAACGGGTCCAGCGACCACTGGCCGGATCACGGCGCAACAGACCCGCGTCCAGACCACCGACCCACAGCGTGCCGTCGCGCGCATGCAGCAACGCGCGGATCGACTCGCTGCCGCTCGCAGCGCCAGGTTCGGGTGTGATCCGGATTGCCCGCGCAGTGGCGGGGTCCAGCTGCAGCAGGCCGTGGTCGCTGCCGATCCAGATATTGCCGGCGGCGTCCTCGCTCAGCGCGTAGGCGCTCAGGCCGGCATTGCGTACGGCGGCAGGCAGGGCGTTGTTGAGCGCATCGCCAAAGTAGGTGAACTCGCGGCGCGAAAAGTCGTAACGTTTGACGCCGTCGCCATCGGTGCCGATCCACAGTGCGCCACGCGAATCCTGCAGCAAGGCCAATACGTTGTTGGTCGCCAGCGAGCGGGCGCCAACGAGGTCGTCGACCAGGAAGCGGAACTTGGCGCCCTCGGGATCGGCGCGCGATACGCCGAACACCAGGCCACCCAGCCACAGCTGGCCTGAGCGATCCACCATCAGGGTGCGGATCGCGTCTTCGGGCAGGCTGCCTGGTATCGAAGCGCTGCGCTGCAGACGCTCGATGCTGCCGCTCGCGGGGTCGAACACCGCCACACCGCCGCCGTCGAGCGCCAGCCACAGGCGGTTGTCGGCTGCCTGCACGATCGACTGCAGCGGGATGCCGTCGACGCCAGGCCACGCCATCTCGGCCGCGCCATCGGCGCCGACCCGCCACAGCGCGCCATCGCTACCGACCCAGACCCGCTGTTGTGCGTCGACGAACACCGCCTGCGGCTGCGCGATCTGCAGCTCCGCGATCCGCTGCACGCGATCGGAGGCGCGATCGATCCGGTACAGGCCGCGGCTGGTCGCCGCCCACAATCCGGACCCGGCATCGCGCGCGAAGCCGAAAGTCTTCGCGCGCGCCGCGGCTGTGCTGTCGAAGACCAGCACATCGACCGACTTGCCCTCGCCATCGATGCGCTCGATACCGCGCGTCGAGCCGACCCACATGCCGCGATCGGGATCGCCGAGCAATGCGCCGACCGGCCCGCGCTGCGGGCGACCCGACGCCGCCGGCGGATTTCCGACAAAACGGCCGCCATTCGCATCGAACCATGCCGTGCTGCCGTCGCGGGTACCGACCCACAAACGGCCCGTGTTGTCTTCGGCCAGCGCGGTGACGAAACTGTCCGGCAGGCTGTCGACCTGCTCGGGGCTGTGCTGGAAGGTCAGGAAGCGGTACCCGTCGTAGCGATGCAGCCCACCTTCGGTGGCGATCCACACGAACCCGGTGCGGTCCTGCACGATCGCGTTGACCGTGTTTTGCGCCAGATCCTCGTCGGCATTGACGCGCTGGAAGAAGTACGCGCGCTCGGCCGCGGCGGCCGCTCCGGCCAGCTGCAGTGCTGCAGCTGCCGCAAACAGCAGGGCCAATGTGTGGCTGCGGAGTAAGAACATCCTGCGGTGGCCTGCCCGGTTAAGCCTGGAGGCAAGCATAACCCGTGCCGCAGCTCACGCGGGCGCGACCGGTCTACAATGCATGGCATGCGCGAACCGGTCGAACACGATGAACTGGCCCAAAGTCTGCAACAGCTGAGCATGGGCGTCGGCGCCAGCGAACTGCACGGCTCGCTGGCCGGCTATCTGTGCGCAGGTGGCCGCGGTCATCGCGACCGCTGGCTTGCCGACCTCGCGCTTGAGGAGCTGGCCGAGGCGGTCGCCGACAGCCCCGACCGCAGCCTGTTCGAGCATGTCTATGACGTGCTGCTGGTCGATCTCGACGATCCGGAGCTCGGCTTCAATCCATTGCTGCCGGACGATGATTGTCCGCTGGAAGAACGCGCCACCGCGCTGGTCGACTGGTGTCGCGGATTCCTCGGCGGCGTGGGCCTGTCGGGCGCCGATCTGAGCGCGGGCCTGAGCGGCGAACTGGGCGAGGTGCTGCACGACTTCGGGCGCATCGCTGCGGCCAACTTCGACGAGGGCGACAGCGTCGAGGACGACGAAGAGGCCTATGCCGAGGTGGTCGAGTACGTGCGCGTAGGTGCTTTGCTGGTGCGCACCGAGCTGTCCCGGGTGCCGCGCGAGGCGACCCGCCATTGAACGCGCGCAGTCGCTGCGCGATACGATTGCCGCGCAGCGTTCCCGATTCCCCGCTCCGGATATCGACCCAGCAGTGATCACCCGCGCCGAATTCGCCCGCCGCCGTCGCCAGCTGATGCGCATGATCGGTCGCGACGCCATCGCCATCATCGCCGCCGCGCCCGAGCGCATCCGCAACAACGATGCGCACTATCCGTACCGGCAGGATTCGGACTTCCACTACCTGACCGGATTTGCCGAGCCGGATGCGGTGCTGGCGCTGATCCCGGGTCGTGCGCATGGCGAGGTGATCGTGTTTTGCCGCGAGCGCGATCCCGAGCGCGAGCGCTGGGATGGCCCGCGCGCCGGCACCGAAGGCGCGGTCGCCCAGCTGGGCGCCGACGACGCGTTCCCGATCGACGATATCGACGACATCCTGCCGGGCATGATCGAGGGCCGCTCGCGGGTCTACTACCACTTCGGACGCGATACCGACTTCGACCTGAAGCTGATCGGCTGGGTCAACCGCGTGCGCGCGCAGCTGCGAACCGGCGCGGTGCCGCCGCACGAATTCGTGGCCCTCGGGCATCCGCTGCACGACCTGCGGCTGTTCAAATCGCGCGCCGAACTGCGCACCATGCAGAAATCCGCGAGCATCGCGGCCAAGGCCCATCTGCGCGCGATGCAAAGCGTGCGACCGGGCATGAACGAAGCGCAGATCGAGGGCGAGCTGCTGCAGGTGTTCCGCAGCCACCACGCGGTGCCATCCTACGAGCCGATCGTGGGCGGTGGCGCCAATGCCTGCGTGTTGCACTACCGCGCCAACAACGCGCCGCTCAGCGATGGCGATCTGCTGCTGGTCGATGCCGGTGCCGAGTACCAGTGCTACGCCTCGGACATCACCCGCACCTATCCGGTCAACGGTCGCTTCAGCGATGCGCAGCTTGCGATCTATTCCGTGGTGCTGGAGGCCCAGCATGCCGCCATCGAACAGGTGCAGGCCGGCAACAGCTGGATCGCGCCGCATTCAGCGGCGGTGCGCGCAATCACGCGCGGCCTGATTCGCCTGGGCATCCTCAAGGGCCGGCTCGAAGCCAACCTCAAGGCGGAGGCGTACAAGCCCTACTACATGCACAAGACCGGCCATTGGCTGGGTCTGGATGTACACGATGTCGGCGACTACCGCATCGACGGCGAATTCCGCGAGCTCGAGCCCGGCATGGTGATGACCGTGGAGCCGGGCATCTACGTGGCAGCCGATGCCAAGGGCGTGGATCGCCGCTGGCGCGGGATCGGCGTGCGCATCGAGGACGATGTGGTGGTGACCCGCGGTGCCGCGCAGGTGCTCAGCGCCGAGGTGCCGAAGGATCCAGACCAGATCGAAGCGCTGATGGCGCGCGCGCGCGGCCAGTGAGCCTCCGAACAAGCCCCGCACACCACGCGCGCTTCGCTGTCACCAGGCTTGCACCGAGCACAGCATCTCGCTGTGGGACCCGGCATGCCGGCGACTGCAGCCTTCG
>Ga0209591_10001456_pt1 | contig 29276 bp, 23 predicted proteins | sample MAT01_FD_187207 | JGI IMG/M metagenome (GOLD analysis project Ga0209591, IMG submission 187207) | Freshwater microbial communities from Lake Fryxell liftoff mats and glacier meltwater in Antarctica - MAT-01 (SPAdes) (version 2) | ecosystem: Environmental > Aquatic > Freshwater > Ice > Liftoff... | reverse complement strand
ATTACTTGCTACTGTCACTTCGTAACCCTGTTTTTTCAGGGTTCTTCTCAGCAGTTCTTGAACAGCAGTATCATCGTCAATAACCAGAATTTGAAACATGGGCACTCAGGTAGTACAAGTCTTTCAACGTCTGGGGGTCATTAAAAATATATCTTATCAGCGCGCTTGTCTGAGATCGAGTATAGTTTATTGACATCGCTTTCTAGGTAAATGCTTTTGCCCGCCAGCCATCGAGTTCAATTTACGTTGAAATTTGATGGAAATTTGGTCGCGATCGAACTTCACCCCCAGTTTATACTCAGAATATAAACTTTTATGGACTTTTTTTGGCCGCAGGGGCGAATTGACTTCTGGGCGCCACTTCTGGTATCGTAAATAGCTAATTAGTGGATTTAAGATTTACTTTCCTAGCAGCAAAAGCTAGTACGATCGAACTCCCATTCAATTTTCCCGGTTTTTCCATGCCGCAGCCGATCGAGAACGTGGAAAATGACGCGGCCGGTGAATCACTGCGATCGGTGATGTTTGCCCGCCTTTTTGCAAAAAAAGTTAAAAACGTAAAGTACAGGCAGTATAATATTTGCCTCTATTTTGCGGAACTACAATTTTAGTGGCAGAGCGTGATTGAATTAAAAGGTTCCCAAAAGTTGCAAGTCCTAAAGAAAGCGGATCTTCAAGTCAATACTGGTCTGAGTTCTTTAGACCCTGTTTTGTCCTGGTTTGCACAGTTGTACGATCGGGCAATTCCCACCAGCGTGTGGATACGCTGTCAGTTGGCTTTGGCTGAGGGCTTTACCAATGCGGTGCGCCACGCCCACCAGGGCAAACGGCCGGATTTGCCGGTTGATATTGAGGTGACGGTGTGTACTGAATCTGTAGAGATTAAAATTTGGGATTCGGGCCCGATCTTTAATTTAGACCAAAAAATTAGAGATATGTCAGAAATCGATCCTGAAGCTTCAGGCGGGCGGGGGCTCAAGTTGATGAAAGACATCGCAGACAGTCTTAGTTATACGAGAACGGCTGATGACCGTAACTGTCTGTCGATCGTCAAAAATTATTCGCCCTGTATCGACGATCGAAAATAACACTAATATTTGTAGCGGGTAAGGGTTGAGGATCGCCCCTCAACCCTTCCCTAAGAACCGTGCGTGACTTTTAAGCTGCGTAGCAGTTGATCATATTTTGATTTGACTGCTTCCCTAGATACTGGCAATTCCCATAGCATCGGTATTTCCCCCATTAACTTGTTGCCAAAGTGTGGTATCGGTTCCTTTTTGTTGAATCAAATCTGTATGGCTAACCCGATACCACAATACTGCCATTTTCCAGCACAAACATTTTATCAGCACGCAAGGCATGAGCCATACGGTGGGTAATCATAATTACTGTGCGTTGTTTAGAAATGCGATCGATCGTATTCATAATATCGACTTCTGTTGCCGGGTCAAGGGCGGATGTCGCTTCATCTAAAATCAAAATAGCAGGATTTCTAACTAAGGCTCTAGCGAGGGCGATTCTTTGCCGTTAGTAGTAAGTTGCGTAGTACGCACCCTACAAATAGAGTCTGTGCGTAAGTCCTAAAAGGCTTTTTAGACCTTTTCTTTCTCATACCGGACGAGAAGATTCCAGAGATAGATATCGGGATCGTCATGCTCGATATCCTCTTTCAAAACGTTAGCTAAAACTTCCGAATCCAAAAAATAAATCTCAAAGTTTAGCCGTTTCAACCCTGCTTCTTTAAAGATGCGATTCAAACGCAATGGCGTATAATTGATCTGTGAATAATGCCAATCCCTTCCATGAAGGGTATTGTGTCCTATATTCACTAATCCTTCTGTGACCCAATAAGCGTGTTTTTTACTTAAATGGGCAATTTCTAAAGGAGAAAAGATAGTCGGAAAAAAGCCATAGAGCTTGCCACCTGGCTTGAGAACTTTAGAAAATTGCTGTATGATCTGACGATTGACTTCATCCTCACTGGAAACAACGGCACTAACCGCTAGGACATAATCAAATTTTTCTTTCCAATCCGGTCTTTCTTCTGTTATTTTGGTAGAGTCTAGTTCCTCAAAAACTAATTGTTGGCTGTTGAGCCGAGAATCTTCCTCTGCTTTTTGCCAATTTTCCCGTGCTTTTTCAACTCCTGTTTGGGAAAAATCAGTACAATAAACTTTGCCAATTTGCGGACAAAAATTTAGTAAGGCTTTCTGAAGATGAATTTCTGAGCCACAGTTAGGAATCAGAACTTGGATGTCTGGAGAATTGGGAATATCAAAGCAGGAAGATTGATGATAAGGACGAATCAAGGCTTTGCAAAGGTCAGGGTCTTGTGTCAGGCTGAAAGTAGTGCCGTCATAATCTTTGTGGTTTTCATTCCACATCGCTTTCTCTTCCTCAAGAGATTTTGAGGCAAGGCGCTGGGAGGAGGGAATTACCCATTTGGAATCATTGGTGGTGGTCATAAAATTAAGCTCCGAGAGTGAGTAGGTGAAATTTGTGATTAGGAATGGGGTTGTACAATTAAGTTGGTATTTGCTTGATGACTTTGTTGCCAAAGGGTAGCATAGAGTCCTTTTTGCTCCAACAAGTCTGCATGGCGACCTGAAGCAACAAGCTGTCCGTTTTCCAGCACAAAAATCCTATCTGCACGCAAAGCCTGACCGATCCGGTGGGTAATCATAATCACTGTGCGTTCCTTGGCGATATGCTCGATAGTGGCGAGAATACCCGCTTCTGTCGCCGGATCTAGGGCAGATGTGGCTTCATCGAGAATCAGAATCGCCGGATCTCTAACAAGCGCTCTCGCGAGGGCAATTCTTTGCCGCTGTCCTCCCGATAACTGTCCCCCTCTGTCGCCTATGGGGGTATCGTAACCTTGGGGCAAAGTCAGAATAAAATCGTGAATTTCTGCGGCTTTGGCGGCGGCTTCTACTTGCTCGTTACTGGCTTCCAGACAACCCATACGGATATTTTCCCGCACAGTCGTGTTAAACAGAATTACCTCTTGCGAAACCAGTCCTAGTTGTGAGCGAAGAGAGCGGACTTGAGCGTGAAGCAAATCTATGCCGTCAAACAAAATATACCCCTTATTTGGGTCATAAAATCGCGCCAGCAAATTGACAATCGTGCTTTTTCCCGCACCACTTGGCCCAACAAATACGATAAATTCCTTTGGGTGGATAGTCAGCGATAGATTTTTAATCCCTTCTCTCTCAGAAGAGTAGCTAAAAGTAACTTCTTTAAAATCAATAGCGCGGGAAAAGTGGGGTAATACCGCAGCACCTTCAGTATCCTGTACTTGTGGAACTTCAGTCAAAATATCATTAATTCGTCGCATCGCTGCCATTGCTTCTATGAGATAAGGCACCATAAAACTCAAGCTGAAAATACTGTTATTTAAGCCAATCAATAAAACCTGATAGGAGACGAGGGTTCCAACCGAAATTAAATTTCGGTACACCATCGTCGCCCCGATACTTAAAATAATAATCTGGACGAATACAAAGATAATAACCGGAATTTTCTGCACTAAGTAGGACAGAAAGGTTGCTCGAATATAAACCTGTTTAAAATCCTTTAAATGCGCGGTAAAATCCTGGGTCATCTGCTTTTCTAAGCCGAAGATTTTGACAACAGATTGAGACAGGATATTTTCTTCGACGACGCTAGCAATATGTCCTTCTTTTTGCCGCAAGTCATAGCCTTTTTCGGCAGCAATACCAGCAATCTTGGCTGGGGCAATTGTGCAGAAGGTTAAACCGATTAAACTGAGTACGGCTAACTGCCAGTTAAGGGAAAAGAGGAAAATAGCAGAAAACAGGATGTTGCTGAGGTCTATAATCAGCACAGATAGCCCCATCGTGACTACGCCATTTTCGACCTTGGCTACATCTGCTAGCAAACAATTGACAATATCTCCCGCCGAACGTCTGCCAAAAAAATCCATTGATAGGGTTTGGAGATGCTCGAAGAGAGAATAGCGGATTTTGTTGATGATTAAAACGCCTAAACGCGCTCCTAAAAAGTTTCCCAGCAAACCGATGCAGGCAAATAGAATTCCGCCAAAAGCCAGCAGACAGAGAATTAAAACGAGAAGGCGATAATTTTGGGGAATGATGGCAGCATCGATAATAAACTTTAAACTTCCCCTCATTAGGGTATCAAATGCTGCATCAAAAATTAGACAGATAACAAGCGCACCAGCTAGCTTTTTATGACCAGCAACATATTGATTGATAGCTTTGAAAAACCAAGTAATCTGCATTGATAATATTTGATTGAAGCGAACGGGCAAATCCTGTAGTTTTTGTGCAGGATATATCGGTGATTGGAGTCATGAGTCGGAATTAGACTTCATCAGCTAAGTTCAATAATTGACTGCTGATGAAGTCTTTCAGTTAGATTGAATTATGTCTTACCAACGTCTACGCATGATTTTTGCTCCTTGTTTGTTGATGGTTTACTTGTTGTTTGGTTGAGCGAAATATGTCTTACCAAGCTCTACGCATGATTTTTGCTCCTTGTTTGTTGATGGTTTACTTCTTGTTTTGTTGACCGAACATTTACCACTTTTAACGCGGTACGTGTCCGGCTCTGTATATAAGACGTTTCCCAAACCAAAATTGTGAACTCTTCACCTGCACAAATTTATGAAACTCACCGCACCCCATAAAACTGCACTAAAAATGCGCCCATCTTCTAGCAGAGTTGACTGGTTTTATTACCCAACCAGCATTTTTTAGTCAAGCAAAAAGTGGTATAATATAATATTCATCGCTATTTAGGCTAGGTCTAAAATTATGAGCGCTTTGACATTAAATTTAGACACCGTTCACCTGACAGACGAACAGTTCTATCAGTTATGTCAAAATAACCGCGATTTGAACTTTGAACGTACTGCCAGAGGAGAATTAATTGTTATGCCACCAGTAGGAGGCGATAGCGGTAATCGAGAAGCTGATCTGATTGCCGATTTAGTCATCTGAAATTGGCAAACTAACCTGGGTTATACCTTCAGTTCCTCCACTGTATTTAAGTTACCCAATCGCGCTGATCGTTCTCCTGATGTCGCTTGGATTCAACGGGAACGTTGGGAAGCACTCACACCCGAACAAAGGCGCAAATTTCCCCCCATCGCGCACCCGATTTTGTCATCGAATTAAGGTCAGCAACAGATGATTTGGAAACCCTACGCCAGAAAATGCAAGAATATATGGACGCAGGAGTAAAACTGGGATGGTTGATTAACCCCCAACAGCAACAAGTAGAAATTTATCGCGCACGACAAGATGTGGAAGTGCGAAATCTTCCCACAGAATTATCAGGTGAAAATATATTCCCTGAATTTAGCTTGAATCTATCCCTTTATTAACACTCTTCGCCCCCCGTGTTAGTAATCTCAGAAACCCGATTTCTGGAATGGGGGATGCCGAATTTTCGCTACTCCAAGCTAGAGAAACCCCGATTAGCAATTGCTTCAAAGCACGAAGCGAAGTTATACGCCTAAGCGGAATAGCCCATTGAGAAGACGAGGGAAAAGCCGAGATTTCTTTGCTAAAGCTAAAGAAACGTGGTTTCTCGCCCTTCATCCTTTCTTCTAGTTCCAGCTTTTCTCTGTGCGGTACAGACAGCGCCACCTGCTGGGGTTCCCCATCAGTAACAATCTCTATTTCCTCTAACTTCTGATCGGATTTAGCATCCACCAAAACAGGCTCAATCTGCGTAACAGACAGCGCCACGTCTGGCAATCCTACACCAGCCACAATTTGTACTTCTTCTAACTCCCTAGATAAGATTATCTCGCGCGCAACGGGTTCTTTTTGAGCAGTCTTCTTCGACTTCCTTTGTTTTGCAGACTGAGGAGAAACCCTCGACTGAGGATTAGACAAATCCGAGTCAGTCCCATCTTCCCCGAAATTTTCATTGAACCGCTGACGCAAAATTGCCCGCGCCTGGGAAATCCGCTTGCGAACGTTATCGTAGGATATATTAAGCTGTTCAGCAAGATCTGGATAAGATAGCCCTGATTCAAAATGGAGAATAAAAGTCTCGCGCAATCTATCTGGCAACTCATCTATTGTCCCACGAAAAAATAATTCCAGTTCGCGCTGCTATGCAGCGCGAACTGGTGTTTCTTCTTGGCTAATTAATTCGGTTTGGTTTCCTATAGCAATGGTGTCTAAACTGTCAACTCCTACTGCACTTCTGTTGCGCTCTCGATGGATATCGGCGCAGAGGTTATAAGTCAGTTTGGTTAACCAAGCCTTAAAGTTTTTGATATCATCCGTACAATCTCTTACTTTTTCCCAAGCTTTCACCATCGCCCGACTGAGGGCATCTTCAGCATCGGTTGGGTTGCCCATCCACTTGCGACAGCAACGGTAAAGATAATCTTGATTATCCTGCCATAATTTCCAAAAAGCTGAATCTATATCTTGAGTGCCTGAGCAAGGAATTGATGCAGAACTACAACTTAACATCTCTGGAGCCTGAAACTCTAGGTGGACAAACAACTTGCGATTAATTTAGGCGGTAATTTACCTAGCCTCGGATGCACCTATCACCATCTTAACTCATCAATCAGGATCAAGTCAAGTCGGAAAAGTCGGATCTTTAAAGTCGGAAAAGTCGGAAAAGTCGGAAAAGTCGGAAAAGTCGCCGCTATCAGTACATAGCTTAGACATCCCTTTAACAATTAAACACACCCGCTAGCTCAAACGCCACTGTATTAATACTGAATTCAGGCTGATATATAGGCTAAGGGGAGCGTCTGTTTTATATGCTGTCCATCATCCCAACCCCTCTCAGGAGCTGGCTTTCTGGGACGTTAGCTGTAACTTGATGCTATGTGTCTGAATCACCAGCCCCCAGATTTATCCCTGGGAGCACTTCCACAATTTCAAATCTCAAATCTCAAACGCGCGACATCGGATTGAGCCACAGCAATATTGTCCGTTTTAATTCATTTAATTCTCGATACACTTCCTGTTTTACCCACTGCCCGATCGCGTCGAAGGGTGTAAAAATTTGACCCACAGGCCAGCTAACATCTTGCCCCAAGGGCGTTTGATGGTTGCCAGTCAGAGTCTGAACTGTAATCATGTCGGGAAATCGTGCTTTTAGCAGTTTGGTCAACAGCAGGGTTTGGTCGATGTTGTCGCCGTTAAATTTGACCAAAAGATTGCGCCGGATTTGATAGCTATCTTGCACGAGGCGATTGGTGTCTTGCGGGGAAGGGGTAAACTCTACTTTAAAGACGGGGGAAATTTGCTCGGCCATCGGGATTGCTTCGGATGCCGCATAATTGTTAAAAGAGATCAGAATATTGCCGGCTCTTTCTACGTCAAACACCGAACCGATCAGCAAGTGCAGTTTGCATCCCATGCTGTGCCCCATGCCGTAAACTGGGAGATAGGAAGATTTGAGCAATTTAGTGGTATGCAACCTATCGAGGGCATTTTCAAATTTGTTGAGGACATCGCGGGCGATCGCGATATGATCCAAAGTATTGACAAACGGCGTTGCTATTACAACATATCCTTGATTCCCCAAAGCCTCTAACAACCAGCGATAGGTCAACTGCGGTGCTGCCGCCACAAATGCACCGCCGAGAAAATGTACGATCGCGATCGGTTTAGAGGGAATTAATACCCAGTTGCCAGAAATTTCTTGCCAGTCCATAAATTAAATAAAGTTTAAAGTAAAAAGGCGATCGTCCTGTGAAGGTAGGAGGTAGAATTTTTCTAAGTTTTTGCCTTTACTTTCTGCATAAAAAAGAGGGTAGCAACCCATTTTTTCATTCAAAAAACTTGGCTTTTTACTTATACATTATTAGTGTAACTGTTTTGGCAGCAAATAGCACGGCGGTCGTCACTACAAACACCTTGGATGGCGGGTAATTGACCCGACAGGGTATTAGCAGTCAAATACGGATCAAAACCGTCCTATCGTGTATAAATCAGCCAGGGCGCGATCGGCTGCGATTCGGCATCACCCAATTTCTTGACTAAAACCTCCATACAAAGGCACGATCCTTTAGGATACCTCCCCGATTTTAGATGATGACTGGGAGTTGAATTTTGCATGACGGATGTCTTCTGCCCTTTGATGACTCAAGTTATCGTGATACTTCATCCATTTAAACTTATTCAGAGTAGCTTGAGGATTGAGCACCGTCGCAGCAATTCCGTAAACAATAGTCGGCAAAAACTCCCGGTTTAACCAACTTTGCCCAACCTTTCTCATGTAGTGCAGTGCCAAAACATCTCTGAGTTTGTTCAGCCTTTGCCAAAGTGGCAAATTCTGAAAGCATAACTGTTTGTACTCATTCAAAGATAACTCTTTTTCTCCCTGCAAGCGTCGCCTTTGATTTTCCTTGACACAATCAGCAGCTATGCGTTTTTTCAGCCAGTGCTTATCGGTGAGAGAGTTCGCTCTAATCCGATAATTTCCCAACGGCTGTGTCGTCGCTAGCAAACCGTACTTTTGAGCAATTTTGGTAAATAACTCTGTATCTTCCCCTACCTGCCAATCTTCTGCAAAGCCGCCTTCTGTGACAAGAATTGAGCGATCGACTACAACTGAAGACGGGAAAACCCAAGGGCTTTCGCCTGTCTCCTTAATCGCCTGCATTTCTGCTTTAGTTGTAGGATATGTGGCAATATAACTCAACTTGTTGCCGCGCTTGTCTAAATAGGACAAAGCGTGAGCAACTGCTTTAACTTCGGGATTGTCTGCGAGCATCTTCAAACAAACTTCCAGCTTGTTTGGTTCCCAAGTATCGTCGCTGTCAAGAAACGCAACATACTCACCTGTTGCCCGATGGATCATTAAATTTCTAGACTTAGAAACTCCATAATTTTGGGGGTTTTTACAGAAGGTAATGCGCGAATCTTGCTCAGCAAGTTGAGCACCAACTATGCTAGTATCATCAGTAGAGCAGTCATCAAAAATAAATATTTCTAGATGCTGGTGGCTGCCATTGATTACGGAGTAAACTGCCTCTGCCAGAGTGTCTGCTGCATTAAATGCAGGAATGATGACACTGACTTTTTGATTGTTCATAAGTTGACGATAATTATGGTTGAGTAGTTGTTGTTTACAGAAGCAGGAAGTACGAGCATCTCTAATGAATTTAAATTGTTTTTTTTTGAGCCTGATTAAAACTCCTCACATCCTCTCACCCTCTCTCCATCAGCATAGATAATCTAGATGCAGTAAAGCTTAGTCACCAAATAAGCTGTTGAGATTTTTCATCTATAGCGGTGATCATGAGCGGGATGCACTCATCAATTAATTACCAATTTCCCAATTGCCAAATTCCCCAATCTACAAGCTCAAATATCAACCTTATATTTTCGAGCGAGGCTGGAATTGAGGAGGGCTTGAGATTTGAGGGCTGTTGTGCCGATCGCTCTTTTTGATAATCATCAAAATCCTGTTTATATTTTGAGCAAGATCTCATTCAAAATTATACTGTAACAATCCCTTGACCATTCTGTAAACAATGTTTGCCCAATTGTATAAAAAAGTACCAATTTATACTTTATTTGTCACAGTTATACTATGTGCTTGCCAGCAACAGCAGCAGCTACAGCCAAACTTGCAGCAGCAGCGCAGCAAAGAGGCTATGGCAGTTTCGGCTCACCCGCTGGCGAGCGCTGCGGGGCTGAGCGTGTTGCAACAGGGAGGCAATGCGGTGGATGCGGCGGCTGCTACGGCTTTGGCGATTTCGGTGGTGGAGCCTTTTTCGGCGGGTATTGGTGGCGGAGGTTTTTTGCTGCTGCGACGGGCCGAAACTGGTACTGTGCAAGCCCTAGATTTCCGGGAACGATCGCCCAAACGAGCCACGCGGGATATGTACCTGGACAAGCAAGGCAAGGTGCGCCCAAGGGCAAGTCTGGATGGACATTTGGCGGCGGGTATTCCGGGGACTGTGGCGGGGCTTTATACGGTGCACCGCGAGTACGGTAAGTTGCCTTGGGCGCAGGTGGTGGCTCCGGCGATCGCCCTTGCCCAAAAGGGCTTTCCGGTAAGTTCGCGCTTCAGCAAGGCTACCCTGCAACGAAAGGATGCGATCAAAAAAAATCGGGCGGCGCGGGAGGTTTTTACTCGTGGCGGCATTTTCTACCAGCCGGGGGAGGTTTTGGTGCAGCGCGATTTGGCGCGGACTTTGCGACAGATTGCACAAAATCCGCAAAGTTTTTATACCGGGGATATTGCGCGGGCGATCGCCACCGACATGGCCAAAAATGGTGGTATTATTACTCTCGAAGACCTGAAAAACTATACGCCGATTTGGCGAAATCCGGTTTGCGGTAACTTTCGGGCTTACGAAATTTGCGCGATGTCGCCTCCTTCTTCCGGCGGCGTTCATTTATTGCAAATCCTCAATATTCTGGGCGATACAGATCTCAAAAGGTTGGGGAGGCAAAGTCCAGATATGCTACACTTGCTGGCGGAATCGATGAGGATTGCTTATGCTGACAGGGCCGAATATTTGGGCGATCCAGATTTTGTCAGCGTACCAGTCAAAGCTCTGACTAGCAAGAATTATGGCAAATTACGCCGATCGCAAATCGAAATGTCAAAAGCCAAACCCTCGCGCCTGGTAAAAGCTGTTGACGCTGAAACTTTAAGCCGCTTTGTACACGAGTCGCCGGAAACTACGCACCTGACGGTAGTTGACAAAGAGCGCAATGTTGTCAGTTTGACGTTTACGGTGAATGGCGGTTTTGGGGCTGGGGTGGTGGCGGCGGGTACGGGAATTTTGCTCAACAACGAGATGGACGATTTTGCCGCTGCTGCGGGTGTGCCGAATTTGTTTGGTTTGGTGGGCGGTGAGGCAAATGCGATCGCCCCTGGGAAGACTCCTTTATCCAGCATGACACCAGTGATTGTCACAGAAAATGGCAAATTTCGCCTCGCTGCCGGGGCTCCCGGAGGCAGTACGATTATTACCACGGTGTTGCAAATTGTGCTGAATGTGTTAGTTTATGACATGAATGTCGGCGATGCTGTGTCTGCACCTCGGATACACCACCAATGGCTGCCCGATCGCCTGATGGTGGAACGCGGAGGTTTTGATGCTGCGACGCTTGAGGAGTTGCGTAGGCGGGGACACCAGATTGTCGAACGTGATGGCTGGGGAAATGCTAATGCGATCGTCCTGACTGATGATGGTTGGTTGGAAGGATCTGCCGATCGGCGTGGGGAAGGAGAAGTCAGGGGGTTTTAGTCATTCGTCATTAGTCATTAGTCATTAGTCATTAGTCATTGTGGCGATCGCCAACCGTATAAAAACCTGGTTTCTTGAGTATCTAGTGCGTAAGTCCTAAAATTATTAGTCTTTCTACGTGTATTTAGGCATTTGTCTTTTTACGCTGAGGTTTATTGATTGACTAACTGCTAAGAGTTACCCAGAACGATTAATCACCAAAGCCGTAAATTTACCTATATATAAAGTCATTGTAAAGCCACTAGACATTGATGCTTATTTAATGTGAAAATGAACTTGTGCATTAAATCAGCTTTGTTTTTTTCAACAAAAAAATTATGATAAATTATCACAAGATTGCTGCCTTAACTGCTACATTGACTACTGCTCTGAGCTTGTTGGCAGCGCCAGCAATGGCATTTTCGGTAGGGGCAACTAATAACACTGAGACTTTGAAAAATAATTTGTTGGGAAAAAACACAGTTGGATTGAGCAATTTCTCTGTTTCAGTTACTGGGAATCAGGCTGCTTTTGGTACTTTTACTAATGACCCTTTTGGGTTGCAGTCAGGCGTTGTTCTCAGCACTGGCAAAGTCATCGATATACCCGGTCAGAATCGGAAAGATAATCTCATGACCAACGGCAGTGATTTAAATACTGACTTTGGGCCCAAGGGCGAAGCTGGCGATTCAACTCAGCTAGACCTCAGCTTTTTTGCTGACTATACTGCTGAAAAGTTGTTCTTTGAGTATGTATTTGGTTCTGAGGAGTTTCCTGAGTTCGGCGGTTCTGCATTTAATGACGATTTTCAACTGTTACTGAATGGTCGTAATTTGGCAAAATTGAGCGACGGAAAAACAGTTACAATTAATAATCTTGTTCCAGATCCAAATAATCGCTCTACAGATCACTCGGACTATATTAACAACCCAAGTTTGACAGGCATTGCTGCTAACATCATTAAGCTGGACGGTTTTACTAAAATTTTAGGGTTTGAGGGTTTGCTCAAGCCAAATCAGACGAATGTTCTCAGCATCCGCATTAAAGATGTGGGAGATGGTAATTTTGATTCTGCTGTATTTATTAAAGGCGGTTCTTTGGGAACGAGAAAAGCTGATACGGTTCCCGAATCGGTGGCTTTATTGATTAAAACCAGTTCTGTGGAGACGATAAAAGCTGAGGCGGTTCCAGAGCCGATGACTGTCGGGGGTTTGATCGCGGGAGGCGCTATGCTGGCTGCTGGGCGAAAGTTGCGCGGCCGGAAGTAGTTAATAACGGAAGGAAGTTCGGCCAACGAGCAATGTACGGGATATAGCCTTTCTCAGAAAGATGAGGTATTATCCGGGATATGGGATATGGGATATGGGATATGGGATATGGGATATGGCTATCCTCACTTTTTTGAGAACTGCTATATGTCGGGCAATTTCTGAGTTTGAGCTTGCTGGAATTGGGCGGCTAGCCAATTAGAATTTGCTTCCGACTGGCGGCAAAAAGCGCTAAATTTAAAACTTTGTGTTGCGTCGCAGATGAGGAGTTCCCACAATGGTTTGCTGATTTCGTCTCGGAGATGGCGGCGGTAGAAATCGGCTTGCCAAATACGCATAAATAATTAAAAATCAAGGTCAATGTAACTCGATTATTTTAATTTGGTTTCGATCCGCGATCGGGATTTAGGGGTTTTTTCGCGAGGGCTTACGTTGTACGGTTGTTTCAATCCCTGATAGGGATTTATGGGTTTCCCCGCGTTCAATGCGACAGAACGAATACGCAGATTATTTGAGTTTCAATCCCTAATAGGGATTTATGAGTTTCCCCGCAGAAGCGGTAACACCCCCCCCCACTATCCTTATAGTTTCAATCCCTAATAGGGATTTATGAGTTTCCCCGCCAAAGGTTACGGCAAAGCAAAAATTATTCTCGGTTTCAATCCCTAATAGGGATTTATGAGTTTCCCCGCGCAGGCACTGCGGGAATTCATTGAAGAAGCTGCGCGTTTCAATCCCTAATAGGGATTTATGAGTTTCCCCGCTTGTAGGAGCCGCAGCCACACTAATAGGCAATGGCAACACTGGTTTCAATCCCTAATAGGGATTTATGAGTTTCCCCGCCGCCGGTGTTTGAAACGGTTGCTGTATTTGGTTTTCAAGGTTCATTTGCGGGACTCTGATCTCAAAGTACCATTTCAGCCTTCGGTCTGTCAATACCATATTTTTCAAATAGCCTTCAAACTATTACCTAGCCTGGGTTTTAGCGTTTGCGGTAATCGTTTTGGGGTGCCGGTGGCATCAAACCCTTGCAGCATCTAGGTAACAGCCTAAAAAATTAACAACCTAATTTTTACACCTACTGATTACCGCATTTTAAACCAAAAATCTAGTTCGATCGCCCAATCCAACCAAACCACGCCCTCAATCCTACACAAAACCCATGAAAAACAGATGCTGCGATTGCTTCATTCCTCTCTTCGGACATAATACGCGATCGATCCGTAAGTCTTGACCCGATCGCACAAAAGCTATCATAGATCAACCGTCAACCTCTATCATCATCGTCGCATCATGAAACCTGCCCTCACTCAATTTGGCACTCAAATGTCCCAACTCACAGGAGTTCGGGCAATTATGAAAGATATTATTGAAACCCTTAAAGCCGGCAACGGGCAGGAATTTATCAATTTGAGCGCCGGAAATCCGGTGATTTTGCCGGAAGTCGAGCAGTTGTGGCGCGATTGCACTGCCGAACTTTTGGCCAGCCCGGAATACGGCGAAGTCGTTTGCCGCTACGGTTCCAGCCAAGGCTATCAACCGTTTATCGATGCGGTATTGGCCGATTTTAACCAACGTTACAACCTCAATTTGACTGATCGCAATATCCTAATTACTCCCGGAAGTCAATCAATTTACTTCTACGCAGCCAACGCTTTCGGCGGTTACACTGCACCAGAAACAGACATTTCCAATCCAACATCCAAAACCCGAAATCTAAAATCGATCGTCCTACCGCTGAGCCCAGACTACACCGGTTACGGTGGCGTGAGCTTGATTCCCGAAGCAGTCATCGCCTGCAAACCCACCCTAGACATTGATACAGCCGCCCACAGATTCAAATACCGCCCGGATTTCAGCCAACTGTCGATCGATGAAACCACCGGTTGCGTCATCTTTTCCCGTCCCTGCAACCCCACGGGAAACGTCCTCACCGACGAGGAAGTGCAGAAAATAGCAGATTTAGCAGCCGCTTTCGACGTGCCCGTATTCGTCGATTCCGCCTACGGGCCTCCCTTCCCCGCCTTGAATTTCACCGAAATGACACCGATTTTCGGGGGCAATATTGTGCACTGCATGAGTTTGTCCAAAGCCGGATTACCGGGTGAAAGAATCGGAATTGCGATCGGCGATGAAGGAATTATTCAAATATTAGAATCTTTTCAGACCAATATGTGCATTCACTCGCCGAGATACGGACAGGCGATCGCAACTAGGGCCATTGCGAGCGGCGCACTAGCCGATATTTCCCTCAACGTAATTCGCCCGTACTATCAAAGCAAATTTGCGATCGTTGAAGCAACTCTAGAACACGCAATGCCGAAGGATTTACCGTGGTTCTTGCACCGAGGCGAAGGAGCAATCTTTGCCTGGTTGTGGTTGAAAGATTTGCCAATGACTGATTGGGAAATGTATCAAGAATTGAAAAAAGTCGGCGTAATTGTCGTACCAGGAAGTTCTTTCTTCCCCGGTTTGCGCGAAGATTGGCAGCACAAACATGAGTGTTTACGCATTAGTTTGACTGCGACAAATGATGAAATTGAAACTGCGATGAAACGCTTGGCTCAATTGGTAGAAAAGGTTTATCGCTGCTGATATAAATCGCGATCGCATTCAACCACCGACAATCGGGCAATCATCGGAGACGGCAATGCCGTGTCCCTCTAACCACCACCCGATTAATTGTAGGGAAACGGCACTGCCGTGTCCTGATTTCGGGTAACAGGTAAAATTCACCAGTACGATCAAATTGCCCGATGATTGCCCGATCGCATTTAACCACCGACAATCGGGCAATCATCGGAGACGGCAATGCCGTATCCCTACAAACGATCGACTACAATTTAAGAAATAATTAGAGGCACGGTGGTTATGGCAGTGCAATTACTCAAAAGATTACTCACCGTAGAAGAATATCATTTAATGGGTAAAGCTGGTATTTTTCCCGAAGGCGATCGCGTAGAATTGATAGAAGGAGAACTTGTACAAATGGCAGCCATTGGAACTCGCCACGCCGGATGTGTCAACCGCCTCAACCGACTCTCGGCCCAATTTCCCGAAACAAGAGCGATTATTGCTATCCAAAATCCTGTTCAGTTGACCGATCGCACTGAACCTCAACCTGATGTAGTATTCCTACAACCCCGTGCTGATTACTATTCAACGGCACATCCTACACCATCAGAAGTTTTGCTGTTGATAGAAGTATCTGATAGTACGGTGGATTACGATCGAGATGTGAAAGTTCCCATTTACGCGCGATCGCAAATTGCAGAAGTTTGGCTAGTAGATTTAGAAGCACAATGCTTAGAAGTATACCGCCAGCCAACACCCAACGGTTACAGTTTAATCCAAAAGTTTTGGCGCGGTCAACAAGTTTCGCCTCTAGCATTTCCTGATTGGGAAGTCAAGATCGATTTCGTACTCGGATAGATTCGGATTATAGGTTATAGAAAACATCCCCAATTCCCCATTACCCATTCCCAATTACCCATCCCCAATTTCCAAATTAAACCACCCGATAAACAAAACTCAAAGTCGCCCAAACATTCACATCCAAAGCCAAATCATCCGTCGATATCCCCACCTTCTGCACCCCCGGAATACTAGCCGCGTGCAAATCTTCCAACACAGCCCGCGCCACATTTAAAGGATTCAACACCACCACCGGCAAACTATCCCTCGTTTGCTGCATTTCCGCTGACATTGCAGCTAAAGTGCGATCAAACGGACTCTCACTAACTATAATTAAGGTTTCCGCCAAACCCAAAGCCCCAGACACCGCCAAGCCCAAAGCCCCAGCCGCCGGCACTGTCAAATTCTCCCCAGGGGCGATCGCCCGCGACATCCCCCCAGCCGCTTTTTCGCCCTGAGAATTCACCGCCAACAGCCTTCCAGCAGTATCCGACGAAAACACCGCAGCATAAACCGGGCGATCGCCCTCGTTATACAATCTGTACTGGATTCGGCTGCCATTTTTCACACTTAGTATATCAATATTTGCCGATTTCTCGCTGTCAGCGCTCAGCGGTTCCAGGCGATAAGCGGTGGCCGCCCGCACAGGTTCCCGCTGCGCCACCGCCCGCGCTTGCGGTGCCAGAGTTGCCAACACCGCCCGCACCTTTAGCAGCGAAGATCCTTCATTCGCAGTCAGCCGTAGCAACTTCCACGCCAGCAGCGCTTTCAACTGCGGAGTCAACCGTTGCACCGCCACCTTCACCGCTTCTCCGCCGTCGCCCTCTGTATCGGGAATCAGCATTTGCCCCAAAGAAAACAAACCGTAGCGACTTTGAGACAAAACAGGCTGAGTCGAGACAGTTTCCGCTAAGGGCGTTTCCGGGACTCTGCCAAACCGGCAATCCGCTGGTTGGCCACTCCCTACCGCCGAAACTTGCGGCACAGTCGCGAAGGCACTGGTAGCATCCACCCGTTCGATTCGTTCCAAACCAGAGTCCAAAGCTACTGTCAAACCGATGTTTCGCGGCAATACCCGAATTTCTTCCCTCACCAGTTCGCCGGCTGTTAATTGCCCGTTTGGCCGATCGATCTTATCTAAAATTTGAGCTTTTGCAGACAAGCCCGTGCGCGCCCGCAGCAAAAGTCGTGAAGTGTAGCTATCCTGTAGGGAATCGCTTTCGATCGATTTAACAGCAGAATCCACAGCAAACACCGAGCCCCCGCAACAATCCAAAACTCCAGCAGACAACCCGCCCAGCCACAACTGCACAGTTTTGCCGCCATCTTCCACCGCCGTCACAGCGCCGTCAGCAGCAGCGGAATTCAACATTAAACTTGTGGCAAAATTCAGCGCCGGCGCGGTTGTTAAATTGTCATAGCGAATTTGCGGTTGCTGCGATAATCCCGCTATTTGCTCGACTGTGCCCGCCGCCCGCCTGAAACTGACGCTGAAACTGCTAGCCGGAGTTGCCAACCACAGAGTTTGGGTGAGCGCGTAGGTAAACAAACCCGCCGTAAATCCGTTCCACTCTTGTTCGGCGGCGATTTGAGAATTAGCGGCCGCAGTAAGTACGGTGGTCTGAGAACGCAGATTTGGGCGGGACTTGAGACCTTCGGCAAACGTTAATTCTGCGAGGCTTGGCTGCCCGATAGTAGGGCGGGGACGGGAACGAATGCGAAAGTTGCCGTTTTTGGGGAAACCCGGATAGGTGTAGCTGGTGTCGAGGATGGCGATCGCATTTTCTGTCGCGAGCGATCGTACCAACTGCAACAGCGTTTCCTCTAAAATATCATTTACCGATCGATTTGCTAACAGCGGCACCACGTCATCCACCGGCACCAAACTGTTTTGCATTTTTCCAGCAGAGTCACCAAAACTAACTCGGCTACCGCAGCCACTAAAGTGAAAAACCACCACATCGCCGGGTTTTGCTTGTTCACTCAAATGAGTTACAAAAGCCGTCTCGATATTTTCCCTAGTAGCTTGAGCATCAGTCAAAGTCAGAATGTCCGACGGCTGAAACCCAAACCGATATATCAGCAGTTCCCGCTGCAATTGGACATCCGTGACGCAGCCGTGCAGCGGTGAGTCTGGATATTTGTCAACGCCCACCAACAAAGCCAATTTGCGGGCTGTCGGCTGGGCTAAAGCTTCCATGTAGCGTGAGCCCAACCGCAACCACCCAGCCTCACTGATTCCCAGCACCGCCAGCAACCGGCCAGCTTGCTGCAAAAATTCCCGCCGCTTCAGTCCCATTTTTCAATAGTTTTGGATTTGATGTTTGGAATTTTAAGTTAAATTCCCCAATCAATAATTTTAGGGGATTTAATTAGATGCTGACTGTTAATTATTCAGATATTTTTTAAGTTTTAACTTTTGAGTTTCAAGCTTAAACTTTAAAATTTAAAACTCAAAACCCAAAATTAAAAACTATTCAAAATACCACCAATACCAAAGTTCAAGATTTAAATCTCGTAACTAAAAATATTCATAGCCTTCGCTAATTCGGCCGCGACTTCGGGTCTCGAAAACTGCGGGGGCGGCAATTTTCCAGCGCGCAGCATCTCGCGCACTTTAGTTCCCGACAAATGCACCCGCTGTTCGGGAGTGCTAGGACTTGTTTTAGTTGTAGCCATTTGTTCCGTCAGCGTGCAATAGAAAGCGTGCTCGAATTTCATCGGCACAATTCCCAATTCTCCTGGTTCAAATTCGTCAAAAATGTGTTGCGAATCAAACGTGCCATAATAATCGCCAACTCCAGCGTGATCGCGCCCTACAATAAAATGAGTGCAGCCGTAGTTTTTGCGAATTAAAGCATGAAAAATGGCTTCTCTGGGCCCTGCGTAGCGCATCGCCGCCGGATTAATTGCCAAAATTACGCGGTCTTTTGGATAGTATTTTTCTAGCAGAATTTCGTAACAGCGCATCCGCACGTCAGCCGGGATATCATCATCTTTAGTTGTCCCGACTAGCGGGTGCAAAAATAATCCGTCTACTGTTTCTAAGGCACATTTTTGGATGTATTCGTGGGCCCGGTGGATGGGGTTTCGGGTTTGGAAACCAACTATGGTTTTCCATCCTTTTTCTTTGAACAGCATTCTCGATTTTGCTGGGTCAATTTGGTATTGGGGAAACCGGACATCTAGTTCGCGTTCCAGCAGCCAAATTTCGCCTGCGAGGTTAACGGGCCCGGATTGGTCTACTACTTGGACGCCTGGGTGTTTGAGGTCGTCGGTGCGGTAGACGTTGAGGGCTTCTTCTTCTTTGCTGTAGCGGTATTTTTCTGCGAGTTCCAAGATGCCGGCAAATTCGCCAGCCGGGGAGTCGAGGCGCACTCTTGTGCCTTCTTTGAGGGTGTCGGCGACTGCTTCGCTGACTGAGAGGGTGATGGGAACCGACCAAGGGATGCCGTTGGAGAGGCGCATTTCTTTGACGACCGATCGATAATCAGCTTCTCCCATGAACCCTTTGAGAGGACTCAGGGCGCCAATTGCGATCATTTGCAGGTCGGAGATCGATCGATCCGAAAGCTGGACTCGCGGCAAAACTTCTGCTTTGTCGAAAAATTCTTGTCTTTGGTCTAGTGTAGCAATGCGGTTGACCAGGATGCCGCCGTGAGGGGCAATGCGGTCTGAATGCTGGCTCATGTCGATTTGAAGTTGTTGATTTTAGCTACCAGAGTACATAGTACCAAGTACGGGCTGTAAATCTACATTTTTTAATTGTTCTGGACTTGTGCAGAACGCTGGTGAAGGCTGGGGTGCAATTCTTTAAACTGCAAACTCGCACTCAAAACTCTCAAAGTTCCCATTAAGTCTGCACTTGAAATTGTTCCGGTTCTATTCCCCAATTTACCCAGCTAATCGCTGCTTTAGCTGTTAGCACTTGTGGCGGCACTCGCAAAGCGTGAATGTGTCCCGTACTCGGACAAGTCATCTTTAACAAATATATTGGCTCTATGTCAACATTATTCTCTATTTTCAATAAAGTATATTCTTGCCAAGTATCCAATTCTATTGCTTGTAATTCTTGACAAATTCTCGAATAGCCGATCGCCCCAATCAACACTCGCCGCACTTCGGCATTTTTTTCTGTTAACAGCCATGCAGATTCCCAAGACTGTGGCGGAACTTCACCGATGGTTTCCGGCAGTAGCACGCCATGATAAGAATATACTTTGAAGTTGTCAGCAAATTCGATCGCTGGTTTACCTTCGGCGTGCAGCAAATATTCGCTGTCAAAATTAAGTCGTCGCGGGCGATCGCACACAAAGCACTTTTTCTCAAACGGGTAAATCGAGCCGCAGTTTTCTACTAAACCTTTAAAGGCTGAGTACAAAGAGCGATCGCACTCCAATTCTAAGACCTCAATACAAAAATCAATCCAACTTCCGTGACAGGCAGAAAGTTCGGATAATATCCAGTTATTATTATAGGTTATATTGACAAAAAATTGGTGAAATCTCCCGCCCAACTTCTTTGCTAATTTGTCAAAAACTTTGTCTTTAACATGGATTTGGAATTGACTCATCAGTTGAGCATACAGCGGGTTATAGAGTTGGCTGTAAATCTGATTTTCCAGTTTCCGGTCGAGTTGACTTCTTAATGTATCATACAATTCATTATGAATTTTGTCTCGAATTTCGCTACCAGTTTCCAGACCCGAATCCCGTATCCTTAGCCGTTCAAGAGCTTCCAAAGCTATGTAAGGGCTGTCACAGAAAATAATTTCTGGTTCGCCCAAGCCGATGATGTGGTAGGCGGTGTTGATGGCGGCTGTCGCGATCGGGCGATCGACTGGTGCGATCGACAGTCCTATTTGCCGCCATTTTTCGCGATAAATGGGAGTTAGCGCTGCTTGTTCGGCCGTAAGTGCGATCGTTGGTACATTCATATTATTTAATTCCCCGTCAAAAATTAATTAAGTGCGTACTGAGGACTTCATTCCTTAAAAAGAGAGAAGGACTGAACTCCTGACTACAAACCTATTTTATGATAGTCGTTAGATTATTTGTATAAATTAACAATTTTTTGCAAAACCCCTAAAATCAGAGGAAGATTATCGATAGAATAAACATTATCATCAATAATTAAATTATTTCCTTCTAATTTAAGAAACCGCCAGACTACCCCCGAAGTTACGCAGCCAAATACGGCAGGGATTGAATTTTGTTTGCGTTGGTTAAATAACTGAGCTGCCACCATTTGTGCGGCACACTGTGGCAGACGAGATTCTATTTCTCCGCCTTTCGTTTCTCTGACTGTAAAAAACGGAACTTTAATTTCAAAATCCAACGGCACGCCAGACAGTAGAAAGTCGCATTCTCCATTCAATCCCTGAGAAACATCTACATCAAATGCCCAACCGGAAAAGATAGAAAATTGTTTGTTATTTTTTTCTATCACCTCCAACAAAACAGGAGAGATAATCCGTTCCGAACGTTCTTTTGCCGTTGTTACAGCAGTGTTAGAACTAATTTCAAGGGTTCTCCAAAGCCATTGAGAGGGTTCTAAAGGAATAATTTTGGTACTCAAAATAGGACTGAGTGATAGCTCCAATCCAAACCGATCTTTTAATTGTGGAAAAGTGAAGGAGTTGTAGGACATATTTATCAGATAAGTCTGTGAAAATAAACATCACTTTGAGATAGAAAGCGAGTTGAAAAACGCCCAACTTGCTTGGATGCAAAAGTTACACCAAAGAAACCCGGTTTCTGCGATAAATCTTGGTTTGCTAGCGAAGTATCTAGGAAGAAACCGGGTTTCTCACCCCCCCCTGTGTAAGTCCTAATATAGCAACCATTGCATAATTTGTGAACCTGTCTTTTCTTCCGTCTCTCGCGACGATAGATAACTAAATCCGACTTCCTTCTTCCTTCTTCCTTCTTTGTGATGACTGATAACTGATGACTGATAACTTATGACTTCTTCATTCTTGCTTTTTGCTTCTTCCTTCTTCGTGATGACTGATAACTGATGACTAATGACTAATGACTAATGACTTCTAAACATTTAACCACTGAACGAGTATCTTGGGCGCTGGCAACAAAATAATTAACAAAAGCCCGATCGCCAGTAACCCCAAAAAATCTCGCCTATCGTCCAATTCGCTGACATCATTCAACGCCGGTTCGTCGCTGAGGGGCGTCAAAAACAAAATAATTGCCCACAGCAGCAAACCCTGTTCCAAAAAAGACAGCAGCAGCATACAAATTCTGGCAAATTGCCCGATCGCCATACTAGCTTTTTGGCCAAACATCGCGTGCACGATGTGCCCGCCGTCGAATTGTCCCACCGGCATCAAATTAAACGCCGTCACTATCAAACCCAAATAACCAGCCACCGCTACCGGATGCAAATTAATCGCAGTTTCGGCATTCAAAGCAGCGCCCAAGGTTAACTTGCTCAACAGAGTCATCAGCAGCGAAAATTGCGGACTAAAAGAGTCAAAATTCAACATTCCTGACTTTTGAGATAGTGGTACAATTGTCGAATGATCCAAACCCCAAATCAACAACGGGACTATCGCAATTAAACCTGCAAATGGGCCGGCAATACTGATGTCAAATAAAGCTCGGCGGTTGGGAATTGGACTCCGCATTTGAATGAAAGCGCCAAAAGTTCCTAAGAAAAAAGGAACCGGAATAAAGTAAGGTAAAGTTGTGCGAATTTTGTAGAATTTGGCAGCTAAATAGTGGCCGGATTCGTGCATTCCCAAAATTGCAATGAGAGCCAGCGAGTAAGGCAAACCCTGGAGCAACATTGACGGGTTGGACTGCAAGATTTTTTCAGTAACTCCGGCAATTTGTGCCCCGACAATCGTTGTGGTAAATACCGTAATCAGCACCAAAGCTAATGCAAAAAATGGCCTGGTTACAGATTCGGTTTTTACCGGAGTTTCCCCTGATTGGTGGCTGGGATTGGGAACTATGGCAAAAAAAGGTTGACCGCTTAAGCTGTTTTGAAATATGACTAAAAAGCGATCGCCAAAATGCCGCTCCACATTCTCCCGAATCGCCTGATAAGCAGCTTCCGGGTTCGTGCGTAACTGTCCGCGACAAATTACAGCCTGTGGCCGAAATTCTAAATTTCGCAAAAAGTAAATTGACCAAGGAAAACAATCGCGCAAGCTCGCTTCTTCCTCGGAATCGATCGGGCGCAGGGGCCGTTTTGGCTCTTTCGGTTCAGTCGCAGAGCCTGCTAAGAGCGTTTCAGTGGAGCCGATAATTTCCTTGCGCCCCAACTGTACCAAAAACCAGTACAAAAAAGGGCAAACCAGAAAAGGTATAATTACCAACTCCGGCGGTACTGTTTTGCTCGCGCCGTTAACTAAAAGCCAACCGCTCCAAATCAGCGCCGGCGCCATCATTACCAGCCACAGCAGCCATACCGGGGTTCGTGTAATGCGGCTGGTGCTGCTCTGTAACAAGTAGTAAGATATAAACCCCAATACGAGCAACCATAGTAAAAAGAACATAATATTTATTCCATGCCTCTCAATAGTTCCTTGAAACAACAGAGTTCAGTCTCCAAACAGCCCAGGCTAGTGCTGGCAAATATCTTTGCTTTCCCACCTCACCGGGATACCCTGGGTGGGACAGCTTATTTCATTGTAGAAAACGAATCGAACATCCTGGTGGATTGTCCCGCTTGGGATGAGATTAATCAAGCCTTTTTGCGGGAAAACGGCGGCGTGCGGCTGCTGTTTCTCACCCACCGCGGCGCGATCGCCAAGGCGCGGGAGATTCAGGAAGCCACGGGCTGCGATATCCTGATTCAAGAGCAGGAAGCTTATTTGCTCCCTGGATTGAAGCTGACGGTTTTTGAGCGAGAATTTGCTGTGAGCGATCGAACTCTGGCATTTTGGACTCCCGGCCACTCTCCGGGTTCCTCTTGCCTTTATGATAGTGGCAGTGGTGGAGTGTTGTTTTCTGGCAGACACTTGCTCCCCAACCGTGAAGGCGCTCCTGTACCGCAGAGAACGGCAAAAACTTTTCACTGGCCGCGGCAAATTAACAATGTGCAGTCAATTATTGATCGATTTTCGCCTTCGACTCTGCAATATATCTGCCCCGCTGCGAATACTGGCTTTTTGCGGGGAAAAGGATCGATCGATCGAGCTTTTGAGCAATTAACTAATCTGGATTTAGCTGTTTGTTTGCAGAATCAAGAAGACCGGGCGGTTGAAACCGCGTCTATACAAACAAAACCCGCCTCCGCGGGTTGAAGAAGACCGGGCGGTTGAAACCGCCGTCTTATCCCAAGGATATTGGGTGAAAATCATGTTATGTTCTTGAGTCCGCGGAGGCGGACATCGTTTGTGTAGACGCGGTTTCAACCGCCGTCTTATCCTGTGGAAAAAACTATGGAAAAAACCGAAAAACAAAAAATGCTCGCCGGCGAATTGTATTTAGCTGCGGATGAGCAATTAATTGCAGAACGCCAGCGAGCCCGCCGCCTCACCAGAATCTACAATTCTACTCACGAAGATGAACCAGACAAACGGTTAGAAATCCTTGCCGAATTGTTTGGTGCAATCGGGCCGAAAGTTGAAATCGAGCCGCCTTTTTACTGCGACTACGGCAGCAATATTTATGCGGGAAACGGATTGTACATGAATTTTGGCTGCGTGATTCTCGACTGCAATCGAGTTAACATCGGCGAAAATTTGCTGTGCGCCCCTAACGTGCAAATTTACACTGCTTTTCATCCCACCGATCCAGAAATTAGACTTTCTGGCCGAGAACTCGCCACTCCCATTAATATTGGCAATAATGTTTGGATTGGCGGGGGGAGTATTATTTGCCCTGGAGTCACTATTGGCGACAATAGCACGATCGGCGCAGGCAGTGTTGTTGTCAAAGATATTCCCGCCAACGTCGTAGCTGCCGGGAATCCTTGCCGAATTATCCGGCAGTTACCTTGATGTGGTACGATCGACTCACAGGCGCGATCGGCTCTTTGGAGCTTCACACAACAATTTTAGAGATTAGAACCGCCAGTTTGAGATTTTTCAGATCAAATCCGGAAAAATCCGTGGCAAAAATCTCAAATCTCAAATCTCAAATCGCTTACTTTCTTCCTCCCGGTTTCCCCACTACCAAGCTTTTCTTATGACGACTGCAACAGTTTATCCCAACGCACCCGAACTCGGCACCGACGACTACATAGCAGTAGGTTTAGCCACCTGCTTCATCAAAGAAGAAGGCGAAGTTCATCAAGTAAAAGTAATCGAACCTATCCCCTCAGCAGCTTTGGAAGCAATTGTCAAGGGAATTCCCACATCTTATGAAATGGCTTGGGGGACGACTTTAGGATCGGTGTTCGACGGCGAATCACCCAAAAGGCTGCCGGAATTCCCCCCCGAAGCTCAGTTTAGCGAAGAATTTGGCTTTCGGGCGATCGCCGCAGCCCGCACTTACAAAATCCGCCCCGAAGCTCAAGTTCACATTCCCCAGGGAACAGTTCGCAACGACTTTTCTTATTCCTTAGAACGCAAAAGAGTGCTGAACACCGAGCGCGTCATTCGCACTGAAGACAATGTAAAACAGCACGAACACACTCACAAGGTTCTTTAAACAAATCGCCCAACAGCAGCAATTTAGCGAAAAAAGTTTTGAGATTTGAATTAAAGATTTAACAAGTTTTTTATTCATTAATAACTCAAAACTTTTAATATTTCATGATTCAGACACCAAACATCTCAACGTAGGGTGCGCACTGCGCACCTTACCTAATCTGACAAACACCAAACATCTCAACGTAGGGTGCACAGTGCGCACCTTAGCTAATTCACATAAATTATTAACGACTGTTAACAAAATTATTAAGTTGTTGATGAAATGTTTTAATTTTTCAAAAATATGGTAATACCATTTATAAAAAGTCGTGCTACACACAATTGTTGGGAAAGAGTGAAACGGAGGGTTGTTTCTACGGGCCCCATGTGTAATGTGCGTCGCCGCTCGAAAAGTCGATAGAATTTAGGGATTCAAGAATGGCGACGCACCCTACGAATACTGTTGCATGAGTTTTGAAAAATGATCTAAAATATAATTCCAGTTTAACATGGTGAGCCGGCCGGCGGGGAAAAATTCACAAATCCCCGTAATTATTGAATGCTAGTAGTTTCAGAATATTGTCGAGCATTCTACAGGCAGGTTTATTAAGTAGGTGGGACAAATAAACATTAGATGGGGAGGGCGGGTGAGATCACGACCTAACTGGCTTGTATAGGAGTGATTCTTAGCCGGCACCCGCCCCTACAAGATACTATGGTTTTTTTGCAATGACCTACTTATTGCAGTATCGATTTACCCATTGTGACAGGTTCCTGATAATTAGAAGTGTAACCGGGCAAAATTTTTATACTCGGTTGGGCGACTCGTAATGTCAAAGAAAGACGCACTTTACCACTCCTATTATAAATAGAACGATGTACAAGTTGATCCGTAAATAAAATAAACTCACCAGGTTTTAAAACTACCGCGTTCGCGTTCTCTTCTACTTCCTTGGGAACTCGAAAAAAATGATTTCCACTAAAGGGATCGGTGATTGTGACTTGACACTTTTTGAGTTCACTTTTCGGGATATATTCAAACCCGTTTGTCTCCGTTACTTCTGTTAAACCAATATAAATATTAATCGTTTTTCCATCCCCGGCAAGTAAATTAGGATAAATATCTCGATGCCAAAAAGGAATCAATTGACGTGAGGGATAATTCACCCATAATTCCGATCGCCATAATTTCAAATTATCCCCTAAATAAGCTGTCAATATTTTCAATAAATTCTCATCTTGACACAGGTGCAACACCGCAGCAGAATCTAAATGTCTTTCCATATAAAATTGGCGTTGGTAACATTGAATGACCATCAACATAATTGAACCGAATTGTAACCTCGAAAGGGCTTTCAATGCCTGAGTAAATAAAATTTTAATGGGCGGTTTTGGTAAAACTTCCTTAAAAATACGATCGCAAATATTCGCGATTTCATCCTGATTTAACTTGAGAGCATAAGGCCCCAGTATCCCATCAGTAGCATCATGATTAATTCTCTCTTTCTCGACGGCTTGACTACAGCCAGTCCATAATAAACTTTTTTCCCATAACTCTTGACATAAATCATTATCTTGTGCTAATGTATGCAATGTTATTTCTTGTCCTGTTTGATTTAAAAATTTACCTGTTGTTAACTCAAATTCTGGAGAAGTTGCACATAAGAGACTACTATAGGCTCCCTTTTCTGGACTAATTCCTAAACCGAGATATTTACTCAAACGATGACCGATGGTAATATTAGATTGTACAAAACCCGGATGAACCGCGTTAACTGTTACCTGCGTTAATTTTTGGGCAAGTTGTCTGGTTAAAAGCAATAGACAAAGTTTTGATTGGTTATATGATTCGATAAAATTTAAGGGTGTTTCTTTAACGAATAAATCCCACTTAATTCGAGTGGGTTTCAATGCTAAATCTGAGGATACTATAATCACGCGACTAGGGGCGGATTTTGCTAATTTATCTAATAATAAATAAGTGAGTAGAAAATGACCTAAATAATTGGTTCCCCAAATTAACTCAAATCCTTCTTTCGTGACTCCTCTTCCGTCGAAGATTCCGGCATTGTTGACGAGGATATGTAAGGGTAAATTTCTGTCTTGAAATAGTTTAACACAGTGACGCACTGACTCTAATGAGGCCAGATTTAAGGGTAAATATTCTATATTGGGATTTCCGGTAGTTTCACGAATATATGCGATCGCGCTTTTAGCTTTTTCCTGGGATCGACAAGCAATAAACACATGATGTCCCAATTTAGCTAAACCCAAAGATGTCATTAAACCCACACCGGAATTACCACCTGTTACCAGACAAACTTGCATAAATTAATTGATTTTTGATGTTGTTGAGAGTTATTATATTACGGTTGGCGTTATAATTTATTAGGATGCCTTCGCATTTCCTGGAATCGTTTCGCGGGTTTTATAGCCAGACAAAGCAGAAAAATCATAACCTGCTTAATCGGATGCTGATTTTAGCAGGTGGCAAAGTTAACATTTCCTAGTACAGTACATGAGCACCTGTTAAATAGTTTAGTCCGTGGCGATTTTACCAGAAATAATAATGCACAATCAATGGCGGTTCTCGATTAAGGGCGATCGACTAAAGAGCGAATTTTACGCCACCAAGCCGCCGGCGAATCCTCCCGGCGGTACGCGACATCAAACATCGACAAAATTAGCGGTAAACCCCCCACCTTCGCACTCATCAACAAGTGCATTAGCAGACAAGACACTAATACCACCCAACCAGAAATGTGCAAATAATACCAAACCTGGGTCAAATCCCCAGCCGGTAGCCATTCTTCCTTAACCATACTCCCAGAGACGATCGCAAAAGTAAGCGCTAACAACATCAACGTATTCACGATCCGGTGTAAACTATACCACCAAATCGGTTTTCCCAACTGAGTTAGTTTCCCAAAAGAATCCGGCTGCACCAAGCGTTTTTTACCTGCGAGGAAACTGTACAATGCAAAAGTCGGCATGACTCCGAACAGCAACAGCTTGCCAAAAGTGCCGTGAATCCCGATAATATCTGCAATTCGAGGCACGGGCACTTTGCCGAACCGCCCGTCATAGGTGTTGTACACCATAAATGCGGTCAAAATTGCTAAAAGGGCGATCGCAGCATTAGCCCCGTGCAGTAATCTGAGCAGCAATGGCTGATACGGTTTAGATGGTGGCATTCTCAATTTTGCTATGCGATCGATAGTCTTTCATATAATACAGCTAAAAGCGGATTTTTTCAACCCCGCCAATTGTGAAACAAATGTGATAAAAAAATGAATGGATTATGAGAAAACCGTGATTTTATCAAAGTTTAGTGTAGAGTAAAAATGTCTAGGATAAAACTTGAAAAATAACATCTAACAGTTTACAAAAATGGATGCAGCCACTACCGTCTTCCTTTCCTTGGGACTAGCAGCAGATGCTTTTGCTGTTGCTGTTTCTAGCGGCATAGCAATTAAACACATGAAGGTTAATAAAGCTTTAAAAATCGCCTTGTTTTTCGGTGGATTTCAAGCTGTGATGCCCATAATCGGATGGTCTATCGGGCTGACTTTCAGTTTCTTGATATCTGCGATCGACCATTGGATCGCTTTTGGCCTTTTGAGTTTCATTGGCGGTAAAATGATTTACGAATCGCTGCAAAGTGAAGAAGGCGAGAAAAAGTTTAATCCCTTAGATACGGGGACTTTGATAACGCTGTCGGTGGCGACGAGTATCGATGCCCTCGCCGTTGGTATCGGATTTGCGGTTCTGAAAG
>Ga0209591_10001455_pt1 | contig 29281 bp, 21 predicted proteins | sample MAT01_FD_187207 | JGI IMG/M metagenome (GOLD analysis project Ga0209591, IMG submission 187207) | Freshwater microbial communities from Lake Fryxell liftoff mats and glacier meltwater in Antarctica - MAT-01 (SPAdes) (version 2) | ecosystem: Environmental > Aquatic > Freshwater > Ice > Liftoff... | reverse complement strand
GCACCACGAGAAGTTAGCATTGCGATCGGCAATTCACACAAAACCGCATCCTTCTGCATCCGAGAAAGCAGCTCCAAACCATCCATTCTCGGCATCTCAATATCGCAGAACACGATATCGCAAGGCAGACCGGATTTCATTTTTTCCCAAGCTTCCTTACCGTCGCGAGCTTCTTCAACCCGGTAGCCAGCTTTCTCAAAAGTAATCGACAAGAGCGATCGCACCGTAATCGAATCGTCCACAATCAGCACAGTTGGCTCAGTTTTCTCCTCAGCAGCCTCCGCAGCAGCCCGATCGCCGCTCTCATCCCAAAGCGTACCACCAGCTTCCTTCTGCAGCCTGCCAGTAGCCAAATCGATCAGTTCCAGAACGTCCGCAATCGCCACAATTTTGCCGTCCCCGAGTACCGTAGCACCGGCAATCCCGATCGGCTTCGGCACCGGCCCTTCCAACTGCTTGATCACGATTTCCTGTTCCGTCGAAACCTGATCCACCTGCACCGCCAAGAAATTGCCAGCAGAGCGCAACACGATCACCGAAATCATGTCATCGTCAGTATTAAACCCGTAAACGCTGCCCCGGCCCAAATGGCGGTTGTAAGCCAACAAATCCCGCAGCGGCCGGAACGGCAAAATCGAACCCCGCCACTCAATGCAAGGCAAACCGTCTACCCCCGTCGTTACCTGATCCCGTGGCACATCGATCATGTCCTCCACTCCGTCCATCGGGAAAGCAATCCGAGCTCGATCGCTAATGCAAGTCAGAGCCTTAGAAATGCTCAATACCAGAGGCAAACGGATGGTAAATACAGTGCCTTTGCCGATCGTCGAATCAATCCCCACAGTCCCCCGAATCTCCTGCAAGGAAGTCCGCACCACATCCATACCAACCCCCCGGCCGGCGTACTCTGTCGCCTGCTCCTGAGTGCTGAAACCGGGCATAAACAGCAAATCGTAAACTTCCGAGCGAGACATCCTCTGAGCTTGAGGCGCCGTCAGCAAACCCTGCTTAATCGCCTTCGCCTTCACCTTTTGCGGGTCAATTCCCGCCCCGTCGTCAGAAACCGAAATCACCGTTTGATTTCCTTGGTGGAAAGCCCGAATCGTAATCCTTCCCACAGCAGGCTTCCCGGCCGCCAGACGCACCTCCGGCGGTTCGATCCCGTGAGTAATCGCATTATTCACCAAATGAGTCATCGGGTCATAAAGCTGATCCACAATCATCTTGTCGATCAAAATATCCTTGCCCTCAACCTGCAACTGAGCCTGCTTCCCGCACTTAATCCCAACTTCCCGCACCGCCCGGAACAGCCTGTCAGTCGTCTCCGCAAACGGCTTCATCCGAGCCTTAGTCAAACCTTCTTGGAGTTGAGTCGTGACTTGGCGCAGTTGGCGAGTCACCTGATCCGCCTCATCCACCAAAAACTCAATGTCCGCCGCCGACTCCCGCACCCGCACGATCAGCTCGATAATCTCTTGAGCCAAACTGTGGAAAGGAGTAAACCTGTCCATTTCCTCTGGTCTCCAGGCACTTTCCCGGCTGTGGGATGACTCTTCATTGCGCCAGGGCGATCGATGTCCCTGCCGGTTTGCCAGCAAAGCAATCTCCAAAAGACTCCGCTCATAGAAATCCTGAGTCCGCTGGCTGACATCACTCAGCAGCGTTACTTGGTGCAGCAAATTGTCCAAAAACTGCCGCATCCGTTCTTGGTCTTGCTCCAAACTGTTCCGGTTGACGACCAGTTCCCCCATCAAATTGCTGAGGTTGTCCAGTTGCTTGACCGGCACCCGCATCGTCTGGTCGCCGAACCCGCCCGCGCGGGGACTCCGCCTCGATCTGTTGATCGCCGACGGCCCAATATTGCCTTCCCCCTGTGAGCGGCCGCCGCCGTCCTTTGGATCTTCCAGCAGTTTTTCCAAATCGCCAAATTCGTCGTCGCTCTCGTCATTAGTAGCGGGGCGAGCTTTACGGGCAGTTTTTCCCGGTGCAGGAATTTCCGGCATAGTTGCGCTCTCGCTGAGCAGGTCTTCGAGATCCGAGAAAACTTCCGTAGTTACCGGATTATGATTTATACCTACAGAGGCTGCTATTGCCGCCCCAGCGCCCCCTGCAATTAAGAGCGCTTCTAAATCGTCAAAATTGCCTTCGGCATCCTCTCCGTCTGATTCTGCACCAAAAAAGTCTGCTAGCGACGCATCTTCCAATTCATCGGAATCTTCAATATCCGATCCGTCGTCAGCGTCCCAAAAGCCCGTCGTTAGTTCCGAAGTCAACAGAGAGCCAGCATCGATCGAATCCAACAAATCATCAAAACCCTCCAACTCTTCGGTGTTGAGAGTCGCGCCGGTTTCCAGAGCAGCCAGCAAATCAGTATCGCCTTCAAACATACCGTCGAGAGATTCTGTTGAGTGCGCCTCTAAATCCCCAGCCGAAAAATCTGTTTCCAGGGCATCAAACAAATCATCCTCGTCGCTAGACTCCTCAGTAGCTGCTGTTTCAGATCGATCGAACAAATCCTCAGTTCCGTTTGTCGCGACAGCACCCGACGGCAACCCTTCGCCAAACATATCCTCCAACAAATCGAAATCCCCACCATCCGACTCGAAACTGGAAATTTCCGAATCAGGACTGCCGGACAATTCCCCAAATTCAACCGCTCCCAAATCTGCCAATCCTCCCTCAGAAACAGCCCCCTCCGAGTCCGAGAACAAACTCGCCAAGTCACCCTCATCTGGTTCCACACCATTCGAGCGCAATTCTGAATCCCCACCTAAATTCATCCACTCCGCATTGAGTTGCCCCGAAGCTTCCCCGTTATACTCAGTACCCGTAGGTACAGAACCGAACAGCTCAGCCAAATCCGCCGCCTCTTGGGAAGCAGAGACCCTGACAGGTCGCTCCGGCAGGTTCTCCTCCTCAGAAATCGGGCCAGAGGTGATATCGCCAAACAGCGCATCTAGATCCGTATCTTCTAACTCCAGATTTACCGATTGCACAGACTCGTCCTCGAACCCGAAAGTATCTTCTAGCCAATCTCCATCCACAGAGATATCTAATTCAGAATTTGGTGTCATGTTAAAAACGCTATCAATTTCTTCGTTTTGTGCGCTAGCAGTAGCTAAATATTGATCGCCCCTGCTCCCCCCACCTTCGCCTTCTAAAGAAAGGAAACCAGAAGTAATGCTCAATAGCTCGCTCAAATCAGAGTCCTCGTCAAGCTCAGAGAGCAACTCGAAATCATCTATTTCAGCATCTTCTGAATCATTGCCACCACTTGCCGTCAGCTCGTTCGATCCCGGCACATTTGGTGTCTCAGATGAGCCTAAATCGCCGAACAAGTCATCCAAATCAGGAGCGTCAGCATCAACAGAAGTTTGGGCCGCCACTTCGTCATCTTCTGAATCATTGCCACCACTTGCCGTCAGCTCGTTCGATCCCGGCACATTTGGTGTCTCAGATGAGCCTAAATCGCCGAACAAGTCATCCAAATCAGGAGCGTCAGCATCAACAGAAGTTTGGGCCGCCACTTCGTCCAAAAGCGTACCGAGGGCATCTTCCTCAGCTTGCCCAGGGCCCTTCTTGCCCGAGCCATGTCGCCCATTCAAACCGCTCCTGTTACCAGTTTCAAGTTGTTTGTGAGTTGGCGACTGGCTCAAACCCTCATTTTCCCGATCGGTCTCCGTCGCCGAACCCTCTAGCTCACCTCCAGATAGCACATCCTCCCCAAACAAACTCGTGAGATCCTCTCCAGGATGCTCCGCGTTCGTTTCCGAATTTTCCGCAGCGTATCCGTCAAACAACAAATCAGTAAAATCGCCGGAATTGTCATCATCTAACCCCAGCATTCCCTCCACCGGTCTCCCAGAAGACTGCCCATAGTCGAGGTCATCTTCTTCTTCCCAAGCACCGTCGAGATCCGGGGACTCGCCATCAAACAAGTCAGCTAAAGTGTTGAGTTCAGCAGCGCCCACTTCTGGGCCCGTGCGGGTCGAACTTCTCAAAGAACCAATCTCCAGATCCGATTCTCCGAACCCCGGGGAATCGTCGAACTGGGGCGATCGACCGCCGCCACTGTAATCGTTGCTCTCGCCACTGTCTAGTTGATCGAACAGCTCATCTATACTCAGCCCAGAAATAGTCGGCAACAACTTGTTCGATCCATCCCCCGAATCGCCAGAGTCCGCCAGATCCCAGCCCCCATCCTCAACATCCGCCAAATTTATCCCCGTACTCGGTTGAGCAAATGCCAGCAAATCTTCAAAATCCGTTTCAGCAACCAGGGCAGTAGGTAGCATACCCAGCATTTTTTCGCTTGGTTCGATCGACCTTTCTCGACCAGAGAGTACCTGTTCTTGAGCTTTTTTGATATCTTTGATCACCGTCGGCGCTAACATACGGTAAGTATTTTCGGCGTTGCCGATCGCCTTTTCCACAGTTTCGATCAACTCTATCCAGTGGCGCAGTTCAAATTCCTCTCCCGCCCTGACCAAATTCCGACAAATGTTTTTAAGCTGCCGCCTACTTTCTATCCCCTCGGGCTGTTTGAACTCTTGCAGCATTTCCCGCATCCTCGCCGGCACGTCCGAGTCAAATACCATTTGGAGCGCGCTGTCTTCTGTTTCTCTAGCATCGATCGTGTAAACTGACCCCGAGTCCGTAAAACTGCTCGATGAGTTAAAAACTCCGACATCCATCCCTGTCAGAACTTGTTGAGTTATCGGCAACGGACTACTCTCGTCTCCATCGTGTCCAGAGTGCCCGACAAGTCCCCCCAAGTGTCCATTGAGTTCTGCAAATACCGGTTCTAATTCTCGAACCATTTGTTCTCCCAATTCCTCTGTCAGCCCAAAAGGCCCCGACAGTTGCTCTAACAGCCCTTGCAATGTGTCAAAAATACGCAGGAACAGGGATTCTAGCTGTTGGTCTACTTTAACGCTGCACTCTTTTAAAACTTTAAAACTATCTTCTAGCCGGTGAGCTGTTTGCTGAATGCTAGTCAGGCCCAGCATTGCTGCTCCTCCCTTGACAGAGTGAGCGGCCCTAAATACTTCGTTGACCAGTTCTGGGTCTTCGATCGTGGTTTGCAGGTTCAGCAAGCCTTGCTCGATCGTATTGAGATGGTCTTTTGCCTCCTCAATAAAGTAGCCCATAATCCTCTGTTGTTGTTCCGGCAGCATATTTTTATTCCTGATTTTAATCGTTATTGTATTTGGTCTATTTTAGTAGTCTTAGAGAATATCTCTGTAAATCTCTCCCCTTGACAACAGAATAATCTGACTGCGAGATATTGCAAATGTCCTAGCTATTTCTGCTTTCGATATCCCCTCACCTAAAAGATAGCGAATCTGCTGCACCTGTTCGGCTTTTAGTTTGCGGTTAGGGCATATCTTGCCAGGAACGAAAGGAAAGCGGTTTTTTTCTATAGAATCGCGGGAGTTATCGGCGGGAGTTCCTTCCCACAAATGATCGGGATTGACACAACCGCGATCGTCGCAACTGTGACAAGCAAAATAACCCGGTTTGATCGGTCTTCCCAGTTTATCTTCAAGTACAAGTCTGTGAGGATAAAAACTTTTTGTTTTACCATTAACTTTAGTACCCTTAATGGCATAACCATCACTTCTTTTAGCCAAGATACAAATCATGCAACCATTGGGCTGTATTTCAGCCCGAATACCAGGAATTACTTCTACACCTCTCAGTTGTTTTTGAGGTTTAGGAGCAGATGTACTTCCTACATCTTTAATCCGTCCTTTTCTGAACCTATCTTGAGAATTTTCTAGTCGAGAACCTTCCCATAAGTGATTAGGATTAATGCAGTTGCGAACATCACAACTATGGTAACAAAAGTATTCTGGTCTAATCGGACGACCCAAACTATTTTCTAATACTAAACGGTGAACTGTAAGCGTTTTCCATTCACCGTTAATCCGAAGTCTTTTGTTGGCATAGCCACTGCTAGATTTGGTTAGAGTAGAGATAATACAGCCCGTCGGCTGAATCTCACCAAAGATGCCAGGAATCACCTCTACTATGTTATCGTCCATCTGTACAACTCCTAGTTTGTTTAGGTGCTGGATTGGCATCCCCGCAGTCGTTTCAAGACTGCGAGGCTACTTTTTGTTTGCCATCATTGCCACACTAATGTGCTTATAAATCAGGAAGTGAAAAAAGCATTAAACAATCAATTATTGTCTTTCTGCTGTTTCTACTCGGAACCTTTCTACTGATGTCAAAAGGTCGCGAGCAACGCCTACCAAATTTTGCAAAGCACCCGAAACTCGCTGCGCTTCTTGGGACGTTTCCTGAGCAGTTAGCTCGACAGCCTGCATCACCGAGGCCACCGAGCGAGCTGTTTCATTCTGTTCTACAGTGTCCGCCGTAATCGATCGCACCAGCACGTCAATTCGATTAGTAACTTGAATGATATCTTCAAGCGATCGCTTCGCTTGTTCTGCCAATCTTGTACCCTCAATTACCTGCTGCGTACCTTCTTCCATCGCCGTCATTACCGCGCCGGTTTCACTTTGAATTTGCATCACGATCTGTTCGATTTCTTTCAAAGATTTCGCCGATCGATCTGCCAATTGTCGAACCTCATCCGCCACGATCGCAAAACCCCGGCCAGCTTCCCCAGCTCTAGCCGCCTCAATACTGGCGTTAAGAGCCAACAAATTCGTCCGAGAGGCGATCGTAGCGATCAGAGCCACAATCTTAGAAATTTCTTGAGAAGCTTCAGCCAACCGCTTGACTTTTCTAGTGGTTTCTGCTACAGTTTCTCGAATTTCCAAAATCCCAGCCACCGTCCGCTCCACAGCCTCGCCCCCTTTCAGAGCCGTTGCCGCCGCGCCCCGAGCCACTTCTTCCGCCTCTCTAGCACTCTCTGCGACCCGCTGAATCGCATCAGTGAGGACTTGCACCGAATTGAGCGTCGCCGCCAGTTCCTCAGCCTGTCGCAGCGCATCAGAAGACAAATCGCCCGCAAACTTGGCACTATCCGTAGCGCCTTTGCTGACCTCCCGAGCCGCCTGCTTTACCTGGTGAACGATTTCACGCAGATTTTGAATAGTCAAGTTAAACGAGTCAGCAACAGCGCCCAAAACGTCGGCTGTTACCTCCGCAGTCACCGTCAAGTCACCCCGAGCCGCTCCTTCCACGTCATCTAGCAAACGAATCACTTGGCGCTGCAAGTCTTCCTTTGCCTGTTCCTGCTCATCAGACTTGCGCCTGGTATCGCTAATCGTGGTTTGGATCACCTTCGCCATGTGATTGAATTTAGCGGCCATTTTGCCAAATTCATCTTCCGAATAAATCGTCGCCCGAGCGTCCAAAGTTCCCTGAGAGACCGCATCGAACTGAGCTTGCAAATTTTCCGAAGACTTGCGCACCTGCTTGGCGATCAATTGACCGATGCCCCAAGAAGTTAAAAAGCTTGTAACACCTGCTGCTGCGGTCATTACCCAGCCTGTTTGGCGCAGGTAAACGATCGCCTCCGGCTTGTCTTGGCGCAGAGCTTGATAGGAGGCGATGTTGGTAACGAAAGCCACAGCTACCAGAGAAACCAGCCCGGCCCCGATCGCCGTGTAGAAGTGTTTTGTAAGCAAAGGGGCATTTTCCAAGAAAGCCAGTCCCCCCTGTTCTACAGTCACCGACGTATCGAGCGCTTCTGTTTCTGTCGAAGCAAAACTGGGCACCGACGCATCAGCCGGGCCGGAAATGCTAAATATCTCATCATCCCGAATTGCCGAGCCGTCACTGTTGTCAAAGTCCAGGCTGCTACCCGTCGTGCCCATCATGCCGCTGGTAGAGTTGCCGAAATTAGTGTTATCTCTAGTCAGAATCGAACTGCTGCCATCTTCTGAGATGTCAAAGTCCGGCAAATTGTCCAAATCGTCAAACTCGTCAAAGTCCTCCAAAAAGCCACTGTGTTCTTGAGCGTTCCCAGTGCTTGACGACCAGTCACTTTTGCTGTGATCTGACGCCCCGAAAGCTGTCGCTTGCTCGTTGTCATCTAGAGAGAAATCATCACTGAAAGCGTCGTCATCAAAACCGTTTAAGTCGAAGCTATCTTTAGAGCCAAAGCCCACTTCCGAGTCCCCGTAACCGTTGCTGTTGGGAGTCGATCGATCGATCGAATTAAATTGTTCTCGGCTCGACCTTGACGCCTGAGAATTGGGGACAGCACCTCCCATCAGCAGCGTTTCGTCTTCCGCCAGCGAATAGTTGGACGAGTAGCCCGAGTCAGTATTCGGCTGCTTGTTTTGAGATCGAGAAGACCCAAAACCAGAGGACGAGGACATCGGCTCGGCAAAAGGGTCTGCCTCTTCTAGGGGTGCGTTCTGGTCATGTTCGGAGCCAGTCTGGGGCGGGGCTTGGAAATCGTAGTCATCGTTGAAGTCAAGTTCGTCTGGCAAATCGAGCGGAGCAAAAGGTGCGCCAAAATTGTCCGACGGCGCAGTGCGGGAGCCGAGTTGGTTCGAGTCGAAGGAATTCCCGGTTTCTGCTGTGGCAAAATTTTGACCGTTGAGCATCTGAGTCGGAGCTTCTGAAAACGAATCCGCTGAGTCAGGTGCTTTTTTCCCAGAAACTTTGCTGCTAGACAAATCAGCAGCATCAAGCCCTTCGCCATCTGAGGCAAAAGGGTCTCCAAAGTCGCCAAAGTCTCCAAAGTCCGAGTCGGCAAACTCGTCCATGTCTAGTGGCGAGGAGGCATCAGCATAAGCTGCGATCGCCCCGCTGTCGCTAGCAAAGGGGTTAGAATCAGAAGCTAAATCGTCGATCGAACCAGCCGCGCGAGATTTGTCTTCGGGTTCCCACTCCAAGCCGCTCATGTCCAAGTCTGCCAAATCCTCATTTTCCAGGTCATCTGGCGATCGACCGACAAAAGACCCGGATGGGGAATTTCCTTGGAAAACTCCCAGATCCGGGTCTTCTAACCCTTGATCCAGAGATAAGTCTGGGTAGAACTCCAATTCAGTTTCAGCCGACAAAGCCTCGATATTTTCGGTGTGTAGTTCTCCCGATAAAAATTGGTCTGTGTAAGTAATTCCGCTGTGAGCGTGTTCGATCAAACTAGCGTCGTCACTCAAGCCCAGTACCACCATGTACTGTTCGCGCGCCACCTCGTACTGTTGCAATCCGTAGCAGTAGATATGTCCGCAAAGCAAGCGAGCGCTGGGGTCTTCGGGAAAATCTTCTACTAATTGATAAACTAGGGCTGCGGCTTCTGAATAGTTGCCATCCATGTAGGCAGCTTCTGCCCGTTGGTAATCCTGCTGAAAGTTGGTACTTGTAGTCATTTGCCGCCCTCTTTTGATTTTAGACTTTAGACTTTAGATTTTTAATTTTTATCTTAGCAGGCGGGAAGACCCGCGCTCTATCTGTACCCAGATGAGCTACGGGATGAAAGCCGCGTATATTTAGTAGGCTCAATACCTACTAAATATACATTTACTGGAATACTTATCGCAAGTAAATCATGTTATAATAACTCTATGCTAACCATGACTTACCGCTATCGCATATATCCAGATGCCACCCAACAGGAAAAACTGTCTGGGTGGATGGAAACGTGCAGAGTGGCTTATAACTATGGGTTAGCAGAGATTAAGATTGGTGTAATAGTAGGAAATGCTCGATCGATGTTGCATAAAACACGAATATATCATGTCTGCCGACCTACCATTCCAGGGCGTGATTAAACAACTTAACGCATTGCCAAAAGCCAAGAAAGTATTCCCCCGATTAGGTGAAGTTCCTTCTCAAGTCTTGCAGCAAGCCATAAAGCAGTTACATCGAAGCTGGGAATCTTTTCTTTTCAAGAGGGACTGGGTTTCCTCGGTTTAAGAAGTATGGGCAATTTAAGTCTCTACTATTTCCACAGTTTAAAGAATCTCCTATATCTGGGAATACGATCCTCTTGCCTAAGATTGGCAATATTCAGATTAATTTGCATAGACCTATCCCAGATGGTTTCGCAATTAAGCAAGTACGCATCACACTGAAAGCTGATATCTGGTATGCCAGTATTAGTATTCAGTCTGATGTTAATGTACCGCTCGTAGAAACCTAGACAAAGCTACCCATAGGTAGCAAATGTTAGACATCTACGTTTATAATCTTAGTCCACAGTCCTAAAACCATAGGGATAAACGGCAATCCCTCTATTCCCTTCATGAAGTCGGGAATTACTTTTCTAGCTATATTTATGCTGCCATTGGTATCAGCATTGATTATTTTACCAGTGGAAGCTGTATATAAACCACGCTGAACACGTTTACCACTAAAAACAGGCTTTGTCTCTGTCTTTTTGTTATACGTCGGCAAATTATCATCATCTAAAGCACTCGCTTGCGACGTGTAACTTTCCTCAGTCAAGGTAACTGCAATCCCTGCTAATTGTGCTTTATATGTCAATAAACTAATCAGTTTGGCATGGGGAATATTGGTAAATGCTTGATTGTTCTTTTTGCCAATGTTGATTGACTGCTTCCATCCTGGGTTTTTACCGATAATTAACTGACCAATCTCGTTCAAATGACACCAATCAATTACACGACGACTTGCAGTATGAAGATAGTTGTCAATTCTTCTGTTTCGCTTACTGTTAAGTTCCTTAATCTGTCTGCTAGCTTCGATTGATTGTGCTGCGGCTACCCGTTTATTGAAGAATTGGTTAATACTTTTTAATGGTCTACCATTAATCAACAGCGGCTTGATGCCGGGATGATTCGATGTTGTAGCCATCAAATTGTTTAAACCAAGGTCTACACCAGCCACATATTTCCCGTGGGATAAGGGTGTGTCATTAACTGTGTAAACAACTTCAATAACATAATGGTCAAGCTTGGGGACAATCCTTACTTGGTCTACATTTTTAGCTTGAGTCTCAAGCTCAATATTAGTCTGAGATAGTTTAACATTCCCTTTAGTCAAAGCAGGTTTTGATATTGCATCTATCGGATAAATGACAATATTTCTGCCATGCTCTTTATGCTTGTATCCTGGTATTTTCGGTTTACCCAAATATTTCTCAGGGTGTTTTGACCAGTCTTTAAGTGCAGCTAACCATCCTTTCCAAGATTCAGCAACTCTCCGAACAATCTGTTTGCTAACTTTTGTTGGTAGATACCGATAAGCTTCTAAGTTCTTAGTCTGGTGATAAATATTGATGGAGTTGTAATACTGATTGGTTTCAAAAAAGTATTGGCGCTGAACGTAGTTAGCAGAGTTGTATAGATGTTTTGATTGTAATGCTAAGTGGTCACATTCCTTCCAAAATCTATGTTGTTTGTTAATTACGTGTTTTTCTACTAGCTGCATTTGACTCGACATGAGTAAATGTATTGTGCTTCGTATTATATACGACTTCCTGCTGTCAACATGGTAGGTAAAAAAAAATATAATTAGTCCAAACGCAGATTCCTCGCTCCGCAAGACGCCCGCATCTGCAATCCAATGGCACTAAGAGTCAAAAACAAATTGAACTAGGGGCAAATAGTCTGGGGTGATGTGATTGAACGAATGGCGCGAAAGCTACTCAAACAGTAAAGGATGGGTAGCTTTGTCCATAAATTAAGTTACAGTTTAAAACCCCTACCGAAAATCGCAAATCGCAAATCTAAAATCGATTTCACGCTGCCCACCGCGCTGAGCGCAGAATTTTCACTTGATCTAGCAGTCGGAGCACTTTAGTCGCATCTGCACCTAACATCCATTCTCCCCTCAGAAATGGAATCATGCCGTCTGGTGCATTGTTCTGAGAGTGCAGTTGCTCTACGTCGAGCCAGTCCATCCCCACAATTCGATCGACCGCCAGCCCTAAAATTGTATCTTGGTCTTCCACGGCGACGATCGGGATTTCGGGTCGGTCTGTGTTCAGAGGTGTTTGGTCTCCCAGAAATTGGCCGAGGTCTGCCACCCAAATTACTCTTCCTCTCATGTTTAGCGTACCTAAAAGCAGAGACGAAACGTTGGGGATGGGTGTCATCCGGTCTGGGGAGGGGGATAGTACCTCTCTAATCCCTGTGGCCGGTAGTGCGAACTCGTTCCCCGAAGGAACGTAGAACCGCAGGTGCAGCTCGCCTTCGGGAGTTTCTAGTTCTTGGAATTCTGGAGGATGATCTACGCCTTGTCCTGGTAATATAAAATCTGGGCTGCCACTAATCATAATTCTGACACCTGCATTTCTAGCAAATTGTTGATGTTTCCTGCCAAGAGCCCTCGTCGCCACGTCAGCCGATCGAAACTTGACACAGCCAAGCTTGACACAGCCAAGGGGTTAATGGCGCTAATACCGGAAGTGCTTGGCAATATATTTACTCGGTCAATAATTCAGGCTCGATCGATTTAAATGTGCGACAGCTTATCCCTATTGTGTTAATCTCCGACAAATGGGTGTCAAACCCTGATTCTTTTATGAGATGTCGTTGGCTGTAATGACAGAAATTCCTCAGAATTTCGGAAAGTGACCAAAGAGGGCTATAGCCTTTCTTAAAAAGATGAGGTGCATGAGATTCCCTGAATATCGCGACTTTCAAGCCTTATTACATACCTGATCTATCTGAGAAATACTATACACTCAGTTTGGCATCAACTTGGTCACGAACAGAGGAATCTATTCCTACTGGTATTGTTATTGGAATAGATGTAGGTTTAAACCATTTCTATACCGATAGCACCGGGGAAACTATTCCTAATTCTCGACATCTTCTTGAAAGTGAAAAAGCTTGTTTTACAGTTGCAAAAACAAGCTTTTCGCTTTTCGGTAACTACTCAATAACCGCTGGTGATTTTAGAGAATCTGAACGAGAGCCAGCGAGTTTAGGTTGTTCTAGCCTTGCTATTCACTAATTTACCAGCGGTTTTTGTGTTTTTTCAGCGGTTTTTGAGCAGTTACGCTTTTCGGAAAAAGAAAGGTTCCAGCCGTAAAAAAGCGATTAATAGGTTAGGAAGGGAAGACCTAAAAGTCAGTAGGCAGAGTAAAGACTTCGTTATTGTAGCCCAAGCGTGGTGAAATAAGCGCGATTTCGTAGCCTACAAAAAACTGCAAGTTAGGAATATGGTAAAAAACCATAAGCTTGCTAAATCAATTAGCGATGCAGCGTGGTCGTAATTTGGTCTTCGGGCTGCAATATTTTGAGAAAGTGTATGGAAAAACAGTAGTTGCTGTTGCTCAGAAGTATACTTCTGTTGATTGTTCAACTTGTGGCAATACTGTTAAGAAATTGCTGTCAGTCAGAACTCATATTTGTAGTTGTGGTGGTATTAGACCGCAATCATAGTGCAGCTTTGAGTATTTTGGGCGTTGTGGCTTGAGGCAAGTAGGAATCAATTTAAATACGGTGGGGCATACCGAAATTAACACGATCGGACAGAGCGACTTCTACTCGTTGGTGGTGACATCAGCGGGCAAGTTGACTGATTGAACCAAAAATCAAGAGTGCCTTCAGGCTGGGGAGTGTCAAATATTCTAGTTTATGGTGCGATCGAGACGGGGCGGGTGTCGGTAGATACAAAAAAGCTCCAATAATCCCACCGATGCGGAATTTATACCGATTCTAATTCGTCTTCTAGAGAGCGGACTAATAACTTTTCCGATAGGTTGGCAGGAGGATGGCCAGGGCCAACATATTTTTCTACCAGCATTAATAACTCGCTTTCGCCAAAAGGTTTGGTGAAGTAGTCAGTAGCTCCCGCCATGCGCGCTTGAACGCGATCGATAAATCCGTCAATGCCTGTTAGCATGACGATCGGCGTGTGCCGGAAAGCGGTAGAGTTGCGAAGCATGGCACAGATTTCGTAGCCGTCTAGTTCGGGCATGGCGATGTCGCACAGAATTAAATCTGGTTTGAGTGAAAAAACCAAACTCAGGGCTTGGAGGGGGCTACTAATGCCAGTAGCTTCGTAACCCTGTTCGTTTAAGATTGACTCGACAGTTTTGCGAATCACATTATCATCGTCAATGCAGACAACTCTCTTAACCTTGGTTTCTGGAGACGACCATTCTTTTTTGTGGTTGGCCACCGCAACAGAAGGCTCGTAAAATACTTGCACCAATCCCTGCTGCACGAAGGGGTAAATCGCCTTAGCGACAGTCAGGACATCTCGGTTCAGGTAACGCGCCATTTGGCGGATAGAAGTGTGGCCGTCGGCCCAGCGTCTGAGAGTATTAAACGTATTGGCAGGGAGCGCGACTCGCAGCTCGGTGGGATCGGAAATTACTGGGCATTGGTTGGGGGACTGAATGTGAGGGTGAAACTGCTTCCACTGCTGCACCTGTTGCACAATCTTCGCCAGCAGCGAGCTAATCTCTAAGCTGGTTAGTTGAGGAGCCAATGCTGACCCCATTTCAAAAGTGAATGAACCCTGATGGAGGCTGAGCAAGTCAAACAGGGTTTCGTGGATCATGCTGTGGATGATGTTCCGCCCTTGGGCTGGGGTAAGGATGTGGTTTTCTAACAGGGCCCAGAGGTAGCCGTATTCTGGGGCATTGGTAGATGCCATATAGGGAATTTGGATTTTGTCGAGGGCAGTATCTGCTTTGTAGCGACGTAGGTAGTCGCGCAAGCGAAACAAACTGCCCGCACTCTGGGTAGCGTAAATAATCTGACCATTGAAGCAGAAGACATACCAGGATTGTCCTGCAAGGGAGCGCTGGGTAGGTTGAGTACCCGTACTGCCGGTGGAGCTGTAGGCTTCTACGAACAGTTCTCCGGTTCGCTGACCTAACTCAATCAATTGCAGGATGCTGCGGATGTCAATTTCACTCAAATTTCCCTGCATGCAGCTAAAGTGTCCTCTTTAAAACCGTTGGTGTCTGAATCTCGGAAAGACTGTGTGCTGGCGCAAAGATTGACTTGAGTTTTGGTCAATAATTCACGCGCTGATACCTTTGGCACAATTGGCAATTGACGAAAGGGCTTGTGAACTGCAAGCGGCGGGCAAGTCGGCCCCGCTACCAGTCCATAAGCTGAAACCGCGAAATTCGCTGCCTTCTCCAAGTGTAGAGTGTCATCTTGTATTCCAACTGTTCCGTTCTGTAAAACTTACCCAAACCTACTTATTTTGACCGGGCCCGGCGTGAAGGCGCGGGCCTGGTCAAATTGTTAATCGGATTTTTTGACTGCAACAATCCGAATTCGGCGATAATCTGCGCTCCAATTACCATCGCAGTAAAGCACCGATCGCAAACGTTCTTCAACTGTACGAATTACGTGCGATCGCACATCATCAGACAACCCGGACAAAAACCCGCCAGCAAACATTTGAATCCAATTTACCATACCAGCGCTGCCGCCGAATAGGAGAGTCGGTCGATCGAACAAAACCGCATAACCCACCTCAAAGCCTTGCTTTTCCAAAAGCCCAGCATACTCGCCGATACTCGGAAAATACCAAGGATTAAGCGCTTGGGGTTCCTCGCAGCCAATTTCTGACAAAACACTCAAAATTGCCCGGACGATCGCCCCTACATTTCCCTTACCGCCAAATTCAGCCACAAAACGCCCTCCCGGCTTGAGTGCTTTTGCGACGCAATTGATCGCAGCCTCCGGCTCCTTAATCCAATGCAAAACAGCATTAGAAAAAACAGCATCTAACGGCACTTCCACTTGAAAATCACGGGCATCTGCTGTGGCAAAGCTAATATGAGGATAATTAGATTTTGCAGTGGAAATCATCGCCAAAGAAGAATCAATACCTTGCACAAAAGCACCACTTTCAGCAATCTTTGCAGTTAACTGTCCCGTACCACAGCCCAAATCCAGAATTTGTTCTCCCGCCTGCGGAGCGAGTAACTCCAAAAGCGATTCGCCGTACTGCCAAACAAAAGCATGATTTTTCTCATAAAGAGCTGTATTCCAAGAATATTGTGACATTTTAAATCCCTCAAATTGTCGATACATTTACAAAAACGGGCAAACAATCACCATAAAAACACCAATCAAACTCTCTCATCCCTCTCTTCCTTTGTATCCTCTGCGCCCTCTGCGGTTAAAAAAAGTCATTCCCAACTCAAACTATTTCCCCGCAAGCAGACCAATACAAAAACGGGCAAACAATCACCATAAAAACACCAATCAAACTCTCTCATCCCTCTCTTCCTTTGTGTCCTCTGCGCCCTCTGCGGTTAAAAAAAATCATTACCAACTCAAACTATTTCCCCGCAAGCAGACCAATTCCATCGCCATCCATACGGCAAACCCTAATATTCTCCAAAATCCGCGCACCCTGCTTTTGGTAAGCAATTCCCGGCGCATTCCCAGTATTAACAGTCCATTCAATCCGCCCGCAATTTGTGGATTCAGCAATTTGTGCCAAATGTTTCAACAAAGCTGTACCGACTCCCATACCGCGCATGGGAGCTTGCACAAATAAATCATCAAGCCAAAGGCAAGGCTGCGTCAACAAACTTGAATAGGTAGCATAAAACATAGCAAATCCTACTGGAATGCCTGCAACTTCAGCCAACAATACCCGTACTAGCTGAGGTTGACCAAATAATGCTTGTTGTAATTTATCTGCTGTTGCTGCTAACGAATTTTTCGATCCATCGAACTCGCTTTTTTGCGCGATAAAATTCTGAATTAGTTCCAAGTCTGCAAGTTCTGCTTCTCTAATTTTGATATCCAAATTAGCCATTGTTTCATTCTCAATCTCACCTATTAATCACTGTATTAAATGCCATGATTAATGTCCAATATCTTTTTAGCTGACAACTTATACTTTAAAAGTATCAATGATTGGGAAGCTATGGAACTGCGACATTTACGTTACTTTATTGCCGTTGCGGAGGAACTGAATTTCACTCGCGCAGCGGAAAGACTGCACATGGCTCAACCTCCGCTAAGTCAACAAATTCAGCATTTGGAGGCTGAGTTGGGGTTTCAACTGTTTCGGCGCACGAAGCGCACGGTTGTGCTGACGGAAGCGGGACAGGTTTTTTTTGAGGAATCACAGAAAATTTTGCTGCAAGTCGATCGAGCAATTCAACTCGCGCAACAGACAAGTCGGGGCGAACTCGGCCAACTGACGATCGGCTTTGTGAGCTCGGCAGCATACAATGTAGTTCCAGCGATTTTGCAGCAGTTTCGCACTCTTCATCCTGCGGTAAAGCTCGAATTGCGAGAAATGACGACAAACGAGCAGTTGCAGCGGCTGCGGTTCGGGCAAATTGATATCGGCTTCGTGCGCCCTCCGATCGAGGAAGATGGCATAAATTCCGAAATCGTGTTTCGAGAAGCTCTGATCGTGGCACTGCCAGAAACGCATCCTAATGCTGATCGCGCGCACGTAGAATTGCGGGAACTTGCTGGCGAACCCTTCATCTTGTTTCCCCGTTCCCTCGCTCCGGGACTGTACGATCCGATCGTCAGTCTGTGTCTAGAAGCAGGTTTTAGCCCGATCGCGGGTCAAGAAGCAATTCAAATGCAGACAATTATCAGCTTGGTCGCCGCCGAGATGGGGGTGGCGATCGTCCCCGCATCCATGCAAAATTTCCAGCGCAAGGGCGTTGTTTATAAATCTTTGCCAGAATCAACCTGCATGGTGGCGATCGCCCTAATTGGGCCCAGCCATCCCACGGCAGCGGTGCAGCGGTTTTTGGCAGTCGCCAGACAAATCAGCAGATTTTAGATTGTAGATTGGAGATTGACGGGTAATTTGACAAAGTTATCAAAACTCAAAGATTTTCTGTGCAACAACACCCGTAGAATGATTAATTGATGCTCGGAGTTCGAGCAACTACCGCCGTAAAAGTTGGCACAATCCGACCCGAATGGCTGACAATATCCCACATAACTATTCAGTACAAGAGAGCAAGGGATGGTATTGGCAACAACAAAAATGGATTCGTCCCAACCGGAATCCGCTTTCGATTTATCTACTTACCTAGTCGAGCAAAAAAAGGCGATCGAGGTAGCTCTCGATAGTGCACTACCGGTGATCTACCCAGAAAAAATTTACGAAGCAATGCGCTACTCGCTGCTAGCGGGGGGCAAGCGCCTGCGTCCGATTCTGTGTCTAGCTAGTTGCGAACTCGCCGGCGGTACTGCCGAAATGGCAATTCCGACAGCTTGTGCTTTGGAAATGATCCACACGATGTCGCTGATTCACGACGATTTGCCGGCAATGGACAATGACGACTATCGCCGCGGCAAACTGACAAACCACAAAGTCTACGGCGAGGATATCGCTATTTTGGCTGGAGATGGTTTGTTGACCTATGCTTTTGAATTGATCGCCACTAAAACTGAGAATGTACCCCCTCAGCAGGTGTTGCAGACGATCGCCCATTTAGCGCGGGCATCGGGTGCTGCTGGACTTGTAGGCGGTCAGGTGGTTGACTTGGAATCGGAAGGATTGACAGATGTTTCTCTGGAAACTTTGAATTACATTCACGCTCACAAAACCGGCGCGCTGTTAGAGGCTTGCGTAGTTTGTGGGGGAATTCTGGGTGGGGCATCGGCTGCGGATTTGCAGCGACTTTCTCGTTTCGCTCAAAATATTGGGCTGGCTTTCCAGATAATTGACGACATTCTGGATATTACGGCTACTCAAGAGGAACTGGGCAAAACTGCTGGCAAAGATGTTCAAGCAGGGAAAGTGACTTATCCTAGTTTGTGGGGAATTGATGAGTCTCGGCGCCAAGCTTCGCAGCTTGTTGCTGATGCTAAGTCTCAACTGGCAGCGTTTGGGAGTAAAGCTCTACCACTGCTGGGAATCGCCGATTTTATTACCAGCCGCAGTAACTAGAAATACTAAACAATATGCAGGAAATTTGCAGCGGCATCTTAAATAATCATGTACTGGTAGTTGCTTTGCTCGCTTGTCTGGCGGCTCAGATCATGAAGTTGCCGATCGAGTTGGTCAAAAATCGCAAGTTTAATCTTCGGTATTTGGTAACAACGGGGGGAATGCCCAGCGCTCACTCGTCTTTTGTGGGCGCTTTGGCTGCTGGAGTGGGACAGACGATGGGATGGGAAAGTCCAGAGTTCGCGATCGCCACGATTTTTGCGATTATTGTGATGTACGACGCTGCTGGTGTCCGCCAAGCAGCAGGCAAGCAAGCTCGCATCCTCAATCAAATTGTTGATGAATTTTTTGAGGCAGATCACAATCTTAACGAAGCTCGCCTGAAAGAGTTGCTGGGACACACTCCTTTTCAAGTGCTTGTTGGTTTGGGGCTGGGAATCGCTATTTCGTGGATCGCAGGGCCTGCATATTAGTCAACAGTTAACTGTTGACTGTTGACTGTTGACTGTTAACTGTTAACTGTTGACTGTTGACTGTTAACTAACTAATGACTAATGACTAATGACTAATGACTAATGACTAATGACTAATGACTAATGACTACTGACTGTATTCTGCTTGGAGCAAGTCGTCGTTATCATCGGCGATTGTGGCGACAATAGTAATTACCCGAGAAATTTCTCCGGCTGAGATTTCGGCGATCGTCCGAGTCGATATTACCGCAACTTGAGAGTCAACAATCGCAAAATGAGATTCTAAGGTAGACAGCCAATTCATTTCTAGGATTTTCCGCATTAATTGAGCTTCATTCTTCGCCGGCAACTGAAGTACAAAAGCCCAAACCGTTAAAGTATCATCTTCGGTTTCGCCCGACAGTTGCACGAACACTTCGACACTGCCATATTTAAACTTCCAAAGATGTCCGCCAGCTTCATTTTGACCGACCATCACTTTTTGGTCTACAGCCATGCTGGCGATGACAGTTTCAATTTCTTCTGCATAGGTGACGGCTGTGGCTTTTTCGACCTGGGCATCGGCGATCGCGCTTTCACTTAAAAGGCTTTCTGTGGAAACTGTTTGTGGGTTCGGCTCGCTGTTAGTCATATTTGTGATTTGACGGACACTCTTCAACTAATCAGTGTACTTCCTACAGGTTGAGATTGTAGATTTAAAATCTTGGATTTTTCCAAAATCTCAACTCTACAATCCCTGCCAAACTCTTCCCCTTCACATTGATGACTTACGAAAAGAAACCCGGTTTCTCACAGAGATGTCGTGCCACTCAACGAGCGCGCCACGAAGAAACCGGGTTTCTAGTCCCCCGCGCACAAGTCCCGGCCAGTGTCTAAGCCTTAGACTTAGCTGCCACGGACTTCTTCTCAATGCTGTTCATCCCATTCAGGAACATTGGCACAAATTTCTCTACAAATGCCTGCGGATCGCGGTTCCAGGCTCGCTGAGCGACATCGACTCTGGTCATTTGCAAGTCAGGAGCAAGCAAAGTTGCTGACAAACGTTCCATCAAGTATTGGGGCCGTTCCCACATGGGCATGGTGTTGGCAATATCCACCAGGCGGGTGACGCGGCGGAGTTCTGCCCCCAGCATGATATCCATTCCTGATTCAAATGCTGCTTGTTCGATCGCCACATACTTGCGCTTAGCCCGATCGACTTTTTCGGCCTGTGCGGGGCTTTGGGCCGCTATTTTACCCAACCAGCGATTCCCCCAGCGGACGTGGCCTGCTTCTTCGGGAAAAATCTTTTCGATGGTTTCGCGGATTTTGACGTTTTCGTCAGTTTGCGGAGCCATTTTCAGGGCGTGGATGTGCGCTGAGAAGTATTCGCAGCCGCGCTTTTCGGTGACGTTAATCGCCGCTAGGGAAGAAATTACAAAATCTTCGCGGTCTTTGGCGGGGTCTTTTTGGTCGCTGTCGAGCAATCTCTCAAACTCATCAATGTAGGATACTCCTGGTGGCGTTCCCACATTCTCACCAATGTCTACCAGCAAATCTGTCAGCCACATAGCGTGTCGCGCTTCGTCGGAAATGTGCCGGGAGAGGTCGCGCACGAGTTCGGCCGGTTCGCCGTCAAGCCGTTCGATCAAGTCGGTGAGGTCTTTGCAACTGCGCTGTTCGCTGTAGCGGTAGCGGTTGAGGGTGATCAGGTGAATTTCGCGATCGCGCACCACTTGAGCTAAAATTTGGCGTGCTCCGACTCCATTGCGGAGCTTGCGAGGATAGGCAACTGTCATCGTTTTATGTTGTTTTGTAAAGATACCAATATAAGTGTAACGCAGTTTTTTCGACAACAAATTACCTCGGAAGGTAGAGGTTTCTGGTACAAGCCTGCGGATTCATCAGTCGGGTAAACTTTTCAATTCTCGAATCTAAAATTTAAATTTTAGATTCGATATATTAATCAGTCTCATTTGGAACCAAATCCTGAGACGACTCTTGTTGAAATTTTCGTGCTTCCTCCACTTCCAGTCTAGCCAGCGTACTCGCGGCATCCGCCAACTGCAAAGCCAGATTCATTCGACCAACTGGGTTTTTCTCCTTCCAAAGGTCTTTTGCCAAGAAATGCACTCGATAGCGGAACATTTTAATTGATTGTGATGGAATAACTTTAGCTGTCATTGTCATAACCTCTCTTCAACAGTAGCTAGAACGCGAAGCAGTACCCGTTCCGGTTCTAGATAAACAAATGTTAGTATAATTACTTCATCTTGATTGCCGATCGTCACATCCCACATAGCCGATCGAGGTTCAACCAGTTCGTGCCTGACTATTACAGTATATTGTCCTGCTGCCAAGTCATCAAATCCCGCATCTGCCTCCATCAAGGCAACCGTCTCCTCTGCCAGTATCCGTCCGTCCCGATTTAGTAAAGTAATAAAGGCAATGCCATCAACTGAGGTCATGGCAATATTATTTTGATTGCGTACCATCACAAAAATATCGGACATTATTTGGTTAGTGGTTAGTGGTTAGTGGTTATTGGTTAGTGGTTATTGGTTATTGGTTATTGGTTAGTGGTTAGTGGTTAGTGGTTATTGGTTAGTGGTTAGTGGTTAGTGGTTATTGGTTGCGATCGCTGCAAAATCAATTATAATTACTTAAGCATACTATTTATTTAACGATCCCGATCAGGATATTTAATGGCTGTGAATCAATTTAATTCTTTGCTAATTTTAACTGCCAGTGCAGCGCTTCTCGGTTTGGAAGTAAACGAGGCGATTGCCAAGGCCTCAAATATATCAGCGAGTCGGCCTGATTCGCAGCTTCACAGGGTGCAGGTAGCAAAAAAGACCGAGCGCAATTTCAAGACTTCAAAAGGTACATTAAAAGCAGGCAGTGTCCTATCTGTCGATCCAGATCAAGTTAGAGGCATACCAAAAGCTGACGCGCGGCGGCGTTTCATCCTGAATAAGATATATCGCGTTCAGGAAGGCACTAGCGCTGACGATTTATTCATCGTTGATGAGAAAGCAAATAAATGGGGAGTAGAGAATGTCTCTGACGCTACAATGGGCCCTACTACTCACAGTCTCGCCGAGATAGTCTCCGGTAAAGGCAAAGTCTGGGCGCTGATCCAGAAGTTCTAAACTCTCAAAAAAACGCCGCTTTTCAGGGCGGCGTTCTGATTAATTAAAAATCAAAAATGGGAATTATGCCGTTTTTAATTCTTAATTTTCTAACAGTCGTAGTACAAAGCAAACTCGTAAGGGTGAGGACGTAAGCGCATTGGGTTGACTTCATTATCTAGTTTGTAGGAAATCCAATTGTTGATGAAATCTTCGCTAAATACGCCAGTATCAGTCAAGAAAGCGTGGTCTTTTTCCAAAGCTTCCAAAGCGCCTTCCAAGGAACCGGGAGTTGAAGGAATCTTGCTCAATTCTTCGGGAGACAAATCGTAGATATCTACGTCCAAAGGTTCGCCCGGATCGATTTGATTCTTGATGCCGTCTAGGCCCGCGCACAGCATGGCTGCAAATGCTAAATAGGGGTTGGAAGTGGCATCGGGACAGCGGAATTCTAAGCGCTTGGCTTTGGGGTTGGTTCCTGACAACGGAATTCGCACTGATGCCGATCGATTCCCTTGAGAATAAGCTAAGTTTACAGGCGCTTCAAAGCCCGGAACTAAACGCTTGTAGGAATTGGTCGTCGGGTTGGTGAGTGCCAAAAGTGCCGGGGCGTGCTTGAGGATGCCGCCGATGTAATGCAGTCCCATTTGACTGAAACCTGCATATTGATCGCCTGCAAATAAAGGCTGGCCGTCTTTCCAAATTGACTGGTGAACGTGCATCCCGGAACCGTTGTCGTTAAACAACGGTTTGGGCATGAAAGTGATGCTTTTGCCGTATTTTTTGCCGACGTTTTTGATCACATATTTGTAAGTCATCAGATAGTCAGCGGCTTGTACTAATGTTGCGAAGCGGAAGCCGAGTTCGCATTGGCCACCGGTGGCTACTTCGTGGTGGTGCTTTTCGACTGGTACGCCGCATTTTGCCATTGTCAGCAGCATTTCCGTTCTCATGTCTTGAGATGTATCGGTTGGTGCTACTGGGAAATAACCTTCTTTGTAACGCGGTTTGTAGCCGAGGTTGCCGCCTGGTTCTTCTTTGCCGGAATTCCAGCGACCTTCGATCGAGTCTACATAATAGTAGCCGGAATTTTGGGTTTGGTCGAAGCGAACGTCGTCAAAAATGAAGAATTCTGCTTCCGGGCCAAAAAATGCGGTATCGCCGAGACCGGTGGAAACTAAGTAGTCTATGGCTTTTTGGGCAATGGTGCGGGGACAGCGGCCGTAGGCTTCGCCTGTGCGGGGTTCTTTGATGCTGCAAATGAAGCTGATTGTGGGTTCTGCCATAAATGGGTCAATCCAAGCGGTGGTAGGATCGATGACCATTGTCATGTCTGATTCGTTGATGGCTTTCCAGCCGCGAATGCTGGAACCGTCGAAGGGTACGCCGTCTGTGAATGCGGTTTCGTCGATTTGGTCGTGGTACAGGGAAAGGTGTTGCCAGATCCCCGGCATATCGATGAATTTGAGGTCAACGATCAGGATCTTATTTTCTTGTATGTAGTTTAAGGCTTCTTGGGGTGTCTGGAACATGACTTACTCCTGATATTGGTTTAGTCTGGGCGATCGCAGATCAGGCATTTGCCTGTATTGGGGTTTTTCTGCCGGGATTAAGCGATAGTCAGAAAATTCTATCTCAAATCTTAATCAAACACCGATTTGTAGTAGTCTACAATAGGCGGTCTATCTCAGATAGCAAAGTATTGATAAAGATTTTTGGGAGAGAAACTTATGCGCGACGCAGTGACGAGTCTGATTGAAAATTATGATGTTGCTGGTAGGTATTTAGACCGCGATGGTATCGATCGGTTGAAATCTTATTTTGCAACGGGCACGGCACGGGTACAAGCCGCAGCAGCAATTAACAGCAATGCTGCTGCAATTGTCAAGCAAGCTGGTATTCAGCTATTTGCCGATCAGCCGGAACTGATCCGTCCTGGTGGAAATGCCTACACGACTCGTCGTTACGCGGCTTGTTTGCGGGATATGGACTACTACTTGCGCTACGCTACTTACGCCCTGGTGGCTGGAAGTACGGATGTGCTGGACGAGCGCGTGCTGCAAGGTTTGCGGGAAACTTACAATTCTCTGGGTGTACCGATTGGCCCGACGGTGCTGGGGATTAGCATTATGAAGGAGATGGTTAAGGCTCAAGTGGAAGCTGCTGGCTTGTCTGTAGGGTCTTTTTTGGAGCAGCCTTTTGATTACATGATTCGCGAATTGAGCGAACAAGATATTTAAGTCAAGTTGCTGGTTCTTTTGGCTGCAAATTACAATTGTGGCTTGCACGTAGCAGCAGTTGGATCGATCGCTCTTTTTGGCATCCGTGCCTCCAAGCGGTCTTTTTTTATGGCTTAAAAATCGCCAACATTTCCCCAGACGAGGCATTTGTCGAGGGGATTTTTGGTTTGGTGGCGATCGATTTGGTCGGCTGTTGTCGCTTCTACCTCGCCGTTTGGGTAAACAATGTGGATGATGTCACCGCTGATGAAGGCTAAGGGATTTTCTTGACAAATGCTCGGATTTCTGATCGGAAAGTTAGTTGTTTTCATGCTCGATCGCCCTGATTGTGTTTGTAGCGCATTCCCCTGTACTTACATGATCCGCTACTCGCTAAAATTTGTGTGTGATTCTACGAATGTTTATCTGTGATAAAACTACACATAAAAAGCGATCTGTGTCACATAATCCCAGATAAGGGGTCTCGCCCCGTAGCTATCTCAAGCACGGAAAACATGGCGGCGGGCTCGTGGCGGTACTTCTGCTGGAAAAACCCCAATAATCGCCAAAAATCCGACTGCGGGTTTTTGCGTAAGTGGTAATCTGGTACTGTCGTTAACCGTATCCGTACCGATTAAAAACCTTGGCTAAACAACGAATAGACACTTTATTGGTAGACCTAGATTTGTGCAGTTCCAGACAGCAAGCTCAGGCCTTGATTCGGACTGGGAAAGTCTCGATCAACCAGCAGATAGTTGACAAACCGGGCACTGAGGTTGACATTGCATCAAAAATTCTGATCAAAGAGCGATCGCGCTACGTTTCCAGAGGCGGCGACAAATTAGCCAAAGCTTTAGAAGTTTTTGCGATTCCCGTTGCAGGCAGAATTTGTCTCGACGGCGGCATTTCCACAGGCGGTTTTACCGACTGTTTGCTACAAGCCGATGCAGCCCTAGTCTACGGCGTAGATGTTGGCTACGGTCAAGCAGATTGGCGCTTGCGCAACGATCCGAGGGTAATTTTGAAAGAACGCACCAATTTGCGCTACATGACGGCTGCTGAGCTTTATGGGGAGTCACCGCGAGCAGATTTGGCGGTAGTAGATGTGTCGTTTATTTCCCTAGATAAGGTTTTACCGGCGCTGTGGGAATTGTTGGCAGCACCCAAGGAAGCGATATTGTTGGTAAAACCGCAGTTTGAAGTTGGACGCGAGAGAGTCGGCAAAAAAGGTGTAGTGCGAGACTCAGCAACTCAAGCGGATGCTATTTTTCAAGTGTGGAAAGCCGCGAGAGCTTTAGGATGGCAGGAATGGGGCTTAACGTGGTCGCCTTTACTTGGCCCTGCTGGAAATATCGAGTATCTTTTATGGTTGGGGATCGATCGCGAACCGGAACCAGACGAAAGTGCGATCGAAGAGGGTGTTGTCAAGGAACGGATCTTAGAAGTCGCGAAAGCGGCCGCGCGGGAACTTGTCAATCGATTGTAGATTGTAGATTTTAGATTGACTTTTCTCATTTCAATCTCATCAATTTTACAAGTCAAATTTGGGACGACAGATCGAAAATTTCAAATTGTTTGGTCAATCAGACTCCTCAACTTTCACAAGAGTGAATAATTCCATGCAGTCATTAAAACAAGTCGGTTCGATTTTTCTCTACGTTCTAGGTGGCATCGGGTATCTAGCGATTGCAGCTACTATTGTCGGTATTTCAATTCTGATCAAATTCGCAGCTTTGCTACTGGCAGACAAAGTATTATACACAATTCTGATTATCGGCGATTTGTTGAGGGGCATCGAAATTATTGAATTGTTAAATATATTGATATTTGCGTTTATCGGTATGGGATTTGGTGTCGCTACAAAACTGTTGATTCCTCAATACGCTCGACAAATTAGTGCTGCTTTGTTGATACCGATAGTTCCCTTGGTTTTCATGAGTACGCCAGCCATCCGATATAATTCTTGGCTGGAAAAAGTTGGTGAATCGGATAATTTATTGCCGCCGGAAACTGCAATATTGACTAACTCGTTTTTGAAGAGAAAGGTAGGATTGGATGGTTTTCTCGGTTATTATGTATATACCGGTCAGTTTCCGGTAATTCCGACGAAACAATCTGAGATGAAAGACCTCGACAGCTTTGAAAAAAAGGTTAATTCCAGATTTGTACAGTTGACAGGTGTTGCTCCGACTATTGTTTCTTGGTCAATGCGGGTGTGTTTTTGGCTGATTAGAATATTTTATTTTTGTATAGCGGTAATTGCGACGATCGTTCATTTTAGGGAAGGTGTTAGAATCGCGGGACGGTAAGAAGATAAGACTCGGCGGTTGAAACCGCGACTACACAAACGAAGAAGATAAGACTCGGCGGTTGAAACCGCGACTACACAAACGAAGAAGATAAGACTCGGCGGTTGAAACCGCGACTACACAAACGAAGTCTGCCTCCGCAGACTGAAGATAAGATTGAAGAAAATAAGGTAATTTTAATCGCCCGGTATTCAACCCGCTTGGAGTGGGTTTTCTTTGTATAGACGCGGTTTCAACCGCCGAGTCTTCTGCGATGTTTATGACTGAGTAATCAGTTGACCAATTTTTTTTAAGACTTGAAGAACCGTATAAAGTTCGTTTGTTAAAGGAACCGGTGAAAATATTCTTGATAAGTCATACTTAGGTGGATTCTGAAAGTCTAGCTTGACGAATACAATTTCACTGCCATTTGTCATCGCAGCAAAACTCGGTCTATCCTTCCGAGGATTGGCTGTCATATATGCTAGTGTTTGGGGAAGTGCAGACATTACTGAAATCGTGGTGCGCTTCGACTCTAAGAGTGTCACCCAAAACTGATTTTGCATCACTAAAACATCAATCCGTCCTTTGAGAGTTTCTATTTCCTCATCCTCCTCATCTAAAACAATTCTTACAGATTTTTCGGCAGTCATTTTAAAAGGTGAATCGTAAAAACCCGCTCGTTCCAATAGAGGCGAACCCATGATTAGCGTGACAGTTCCTTCTGTAAGACTTCCATCATTGAGATGATAGAGATATCTGCGCCGAATCAAATTGAGCACGGCTTTATCGGCTTCTGTAATTTCGGGCAAATCTTCATGCCATTCTGGAAAAAATTCCTCGGATTCAGTTCGCGTAATCTTGAATCGAGATTCGACATCTGCTAAAGTTTGGATGACTTCAGTAATGGCTGTGGTTTGTGTCATATTTTAAATTCTTGCTGCAAGCGATCGATAATTGTATTACGCTCTATGGTGGCGAGAATTTCTTGAATGACGGTATCTTGTCCCAGGGGGCCCCAGGTGCAGCCTTTTTCTAAATAAACTTGGGCGGCGCGACCGACAGCGTAGGTTCCGTAAGCTGCTAAACTAGCTTGAGTAACGGCGACTCCGGCGAAGGTAGAAAAGCCGATTTGCGGGGCGACAGCCGCTGCACTTTTACCAAATCCCAAGAGGAAACTGCTACCTAATTCTCCCAAAAGTACGCCGCCAGCGCTGGAGAAAATAGTTTTCCAAAGTTTCCCTGCTTCGTAACCAGTCATGGGTAAACCGTAAAGTCTCGATAAAGAGCGAATTAAGGCTAAATCTGCGACTGTTGCTCCCATTACGTCTAGGAAAGCCACCGGATTTAAGCCCACCGCCAAGGCTTTATATTTTGCAAATTGCCAAATTAAATCATCGGCTTCTGTTTGTCGCAATTTGAGAACTTGTCGCGCTATGTTTGCTTCGGCATCCCTAGCTTCTACTAAAGCATTGAGAGCGAGGAGCGATCGCCCTTCTCTGTTAAGAATTGTCAAAATCTTGTGTTTTAGTTCGTCTATCTGAGCTGGTGGCGACTCCCATTCGTTAGTAACACTTCCATCTGACCATTCTACGCGCACTTGTACTGGTGCGGGTTCGGCGGCTACCATGACTATTTCTAAGGATTTGGCAATTCTAGCGGGTGGTTTGGCAGTAGATTTAGGTGAAATATTGTTTGGGGGCAAATTTTCGCTATCTGTTACATCTGTTCCTGCATCGGCTGCTAACTGTTCGGAATTTCCCAGCGCTTGCAAACTTTGGTAAATAGCTTTTCTGTCTAATTCTGGATAAAGGTCAATTTTATTAAAAACTAAAATCAGCGGTTTTTGAGCTGTTTGCAATTCGCACAGTGCTTGATATTCCGTGCGCGTGATATCGCCGGCTACAACAAACAGAATTAAGTCAGCTTGGCGAGTGACTTGTTTCGCCATTTCGCCACGCACTTCGCCGCCAACTTCATCAATTCCGGGAGTATCAATTAATTCTACTTGGATTTTTTCTGTGTCTTCGGCGGCCCGAATAGCCGGAATCGTCCAACGCACGGAACGGGGCCACTGAGTTACGCCGTTGAGAGGGCCTGTTTCTAGGATTTTTTGACCTAAAAGCGCGTTTAAGACGGCTGATTTGCCGCGACTGACTAGGCCGAAGGTAGCAATCCGAATGACTTTGTTGTCAAGTTTTTCGGAGGTGGAAGTTAAGATGTCTAACTGATTTTGCAGTGCGGCTTCTAATTCTGTATTATTCGAGTTTTTTTTGCCTTGGCGTAGGTGAGAATACCGCGCCAATGCTTGGCGCAAACTGGCGCGGGCTAGGGATAAGCGATTTTCTTGAAGGGAATTGTCAGCCATTGGCGATCGGCTTTTTTAAGCAATGTATTTGAGCGTCGAATTCTAACATTCTATTTCTTATTTTAATACA
>Ga0209591_10001454_pt1 | contig 29292 bp, 23 predicted proteins | sample MAT01_FD_187207 | JGI IMG/M metagenome (GOLD analysis project Ga0209591, IMG submission 187207) | Freshwater microbial communities from Lake Fryxell liftoff mats and glacier meltwater in Antarctica - MAT-01 (SPAdes) (version 2) | ecosystem: Environmental > Aquatic > Freshwater > Ice > Liftoff... | reverse complement strand
GAAATGCAGCGTCACGCTTTATTGATGTTTACTAGTTGCGGTTGGTTTTTTGAAGAAATTTCCCGTCCAGAAGGGACACAAATTCTCCGCTACGCCGCCCGTGCTTTGGAATTGGCAGGGGATGTGGCAGGTGTGCAGTTAGAAAAAGGCTTTGTCAAACGCCTTGGTTTAGCCCCCAGTAATGTCGATCACTTCAAACATGGTGCCGAGATTTATCGGCAACTGGTGTTAACTGCCCAGCTTGGTTTCAAGCAAGTAGCAGCTCATTACGCCATTACCTCCCTGTTTAACCATCAGAAACCAGCAGAGACGCACAATTTTTTGGCTACAAAAGATGCTGCTGACAAACAGTCTCAGTATTACCATAAGCGGGTTTATTGCTACGCTGCCAATGAGCTAGACTACCAACTGCAACGCATGGGATCGCTAACTCTGGCTGTGGGAAATTTAAAGCTAGTATCAGAAATTACTTGGGAAAGTGAGCATTTGGTATTTGCTGTATTGCATTTGGGAGGCTGGGATTTCCACTGCTGCATTCAACAATTTACCGGGCGGCTTGACTACAGCCAATTAAAAGAAAAACTGTTTGTGGGACTACAACAAGCTAGTGCGGCTCAGACTATCTTGGCGATGACGCAGCTATTTGGGGAAGAGACTTTCAGCTTGCAAAATCTATTTGCTGAAGAGCGCCACCGGATTATGGGGCTGCTTAGTCAGGAAACACTGACACGTTTAGGACAGTTGTATAACCAAGTCTACCGCGATAATTATGGTGTGTTGATGGCGTTTCATCGAGATGAAATAGCAGTGCCGCCAGAATTGCAAGTAGCAGCAGACATTGCTTTAGGGCATCGCTGTCTGATGACATTACGATCGCTTGAGCAAGATATCGCTGATCCTCAAAAAAGTTGGAATCATATAGTAGAATTAGAAGCGATCGCCACCGAAGCAAAACATCTGCGTTGTCGGCTGAATATTCCCGACGGTAAGCAGATTTTAGAACAGTTAATTGCGCGATCGCTCTGGCAATTATTGCATGACACCAATGGTAGTTTTAATGCAGATATCCAACAATTGGAGCGGTTGATTGATGTCGGGGATCAACTAAATATTGATATTTCCTTACAGCGATCGCAAGAACTATATTTCAGTTGTCTGCACAGTCAGATAATACCTCTGTGTATAACCACCCTTGGTAATGAAGAAGATACTCATCAGTGCCGTCAGTTGCTAAAGCTGGGGCAAAAATTAGCCGTTGATGTCAGTATGATTTCAAATCAATTGGCATAACTGCGTCCACACGAACCCGAAAGCCAAAGCCAGCTGCCGAGCGGAGGATAACAAATTTTTAAATAGTTGCGTTATTAATATCACCAATCAATTCATCAATCCTTGATTTTGTTGTGTTCCAAGAACACATAAAACGTACTCCTCCCACACCAATAAATGTATAAAACTGCCAGTTTTTTGCTTTTAAGGTGTGAATGACTTGTTGTGGTAGTTTAACAAATACGGCATTGGCTTCTCTAGGAAACATCAAGTCAACGCCTTCTATATTTAATAGTTGATTTTCTAAGTATTCAGCACATTGATTAGCATGGGTGGCATTTTTTAGCCAAGCACCAGTTTCTAATAAACCTAACCACGGAGCAGAAATAAACCGCATTTTTGAGGCTAGCTGACCTGCTTGTTTGCACCGATAATCAAAATCCTCTGCTAGTCCTTTGTTAAAGAAAAGAATGGCTTCACCTAATGCCATTCCATTTTTTGTACCACAAAAACACAACACATCCACTCCAGTTTTCCAAGTAATTTCAGCAGGGCTTTTATTCATAGCAGCAACTGCATTTGCAAAGCGAGCGCCATCCATGTGAATCTTTAAATCATACTTTTTCGCAATTTCTTTAATACCTAAAAGTTCTTCAATAGAATATAAAGTTCCTAATTCAGTTGATTGTGTGATGCTAATAACTTTAGGTTTGGGATAATGAATGTCAGTACGTTTAGTAACAATTGCCTCTATAGCCTGTGATGTTAATTTACCATTTTTACCTTGACCAAGTAGCAGTTTAGAGCCATTAGATGCAAATTCAGGTGCGCCACATTCATCTGTTTCTATGTGAGATGTCTCATGACAAATGACACTGTGATATGACTGACAAAGTGCAGCTAAAGATAAAGAATTTGCGGCTGTACCGTTAAAGGTAAAAAATACTTCACAATCAATTTCAAATAGTTTCCGAAAATAATCTGTGGCTTTTTGAGTCCATTCATCGTTTCCATAGGCTGGAACACTACCTTGATTTGCCCTAATCATATATTCCAGGGCTTCAGGACAAATACCAGAGGAATTATCACTTGCAAACTGCTCTGAATTACTATTCATAATCTCTACTTTGATTTTTATCAGTAATTTTTATAATATTAGTGAATAATTTTGTCATTTAGAATTGTTATATTTTGTATCAACCTGTTAATTAATTTTTATTATATTAGCTTTTCTCGGAGTAGTTCTAGCCCCAATTAGTATATTTGTATTATTATATGAATATACTAATGTACATTTAAAATTGGAGTATTAGTTTTTTTTACTGAGACGTTAAATTACTAAGTGTGTTCGTCAATCTTACGTGGAGGGGATTCTGAGGCGTTAAATATCGCAAATAACTAAATATTATGCTAAAAAAATAAAGTTTGCTAATCAGAATGCTAATCATATACTTATAATGTACCATACAGTACCCTACCAATAACTACGCGAACGGGCATCCTACGGCAGGCGCTAGCCTCTGCTTTCGGGAGAAGGGAACCCACCCAAGGCACTGGTTAACCAATGACTAATAACTAATAACTAATGACTGAACCATTGATTGAACTGAAAGGTGTTTCTAAATCCTTTGGTAGCCATAAAGTTTTAGATAATGTAGACTTGACCATTTACCGGGGAGAAGCACTGGGGATTATTGGTCCATCAGGGACTGGTAAATCAACTATTTTACGGATAATGGCGGGGTTACTTACCCCCGATGAAGGAGAAATTTATGTGCAAGGAGTGCGGCGAGATGGTTTGATTGAAGATGGTGTCCAGCAGGTTGGCATCGGCATGGTGTTTCAGCAAGCGGCACTATTTGATTCGCTGACGGTGGAGGAAAATGTGGGGTTTTTACTTTATCAAAATTCCAAGCTACCGCGATCGCGCATTCGGAATCTGGTAAAAGAAAAATTGGAGATGGTAGGTTTGCCACGAATAAGCCACCTCTACCCAGCCGAACTTTCCGGGGGAATGCGAAAACGGGTAAGTTTTGCCCGTGCAATTATGTCTAACCCCGATAGTGCCAGAGAAGGTACAGAAATTCTACTATACGATGAACCAACAGCTGGACTTGATCCCATTGCCTCAACAGTAATAGAAGATTTAATCCGCTATTTGCAAAGTACACATGGAGCCTGTAGTACCTATGCTGTTGTTACGCACCAAGACAGTACTATACGCCGTACAACTGATAGACTGATATTTCTCTATGAAGGTAGAGTGCAGTGGCAGGGTACAGTTAGTGAAATACATAGCACTGAAGATCCGTTGATTAGACAATTTATCAGCGGAAGTGTGAAAGGACCGATTCAATTCGTCAGTTAGAAAGTTAAGAGTCAGGAGTTAAAAGTTAAATTCAACTCATAACTCATAACTAATTATTGGGTGGAGGAAAAAATGCGAGGTCTAATGACAAACCTCTTCTCTAGGAGAGGCTTCGCCAACGCGTCTGGGCGAACATTTAGAGAAGGTTCTGTGGGGTTGCTACTCCTTCTAGGACTAGGGGTATTTGGATTACTCTTTCTGTGGTTAAATAGATTCACTGCATCTGGTGGTTCATATAAAGCTATTGTGGAATTTGCTAACGCTAGTGGAATGCAAAAGGGAGCGCTAGTTCGCTATCGTGGCGTTAAGGTGGGAACTATTTCCCAGATTCGGCAAAGACTAAATGCCATTGACGTAGAGATTGAAATTGCCCAAACTGACCTAATTATCCCTCGTAATGTAATAGTGGAAGCTAATCAGAGTGGATTGATTAGCGAAAGTATTATTGACATCACACCAAAAGCAACTTTACCTGCTGGGGTTGTGATTGCTAAACCCTTAGATAAAAGTTGTGATGCCAGTCTCATAGTTTGCAATGGCTCTCGGTTAAAAGGTCAGGTTGGCATCAGTGTTGATGAACTAATTCGCAGTTCAACTGCGTTATCGACTGCATATAGTGACCCAAAATTTTATAGAAATGTCAATAAAGTTCTAGAAACCACCACAGGCGCAGCATCCAGTTTTACAGAGCTAAGTCAGGATCTCCAAGGTTTGACTAAAAGCTTTCGAGAACAACTAAATACGTTTTCCGCTACTGCTAATTCAGTCCAACGGGCGACAAACCAACTTAATGCATCCACGACTCAAACAGTAAATAAATTCGGTGCAACTGCAACTCAAGCGAGTCGGTTGCTGAACAACCTGGATAATCTGTTGACAACAAATCGTTCCTCGCTGGTTGGCGCTTTGAACAATATCACCGAAACCAGTAATCAGCTGCGTGTTACAGTCAGTAGCCTATCACCAACTGTCAATCGATTCACTCAAGGAGAATTACTCAATAATTTAGAAGCTCTTTCAGCAAATGCAGCGCAAGCCTCAGCTAATTTACGCGATGCCTCTAAGACTTTAAACGATCCAAAGAATATGGTGTTACTGCAACAAACCTTAGATTCAGCACGAGTAACATTTGAAAACAGCCAAAAAATTACATCTGATTTGGATGAATTGACAGGTGATCCAACTTTCCGCCAAAATCTGCGGCAATTGGTGAATGGTCTAAGTAGTTTGGTATCTTCTACACAACAGATGCAGCAACAAGTGCAGGTTGCGACTAATCTAGATTCGGTAAAAGCTGCTCTGAACAAACCAAATAATTTAATTTCTACCCCAGCAGCAACCCAACAGGCGATGTCTAATGACAAGTCCCTACCAATCTATGTAATTAATCCGTCACCTGCTAATTTTGAAAGTACCGACACTAATCTTCAATTAACCCCCAGTCCTTCTGTTCCTAACTCATCCCAAGATGACCTCTTAAAGCAGCTGCGGGAGTATGGCAAACAACGGGAGCAACCGGAGACGGGGAAATAGGCAATGCAGCTTGACAATTTTAAGTAAGATATGCTAATCGACACCACTTCCCTTAACGGGGATGGAAAAGTTGATAGTACGTTGCGATCGCATTTGCCATGTACAAAATTTAGCGATGATGTTGGGAAGAGTCAGAATTACATTGCACAGGTGGTTAAGATTATATCGAGAATCTGGAATAAATAGACTGTCGAAACAAAAAAAGACACATCAATGCCCAAAATAAGCGATCGCCATTCCAGTGGAGAGTGGGCAGTTAGGAGTGGGAGGGAATAACTAATGCCCAATGCCCAATGCCCAATGCCCCATGCCCAATGCCCAATGCCCAATGCCCCATGCCCAATGCCCAATGCCCCATGCCCAATGCCCCATGCCCAATGCCCAATGCCCAATAACTAATTCCAATCTTGCTCTTCCTTTTTACCGCGACTTTTGTAAACTCCCCCCAAATCGTGAATTTGACGAGTTTTCTCAAAAAGTTCGGCTTCGGTCAAACCCCACTGCTGCAAGACTTTATCCATGTCTTTTTGGATATCTCTCGCCCCTGGAAAGCCTTGATAACGCATTCGCAGTCTAGCCAATTCTGCTAAGTTATAGTCCGTCGCCTCTTGAGCGAGTAAGATATCAATAGAGGGGCGATCGCGATTGTAGAGAGGATGTTGTTGGTCTTTACCTCCGGGTGCATCAGTCATATCTAATACTCGTAACAGGATTTTGGATTTATTAAGAGTTAAGATCGGAGCCAGAGACTCCGAAACTGCGGTCAAGAGTCTCCCCATTTCACCATCATTATTACAAAGACGGCAACTACACCTTTGGTCTTACGGCTCTCACCACTGCCACTTAACTTTAAATAAAGATACATTATCTTTAAGAAAATACAAAAAACTTTAGATAAGGGTGAACTTTATCTCACCCAAATTCCAAGCAGCTAGGGAGCAAGAACCCATTATGTTTGAACACTTCACTTCCGAAGCCATTAGAGTAATTATGCTAGCTCAAGAGGAAGCACGTCGCCTGGGACATAACTTTGTAGGAACCGAACAAATTCTCCTGGGTTTGATGGGAGAAGGAACTGGGGTTGCTGCTAAAGTATTGGCCGAATTGGGCGTTACCCTCAAAGAAGCCCGCCGCGAAGTAGAAAAAATTATTGGTAGGGGTTCTGGCTTTGTACCGCCAGAAATTCCTTTTACCCCCAAGGTGAAAAGCCTCTTCGAGCAATCGTTTAAAGAAGCTCATAGTTTGGGACAAAATTACATTAACACTGAACACTTACTCTTGGGATTAACCGAGGCTGGGGAAGGTGTAGCCGCTAAAGTACTGCAAAATCTAGGCGTTGATTTCAAAGCCGTCCGCAGTGCCATAATTCGCCGTTTGGGTGAAAATGCCCCAGCTTTCGCTGGTGGTGGTGGGAGTCAAAAGCGCACCCAACCGCTAACGATGGAAGAGTATGGCAGAAATTTGACCAAATTAGCACAAGAAGGCAGACTCGACCCCGTAGTTGGTCGTGAGAAGGAAATTGAGCGGGCTATCCAAATTCTCGGTCGCCGGACTAAGAATAACCCAGTGTTGATTGGAGAACCAGGAGTTGGTAAAACTGCGATCGCAGAAGGTCTAGCTCAACGGATTTTTAACCAGGATGTTCCCGAAACTTTGCAAGATAAGCAAGTTATCAGCCTCGATATGGGGTCATTGGTAGCTGGAACTCGCTTCCGTGGCGATTTTGAAGAACGCATCAAAAAAGTCGTGGAAGAAGTCCGCACTGTGGGCAATATCATCCTGGTAATTGACGAAATTCACACCCTGGTTGGCGCTGGTGGTACAGAAGGTGGTTTGGATGCAGCCAACATCCTCAAACCCGCCTTAGCACGGGGTGAACTCCAGTGCATCGGCGCAACTACCATTGATGAGTATCGGAAGCATATCGAGCGCGATGCCGCTCTAGAGCGTCGTTTCCAGCCAATTATGGTCGGGGAACCCTCAGTAGAGGAAACCGTACAAATTCTTCACGGCTTGCGTAGTGCTTATGAACAACACCACAAAGTCACAATTTTGGATGCCGCACTTGTAGCAGCAGCAGAGTTGTCAGATCGGTATATTAGCGATCGCTTCTTACCCGATAAAGCCATAGACTTGATTGATGAAGCTGGTTCTCGCGTTCGTCTACGGAACTCTCAGAGTTCTCCTAATAAAGAACTGAAGCGCGAACTTGCTGGCGTTACTAAAGCGAAAGAAGCAGCAGTTAGAGTCCAAGATTTTGACAAAGCTGTAACCCTGCGCGACCAAGAGTTAGAACTCGCAGAAAAACTGCAAGCAACGTTTACCCAAAACGAGCAACCTGTCAACTCCACCGTCGTTGACGAAGAAGACATCGCCCAAATCGTTGCCTCTTGGACTGGCGTACCAGTCAACAAGCTAACTGAATCTGAGTCAGAGTTGCTTCTGCACCTAGAAGATACTCTGCATCAGCGGATCATCGGTCAAGTGCAAGCAGTTACATCTGTATCTCGTGCTATCCGCCGCGCTCGCGTCGGCTTAAAGAATCCCAATCGTCCCATTGCTAGCTTTGTCTTCTCTGGCCCCACCGGAGTTGGTAAAACAGAATTAGCTAAAGCGTTGGCTGCTTATTTCTTTGGTTCGGAAGAAGCGATGATTCGCTTAGATATGTCCGAATACATGGAAAGCCACACCGTTTCCAAATTAATTGGTTCGCCTCCTGGTTATGTGGGCTATGACGATGGCGGACAACTAACTGAATTAGTGCGGCGTAAACCATACTCAGTGCTACTTTTCGACGAAATCGAAAAAGCGCACCCCGATGTATTCAATATGCTGCTGCAAATCTTGGATGACGGTCAACTTACTGATGGCAAAGGTCGGAAAGTGGACTTCAAAAACACACTGATTATTTTGACTTCCAACATTGGTTCCAAGGTGATTGAAAAAGGTGGTAGTGGCTTGGGCTTTGACTTCGACACTCAAGGCGACGCTAGTTACAACCGCATCCGCACACTGGTAAATGAGGAATTGAAAGCTTACTTCCGTCCTGAATTTCTCAACCGTCTTGATGAGATTATCGTCTTCACCCAGCTTTCCAGGGATGAAGTTAAGCAAATCGCTGAAATTATGCTCCGCGATGTTGCTAGTCGCTTGACGGAAAAAGGAATTATTCTAGAAGTTAGCGATCGCTTCAAAGAGCGTGTGGTACAAGAAGGCTACAACCCCAGCTACGGTGCTAGACCATTACGCCGAGCAATTGTACGCCTCCTAGAAGATTCTCTCGCCGAAGCAATGCTATCTGGTGAAATTACAGATGGAGACACAGCGATTGTTGATGTTGATGATGACTCTCAGGTGAGAGTACGAAAATCAGAAAAACGAGAGTTGCTCTTGGCAAATGTTGGCTAATGGCTCACCTCTTATCTAACTAGATGTCCTTGTTAGTGCATCTCCGACAAACATGAAATGGTATTGTATCTTACCCCTAGTATTTCTATTAGGGGCTTTTTTTATGCAATTCCTTTTTAGTGGGCAATACCCACCTACCCACAACTGTTTATAATGAGTTTAAGATATAGCAGCAATATGATTGAAAATCAGAACTTCCACATAGTTAAAGATACTGTCAGAACTGATGACAAAGGACGATTAACCTTGGGTACTGTTGCCAAAGGAAAGAGCTACCGAGTCCTCATCAATGAGACAGGACAAATTCTGCTAGACCCAGTTGTAAACATTCCAGAAAGAGAACTTTGGATATGGCAAAATTCTGTAGCTCGTACCTCATTAGAAGTTGGTATAAAACAGGCAAGTTCTGGTGAACTTCACCACTTAGGCTCGTTTACCCAGTATGCGGATCTAGAAATTGATGAATAGGGAGACATTAATCTCAAAATATAATCCTTGTCACAAGAGTTAATCTGCAACACTGAGTAATAGTGAATTTTAAGATAATATTTTCAACCGAGGCTAGTACAGCACTAGCTAAACTACAACAAACTGACTCTAAGAAGTACCAAAAAGTTTTAAAAACGCTGGGTTTAATGGAAATAAACCTACGACACCCTAGTTTGAATACTCACAAATATGAATCTTTATCAGGACCCAATGGAGAAGAAATTTTTGAAGCCTATGTAGAAAACAAAACACCTGCTGCTTTTCGAGTTTTTTGGTATTACGGATCTGAACCAGGAGTTTTAACTATCCTGACAATTACACCCCATCCTTAATGACACTATTACAACTTACCCTTAGCGGTAGAGATGGCATCTTATTTTTATCCACAACTTATTGCGATATTCATTCCTTTGACAACAATTCTGATGCTGCTTCACTTTCAACTATATCCTCAGAATCACCAGACTTAGAAAAACCATCTGCTGCATCTTTGATAAAACCAGCTACAGGTACCGCGATTAGCAAACCTAAGACTCCAGCAACATTGGTGCCTATAAGCAAAGCAATTAACACCCATATTGGTCTAAGTCCAGTAAGTTTACCAAAAAGTCGTGGTGCGATCGCTTGATCAATTAACTGATCAATGACAACAGCCACCGCAAAAACCTTCACTGCTAGCCAAAAATCATGTGTGGCTAATATTAAAGTTATTACAATCAGACTAATGACATCGCCAAAGGGAATTAAACTCAAAAGCCCAATTGCCAAACCAAAGAGTAAACCAAATTGGACTTGAAAAACTAAAAACAATAATGTTTCTGAAACTCCCATCAGTAAAGCCAAAGTTCCTTGACCAATCAAGTAATTTTGGAAGTTTTGCTGAATAGATTGGCTTACCTTCGGAGCAAAACTTGCAGGTAACTTTTTAAATATACCCTCCCAAATTATCGGGCCATCTAACAATAGATAAAAAGTCAGTACTACTGTAATTAATGCCTCTGAGATACTATCAATAGTATCTATAATAATGCTTAAAAGCTTATCCGAAACAAACTCTAATTCATTAGGTAATTCTTGAGTTAATCGTGTTAACAACTGGCTGACATTTATATTGAATTTATGTCTAGAAAACCAATCATTTACAATCTGAAGTTTTTCTTCACTTGAATCAATCCATTGGGGAAGAACTTTAGCCATTTCATTAAATTGCTCTAAAATAATCGGTACTAAAGTGATACCCAGAGCAACAACAATTATTAATGCTAATATAAAAACTAATGCTACTGCATAGCTGCGTTTAACTCCCTGCTGTTGGAGAATCGAAACAGGATAATTTAAAACGAATGCCAGCAAAGTAGCTAAGACAAGAATTGTTACCACAGGTTGAAAATTTTTAACAAGCAAAAATGCTAGCCAACCATTGAGAAAGACTAGAGGAAATAGCAGCGTAAAAATCAACCATCTAAGTAGTTGATTGAGTGAGAAATTCATAATTAATTTAGAAATCAAAATTATTTCAGTTATTAGATTTAACCTGGGAATTAAATACAATCAAGTGGAAGTAAACCACAAAAATCTTTCCCTACTCTCTATTGTTTGAGTACTAAATTTCAGCAAAAGCTAAAAATTGTTCTTCGTTTATTCGCCCTGCTTGATACAGAGTATTAGTAATTTCCGAAATAGTTAAAACCGCATGACCACGATAACCATTTTGCTGTAACCTATCTTTTACCCCTTGTTCATGGTCGATAAATACTACAATGTCATTAACATTTAATCCTGCTGATTCCAACTTTTCTGCCCCTTCCATAACACTTTTACCGGTGATGAGAATATCATCAACCACCACAACCGTTTCACCAGGATGAAAGTTACCCTCAATTACTCTCCGAGTTCCGTGTGCCTTCACCTCTTTACGGGGAAAAATCATCGGACAATTAAGGCGCAAAGCTAAACCAGTAGCAGTAGGCAAAGAACCGTAGGGAATACCTGCTAACCTATCAAAATTGAGATTCTTCAAAATCTCTTGATATGCAGTGAGAACTTGATTAAAAACTTGGGGATTGGAAATAATTTTGCGTAAGTCAATGTAATAAGGAAATATCGCTCCTGATGCTTGAACAAAGCTGCCAAACATAATACACTCAATGTCATAAAGTTGTAAAATCAAATCCTGTTGAGGATGCTGATTTAGCAAACAAACATTAGAAAACCATACAGAACAAGTTGAATTTTCGTGAATAATTTCAGCTTTTATGTGATTAATTTCTGCACGTAGAGATTGGACTTCCTGAGATAGTTGTGTATTTCCCAACATATCTTGAGGAACAGGAATCAGCAAACCATCACCGTTAGTATTTAAACCTGCTTCTAAAATTTTCTTGAGGTTTGAACCTTGCGCCCAGATGCTACGCGCCATAATAATTCGTTCAGGAGCGATCGCTCGAATAAGTCTTAAAACTTCAGGATTTGTAGTTCCCACTTCCAAACCCAATTGTTCTGGAGTTCCCCAAGTTTTTGATTCTTTTACCACCTGTAAATAAAGGGGTGATTCTTTCGTAGGATATTGCTGTAAAGCTTCTGCACCTGGATTAGAAGTACAGCATAAAATAAACACAGCCTTATCAGGATAGACTAAAAAAGGTGCTACATGATCTTGTCCTGTATAGGGACTGAGAGTAATTGCATCTACCCGCCATTCTGTAAACACAGTCCGGGCAAAGATGGTACTAGTATTTAAGTCACTATGTTTGGCATCTAAAATAACTGGGATGTGGGCTGGAATAGCTGCTAAAGTTTTGTACAGCAGTTCTAAACCTGGAATACCCAATGCTTCATAAAAACCAAGTGTCGGTTTATAAGCACAAACGAAATCGGACGTTTCAGCAATAATGAATTGTAACCACTTCTCCAAGCCAGCGATAATATCTTGAGATTGATAACGCACAGGCATCATCTCTAGATTTGGGTCAAGTCCTACAAACAGTAAGCTTTGATTTTGCAATATATTACCATTCAATTTATCAATAAAAATCATATTTTTCGTTTTAAAAAAAGGATAAACACCTACATCATAGAAGTTACAAGTAGGATTACAAACGCGATTAATCGCGTCTGTACAGGAGTTAAGAATTATTCTTCTTCATCCTCCACTAAAGTTGTTCGTTTACCAAAACATTGATTCTGTAAGTTGAGTGCCCCCAACTTTACGCCCTAATAGAGAGTGAATCACTGCAAAGAGAATAAACATCGGTACTGAGGCAAAGTGAACAATTCGTAGTGCTTGCCAATTGCCAAATAAATCCACAATCCAGGGAAATTGAGCAGGTTTATACATTCCTATTCCTGTAAATAACGCCAGTAGCAAGATAGGAATAATTGCTGTATAGGCAATTCGATGCCAAGCATAAGTTATGCGTTTAGAATTTTGACTTTTTTGTAATGCTTTGAGATCATTAGCACCTATAAACCGATGTCGCCAACGCCGGGTAATTAAAACGTAAATTCCATACCATAAAAGATTTAACGAAAATAGCCACATTGCTGCAAAATGCCAGTGTCTACCTCCTGCAAGCCAACCTCCTAAAGTAAATATCGCAGGAATGTGCAAACCTGCACGTCCACCAAAAACAGGGTTGGCGTTGTAAATTTGTAGTCCACTGGTGAGCATGAGAAACAGACTAATAATATTACAGGAGTGGAAAATTTTGGCTCCTATTGCTTGGGTGGGTAGCTTGCGAGTTTGAGAGGAAACGGTCGAAGTCATAAGATTTTGACTGATAAAATTTGCTGTTTATCTGTTTTAACAATTAGCATCGGGTACTGAGAATTGGGCGTAGCAAAACCCGACTAAGTATAAGTGTCTATCTTAAGTAAATATACTAATCCTATTTGAGTTATGAAAATTATCGAACCGCCAAGAGGAGAAACAGAAAAGTTCATAAATCATTTAGGACTGCTACAAGTAGGTCAATATAAAAATTTGTCGTTGGTATAAAGCAGGAGGCAAGAGGGTTTCAATCTAGTTTATCTTTCTTTACATAGGTTGGTTTTATTGTGCCAACTGACTTAGCCCTGCAAATTTGGGAGTAGTATCGCTCACCCTTATTTTCCCATTTTATGATTCAGTATTTTAGCAAAGATGTTCAAAACCTGAGCCTATTTTATTAGCCGAGATATTTGCCAACCTGACTTTTTAGTAGTACAATTGTTCTAGTAGGTAACTTTATTTTCAAATTTCCACCAACTTTAGTGCGATGATGCAGCACTCGCTTTTCTTTTAGGAAGACCCCAGTGTTATTAATTCCTAATCAAAGGTGATGGATTTGTATTGCATACCAAGAAGTTTTTATGAGGTCAACATTATGATGACACAAGGTGTAATTACAGCCCAAGTTCAATCTAAAGCAGTTGAAAAATCAGAGTTTGAGCAATACGTCAATGCCCCCAACAGCGTTGGTGTCGAAAATTTTTCTAATATATCCCTTGCTGATGTCACTAAGACAATCTTGTATCATGCCTTTTGGTTGGCCGACCAAAAACAGAAAATTTCTTTGAAGGAGTACAGAAAGCTACTTTTTGACAAGGGCTGGAGGGGTGAGGAAAAAAGGTATCTTAAGATTGCTGCTGTATTTGGTAAGTTTTCACCCCAGGATTTAGCACAAATTGAACCCTTGACCATATATCAGCTAGCAAACAATAGTAACAAGTACAAGCCAGTAATAGAGGCTCTTCTGGACTTGAGCACTATCACCCAAGAGGCTGTGCGTTCTCTAGTCAAAGAACAACGCACTTCCAAAAAGCCAAAACTTGAAAAACCAAGTATTTGGCGGCGGACAAAGAATGGAGGAAGGTATTGCCAAATTCCACCCATTCACGAACCGAATGAGCAAACAGGGGTAACTCTGCAAAAGATGATGGATGAGGAAGGATTGAGCGCCCAGCAGATTGTGGCAGAGGCAATTGCCCTGCGGCAAGCTCATAAACAAGGGCGAATGGTAGTGGTAAAATCAGTTAAACTTGGCTAACTTTACTCTGATAAAGTTCAGAATCAACTTTTTCGAGCTCTGGTTCAGCTGCCATTAAATGTTGCTCTAAAATTGCTAAATTGCGAATATTGGACTTATAAAAAGCATCAAATAAATCACCCACTAAAGGCACGATGCCAACGAAGGCTTCTAGACCAACATTGAAAATCATTTTGGCTAAATCTTGGCGTGGGATACCGAAGCGGGTAGCTAAAAATATGATATAAGCTGAAAACGCTGTACTGACTAAATCACCGGCTCCTGGAACTAGACCAATGATTGGGTCTAGTCCAATATGAAAACCTGTCAGAGGGATACATATATATGTATCCATCAGGCGGCTAAGTTTGCGGATGCGGTTGAGAGTAGCAAGGCGTTTAGCAGCGTTCATAATTTTCGATATTTGCAGTTTTGGCTATGCCAAAAAACATTTTTACAAACTCTTCATTAGGGAAACCCGGACGCGCGTACAGCCCTTTGGGCATAAAAACCGCGCTTGCGTCTCCCCTTGGGAGAGGTTTGCGCTTAATTACCATATCTCCCAATACGGTTCGGATAAAACTTGATCCCCCCAACCCCCTTAAAAAGGGGGGCTAAGAATAGCTCTATTTCCCCCTTTTTAAGGGGGACTAAGGGGGATCTTTAAGGACTATGTACCTTAACCGAACCGTATTGCCATATCTCCCCACTCCCGCGACTTTCATGAGCCAGCGCTGTAGACGGGTTTCCCGTCTGTTTAGCTAATTTTCCTGAACCAGTAAAACTGACTTCACCGGGCGCTTGATGGGATTTCCCTCTAAATCAATCTTCCCGTAAAAGGTTTTGCCATTGTAATAAAGCGAAGACGAACTCCCTCCATCCAGGTTCATCGCTTTCTGGACACCAAGGGTTTTCATCAAATCTGCCAATACTGGCAACGAAATACCAGAGTTATTAGGAGCCGAAGCTTTTTGAGCCACCATTACTAAGACAATGCTACCATCACGGGTAATACCTACGGCAGTTCTGGCGTTGGGTTGGTTGCTGCCAAGTGCATCTCGTTTGTTGGCATTATCCACAAAGCCCTCTTGTACTGAAGTGAGTTCTGGTAATAGCTGCGGGACTGCGCCTATTGCATCAACTAACTGACAACCTGCTGGCGATGACTCACTATGCAAGGCAATCGAATAGCGGATAGTTTGCCAACATCGGTAGCGGCGAAATTCTGCGCGATTAAAAATTTGACCCAGATAAGGCTTTAAGTTGGGATTGTTCACTAGCCAGGATCGGCTACCAGCTTGCCTTGTAGGATGACATAGGATGTAGATTTTTGGTTGGCTGGGTCAAAAAAACCTGCATTTAAGATTGCGATCGCTCGATGTTTTTGAGCAAATTCTTCTACAGTGCTTACTTTAGGTGATAATGCCGGAGTTATCAAAAATCTGCCGGGAATCAATAGGATGTGAGCTACGCTTTGGGGCAAGGTACGCTCTAAGTCGCGGATGGTTTTTGGAGGTGAGGGCGTAACAGTTGGTATTGATGGTGGTAAGGAACGCATATTAGGGACTTCCAAAAAATAAAATCACCACAAAATAATAATGATAATCATTATGAGAGGAGGAGCAGCCTTTGACTGCTCCTCTTTTTTGTAGTAAATTCAATTTAAATTCAAATTTTTGGGTGGTTGTAGGTTGATAGAGTTAACTGATTCAGTAAAAAATATATTAAAGGAAACGTCAAGTCAACTAAAAGTGTCTATACTGAAAAACATATCTTTGTATATTCTTCACCTTATTCACCGAAAAATATAGATTATGTAATTATCTTTTTATATTCTTCACGTTATAAATTGCTAGAATCACAAATGCAGAGATGATCCGAGTTAGTCAGGAACACTTACAAACTATCCGCACCCATGCCGAAAGCACCTACCCGGACGAGTGCTGTGGTATGATTTTAGGCTATCTGGCTGGTAAGGGCAAAATTGTGGTAGAAGTCATACCAACAGAAAATGTCTGGAATACAGAGGCGGCTACTGATTTTCCAGGCGATCGCACAACAGAAAGTAAAAAACGGCAATATGCGATCGCACCTCAAGTTATGTTACAAGCACAAAGGAAAGCACGCGATCGCTCACTGAACATTATCGGCATTTTTCACTCCCACCCAGATCATCCTGCTATCCCCTCAGAATGCGATCGGCTATACGCTTGGCAGGGATACTCGTATATAATAGTTACCGTCCAAAACGGCAAAGCTGGAGAACTCCGAAGCTGGAGCCTTGATGATACTCATCAGTTTCAAGCAGAGGCAATTGAAATAATTCCTAATTTATAATACTCAGAAGAGGCTTAACCCTTTGTTTCCCAAGTCCGCTTAGGCGGACTTGGGTTTGTATAGCCACAAATGAGCTTCATCGGGGCTTAATTTGACACGCATGAGCAATTATTTATGTACCCCTGCGTGGTCTATTTACCTGAAAATAGCTAATTAAGCACTTCGCTATCTTCCTCTGCTGCTGACTTATGGAATACGAATCACGATTAAACAACCACAAAATTGTTTTCGGTAAGTGACCATTCAATTTGTGCAAATTTGACCTGACTAAATGCACCCACACTGCCATCTTGGTCAAAGAACAATGCACCTGTAACGTTGTCATAGATAAATCGTTGATTGCTTGTGGTTGCAGATGTTCCGATGGTAAACTGCTCAGATGAGAGTGAACCTAGTGATAAACCGCCACTAAAGCCAGCGGACGATACTTGAATTAGTCCACCATAGCTATAGATAGTATCTATGCCTTCATTAAAACTATTGAAAGCAAAGGTATCAAAACCGTTGCTGCCGCCTATCAGTATGTCGTTCCCATCGCCTCCAAACAGCAGATTATTGCCTGATGAGTAGTCAACATTCAAGTAATCGTCACCAGCACCACCGTTAAGGGTGTTATTGCCAGAAACAGTATAAACTCCATAGGAAGAGTATAGCGAGCTATCGCCAGAGGCAGTAAGAGAATCATTGCCATCGCCACCATCGAGTAGGTTATTGCCAATTGAGTAGCTAATATCTAAGGTATCATCACCAGCGCCACCATTAAGGGTGTTATTACCAGAGATAGCATCAAGAGAAAAATCCTCGCCACGGGAAAAGTAAGAGCCATAGGCAGCGAGAGAATCATCGCCATCGCCCCCAAGCAGCAGATTATTGCCTGATGAGTAGTCAACACTCAAGTAATCGTTACCCTGTCCGCCAATAATCGTATCATTGCCATCATAACCCCCGAGAGAATCGTTGCCATTGCTCCCCACAATCAAGTCATCGTAGGCTGTACCAATGATGTTTAATCTTTCGATATTCTCGTAGCTAATCTCATTGGGACCTACCGTAATTGATCCTTGGTCAGTAGTAGCATTGAAAGTTGAAATGATCCCCCCTGTATAGTAATTAACATCGTCATATCTGACAGATAAGAATCTGACAGATAAGAAATCGTCACCTGTTCCTCCATTTACTGTTTGAGTCAATACAGAAGAGGGGGCGATATATGATGCACTGAAAGAGAAGGAGTCATTGCCATCATCGCCATTCAGTAGATTATTACCTCCTGAATTGTTAATGCTGAAAATATCATTACCATCGCCTCCGTTGAGAGTGTTATCGCCTATTGAATTGTCAACATTTAAGTAATCATCACCAGTACCACCGTTGAAGGTGTTATTGCCAGATGCGGTATAGCTTTGATCAAAATAGCCAGAGGCAGTAAGAGAATCATTGCCATCGCCACCATCGAGAAAGTTATTGCCTGTTGAATAGCTAATATTGAAGGTATCGTTACCAGTAGCACCGTTGAGTGTGTTATTACCTGATGCGCTACCTGCACTAAAGTTATCATTACCATCGCCACCATCGAGAAAATTATTGCCTGTTGAATTGTCAACAATCAAGTAATCATTGCCATCGCCACTATCGAGGAAGTTATCACCTGTTGCAGAGGTAGCATTCAAATAATCGTTACCAAAACCACCGTTGAGGGTGTTATTGCCTAATGCGGTAGATGCACTCAAGTTATCATCGCCATCGCCACCATCGAGGAAGTTATCGCCTTTTGAAGACTTAGCATTTAAGTTATCATTACCAACGCCACCATCGAGGGTGTTATCGCCTATTGAATTATCAACATTCAAGTAATCGTTACCCTGACCACCAATAATCGTATCATTGCCACTACTGCCCCCGTAGAGAGAATCGTTGCCATTGTTCCCCACAATCAAGTCATCGTAGTCTGTACCTGTGATATTTAATCGTTCGATATTTTTGTAGCTAGCCCGATTCGTCCCATCTGTAATCAAGCCTTGGTTAGTACTAGGGTTGAAAGTCGAAGTGATTCCGCTAGTAGCATAGGTGTAATCGACAGACAACAAATCAGCACCTGTTCCACCATCGAGGGTGTCATCACCTCTTCCCCCATTCAGCGTATCATTACCACTTGTGCCTACAATCAAGTCATTATAGGCTGTACCTGTGATGTTTAATCGTTCGATATTTTTGTAGCTAACCCGATTCGTCCCAGCTGTAATCAAGCCTTGTTTGGTACTAGCGTTGAAAGTCGAAGTGATTCCGCTAGTAGCATAGGTGTAATTGACAGACAACAAATCATCACCTATTCCCCCATCTACCGTTTGACTCACTAAGGAAGAAGGGGCTGTATATGAGGCACTAAAATAAAAGGAGTCATTACCAGACTCTCCATTGAGAGTATTTCTGCCTTGAACTTCATGGGCGTAAAAAGAATCATCTCCTGATCCACCTGAAACCCTATTGTTACCAGTAGAGGAATTAATACTAAGGATGTCATTTCCTGCACCTCCAGAGAGGGTATTATTTCCAGCAGAGGAAGAAGCATAAAGGAAATCACTCTCAGAGCCACCGTCTAAAATATTATTCCCAGAAGAAATGGAAATATCTAAATTATCAGACCCACTTCCACCCTTGAGAGTATTTTTCCCTGTAGAAGAGTAGGCAGAAAGGGAATCATTTTCAGAGCCACCATCTAAAATATTATTCCCAGAAGAGTAGGAAATATCTAAATAATCAGACCCGCTTCCACCCTTAAGATTATTTGTCCCTATAGAATAGGAGGCATAAAGAAAATCATTACCATAACCACCATCTAGGGTGTCATTGCCCCCATTCCGATATGGGTCATCATAATACCCATTACGGGGATCATAGTAATAAAAATTCCCATATAGGTAATCATTACCTCCTAAGCCTTTAATGAGGTCATTGCCCGGTGTGCCATATAGATCATCATTACCATTCGTGCCATTGATATTTGCCATAACTTTCTACCTACCTAAATTATTGATGTTTTCAGTAACTTCAGTTCTCAATCTGTTGTTAGTGCTGTTTTAAGGCACTGTAAACTAGCCGAGAGTTGAGGCTTTCAACTTCGATATGGTTTTAACGTCACCGTTGAGGGTTAGCAGTTTTTCCTAAAGATTCGCTATCTTAACTAGCTTGCACGTAATACTTATCCAAACTATCTAGGACTATATGTAAGTCTTAGGAACTGTACAAATTTACGAGCGTGTGGATGTTTGAAAATAGCCTGCTTCGGGCTTTTCTCAATTTTTGCGATCAATAGCTTGGCTATTGCCCTTCGGGTGTTTAGCTTGAAAATAGGGAACATATAAATAACCTTGTAATAACTATATACAGAATATTTACTTAGATGTCTATGCTTAAAGACATAAATTTGCGTATTCTTTACATGACTAGAGATAACTGTATAAAATACTGCTACTATTTCTCTGTTTATCATACTTTGATGATAGTCAATTCTTTGGAGATGCCTGAAGTACTTATAAAGAAGACTAATGAGTGTGGGGCAAATGCGATCGCCTATACCCTTGGCAATGATACTCGTATATAATAGTTAACGTCGAAAACGGCGAAGCTGGAGCCTTGATGCTCATCATCAGTTCCAAGCAGAGACAATTGAAAATATAATTTAACAGCTTAATTTTCAGACAGATATCATTTTTCGATAGGATTAATATTCTCGCTCTTCCACATCATAAATGTTATGCTCAATCCCAATCTGGATGAAATCCAGTTGACCAAAGACGATTACGAACGCTACTCCCGACATCTGATTTTGCCGGAAGTGGGAATGGAAGGACAGAAACGCCTGAAAGTCGCCAGTGTTCTGTGCATTGGTACAGGTGGCTTAGGTTCACCACTACTTTTATATCTGGCGGCGGCGGGTGTTGGACGCATCGGGATTGTCGATTTCGATGTTGTTGATACTTCCAATCTGCAACGCCAAGTAATCCACGGTACATCGTGGGTGGGTAAACCCAAGATTGAATCAGCAAAAAACCGTATTCATGAGATTAACCCCTATTGTCAGGTTGATTTGTACGAAACTCGCCTGAGTTCCGAAAACGCTCTAGAAATCCTTGCTCCTTATGATATCGTGGTGGATGGTACCGATAACTTTCCCACCAGATATTTAGTTAACGACGCTTGCGTATTACTGAATAAGCCCAACGTCTACGGTTCAATTTTCCGCTTTGAAGGCCAAGCTACTGTATTTAACTACGAAGGTGGTCCCAACTATCGTGACCTTTTCCCCGAACCACCACCACCCGGAATGGTTCCCTCTTGTGCAGAAGGTGGTGTATTAGGAATTTTACCAGGAATTATTGGTTTAATCCAAGCAACGGAAACTGTCAAAATCATTATGGGGCAAGGTACTACTCTCAGTGGACGGTTGCTGCTATACAATGCCTTAGAAATGAAATTTCGGGAGTTGAAACTGCGTCCTAACCCGATTCGCCCAGTGATTGAAAAGCTGATAGACTATGAACAATTCTGTGGAATTCCCCAAGCTAAGGCAGAGGAGGCAAAACAGCAGATGGAAAGTGAAGAAATGACTGTTAGGGATTTAAAGGAATTGCTGGATAGTGGTGCAAAGGATTTTGTCCTGCTGGATGTCCGCAACCCCCATGAGTACGACATTGCTAAGATTCCTGGTTCAGTGTTGGTGCCTTTACCAGAGATTGAAAATGGTAATGGCGTTGCTAAGGTGAAGGAAATATTAAACGGTCATCGCTTAATAGCTCATTGTAAGTTAGGTGGGCGATCGGCAAAAGCCCTGGTCATTCTCAAAGAAGCTGGGATTGTTGGGACGAACGTCAAAGGTGGAATTACTGCTTGGAGTCGAGAAATCGATTCGTCAGTGCCAGAGTATTAAAAACTAACCGCGAAGACGCGAAGAACACAAAGGTTTCTTTGCGTCTTTGGGTAAGGCAAAATCCCATGTCATGACTACCTCGAAATCTCATCTGAATATTTTATGGGTGCAAGTTTGGGTGCAGGGAGCAATTACCCTGACTTGGTTAATTTATAATGTGTATTTGCCGCAACTTTTGACTCAGTTTGGTTTTCCCGCCTCATTGGCAATTGGTTTGCTGCTGGCAGAAAATGCCTTGGGTGTTGTGCTGGAACCACTGGACAAAGGACTATGAACCTTTGCACAACTTCTCCGAACTCTGCAAAACCTAATTAACCAAGAGCAAAAAACAGGTGATAGATCACGATAGACTCTTTAAAGAATTAATCCAAACCTTCTTTTGGGAATTTATAGAACTCTTTTTGCCAGAGGTTTTAGAGTATGTTGCACAAGACAAACTAACTTTTTTAACCGAAGAAATATTCACCGATGTCACCACTGGAGACAAAAGAAGAATAGATTTATTAGCACAAGTAAAATGGAGAGAAGAAAACAGTTATTTCCTCATACATTTAGAAAATCAGGCATACAGTCAAAAAGAATTTGAACGGCGGATGTTTCATTACTTCGCCCGTTTAGATGCTAAATATTTAATGCCAATCTTTCCTATAGTTATCTTCTCTTACGATGAACCCAGAAGACCTCAAAAAAGCCAATATGCAGTTAACTTCCCTCACAGAAAAATCCTAGAATTTAATTACTTTGCCATCCAGCTAAATAACCTCAACTGGCGAAATTTTTTAAATCAACCAAACCCTGTAGCTGCCGCATTAATGGCAAAAATGGACTTTAAACCAGAGGAAAAAATTAAAGTTAAGCTCGAATGTTTAAGAATGCTAGTCACCCTAAAATTAAATCCTGCTAAAATAGAATTAATTTCCGGCTTTATTGATACTTATCTCAGATTAAATGCCACGGAAGAACAAGAACTTGAGACAGAACTAAAACAAGCCAACTTAGTTGAAGAGGAACAAATCATGGAAATTGTTACTAGTTGGATGGAAAAAGGAATTGAACAAGGAGAACAAAAAGTTATTAAAATACTGCTAAAACGGCGATTTAATTATATTGATCCTACCTTAGAAAGCAGAATTGATGGCTTATCTTCAGAACAAATAGAAAACTTAGCATCTGTAATTTTTGACCTTCAATCTTTAGAAGACTTAATTAAGTGGTTAGATCAACAAAATTGATCTAATCTTTAATGTTTTTCAAAAGATGGTATCGAATCAGCGAAGCGATCGCCCGATTTCTCGAACTCCATCCCCACAACTAAATTGATGCTACACAACAGTTGTAGTTGAAACTTTAGCAGCGATCGCCTTTACACACCTAATATTAAAGTCAATAATACGCAGAACTCTTGCTTTCTGATATTGTGAATACTTACCCAAGATTTTAAAGAGGTAATTATCGCAAATTTGATCTAACAATCTTCCAAAACTTTAATTTGCCTTACCCGTAATTGTAAATGCTGCCCAGTAATAAGGATGACTATAAAGATTTTTATCTGATGCCATCTTACTATTCCGATATAATTGTGTTGCTAAATAAGCTTTAATTCGTAACTCTTCAGGATGCAGATTATTTAGTAAATCTTCATACCATTTTGTCAGTTCTCCAGCAGTTAGTTCTTTGAGCCATAGTGTTGCTTCAGCTAAGGCAATAACTGCTGATTTATTGGGTTGTAATCGTCGGTAAAACTCTATCATCACCAAAGCACTAGCCGAAGATTCTACACTCCAGAGAGTACTCACTACATGAGGAACGCCCTGACTCAAAAAACCATTGACTAAACTCACATATTCGGTGCTGATAGTGTAGTTGCTACTGCTTAAATTTTCACAAGCAGACAGAGTAACGAGATTGTAACTTGCTAAATTTTGTTGACAGATTTCTTCTAGAGTTATTTTGTCTTCACCTGCTAATGCTAACTCTGACTTTTTAGGTTCACCCAAGTTATTAATCGTATGACCAGTAAAATGAAAAATGTTGTAATTATCAAATAAAGCATTTTCTACAAGATTTTTTGTAGCTTGCGACCCTTGAATTCGCTGGATATTACCGAACATTTGGCTAACAATTTCAGACTCAAGTTTGGCAAATTTCAGTGCAGGATAACTTGCACTTTCGGGATATTCAACACTGAGTACTGACTGATTTTGCCATTGCCAAATATCTTCAGTTTTTATTGATAAACCTACTTGAACACTAGGCAGATAGGTTGCGGTGAAGTTTGACTCTACATTCGGTAACTCTTCCTGAGATGGAGAAGAAAGATGGAAAAGGGCATGAAGTGGCAATCTGGACAAATCGCGGTGAGGAATTAAAATCAGTTGAGTGATCCCTTCAAGTTCCTGTGCAATTGTAGAAATATTCAGAATTTCATACAGTTGCAACAACTTTTGTTCCATATCAACTCGCCAAGAATGCTGACTTTTACCTTCTTTGTCCCTGTTGCGATATTCTTGGTATTGTTGATGCCAATCTTCTAGCCAACTTTCAAATTCAATTAGGCGCTGCACTGCTTCGGGGAGAGGCAATTCATTTAGACGGATGGCATCTTCTCCTAAAGATATTGCCCCCGTATCTTGCATGGGTGTAAAGAGAAGAATCGGTGATGGCGCTTGGTCTTTGAGGATGAAGGTGTGTAAAGCGACTGGACTAATATGCCAATAAATAATTGCTGTTGTGGGATTGAATAGTTGTTGAATTGCGCCATAATCAGGTGAGTAAATATGATCGTTCCAGCCATAAAGCAGCCAGTTTAAACAAGCATTTTTGCCTTGTTCGGCAATTTGCCAAGCTTCCACCAAATCACCTGACTCTACAGCTAAATCAACCGCCAATTGATCAAATCCGGCAAACTTCAGAGCTAACTGTTTTTTACTTTCGTCTGGGCGAGTTTCTTCACTCAGCAATTGTTGCAATAAATCTGTGCCGCGTTGCTGCAATTCTTGAACTTGGGTTGTTTGTCCCAAACCCATTAGCACTTTGCTCAGAGATTGCAAAACCTCTAAGTGGAATTGGGGAAAATATTCTAGTGTGAGGGTTAACAGTGCTTGCTGGTACTCAGATGCAGCTTTGCGCCAATAATCGCGGGAGTTAGGATGTTTTTTGCCTCGCTCGTAGTAAGTATTAGCGATCGCCAGATGCAATCTACCCCAACCTTCTGGGTGAGTATCTGTCCGCAGATGCTTTAACGCTTCTTCGTAGCTGGCTAATTTTCCTTCGTAGCCGCCCTGTTGTAAGGCGGGATTTGTCGCTGTTATACTACTCGAAATCAGCAAAGCGTCAGCATCCACTAAATTACCGATGGCAGTTCCCCGACCAATCCAAGCTTCCCAATAATCTTGTTTAATTTGCAAAGCGTTGTCATAACAAGCGATCGCTTCCACAAATTCTTCTAAATAAAACAGTGCTAATGCCTGATTATACCAAGCTAAGTGAAAGTCGGGTTTAATGGCGATCGCTTGCCGATAGGAGGCGATCGCTTCCGTGCGGCGACCTAAGTTATCTAAGGCTATACCCCGGTTGTACCAAGCTAAGTAGAAGTCGGCTTGAACTGACAATGCTCTGTCCCAGGAGGCGATCGCTTCTGACCATTTTCCTAAATTAAACAGCACTACACCCCTATCTATCCAAACCTCGTGATATTCTGGGTCAATTTCTATGGCTCTGTCGTAAGATATAATCGCCTCGGCAAATTGTTCGCTGACAGCTAGGGCTATGCCTCGGTGATACCAGTTTTCCTGGTCTTCTGGTTGCAGATGCAGCGCTTGGTCATAACTAGAAATAGCTTCGGGTAGCCACCCTAACTTTAGCAGCGCTAAACCCCGGCTAGACCAAGCTTCTTGGTAGTCTGGTTTAATTTCTATGGCTTTATCAAAAGAAGCGATCGCTTCTTCAAAATATCCTAATTCTCCGAGAGTTCCACCTCGGTTGTACCAAGCTTTGTAGTAGTCTGGTTTGAGTTGTGTAGCGGTTTCGTAAGCTGCGATCGTTTCCTCAAAACGTTCTAAATGAAACAGCGTTAGGCCTCGATTAAACCAATATTCGGAGAATTCGGGTTGAAGTTCAATCGCTTGGTCATAAGATGCGATCGCGCCTAACAAATCACCCGTTTTCGCTTGCTGAAGACCTTGATAAAACCACCCTTGAGCCTGGGTAATCGGATTATCGCTATGCCGCTCAATAATACCGGGAGAATTACTGCTTTGAACTGCCAAGTTAGAAGCAAGTTGCTGGACTAAATTGCTACTTTCATCCAACCTTACCCACAACTCATCTAGGGTATAAGCCACATTTGGCTCTAAATTTGTCAACGTATTATCCCAGTTTTCCACTGAGGAAGACGTTGTTAATTCAGTCCTTTGTCTAGTAAAAAGGAGATTTGTTGATGTTTTAGTTGTAGTAACTTCCTCTTCATCGCCGAACCTCAGTTGGGCTAATGAAGTGATTGAATCTTCTGCGGCGGGGAGAGGGAAATTTGCTCTTATTGTGGTTTGAGCATCTTCTCGTTCATATTCCAATACCGATTCCTCTAAATTCTCGCTCAATCTTTCCTCAGAAGAGGTATTTTGGGAAGTTGGTGTGATTAGTTCGGCATCTTGCACATCATATTCCCATAACTGTTCCCCTAAACTGCGGATTAGCTCTTGCCCAGGGGAAGTTGAAAGAATTTCTTCATCGGTTCTGGTTTCTAGGACATCTGGCTCGTCATACTCCCATAATTGTTCGCCCAAATTGCGGATCAATTCTTGCCCAGGAGTGGTTTCTACTACATCTTGCGCCTGATTGTCCTCAAACTCTATCTCTGTGGGTAAGTTTTGCATTAGCCGAATGCCAATGTTATGTGCAACGTCTCCAATTCTGCCGACACCAAGTTCCCCCAATTGCACCATCTGTGTTGCTAAAAGAGGATTCGGTGTGGGTGAAGCTAGCAAGCGATCGCCAAACATCACCAACCAATCTATCCAGCGTTCAGCCGGAATCCGATTTTCGATCCGTTGCAGATACTTCAATGCCCACTGTCGTCCTCGTGCTTGATGCACGCCTTCTAACAATTGGATAAACAATTGTTCCAGATCGGCATTGGTGAGTTCTGGTAGTACCTCCACCAGATTCTGTCCTCTCGCACCCTTGAGAGAACTAGTCTGCTTACTTTCGATGAGGCGCTTTAAAAGCCTTTTAAGCGACTGCGATATCCGCCTGAGCATCTGCCACACTCTTGGATTTTGTTTTTCTAGATTGTAGCCATCGTTGTGTTAAAAAAATCATCAATTACTTAAAAATCCATTAGATTCGGACAGCGCTTCCGTCGCAGGGTTAGCAAAAAATATACAAAGCTTCAACAGTATAGCATTACAACGTTACAATTTCCAGATTCAACTCTTGAATTTGGACTTTACGAAGCAGTTAATTTTCTGTTTGCTCTGTAGTCGATTCACCAGCAGGATATAATTGACTAATCAATGCCTGAACAAGAACTTGTGGATCATCTGTCTCAACGGAAAGTTGTTGAGCAATCTGCTGGCGTAAGTTTTCGTCTTCCTGCAACATCACAAACAACTCTTCAAGGGTGACAGTTTGGTATTCTTCCTCCGGCAAGTTTTCTCCCCCTTCTCCCCCTTCTCGCCCATCTGCTGACTCGGATACTGGGGCGATTGGCTCAGAGAGCAAAGTTTTGCTGACAGCATCTGGCCCTTGATATTCCCAAATTGGTTCGCCTTGATTGCGTGTTAACAACTGCATCCCGATACTATAGGCAACATCTCCGACTTCCCCGATACCCAACTCACCCAGCTGCACCAACCGCGCAGCTATTTCATTATTGGGTGAAGCTGATGCGAGTAATCTGTCGCCAAAGCGCCCTAACCACTCAACCCAGCGTTCAGTTGGGATGCGATGTTCAATATTATGCAGCCACTTCCTTGCCCATGCTTCCCCTCGTGCTTGATGTACTCCTTGCAACAGTTCGTTGAAGAGAAATTCCAGATCCGTATCGCTTAGGGGTGGTGCTGGTTCTTTCTGCACATTCCCCCGATATTTTGAGGCAGTCTGTTTTCCACCAAACAAGCTCTGAAAAAGCTTTTTGAGCCACTTAACTAGCCGCTTGAGCATCTGCTGCACCATCGAATATTGCTTATCCTAAAATTGTAGCGATCGCACTGGATTATAGTGTTAGTTCCGTCAATAAAATGTACAGACACGAAATCTCTTTTCTCATCTAGGCATTGATCGGACTTAGATATTGACAAAATAGGCAACAAGTGCATTAGGTGTGGATGAGGAAAGTAACAAGGCAATGCCTACCACGGGCTACGCCTACGCTAATTAAATAGCAGTTCTCGTTTACGTGAGGTACAGCACGGCATGCCGTGCCCCTACACCTTGGGATATAACGTTGTACCGCATCTGAATGGGAACCGCTATATAAAGTCGGACTTTCTATTAATCAGCTAAATATAATCAAAAATATCAACTGAATTTACGTTTAGCTTATTACCCGCCCTATCACAGTAAATATAATCCCATCGAACGGACTTGGGCTGTACTAGAAAATTATTGGAATGGGAGCATTTTAGATGAAGTAGAAACTGCTTTAAATTTTGCTCATAATATAACCTGGAATGGGAGTATATTTTATTTCTTGGAAGTCCCTTAGAGCGAGTCCGCGTACTCTTACAGAGAAGCAAGCTACGCTTTTAGCGTCTCGTAGAGAGCGTCTTGATTCTGACTCCTGTTAGCGATAGCGGGGCGATTAGCCCATTCTGACTTCTGAATTCTTCTTCAATTAGCTAACCAACATCATCGTGGGCAAAGCGGTTAAAGAGGAAATCCAGCGCGTAGTTACGCAGTTGATAGTATTGTGGATCTTCCATAATGCGGACGCGATCGCGTGGGCGAGAAAAGGGAATTTCCATGACTTCGCCAATTTTGGCATGGGGACCATTAGTCATCATCACCAATTTGTCTGCTAAAAATAGCGCCTCATCGATGTCGTGGGTAATCATCAACACTGTGCAGCGGTTATCGTTCCAAATTTTCAGCAGTTCTTCCTGTAACTCTTCTTTGGTAATAGCATCCAACGCCCCAAAAGGTTCATCTAAAATTAAGACTTTAGGACGAATCGCCAAAGCACGGGCAATAGAAACTCGCTGTTTCATACCGCCGGACATTTGAGTTGGCTTCTTATCCATAGCGTCAGCTAGTCCTACCATCGCTAGATGATCTCTGACGATCGCTCTTTTTTGTGCCTCTGGTTTATTAGAGTAAACGGCGTTAACGGCTAAGTAAATATTTTCAAAAGCAGTGCGCCAAGGTAGCAGGGCATAGTTTTGGAAAACCACCATTCTGTCTGGGCCTGGCTGAGTGATGGGCTGCCCTTCTAGTAACACTTGCCCGGAAGTGGGAAAGTTAAAACCCGATACCATATTTAGCAGCGTTGATTTGCCACAGCCAGAGTGACCAATAACACAGATAAACTCGCCTCGTTCTACGTTGAGATTAACACCATCGAGGACAGTGTAAGGGCCTTTCTTTGTTGGGTAGACTTTGGTAACTTCTTTAATTTCTAGAAAAGGTTGGCGGCTAGTTGTGTCTGTTAACGGTTCTCTAGCTATGCTGGTAACACTCGAATGATGGTTTTGCATGGTGATTTGTGAATTAAAAAAGTAAATGTTGAATTAAAGAAGAATTCAGTAGGGATGTTCGCTTTTAGCGTTCCCGTAGGGTACGGTTGTTCGCCCGTACATCAGTCAAAATCTACTAGCGACGAATATCAAAGACTCGTTGACGGAGTTAAAAGGCTCGTTGACGGAGCTAAAAGGCTCGTTGACGGAGTTAAAAGGCTCGTTGACGGAGCTAAAAGGCTCGTTGACGGAGTTAAAAGGCTCGTTGACGGAGTTAAAAGG
>Ga0209591_10001451_pt1 | contig 29359 bp, 27 predicted proteins | sample MAT01_FD_187207 | JGI IMG/M metagenome (GOLD analysis project Ga0209591, IMG submission 187207) | Freshwater microbial communities from Lake Fryxell liftoff mats and glacier meltwater in Antarctica - MAT-01 (SPAdes) (version 2) | ecosystem: Environmental > Aquatic > Freshwater > Ice > Liftoff... | reverse complement strand
GCCGCAACCAAGCTCTCCGCATAGGCCAGCAGGGCGCACCCCAAAAACCAACCCGCCAATTCAATGCCGCCGACCAGCCATGCTTCCCTCGGATGGCTAAACCAAGGCGATGATAATTGCCCCGGTGACGGCGGTGGCGGCCACTTTATGCCACGGCTCTGATCTGCCGGTATCATCGGCCAGTACGTCCAGCGCCAGGGCGTTTTGCAGGGGTTGCTCTGCACTCCACGCGAGTTTGTCCTACCACTGGGTCTCGACCGAAAAACGGGGTGAGCGCTCGACATTCGAAAGGGCGAACATGCTATGGCTCGTGAAAAAGGCCGTCGTTAAGGCCAGTGCCACCAGTCCGAGGTGCCAGCCCGTCCACCGCACTTTGGATTTGTTTGGCTCAGTCAGGCGAGTGATCCAGCCGGCCGCGATCAGCACCACATAAAGCAACGCATCGGGCTGATAGTCGAGCAGCGCCAACAGTAATAAACTGAAAGTCCCCAGCGCTCCCAGTATCCGTTTTATATTGGCGGATGCTCCATAACCCCATTCTGCGACTATGAAAGCGGTCACGCCCAATACGGCAGCCAGTGCGATCGGCCAGCAAATGGCCCAGTGAATATATCTTTGGGTCGTCGGCAGGAGTGTTAGTGATGCTCCGACGAGGCATGCCGGCATTTTGGGCCAGCGCAATTGCGCTTCGAGCGCCCACGCAGTCAGCACCGCCAGCAGGCCGATCAGCAGGGCGGAAGCGAGGCGAGCCCAAGGCAACGAATTTATCCCATCAAGCCTTCCAAACGAATATTCCAGCAACCAACCATAGATTGGGCGTCCATGAGAGGCATTGACTTGAAAAATGACATCGCCCTCTTCGTGGGCCTCACGGAGTGTGGAATAGTCATCACTGAAGCCATAGCGCCCCACGATTCCACTGGCATAAAACGACCAAAGGCAGCAGGAGCAGCAGGAGAAAACTCCATCTCATGCGTGACAGGAAAAGCGGGAAGAATTTCATTCGTAATCAGGAGGAAGGAAATACCGCAGGGAAAAAATCGGATGACCCGGGATGGGGAGGTGATCCAATTCAAGAGCTGTTGTTAGGAAAGGCTCAAAGGACTTCGAGTTTTAATGATCTGCTGGGCAAAGATAGAGACTAAAAGTGCAGGGGATAAAATTTCGTCTAGGCGAGGTCTGCTCAGCCATTTTAGTTTGGCTGCTTTTCATGTTGTGCTGAGAGGATATTGCCCACCCACCGCCGATGAGGTCCTGAGAGAGTCAGATTGGCTAATTTATGCAGAGGAACCCATTCGAGGTCGGTATAAACAACGCTTTTCTTAAGCAGGTGTTTGGTTGGCTTCACCCGGTAGATGGATTCGGTGATAGAATATCGCGTGATGGCTCGGCGGTTCGTGGTCAGGAGTGATTTTGGCGTAGGCTTGAGACCGAGCGCAGTCGCTTCGGGGAGTTCGTACAGGCCGGCTAGTCTTTGGGCATTGGCGGGGACGCGGTGCAGGAGAAGCTGGCCTTGATGTTCACACCAGATCCGCGTGACGGTGCGTTGCTCGATTTGTTTGGGCTTAAAACGAGGCAGTGTTTCGGGCGCGCCACTGCGGCGTCCGGCACAAAATTTTGCAACCGGGCAGATTTCGCACTTTGGGTTTTGGCGGAGACAGACGGTGGCACCGAGCTCCATCATCGCCTGATTGTGCGTGCCGGGATGTGAAGCAATTACGAGGGCGTCGGCGAGCGGGGTGAAATATTTGACGGCTTCGGTGCCATCACGAAACAGACGGGATTCATTGGTGAGCCGGGCGAGGATGCGGACGACGTTGCCGTCCACGACCGCAGCCGGTTCGTCGAAGGAGATGCTGGTGATCGCGGCGGCGGTGTACGGGCCGATGCCGGGAAGATCGCGCCACTCCGCCGGGGTGCGCGGTGAGGTGGGCCGGGAGGTGAAGATCTGGGCGAGTTTGTGGAGATTGCGGGCCCGCGAGTAATAGCCGAGGCCTTCCCAGAGTTTCATGACTTTCGCTTCCGGGGCGGCAGCGAGCGCGGCGAAGTTGGGCAGTTCGATCAGCCACCGAGCGAAGTAAGGGAGCACGGTGACAACCTGAGTCTGCTGCAGCATGAATTCCGATATGACTGTTTTGTAGAGTGACGGAGCTTCGCGCCAGGGTAGGGTGCGGGCGTGGGTACGATACCAAGCGTGAAGCGCTTTTTGAAACTGTTCTTTTAAAGAGACGAGGGTTGCTGCGGAGGTTTTGGCCACAAAGAGGCACTAGATGACACGAAAAACAGGGCAATGAAATCCTCCGAACTTTTTTGTGTGGTTTTGGGCGATTTTGTGGCCATCTCTCAGGTATGGCAAACAAGGGAGACCCCGATTCCGACGGACCGAAGAAGGTCACCAGCTACACCATCAAACTCGATGAGGCGCAGATGGAGAAGCTGCGCGTGGCGTGTGCGGCCAAAAATTGGGAGACGGCCGAGGTGGCGTATGCGCGTTTTGCCTTTAAAGGTCCGAAAGTGAACGTGACCGCCTACACGAGTGGCAAGGTGGTGGTGGCGGGCAAGGAGACCGAGGATTTTGTGCAGAACGTGATTGAGGCCGAGGTGACCGGTGCGCCCAAACTCGGCTACGATGCGGTGCTGCATCCGGATTGGTTCGAGGCGCACGCCGGGCTCGATGAAAGCGGCAAGGGCGATCTTTTCGGACCGGTGGTGGCCGCGACTGTCATTGCCGAAAAAGAGGCCATTGAAGCCTGGCAACAGGCCGGGGTGCGCGACAGCAAGACGATCGCCGATGCCCAGATTCTCAAACTCGACGAGCTCATTCGCGATACGCCCGGGGTGGTGGTGGAAACGCGGCACATGACGATGGCGGATTACAATCACGTGATGGCCCGGCCCTTTGCCAGTCTCAACCGATTGCTGGCGGAGCATCACGCGGATGCCTTGGCTGCGGCGTTGAAAAAGAAATGGGTGCCGCGCGGCTTACTCGATCAATTTTCCAAGGAGCCGCTCGTGCAGCGGGAGATGAAGAAAAAAGGGCTGGAGCGTTTCAAATTGGAGATGCGGACCAAGGCGGAAGAAGATCCCGTGGTCGCGGCGGCTTCGGTGGTGGCGCGAGCGGAATTTGTGCGGGTGATGCGGAATCTTTCACGGGAATACGGCGACAAATTGCTCTTCGGGGCCGGGGCGCAGGCCAAGGCGCAGGCCGCGGTGCTTATCGAGAAATTTGGCGCGCGCGCGCTTGGCCATTTCGCCAAACTTCATTTTCGCACGTGCTACGAAGTGGTGGAAGCCGCCGGCAAGTTGGACGAATTGCCTTTGCCCGTGCCGAAGGAAAAAATCGAATGGAAACGGTAGGGTTGCTTCGTTGCGCGCAGTTTTCTCGGTTGCGCGCAGTTTTCTCGGATTGAAATATTCAGATGATACCGGGGGCTTTGCCTTATTTTTAGCTTATAGTGATTCATCGTGAAACTAGGGGGGAATTCACGGCGTCCTAGCAGACTTAAACAGCTATGATCACACAATATATCGAATCGTTTATCGCGGCAGTTGCAGTGGTGGCGGCCTTGGCGGTCGGCATGGTTTGCTTGGTGGGCTTGCTCGTGTGGGTCAGCGCTTGGCATGCGAAAGCTCCCCGGTAGGCCAAGTAACATCGGTCCACGCTTGGCGAAGCTTCGCAATTGAGGTACAACTGAACGATGGATGTAAATGAACAGCTCGCTCGCCATCTGACTAAAACCCCGGACACGGCCCAAGCCGCATTCGTCGCCGCCAACGCCACGGTATTGGGTGATGTGCGATTAGGTGCCAATAGCAGTGTGTGGTATGGCTGCGTGTTGCGCGGTGATATCAACACCATCGAGATCGGGGAGGGCAGCAATATCCAGGATCTGACCATGGTGCATCTCGCCGATGATTACGGCGTGAAGATTGGAAAATATTGCACCATCGGCCACACGGCGATCATTCACGCGTGCGAGATCGGCGATGAATGCCTGATTGGCATGGGTGCGACGATTCTCGATGGCGCTAAAATTGGCGATCATTGCATCGTGGGCGCCAATGCGCTGGTGACGCAGCGTTTCGTGGCCCCGCCCGGATCGATGATTTTGGGTTCACCCGCCAAGGTGACCCGCGCGTTGACCGAAAAGGAAATCAACGGGCTGCGGCCATGGGCGGAGAAATATATCAAGGTCGCCAAGGCCCACGCTTCACTCGGGCAGTGAGATGCTTCTATGAACCGGGGTCATGAAGGAAACCCATTCGTTACATGTGCATTGGCAACTGAAAGGTGGTCGCCGATTTCCACATCGACGATTGAGCGTCGGTATGGAAACCGACGCCCACCCCCCATTTATGATACTTTGCCGGGCAGTTCGCAACGACCTCAGCTCGTCGTAGGTGGCTCGATGGCTTTAGCGGCGCTACGACCGCGGATCCACTCGATGAATTTCTTGATACCGGCGAAGAGGGCGATGACGCCGATGATGAGAAACTTTTTGAGCGCGAGGAGGGCGACAAACAGGCCTTTGAATAAGCCGGCTTTGGCGGCGACGCCACCGCCGACGAGCGCGGCGAGGCCGTAGGTGGCGGTTTTGTCGGAGCTGGAATTGAAATCCGCGTAGCGGTGACCTTCCTGAAAATTAACCATGCTGAGAATTGTGGGGGTGGCAGCCTCGACATGGGGGAGTTGGGACATCGAAGCGACGGCGTTGAGCACGAGCACGCCGCGGCGGCCGAGCATGCGGATATTGTAATTGAGCGTGTTTTCCTGATTCGTGCCGAATTTGATTTCCTTCGCCCAGTAAAGCTTGTGCGCGGTCGCGTCGTAATGTGGTGGCTTGGCCCAGCCGACCAACTCGATGGCGCCGTAGCCTTCTTTCACCCGCGCCTTGCTGGATTCACGGGTGCTCTCCTTCATTTCGGCGAGTTTTTGGGTGTAATCGATTTTGGCGGCGTCATCGTCTTTGACGTAGCCGTCCTCATCAAAGTTGATCACGACGATCCAGCTCTCATCGCCCATCGGATCAAAGCCGGCCGGTACGAGCGCGCCGAGGGTGTTGGAATTTTTGGGGTTTCCCCAGAGATCGGTCAACACGACACCGGTGTCTTTGGCGTCAAGATAACGGAATTGCTCGGGGACGGCGATCTTGGCCAAACCATCGCCGATGAGGGTTTCACCTTGGCGATAGGTAATGCTGGCGACTATATTTTTGATGGCCGCGATGCGCGCTTCGGTGGCGGCGTCGATAGCGGGAGCAGGCGTTGCTGGTGTGGGCGTCGGCGCGGGATCGGCGGCGATTAAGGCGCATGCGGTGAGAAGCAGGGAGGCGAACAAGCGGGATTTCATGGGGTTCAGTGGTAATTACCTTGGGGATGGAGGAAATTCGCGACGAAGCGGAGTATCGGCGGGAAGAATGGACCGAGGAATCGTGAGGCCACCAATATGCCGACGAGGCGCAACCAGGGAGCTTGGAGCAATTCTGCGTAACGCGCGGCAGCGGCGGGCGGCAATAAAAGCAGCGGGGCGTTACTGCCGTCGAGTGGCGGCAACGGGATCAGATTGAAAACGAAGAGGAGAAGATTGAGCGAGAGGATGACACTCAGGCCCGTCGCCGCGAGTTCCGGCCAGCCTGATTGAACGGCGACGACCAGCCGCGAGGAGTTGATGCTGTGGGGGGCGTTGAACCAATGCCATTCGACTCCGATGCGAATCGTCCACGCGGCGCAGATGACGAGCAGGAGATTCGCGGCGGGCCCCGCCAAGGCCATGAGTGCGGCGTGGCGCGGATTTTGCCGAGCCCATTCGCGATTGAACGGAGCGCTGGCCCAGCCCAACAGCCAGCCGCCGGCGACCCAGGAGAGAATGGGGACGATGACCATGCCAAACGGTTCGCGCCGGATGTGCGGCCAGGGATTCAGTGAGACCTGGCCACCGCGTGCAGCGGTGTCATCGCCGAGTTTCAGGGCGGTCCAAGCGTGCGCCGCTTCGTGCAGCACAGTTGAAAAGACGAACACGCCATACCAGAGAATTCCCAGCTCCCAGCCAGATTGCATTGGCAGAACATAGCGTTCGGTGCGGAGTGGGAAAGATAAATCTGGGCGGCAGGAATATTCTGCGCTTTTCGTCGGGATGAACTTCGGGCTAGCGGAAACGGGCACGCTGGGTCAAGGTGCTGGGATGTTCGATCCCATTGAGAAACTTAAAGAGTATGTGCGGCACGCCAGCGTGTCCGCTGATCCGAAATTCAAAGAGGGTATGGTTGGCGCGCAGAATTTCCTGACCGCTTTGCTGAAGGAAATCGGTTTCACCGTCGAGGTGGTGCCGACCGCGCTGCATCCGGTGATCGTGGCGAAACGCATCGGTGAGCCGCATTGGCCGCAGGTGATCATCTATGGACATTACGACGTGCAGCCGCCCGATCCACTGGCGTTGTGGAAGACGCCGCCCTTCGAGGCGACGATCAAGGGCGGGCGCATTTATGGACGCGGCACCGCCGATAATAAAGGTCCGCTGCTCGTGCACATCACCGCTGTAGCCCGTTTGCTGGAGAGCAATCCGCAGTTGCCCCTCAACATCACATTTGTGGTCGAGGGCGAAGAGGAGATCGGCAGCAAGAATTTCAAAACCTTTCTTAAGGCGAACAAGCACCGGCTCGACGGCGACTTTGTGTTTTTGTCGGATACGGGAATTCCGTCACCCGATCAACTGGTCGTGACGGTGGGGTTGAGAGGCATGTTGGCCTTCGAAATCGAGCTGACGGGCCCGCAGAGTGATTTGCACTCGGGGATGCATGGCGGTGTGCTGATGAATCCGTTGCAGGCGCTGGCGGAGTTGTGCGCTTCGTTGCACACGGCGGACGGGCGCGTGAATATTCCAAACTTCTACCAAGCCGTGATCGAGCCGGAGGCGTGGGAACGCGCCCAGTTGAAAAAGGCGAAACTCAGCAAGGCGCAGTACGCGAAATTTCTTGGCATTGATCAATTCCACACGCCGCCCGGTTTCACCCCGTTTGAAGCGATCAGGTTTCTGCCGACGCTGGAATTCAACGGCATGAGCGGTGGCTATCAGGGCGAGGGCACCAAGACGGTGATCCCCAGCAAGGCCAGCGTGAAGGTGACTTGCCGGCTGGTTCCCCAGCAAACTCCGGCAAAAATGCAGGCGCTGGTTTTCAAGGCCATCCGGGCGCGTTGTCCGCAGGGCGTGAAAATGAAAATCACCGAGCAACACGCGGCGACGCCGTATGTGGTGGTGCCGCCGGATCGCTCCAATACGCCGAAGAACCAATCACCCGTATTGGCGAAATGTTTCCGCGCGTTGGACAAGGCGGGCAAGGAAGTGTGGGGCAAGGCACCGCTCTATTTGCGCGAAGGGGGCAGCGTGGGGCTGATTGCCGATCTGAAGAAAGAACTCGGCTTGGATGCCGTGATGATGGGACTTTTCCTCCCCGAGGATAATCTGCACGCCCCGAATGAAAGTTTTCATCTTGGCGTCATGAAGAAAGGGATCGAGACCAGCCAGCGTGTGCTGGCGGCGCTGGCGGCAGAGTAGTCGGATCGAAATTTCCGTGTTTGGCCAGTCGTGGGGCTGCTGGAATCTGAGCGGAATGGCGCTAAGTTAAGCGGCATGATCGTCGACTGTCTGACGTTTCGTCTGCGATGATTTGCTGCGGAATTTCGCAGGGCCGCCCCTGGTGGGCGAGCCGTTTCCGGTGCGCCCTCCGGCACGGCCACAAGGGCCGGCCCTACATTCCTCAATCAAAATAGTTGGCCTGATCACGCATGGTAGCATGACGACCAACCTCCTTAACTTGGCGGCATTCGAATCTGAGCTCAAGGAGCCGCTGCGGCTGGTGCGCTTGGCGCTGGTTGGGCTGCGGGTGGAACGGCGGAGTTGATGAAACCGGTCGTCGTGAATTTAACGGAGGAAGGCTTGATCGCAATCGTGGCTTTGCTTGCCAATCGCGAACCCTAAGCGGGCGCGGTGGGGCCACGCAATCAGAAGCCCGAAAAAGTCACGCGCAGCGGGCGGTTCTCGCGGTGTGATCGAGGCCGAGAATGTAGTTTAACAGACTACTTTGTGTCTGGGGGGGCGGCGCGGGGGGGCGTGCTCACGCGGAGAGATCGGCGCGGAGGATTTCCAGCATGGCGCGATCAAGTTTTTGTCCGCAGAAATTTTCATAGGCCACGTCGGCGCGCTCACTGTTGAGCGGACCAAAGGGCCCCCGTAAATTCCAGAGTGCCCAATCCCAGCCGGCTTCGCGCCAGGCTGCGAGCACGTCCTGCATCCAATGCAGGGCGACTTTGTGCGGAGTGCGATTGTAGACGCTCCATTCACCCACATGTACGCCGTCGCCCCACGTTTGCAGGGTTTTTCAGGGATCAATCCGCGCCCGTTGCAGGCGTTCTTTATCCCAGCGCCCCGAGTTATCGCGCTACGGCCAGACGGGCAAAGGCCAGTTGCTCGAACCGTCGACCCACTCGGCTTTCCAAAGAGTGAGTTGAAACGGATCATAGCCGCGGGTACTGGCACCCACGCGGAGATCGGCAAATCCGGTGACGGGCTTTCGTTCGTATTCGGAACCATCGACGATGATCAGACGGGTTGCAGCCCTACTCGGCCATGAGCGCGAAGTCCGCCTCACGAAACGGCTGGTCGGTGGCGGCATTAAATTTCTTGAGTAAGTTAAATTCTTTCCACCGGGGCAGTTTCGCGGCCGTGGGTTCGGGGAGGGAACTGGCCTTCGACGCGGCAAAGACATCAAGCGTGGCTAGTCCGGTGGCGAGGATGGCAGTCGTCTTGATGAACTCACGACGTGCACACTTCATAATGAAAGCTACGTTGCCGAAGGAGTGGCTATGGTCGAATGCAATGGCGCTGGCCGCCACCGGCCGGATGCCGCGCAGAAAGATTCACCTCCTGCTGACATAGGGTTGTCAGTGACCGGTGGTACACTGGGGCTTCGTGATGAATTCAACCCAACTACTATTTATGAAAACAAATGAAATTGCCGCGCGCCTCGTCACGCTCTGCCGGGATGCGCAATGGGAAATTGCCCAGAGGGAATTGCTGGCCGATGAGGCCGTGAGCATCGAGACCGAGCCAGCACCGGGCGCGCCCCAGGAAACGAAAGGATTGGCCGCGATCATCGAGAAGGGGCGGATGTTCAGTGCCATGATTGAAACCCGGCACGCGGTTTCCGTTTCTGATCCGCTCGTGGCGGAGCATTCGTTCGCCTGTACCATGAGTATCGACGTCACGCTGAAAGGGCAGGGCCGCATGAAAATGTCCGAGCTCTGCGTTTACCTCGTGAAGGACGGAAAAATTATTTCCGAACAGTTCCACGCCTAACGCCCGGGGGTTGATCGCGGCAGTCTTTTGCCGGAACCAGCGGCACGCTGCCTTCAACAGCCGCGCTAATTTCAGCGCGGTTTTTCCATTCTATTCTTGCCGGGGGTGACTCGGCATCTGCCAACGTTTCGCCATGCCGCTTCGCAGTCTCGCCGTCGATTTCAATTCCTTCTTCGCCTCGTGCGAACAGCAGGAACATCCTCGGCTGCGGGGCAAACCGCTCGGGATTGTCCCGGTCGTCGCGGAAAGCACCTGCTGCATTGCCGCCAGTTATCCGGCGAAAGCGCGGGGTGTGCGTGTGGGCACCGGCCTCGCGGAAGCCCGCCAGCTCTGCCCGGGGATCGAATTCATCGAGGCCCGCCCCAAGGTCTACATCGATTATCACCGTCGCTTGTTGGCGGTCATTGAATCGTGCCTTCACGTCACCGAGATTCGGTCCATCGACGAAATGGAATGCGACCTCACCGCGACGTTTGCGCCGCGAGAAAAAGCGTTGGCCGTCGCGTATGAGATCAAGACGCAGGTGGCCCGACGGGTGGGGACCTGTCTCACCAGTTCCATCGGCATCGCGCCAAACTGGATGCTGGCCAAGATGGCGACTGACATGCAGAAGCCCGATGGGTTGGTGGTGCTCGACGATGCTGATATTCCGCAGCGTCTGCTCGGATTGCAGTTGCAGGATTTTCTGGGCATCGGCCCGCATCTCGATGCCCGGCTCAGAGCGCGAGGGATCGATTCGCCCGCCCGTTTGTACGCCGCCACCAAAAGCGAATTACGGGGCATCTGGGGTGGCGTGGAAGGAGAACGTATGTACGCACGGTTGCGCGGGGAAAACATTCCGTCGCCGCGCGAGCGGAACCAGACGATCGGGCACTCGCATGTCCTGCCGCCGTTTCTGCGCACGCAAACCAAAGCCCACGCGGTGTTGCATCGGCTGTTGCAAAAAGCCGCGATGCGCCTGCGCAGCATCGGCCATTACGCGGGGGCGTTGGGGGTGTGGGTGGGATACCGCGAGGAGGTGCGCTGGAGCGAGGAAATCCGGTTCAACGAAACCCAGGATACCCTCGCGCTCACGCACGCGCTGAATCAGCTGTGGGAAAACCGTCCGACTGGTCTTAAGCGCCGCGAGCCCATGCAAGTGGGGATTGTGCTGAATCGTCTGCTGCCGATGTCGAGCCACACGTTGGATTTGTTTGACCAGCCCAAGCAGGAGGCCCGTGAACGGCTGGGGCATGCGGTGGACGTGGTGAACCAAACGTTTGGCCACGGGTCGGTGTATTTCGGCGGCGCGTTTGGCGTGACGGAAAACGCCCCGATGCGAATTTCCTACACGTGTATTCCCCAGCCTGAGCTCGAGGAAATTGATCCCGAGCGGGAGCGTCGCGTGCGGCCTAAAAAAATCGAGCCGACCCGCGAGAGCGAGAATGATTAAGGGGACGACAGAGGACGGCAAAGAATGAATCAGTGCGCCTTGCTCGCAAAAAAACACCCGGGCCATTTGCTTTTCCGGGAATACCCCATCTGTTGCCCACCAATTCATATCGCCCATGGCCACGACCTCCCTCTTCACTCCTGTTTCACTGGGTGCCCTCACGCTGCCTAACCGCATGGTGATGGCTCCACTCACCCGCTGTCGCGCCGATGCTGATCACGTGCCCACGGATATTATGGCCGAGTATTACGCCCAGCGCGCCAGTGCCGGGCTCATCGTAGCTGAGGCCACCATGGCGATGGCGGGCAATTCTGCGTTTGGCGGTCGCGAACCGGGGATTTATTCCGCCGCCCAAGTTGCCGGTTGGAAAAAAGTGACCGATGCCGTGCACGCGCGAGGCGGAAAAATCATTTTGCAAATCTGGCACGGCGGTCGCGCCTGTCATTCGCTGTTGAATAATGGCGCGCAACCCGTGGCGCCGAGTCCGTTGCGGATCACCAATGACGAAATCCATACCCCGCAGGGCAAAAAACCGTACGAGATTCCCCGCGAGTTGCTCGATTGCGAACTGCCCGGGATCGTCGCGGGATTTCGTTTGGCAGCGCAGAATGCCACGGCGGCGGGATTTGATGGCGTGGAGATCCACGGTGCCAATGGCTACCTCCTCGACGAATTCCTCCGCGATGGCAGCAATCATCGCAGCGGTCCTTACGGCGGGGCCATCGCGAATCGTGCACGCCTGTTGCTCGAGGTGGTGGATGCGGTGAGTGTCGTCTGGGGTGCGGATCGCGTGGGTGTGCGGATCTCGCCGTTAAATAGCTACAATGACATGCAAGATAGCGACCCGGTGGCCCTCACGCGTTATGTGGCGGCGAAACTCAACGAGCGGGGCATTGCCTATCTTCACCTGATGCGTGGTGATTTTTTTGGTAGGCAAAAAGGGGACGTCGTCACTCCGGCTCGAGCTGAATTCAAGGGAAACCTGATTGGCAATATGGGTTTCACGCCGGCTGAAGCGGCACAGGCGGTCGCGGCCGGCACGTATGCCGCCGTGGCTTTTGGTCATCACTACGTGAGCAATCCGGACTTGGTTGAACGCGTGCGTGCCGGCGTCGCCCTCGTCGAGCCAGATGGGCGCACCTTTTATAGTCCGGGTTCGCGCGGCTATTCTGATTATCCGGCGATGGCCAAAGGATAAGCGAAACGGGGTTCAGAAAAATGATTCTCTCCGGCTCAGGTGGTAGGGGCCGTTGTCCTCAACGGCCTTGAGTTTCGTGATCGCGGTCACGGTCGATGGGCGGTTGAGGGAAGCGCCGCTACCAGTTGGCCCTGACAATGGCGAAAACTAAAAGGGTAGGCGGAGGGGAATAGACCGTCGGCTAACACCAACGGCCCTTGAAAATCGGCCTGTTGAAACAGGATTCCGCTGGTAGGGCGTTACCGAGCGTAAGCGACACTCGGCAGCGTCCCGCCGAGCCGCGGCTCACCCGGAGGGTTCGCCCTATCTAAAAAGCCCCAGCCCCAATCAAAATCTTTAGGGAGGTTGGTAGCCGTAGCCGGGCAATTACTTGATCGGCAGACGCCGCGAGCTGTGGTTGCCGCTCTGGTCGTTGAGGATAATTTCAACGGAGGTGGCGCCGGCGGCTTTCTGGGAAATGATCTCGGCGACGAAGCTCTCTGTCTTGCCATCGAGCAGACCGTCGGCGGGGTGCTCGATTTCTTCGCGGACTCCGTTGTTCAAGATGAACTCAGCGCCTTCGAGCAGGCTGGATTTGTCGTGGCCATCCACGGTGATGATCAGGTGGTCGTCGCGGCGCTCGGCGGTGGCAGCGGTAATTTCCGGCGGGGTGCGATCAATGGTGAGAGTATCGGTTTCGAAGATGTGGGTGAGCCGTTGTTTTTCGGGGCGTGGCGCTTGTTCCTGCACGGTCAGCTTGGTGAGGTAGGCGCCTTCAGTGAAGGAGGTGAGATCGAATTGCACATAGGGCTCACGGATGCCGACGGCGAGATCCGTCCAAGTTTCACTGTGCTCGGGCCGGAGCGAGAGCGTGTAGCTGAGCGTATCGCCATCGCTGTCAGTCACGGTCCAGTAGATAATTTGCGAACCGGTTTGCGGAATGACCTGACTGGCGAGGATGGAACTTTTCCGCTTGTCGGCGGAATCATCTTTCAATGGCGATTGATGGGGGAAGAGCATTTGGCCGAGCGTGCTGGAAGTGCGGGAGGGAGATTCGGGCATGGGCACGATGGCAAGATTGGGCGGGAAGATGCGGAAATCACTCAACTGCGGACGGCGGTTTTGCGTTTGATAAGAGAGCGTAGCTTTATCGATATCGAAATCTTTCGCGTTAGCGGGCACGGTGAGGCGGAGCTTCACGTAGCGACCGCGCAGGCCGTCGGTGGCGAACGCATCGTCGCGGGGCGTGAGTTCCGTCCATGGTGACCAGCCTTCGATTTCGTCGCTGCCCAGATTGATGCGGGCTTCGAGTTTGATCGTGGAGAGATCGATGCGGCGAACCTGGCCGAGGCGGATCAGGCCCAGGGTGGCGGGAGCGCCGAGATCGAGGCGTTTGGTTTCAAGGGTGCGTTTTTCGGCGGAGGCGAAGGCGAGCAGGGCGAGCCCGGGCGCATTGTTGCGGAGGATGAGAAAATTATTTTCGTCGAGCCGGGCGAGATCGTTAAGTTCGGCGGAGTCGCTACCGGCGTAGATGAGGGCACGGCGGGCGACCGGATCGTAGCCGAAGGTGTCGCCTTGTTCGCCGGCGGTGAGGAGAAGCCAGTCTTGCCGTTGGACGAGACGATAAAAGGAAATGCCGGTTTTGGTCATGACTGGTTCCGGAAATCCATCGGCGGGGAAACGCTGCACCGTACTGCGGCCGAGAAAGGCCGGCCGGGTTTCAGCGGATTCTTCTTTTTCCTTCTCTTCAGGCATAGGGATGGCGATCACGGGCTTGGTGGGACGAATGAGGCGATTTCCTTCGCCGGGGGAATGAACGAGGGCGGCGTAGAAACCACCGTCGGCCATGGCGAGGAGATCGACGACTTCGGCGTCGCGGTTTTCCTGGAGCAAGGTTGGGTTACCACCCGCCGCGGCAAAGCTGTAAATATTCCCTTTGGGTGAAGAGCCGGCGATTACGCGCCCATCGGCGAGGCGCAGCAGACGGCGGATGTTGCGATCACGGATTTCGCCGAAGACGGTGACTCCTTTGTCGGCGAGCACTTTGTCGTCACCGATCTTGCCATCGATAATGCCGGCGAGGGCGAGTTTCTTGAGATCGAGGCGGTAGATTTTCGCGGGGTTGCCGGTCGAGGCGAGCACGCTGCCGTCGGGCAGGGCGAGAAGATCGAACACGGAATCGGCGGGGAGCGGAACGCGGGAGGATATTTTTCCGTCGCGGACGAGATAGATTGCAGCCGTCGGCGAGGTGCCGATGAGGAAACTGCCATCGGGCAGCGGTTGGACTGCGATGGCTTGAGCCTCGGCGACGTCGGCGACTTCGCGCGTGGAGTAGGAGTTGTCCTTGGGGTTGAAGGAGACTTCAAAAACTTTTCCATCCGGACCGGAGCCGACGAGGAAGCGATTATTACCGAGGGGACGAAGGGTCCAGAGAAGATCGGCGATTTTCGGACCGGTGAGATCGGTGAAGATTGGGCCGGGTAGAACGCGGCCGTCGGAGCGGGTGGCAAGGCCTTTGAGCTTCCGGCTGGCAACATCGCGGCCGAAGTCGATCTCGAGTGATTTCGTGAGCGGATCGGTGGCGGTGAGGTTGAGGGTGGCCAGTGCGAAACCGAGGAAAGGAATGGCAAACAAGCGGAGTGAGGAGGCAATCATGGAAGAAGGGGAGCGTGTGCGGAAAGTGTATGGGCGTGGTTCATTGGTCGGGCTGTCGCTTGCGGCGGTCAGGCCGGCGCAAGCACCGGCCCTACAGGGAAAACTATAGGAAAAATTCAATCCGTGACCGTGAGCGGCTTGCGAAATTGGGCGGTGAAGAGACGACCGGGCATGAGCTTGTTTTCCCAGAGGACGGCGGCAGCATCGCGGCGTTGGAAACGCGCTTCATCGGCGGTGCGGGCGATGCGTTCGAGGGAGCCGGGCAGATCAGGGGTGAGAGAGCGTTGGTCGGAAAATAGCCGGGTCTTTTCCAACACGGCGAGATACAGGCCGTCGGTGGGCCGGCTCTGGCGGAGCGCGGCGAGATATTCAGAGAAATTGGTGTGATCCAGAACGGATTCGGTTTTGTCGCGCCCGGTGAGTTCATCGAGCAGCGCCCCAGGGACGAGCACGACTTCGAGTTTTTTTCCGGCCCACGCGGCGGGGATGGAGAGATCGAGCGACTCCGTGCGGGCGGCTTGCTGGAAATCGTGCCAAGCGATGGTGACGGTGACGTTGGTGCCGGGAGAAGCTTCGTTGCGCGACAGCTGGACGGAATCAATGAAACCAATCGGTACGTCGGCGATTTCTTCGACGGAAAAATGAATATGCTCGGGGAAGATGCGTTCGAAGGGATTGTAGAGGCATTGCTGCAGCTTGCTGACAAATTCGCCTACGCCTTGGCGGAAGCCTTGTGGGCCGGGGTAGAGTTGGCTGAACACGAGTGGGGTTTCGCCAGGAAATTTCACGGTGCTGGTGAGACGGATGCCTTTGGCAAAACCAGCCTCATTGGAACCGGAGACTGCTTGGGCGAGTCCGGTGGCGGCGATGACGGGCAGGATTTGCTCCTGGCGCACGACGGAGAAGTGCAGTGCCTTGCGGTTTAGGCGGGCGGGCAATTCGATGTCGACGGGCACGAGCGCAGGTTGGCGTCCGATTTCTCCGTAGATGCCGGAGAGACGATCCTGACTGAATGAACCGATGATCTGGCCGGTGTTGCTGAGTTTGACGGAGTTTAACTGACTCGGAAGAATCGCAACGACTTCGGCGGCCACCATGGGAAGTTCGGTCGCGCCGAGGGAAAGCATGGGGTGGCCGAAGGCGAGGATGCGCTGGCCATCAACATGCGAAACGGTGCCGGTGGCAGCGATGCTGATGTCTCCGATGGCGAGCGCGGCGGCGACCACATCACCCGGTTTCAACGCGACGTTGATGGCCGGAACTTCGGAGGCGGCACCAGTCGTGTTGCCACCGAGCGCAATGGAGTTGAGGCCCAAGGCTTGGAATTGCGGAGTGAGCAACGCGGCGACATCAGGGGAGAGACCGCCGAGTGAAAACACGGGAGCAAAGGGGTGAAGCTGGGCGGAAGCGTCGAGTTGAGCGGTGCGGCGTTCGCTGGCGCTGGCACCCTTGATGGGGATGGGGAGCGGATTGCCGATCGGGGCGAGCGAGGAGGGGAGCGCGCTCACTTCGAGCATGTCGGCGATTGGCGTGAAGCCGGCGTAGCGGACCGTTTCGAAACGTTGGATCTGATACGCGAGGACGCCCACGACTTTGCCGTCGATGTAGAGCGGGCTGCCGCTCATGCCGGCGACCGCGCCCATCGGCTGGATACGTGGATCGGTGAGTTCGCAGAGGATGAGATTTTTTCCGGGGCCAAGGGCGTTTTGGAGAATGCCGGTGACTTCGACGGCGAACGGTTCGGATTTGCTGCCTTTGAACACGGTCCAGACTTCGCCCTTTTGGCCGGCGTGCAATTCACTCAGCGGCATCACGGGCGCACCGACGGGTTGGGCGAGCAGCGAAGCGGCGGCGGCGAAGCAGCCCAGCAGGTAAGCGAACGGGATCAGAGCTGGGCGGTGCGGCATTGGGTGAGGCATGTTACCAGTATAACGGCGGAATTGGATGGTTTCTTAGAAGGATAATGCAGTTTTTACGCCAGAGTTGGAGGGTGATAAATAGCGGACTTTGTCGGTTCCGCAAGTCGGCACACGACTTGTTGGCCAAGTACGGGCGGTGGTAGCGGCAGGCGTTTGGCTGCGAGGTAGGTAGCGCGCTTGTCGCGCTACGTTGCGAGACAAGCTCGCAACCTACGCAATCCCACAGGCACGCAATCCCACAGGCTCGTAATCCCACGGGCACGAAGGCCCACGCGAACGTTGCGAGACAAGCTCGCAACCTACACAATCCCACAGGCACGTAATCCCACTGGCACGTAATCCCACGGGCACGAAGGCCCACGCGAACGTTGCGAGACAAGCTCGCAACCTACACAATCCCACGGTCACGGAGGCCCACGGGCACGCAATCCGGCAGGCACGTAATCCCACGGGCACGAAGGCCCACGCGAACGTTGCGAGACAAGCTCGCAACCTACGCAATCCCACGGTCACGGAGGCCTGTGGCTACGCAATGAGCCTACAATTTTTTGATGCTTTGGGTGATCACCGTGCAGGCTTGGTCGATGGCGGAGCCTTCGTGGGCGGTGCTGAGGAACCATGATTCGTAAGCACTCGGGGGCAGGTAAACTCCACCGGCGAGACAGCCGTGGAAGAAGCGGCCGTAAAGTTTGGCGTCGGAGGTGAGGGCGCTATCCATGTCGCGCACCGGAGTCGGCGTGAAAAAGAGACTGAACATGGAGCCGACTTGCGGGGCTTGTAGCGGGATGCCCTTGGTTTTCGCGGCAGCGAGAGCGGCGGTGCAAATCTGGTGACCGAGCGAGTCGAGTTTGGCGTAAGGGCTGAGTTCGTCGATGAGCTTGAGCGATGCGATGCCGGCAGCCAGCGCGAGGGGATTGCCGCTGAGCGTGCCGGCTTGATAGACCGGACCGAGCGGTGCGAGATAATCCATGATCTCGGCGCGGCCACCGAAAGCGCCCACGGGCAAACCGCCGCCGATTATTTTTCCGAGACAGGTGAGGTCGGGAATGATTGCGGGATGTAGCGTCTTGTTTGTGGGTAGGGCGAATCCTCCGGATGAGTTGCCAGAGCGCGGCTCGTCGGGACGACTCGCCCTACCAGCTGATTCGTTGGCGAATAATTGACGGCTTTCCACCTCCTGCACCCCACCGCGCGCGAGGCGGAAACCAGTCATGACTTCATCGAAAATGAGCAACGCGCCGTGGGCGGCGGTGACTGAGCGGACGTGTTGAAGGTAACCGGCGTCGGGTTTGATGAAGCCGACGTTGCCGATGTAGGGTTCGAGAATGATGCAGGCGATTTTACCGGGATTGGCGGCGAAAGCGGCATTGATGGCGGATGTGTCGTTGTAGGGGAGAACGATGGTTTCTTGAGCGAAAGCGGCGGGCACGCCCGCACTGTCGGGATGGCCGTGGGTGAGTGCGCCCGAACCGGCTTTGATGAGCAGCGAATCGCTGTGCCCGTGATAGCAGCCGGCGAATTTGATGATCTTATCACGCTTGGTGAAACCGCGGGCGAGACGGATGGCGGACATCGTGGCCTCGGTGCCGCTGTTGCACATGCGGACTTTTTGGATCGACGGAAAAAACTTCACGATCAGCTCGGCCATCTCGACCTCGTAGGGATTTGGCGTGCCGAAGGAGGTGCCGTTATCGAGGGCGGCGGCGATGGCGGCCTTGATGCGCGGGTGATTGTGGCCGTGGATGGCGGGGCCCCACGTGCAGACGAAGTCGATCAGTTCGCGGCCATCGGCGGTGGTGAGCGTGGCACCGCGCGCGGACTTGGTGAAGAACGGCGTGCCGCCCACGGAGCGAAACGCGCGGACGGGGGAATTCACGCCACCAGGGATGAGCTGGAGCGCGCGGGCGAAGAGTTGATCGGAGGTGAGGGAAGACATTTGTTTAACTACTAAGTCACACTAATTGGCCACTCATTCAGAGGACAAATCGTTTCCATTCAAGTTTTGGAAATGAACCGAAGTTTACGAGGTAACCGACTCGTTTTTGGGTCGCGCGGAGATAATTGATGAGCTGGGCTTCATGCTCGGGCAGGAGGGCTTTGACGGCTTTCAACTCGACCACGATTTCCCCGACGACAATCAAATCGGCTTCGTATTGTTTCTTTAAAGATTGCCCCTTGTAGAAAAGGAGAAGTTTCGGTTTTGAAACAAAAGAAATGCCCCGCTGGGTCAGTTTCAGTTCAAGACTTTCGTGATAAACTTCTTCAAGGAACCCGTGGCCCATTACAGTATGAACTTCGAAGGCGGCGGCCATGAAGTCATAGCCCTCCTGTTGATATAATCCGGTTGGTGCAGTCATATGCTCTCCATTAGTGGCCCATTAGTGTGGATTAGTGGTGACAAAAATTCAGGAAATTCATTCAGCAATTTCGTTAGTCTGGATGCGGCATATGAAGTGCTGGCTGGAGCAAGCGAAGTTTTGTTCGGAGGAGGGAAAGACATTTTGTTAACCACTAAGCCACACTAATTGGCCACTAAGGCCGACAATGAGTGGGAGCTGCATGGCAGTTAATTCATTTGAACGATTAGTGGTTAACGAAAATCAGCTGACGTATTTTTGCACGATCGGGATTCTGCGGCCGACGCCGAAGGCGAGCGGAGTAATCTTCAGGCCGGGGGCGGCTTGCTTACGCTTGTATTCGTTCAGGTCGACTTTACGGGCGATGTCGTTGACGACGACGGCATCGAAATCTTGCGCGATGAGATCGCGACGCGAGAGACCTTGCTCGACGTAACCTTTGAGAATGGCATCGAGCAAATCGTACTGCGGGAGACTGTCTTGGTCGGTTTGATTCGGGCGTAGCTCGGCGCTCGGGGGTTTCTCGATGCTGGAGTGCGGGATGATTTCGCGTTCACGGTTGATCCAGCGGGAGAGGGCGTAGACCTGCATTTTGAAAACGTCGCTGATGACGGCGAGGCCGCCACACATGTCGCCGTAGAGCGTGCAGTAGCCGACGGCGAGTTCGCTCTTGTTGCCGGTCGTGAGGAGAAGTGCGCCAAATTTATTGGAGATCGCCATGAGCAACAGGCCGCGGGCGCGGGCCTGGATGTTTTCCTCGGCGATGTCGCGTGGTCGGCCAGCAAAAATGGCGGCGAGCGATTGCTCGGCGGCGGCGACGGTGTCGGCGATGCCGATGGTGTGGTATTCAATCCCGAGATTTTCGGCGAGGATGCGGGCGTCGTCTTTGCTGTGTTGGCTGGAAATTTCCGAGGGCAGGCTGACGCCGATGACGTTTTTCGGTCCGAGTGCTTCGGCGGCGATAACAGCGGTCAGAGCGGAATCAATGCCGCCGGAGAGACCGAGCAGCGCTTTCTTGAAACCGGTTTTTTGCGCGTAGTCGCGGACGCCGAGGACGAGCGCGTCGTAGATATCGCGCATTTCGTCGGGGGCGAAGGTGGGGGCTAAAAGTTGAGAGTCGAGAGTCGAGAGCTGAGAGCCAGAAGTGTTGTGGGCGATGAGCTGAGTGTGGTCTGTTGTGGGCCGGGTGCCCTCACCCGGCGGCGTTTTTTGCGGGGTGGGGGCACCCCGCCCACAAGAAACCTCGACCACGCGCAGCTCTTCGCGGAAGGCGGCGAGGCCGGCGAGGAGTTGGCCGCTGGCGGCGGTGATCATGCTGCGGCCGTCGAAGATGAGTTCGTCGTTTCCGCCGACGACATTGACGTAGACGACGGGGCAGCGGCAGGCGCGGGCGGTGTTGGCGACGAGAGCGAGGCGGACGTTTTCCTTCGTGCTGTGCCAAGGGCTGGCAGAGAGATTCAGGAGGAGATCGAGTTGGCGGGTGCTCAGCGTTTTGACCGGATCGACGTCGTAGAAACGGCGCGTAGTGATCGCGTGGTGCGTCCAGATATCTTCGCAGATGGTGAGACCGATACGCTGGCCGTTGAACTCCACGACGGTGGGTTCCTTGGCGGGTTCGAAATAACGGTCTTCGTCAAAGACGTCGTAGGTCGGGAGGAGGCATTTGCGGGCGGAGGCGGTGATGCGGCCCTGTTCGCAAAACGCGGCGCTATTGAAAGCGGCGCGACCTTGGCCGGAAGTGTTGGCCTCGATGGTGCCTAGTACGGCGGGGACAACGCCGATCTCGGTGGCGATTTCGCGGGTGGTTTGCTCAACATCAGAGACGAAGCGGCTCTTAAAAAGCAGATCGCGGGGTGGGTAGCCGCAGACGACGAGTTCCGGGAAGACGACGAGTTCCGCGCCTTGGGCGACGAGGGCGTGATAGGCGTCGAGAATCCGCCGGCGATTGCCGGGCAGGTCGCCGACCGTGGGGTTGAGTTGGGCTATGCCGAGGCGCATGATTTAGGATTAGGGCGAGTGATTGAAGCCGGTTCAATACAACTTCTGACGGCCTGGTTTTTCACGAAAAGGCACAAAGAATATTCCATCGGGCAACGACGGATTTCCGTGCGCCTATAGGCGCATTGCAAGATTCGTCGGCTATCGGTTTCTCGTGCCTCTTTGTAGCCATAAAAGTTTGGTGGGAATTGCTTCCGGGAGTTTTGAAATACGGCCTAGACAAATTGTGGACAAAGGATCGCACTGCAATCTTCAAGCCCACATGTCTTTAAACAACCATACGCCTCAACTTATCCTCGCCTCCGCTTCGCCGCGGCGGCGCGAATTGCTCGGGCAACTTGGCGTGGCGTTCACGGTGCTGCCGGCGGAGGTAGTCGAACATGAGGCCGCTGATGCCGAGCCGCGGGCGATGGTGCTGCACAATGCCGCGCTCAAGGCCGACTGGATCGCTGAGCGACATCCCGAGGCCACGGTGTTGGGCGCGGACACGACGGTGTTCGTCGGGAATACGGTTTTAAACAAACCCCGCGACGCGGCGGAGGCGCGGGCGATGTTGCGGCTGCTCAGCGGAACCACGCATACGGTTTTCACGGGGCTGGCGGTGCGGCGGATTCGCGATGGGCTGCGGCTCGAGCAAGGCGTGGCGAGCGAGGTGACGTTTAAAATCCTGACCGAGGCCGTGATTGAGGAATACCTGAGCAAGGTCCACACGCTTGATAAGGCCGGTGGCTACGCGATTCAGGAGGAGACGGACCTGATTGTGGCTGGTTACAAGGGGCAACTGACAAATATTATCGGACTTCCCCTTGAAGAAACGAAACATCTTTTGACTAGCGCGGGTCTGTTGGGTTGATTTCTTACCAGTGCCGACCTCCCCATTCGATATCCTTACGCAAAAAGCACCGACCCAGACCTCGTTGACCGAGGAGGGACGGAAGAATCCTGTTATAATCGGGGTGGCCTGCACGGTGCTGTTTCACATCCTCTTGTTTATCGTGGCCAAGATGCTGCCGGTGGATGCCCTCAGTGGCACCCATCCCAACCTCGATGCGATTGCGGCGCGCAAGAACAAGGTTTTCGATTTTCAATTGGAACGTTTACCCGAAGCAGAGGTGCAGCCCGATCCCGTGAAATTCGTTGAGACCAACCCGGATGCTCCCACCAATGAGCCGGACAAGACCGCCAATGTCAGCAATCGCAATCAACAGACGGCGCAAGAGGTGGCGGCGACGGAGATTGATCCGGAAAAACGACCAACCGTAAAGGGTCGTGAGGAGATGGAACATAATTCTGCCATTGTGGCCGGCGACCACGTCACCCCGCAGGACGCGGCCGCTGCGGCGAATTTAGCTGAGCTGCAGACCGAAGAACAGCCCGCCAAGCAGGCGCGGGCAGAGCAAATACCTTTGAGTGGAATTGAGAAAAACGAAGGCAAATCCGAGGACGGAACAGCCAGCAATAATTCACAACACGAGGTGCCATCGAACAATGCAACGGAGTATCTCGACGGGACGAAGGATGGCAAGGGTACCGCAGGCGGATCTGCCAACGCGGCGCCAAGCAGCAAACCGCAACCTAAGCCGCGACTAAAGCTGACTCAGGCCCGGCAAAATATTTTGAGCAACCAGATTGCTGGCACGCAAAATATCGGGGTGACCGGTCAAAACGCGCATTGGAGCGAGTACGGCGAATATATGAACGAGTTGATCGAAATTATTCAGGCGCAGTGGTACTCGATTCTTGAGGATAGCAAAATTTACCCAACACCGGGTTCATATGTGCGGATAACTTTCAAATTAAATTCCGAAGGGGAAGTTACCGTGATCAAAGTCGAGGATGGGGCGGGAAAACCGGGCACGTATGCCTGTCTCAACGCTATTCAGGAACGCCAACCGTACCGCAAGTGGTCTGAGCAAATGATCGCAATCCTCGGCAAAGAAGACACGATGACTTACTCTTTTTACTACCGATGAGCGCGCTGCCTACAGATTATTGGGAAACCCTTCCGCTCGGGCGCGAAGTCAAAATCCTCGCTCGCGATGCCCAAGGGCTCGTGGCTTTCGACAAACCGGCGGGCCTGCTCTCGCATCCCAATCAAGGCAACGAAGAGGTGCGTTCGCTGCTGACGTGTCGTTACGATTTGGAAGGCCAGTGCTTCAGTTGGAAAATGGAAAACGGTTCGATCCGTCGGCTGTGGTTGCTGAACCGATTGGATGGCGCGACCTCCGGCGTGATTTTATGCGCGGCGACAGAGCTCCTCGCCAAAGCGATCAAGGAGCAATTCGCGAAAAAACAGGTGCGGAAAAATTACTGCGCATTGGTTTTCGGCAAACCGATGGAGAAAGCTGTGATGTGGCGCGATCTCATGGCGGTCACGCGGAAAGGCGGCACGATTCGCACGCAGGCGATGGCGGGAAACATTCCGGCGCTGACGAAGTTTCAATTTCTCAAGCACGCCCAGGGCGCGTTCTCGACTTCGCTCATCCGGCTCGAACCACAAACCGGCCGCAGTCATCAGCTCCGCGTGCAATGCGCGAAGCGACACATGCCGATTATCGGCGACCAGACCTACGGCGATTTTGGACTCAATCGCGCCTTTGCAAAGACGTTCGGGACCAAGCGACTTTTTCTGCATTCCTTGGAGACGGAGTTCAGTTATGAATTCGGCGGAGGCACGCATCAGTTCAAGGCGAGTGCGCCAATGCCGGCGGAGTTTCAAGCGAAGTATTAAGACAGGGCTTGCTAAAAGGCCTCATGCGGCCTCTTGTGGCCACATGAAAAAGAAGCCCACCGAAATCACCTACACGCAGCACGAGCCCGAGAGTCCCCAGCAAATCCGCGAGGCGGCGGCGGCTTATGGTTTGCGACGGGATGTGGTGAGCGTTCGCGAAGCCAAGGACCAGTTGTCGGGCCTGCTGCAACGGGCCGCGCGGGGTGAACAGATCGTGATCACGAGCGATGGGCTTCCGAAGGCCATGATCGTGCGGTACCGGCCGGTGTTGCGCGGGAAACCATGGCAGTCGTTGAAGGCATTCCGCGCGACCATGCCTATGACGCCGGATTCCACGGCATTGATCAGCGTTGATCGCGACCGCGAGAATTGAGATGTACCTCGATACTTCGGTCGCGGTTAAACTGTTTATTCCTGAGCCGGACTCGGACGAGTGCGAACTGATCGTGGGTGGCAACGGGTTCTTCTCGTCCGAGCTTTTGATCGGGGAGTTGTGGGCGGCTACGCTGGCCAAAGAGCGGGGCGGTCACATCCGGGAGACGGATCGTGAGCGCATCTGGCAGATTTTTGAATCAATGCTGGAGGACGGCACCATTCAACTCGTCCCACTCAATGGCATGCTCATGCGGGAAGCCACGGAGGTGATGACGGAAGTTCATCCGCAGGTGCCCTTGCGCACGTTGGACGCTTTGCACCTGGCGACATATTTGAGCGTGGATGCCGGTCCATTGTTGACTCGCGATAAACGCATGCTCGAAGCAGCGCGGCGCTTGAATATTCCGTTGGCCGGGACGTGAGTCCGGTGGGTCGAAGGACTTCTCGGGCGCGCCGGACTGATCGCCTGCGAAATCGCAAAAATAGCGGTATTTTTTATGTCGCACGTCGAGCGCAACTTCGTTTCCGGTAGTGTGTCCTAGCCACATCTTTCATGAAGTTGGTTCGCCCAATCCTAATCACTATCGGTGTTTTTTTCCTGCTCGTCGTCATCGCCGGCGGGTTGGCGCGTACACCGGCCATTCAGCGCTGGGTGGTTTTGCGTGTGGCGGCCAAACATCCTGATTTGCAACTCAAGCTCGAGGGCGTTTCCGCTGGTCTTACGTCCCTGGCCCTGCGTGGCGTGCAGGTAGAACACCGGGGCGTGCAGCTCTCTTTCGCGGAGTTGCAGATGGATTATTCTCTTTGGGCTTATTTCTCCAACCAGCGCCTACAGATCGGAAAACTTTCGGCGCAAGGTCTGCTCATCGACGCGAGTCAACTCTCGCCCCGACGAACTCAAGCCGGCTTGGCCGCAGCGCCAGCCCTCGCGCCCGGAGCTTTGGCGCAAATCCGGCTTCCTTGGGAACTTTCGCTCGAGGAAATCGCTCTGCAAGGACGCGTCGTTTTGCCTGGCGCAACGGGTCAGCCCGCCTTGCAAGGCGAGTTCACCCTACAAGGCGGTCAGCTCGCGCCGGGGCGCGACGGGGAGATTCGGTTGCAGACGCGGGTGACCAATTCTGCGCCTGACGCTCTGGTCACGACCTTGGAGGCCCAGTCGACTTTGCAAGTGCGGGAATCGAAAACGCGGACGTTTGAGCGCCTGAGTCTCACGTCACTACTCACCGCCACCGGACCAAGCTTTCCAGGTTCCAATCAGTTGAAACTGGTGGCGACGATGTCGCGAACCGCCACCGGCGAGATCTATCGGGTCACGCTCGACACTTTGCTCCGTGGCCAGGGGGAAAATGGGCTCGCATTGAATGCGGCGCTGCAAGCCGATGGTCGGTCGTACACCGGCGACTGGGCGCTCTCCGTCCGGTCGGCCCAGTTGGAATTATTTTCGCTGGGCCGGACTCTGCCGAAGTTTGTCGCGAAGGGTTCAGGGCAATTTGATTTTTCGCCGGACAAGACCAGTGGAACATTGCAAGGAGAGTTACAACTTGAGGCATCCGAGCTGGAGAAATTCCGATCGGAGTTGAGCGCCATCGGCCCCGTGCGCCTGCAGAGTGAATTTGATTTGGTGGCGGAGGCAGGCGTGATTCATTTTAAGAAATTCTCGCTGGGGCTGGCCTCGACCCAACCGGTCCTTGAGCTCCGCACCATGGGCACTCCCGTTTACCATCTGAAGCATCGCCGACTCGAACCATCACTGTTGGCTGCGGGTGAAATTCTTCGGCTGAAGATTTCCGGTCTGCCGTTGGCTTGGGTGACTCCGCTTTGTTCCGCCGCGACTATTTCTGGTGGTTTGCTGACGGGGGAGATGGTTGCGAGGCAGGGGGAGGGGCCGGAGGTGAAATTCATGACGAGCACACCGCTGCAGGTTGCAGGGATCACCATCGCCCGTGCCGGCCAGACTTGGTTGAAGAATGCCGCCGTGAAAATCGACGCCGAGGCTGGGCTTTCTCCCACCTCGCTGCAGGCGAAGATCCATTCACTCAGTTTGAAAACACCCGCCGGCGATTCGATCAAGGCGACGCTTGTTTTAGCTACGGCCTTAGATCGACGCACGCCGATGACGATCGAGGGAGAGTTCTCCGCTGATTTGGCGACGATACCGTTTCCCCTGCTGCCAGCAGGAGCGTTTAAGGCGAAGAGTTCTTTTGGTTTTAACCGGCTTGGAGACCGACTCGAAATCCTTCGGCTCTCAGCCGAAGCCACGGATCCGAAAGGCGACTTGCTGGGCTCGGTCACGGTATTGCGGCCCTTTGCCTACGATCTGGCCCAAGGAAGGGCTGACACTGGCGCAACTGACGAAGTCCAACTAGCGAGACTGAAGGTCGGCCAACTGCCCATGCTCACCAAGCCCGCGTTATGGTCGGACTATCACGTGAGTGGACGGATCGGCCCAGCCGAAGCGATCGTTTCCGCGAAGGCCGGGGAAATTTTTCTGCGCGCCAGTAGGCCGATATCGATTCAGGATTTTTCCGTTTCGCAGGCAAAGAAGTCTGTGCTGAATCAGATTAAACTACAGATGCAACCCGTCGTGGCATTTACTGATGGCGCGCTGACGCAGCTACAGAGTGGTGTGGTGACCGTGCAGACTGGGGCGGATATTCCACTGGCGGAGTTAACCATGGCGATCACCCATGCTGATTCCGTTTGGCGGGCCGTGAGCACCTATAATTTTGATTTACCGGCATGGTCTTCGCAGCCGGTGATGAAAGGGTGTGATGCATTATCAACGGGTCATGCCAGCGGAGAATTGCGCGCCGCCATCACTGGGGTTGCGACCCAGATCGAAGCCCGGACTACTTTCAATGGCCTGATCGCGAGTGACAGTGGCCAGACGTTGCCTGTGGCTAATGTGAGTTTGCGCGTAGACGTCGAGGCGAACGGGCATTTTACGGTGCAGGCTCCCGTTTTGCTCGATCGCATCGGGCAACGCTCTGATCTTAACTTTGCGGCGGAAGGCGCGGTCGATCACGCTGGGATTTCGTTTACCGCCACGTTGACCTCCGAGCACCTGGAGTTGCGCGATATGCTGCTGTTGATTGCCATCACTGGTTCGCCCCTCGCCGGAGAAGACGCCGCCAGTGAAGCGGCCCAAAGTCGCGCGCTGTCCCCACCGGCCGCTGATCAAGTTCCATTCTGGGGCGGCACTACCGGGCAGTTCACGCTCAACTGCAAGTCGGTCGTCAGTGGTCAGGACTGGACGATGAATGGGCTGAACGGAAAATTGATCGTGGGCGGCGATCACCTGCAGTTGGAGAATTTGGACGCCACCTATGAAGGCGAAAGTCGTTTCGCGGCGAAAGGTGTACTCCGCTTTTCTGGTGGGTTGGATCCGTATCAGCTCACGGGTGATTTCTCTCTCACCGAGTTCGACCCCGGTCGGTTTTTCAAGGCGTTGGCACCTGAGCATGCCCCAACGCTCGAAGGACTATGCACGATCAAAGGAAAACTGGAGGGGCAGGGGCTGAACTTCGACGACACCCTCGACCGCACCCGCGGTAGCTTCGATCTTACGGGCCGCAAAGGAATATTTCGTGGTCTAAAGCGACCCACGGATAAACGATCTCTTGGAACCAAGGCGGTAGATTTGCTCGGGGTTTTCTTGAGCGACAAATCGGCGGAAAAAATCGCAGGCGGTATTCCCTATTATATTGATCAGCTGGCTCAGGAACTCGGTGAACTTCCCTTCGATCAGTTCACGATCAGGCTGGTGCGCGATCCGGCGTTGAATCTCCAGCTGGAGAATATTTCCCTGGTCTCGCCTCAGATTCATTTTATCGGATCAGGACTGGTGACGTACGCAGAGGGAAAACCACTGCTGGAACAACCGTTGGAAGCGACGCTCTCCGTGCGGGGTCGCGGGAAAATCGAAGAATTGCTGGGCAAGCTAAAAGCCCTCGACGGTAAGCGTGATGAACTGGGTTATGCGAAAACTAAAGAAGCCCTTTTGCTGGGAGGAACGCTTGGCCGGCCTGATCCCATTTCTTTTTTTGCCAGATTAGCGAAGGAGAAGTTGGAGGAAGGACTCCCCAAGGCTGACAACCATCACTGAGGTGGCCTCAGGGTGACGCAGATAAGCGGCGAACGTTCGCTCATGAATAGCTCAAGTTATTCCGGGGCGGCGATTGGTCTGCTCAGCCTTCATCCACCGGCGTCTTGACACTGCTGGCCGGCTGACAACGATGTCAGCCATGCAGGCCACCACCCGCAATTTTACCCGTAAGTTTCCGCTCTACCGCAAGGCCGCGCGGGCCGGGCAGACGGTTCGGGTCGAGGATCGCGATGGCGTCGTCTATGTCTTCGCCCGCGACAAGTCCGCGGTACCGAGCTTGGCCGATGTAGCCGGTCATCTCCTCGGTTCCGTCAACAGTGGTGTTCGCAAGAAATCGCTGAAGGGGTATGGCCAGGGCTAGCGCCATCGTGGACACGGGTTTCGTGGTCGGTGCCCTCGATGTGGCCGACCAGTGGCACGCGTGGGCGGCGCAGCAGTTCCCCTTGATTGATTCGCCTGCTTTGACCTGCGAGGCGGTCATTTCCGAAGCCTGCTTTCAATTACGCCAGTCATCGACTGCCCGCAGCCGTTTGCTCGCCTGGGTGAAATGCGGTGGGTTGCAAGTTCAGCCGCTCCTGCCGGCAGAAATTGAACCGATTGAAAATTTGTTCACCCGCTACGGTAAGCGCATGGATTATGCCGACGCCTGTCTCGTGCGGCTTTCCGAACTTCACCCTGATCATGTGGTCGTGACGACGGACGCCAAAGATTTCCGGGTTTACCGCCGGTTCCGGCGGCAGTCGCTCCCACTGCTCACGCCGTAGTCGAGCATCCAATCGCGGGTGGCTGGCTCACCTTGAATTCCGAAACGGCTGAGCGCTTCGAGAAATTCAAAGGGGGTCTGGCTTAGATATTAGATATTTTTTATTGGCGCGCTGGGAGTGCCTCTTTTTCCGCACGCCCACGCCCATGTCTAATATCTAGAGCCTGTCAAAAAATCAATGTACAGAGGAGAAATGGTCATAATTCAACAGAGAATATTGGGGCAAAAACAGAGAAAGGTGCGAATTCGACACCCTGTATTTTTCCGCTTACCGGAGTGAAGAGCCGAAACTCCCTCAATTCGAGAAATTTTCAGAGGGAGCACTCCGGTGATTTTCAAAACACCGATTTTTGGAACAGGCTCTATCTGGTGTACTGGATTATAAATAGCTATACATTACTGCGAGTGTTGAGAACGGCGCGAGCGCGCTGGATTTTCTCGAGAATGGCCTTGCCTTCCGCCTTCCAGACGTAGCGCTTGGGCTCAAGATCGCGG
>Ga0209591_10001450_pt1 | contig 29373 bp, 26 predicted proteins | sample MAT01_FD_187207 | JGI IMG/M metagenome (GOLD analysis project Ga0209591, IMG submission 187207) | Freshwater microbial communities from Lake Fryxell liftoff mats and glacier meltwater in Antarctica - MAT-01 (SPAdes) (version 2) | ecosystem: Environmental > Aquatic > Freshwater > Ice > Liftoff... | reverse complement strand
GCAACGGAGCGCGACCAGCGCACGACCTGCCGCGTAGTGCGACAAGCGCACTTCCTACCACGATGTGGGAATAATCTGTGGTCCCCATAGTCCCGTAGGTTGCGAGCTTGCCTCGCAACGGAGTGCAACCAGCGCACGACCTGCCGAAACGTAGTGCGACAAGCGCACTACCTACCACGATGTGGGAATAATCTGTGGTCCGAGTAGTCCCGTAGGTTGCGAGCTTGCCTCGCAACGGAGCGCGACCAGCGCACGACCTGCCGAAACGTAGTGCGACAAGCGCACGACCTACCACGATGTGGGAACAATCTGTGGTCCGAGTAGTCCCGTAGGTTGCGAGCTTACCTCGCAACGGAGCGCGACCAGCGCACTACCTGCCGAAACGTAGTGCGACAAGCGCACGACCTACCACGATGTGGGAATAATCTGTGGTCCGAGTAGTCCCGTAGGTTGCGAGCTTGCCTCGCAACGGAGCGCGACCAGCGCACGACCTGCCGCGTAGTGCGACCTGCGCACGACCTACCGCGTTGCGCAATTCCGATGACTGGCAGGGTCGCCGGTTTCTATGCACGGACGGTTGGAGAGATATTCGTTCTTTCAACTCACCACGGCGATCTGCTCGGTGGCGCGTTTTTGGGCGGACTCCATGAAATATTTCTGCGCGGCGAAGGGCTGCTCCCCTTCTTTGCGGACGGGTGGGGCGTAAATTCCATCGGACTGCAGGACGCGCGCATCGACGTTATCCCGGAGTTCGGTGGGGAGCAAATCGTCCGTAATGCGTTTCTTGATTTCCAAATCGTAGATGGGGAAGAGCGCTTCGACGCGGCGAAAAAAATTGCGCGTCATCCAGTCGGCGCTGCCGCAATACACGAGAGGTGCCCCACCGTTCTCGAAGTAGTAAACGCGCGAGTGTTCGAGGTAGCGGCCGATGATGTTGCGGATGCGGATGTTTTCGCTGAGGCCTTTGACGCCGGGCACGAGGCAGCAGGTGGAACGGACGACGAGGTCGATCTGGACACCGGCTTGGGAGGCGGCGTAGAGGTTGTCCATCGTCACTTTGTCCACGAGCTTGTTCATCTTGGCGATGATGCGGGCGGGTTTGCCGGCGGCGGCGTTGACGGCCTCGTTGGCGATGAATTCCTGAATGCGCGAGTGGAGATTAAACGGCGCGACGAGCAGGTGTTTGAATTCGGGCGAACGGCCAAAACCCGTCAGCGAATTAAAGAGCTGCGCCACCTCGGCCGTAATATCCAAATTACAAGTGAAGAGACTCAGGTCGGTGTAGAGTCGCGCCGTCTTGGGGTTGTAGTTCCCGGTGCCGAGATGGACGTAGCGGCGGAGGCCGGAGTCTTCGTGCCGGACCACCATGCTGCATTTGCAATGGGTTTTATGGCCCACGAGGCCGAACACCACGTGTACGCCGGCTTCCTCGAGCTCTTTCGCCCACTTGATATTATTGGCCTCATCGAAACGGGCCTTCAACTCCACGAGAGCGGTGACTTGCTTGCCGTTGCGTGCTGCCTCGATGAGCGCGCCGATGATCGGGGAGTCGCCGCTCGTCCGGTAAAGGGTTTGTTTGATCGCGAGCACGTCGGGATCGCTCGCGGCTTGTTGCACAAAATCCACCACGGGAGTGAAGGCCTCGTAGGGGTGATGCAGGAAAATATCCCGCTCCCGCATGGTGGCGAAAATATCGTCAGCCGCACGGATGCGGGGCATTTCCACCGGGGTGAAGGGCGGGTATTTCAGATCGGGCCGGTCGACCAGATCGCCCAGACTCATCATCCGCACGAGATTCAGCGGTCCTTCGAGCTGGAAAACATAGTCGGGCGAGAGGGCGAGATTTTCGCAGAGCAGGGTAAAGACCGCCTCAGGTGCGCCCGCTTCGATCTCCAACCGGACGGCGGCGCCGCGCCGGAGATTGCGGAGTTCTTCTTCGATGCGCTTCAGCAGATTCTCCGCTTCCTCGTCGTCGATGTAGAGATCGCTGTTGCGGGTGACGCGGAAGGCCTGCGCGCTGGTTATCTGGTAGCCGGGGAAAAGTTCGCCCGCGCAGAGTTTGATGATTTCGCTCAGGAAAATGAATTTTTTCGGCTCGTGCGGGACCGTGGTATCCGTGGACTTGGGGCCGGGGGCAATCGCCACGATGCGCGGTAAACTGCGGGGCACGGGGAGCACCGCCATGAGGTTTTCCACTTCTGGCGTATCGGGATTATCGAGCGAGAGAATGACGTTGAGCGTCTTATTGGCGATCTGGGGAAAAGGATGCGATTGATCGATGGCCAGGGGCGTGAGCACCGGGAGAACTTGGCGGGCAAAGTAGTCCGCCATCCACGCGCGTTCGGGGACATTCAGTTGGGCCCCTGTCTTGAAAGTAATTTTTTCCTTCGCCAGCGCCGGTACCAGCAGCTCGTGCCAGCAGGCATACTGTTCCTTCACGAGTTTGGAGATATCGACGAAGGCTTTTTTCAGTTGCTCGCGAGGCGAGAGACCGTCGAGGCTTAGTTCCCCGCCGTTGGCGTCTTTTTGCTGCATCAATCCGGCGATGCGGATCTCGAAAAACTCGTCGAGATTGGAGCTGACGATCGCGAGAAACTTGGTGCGTTCGAGGAGGGGATTGGCTTCGTTCTTCGCCTGCTCGAGTACGCGGCGATTGAAGGCCAGCCAACTCAACTCGCGATTCGCGTACACGATCTTACCGCCGCCGGCCACGGTCTGGGCAATCGACTTGCCGGTCTTGGCGGTGATCTTGGTGGAGCGTTGCTTGGCGCGCGGAGTGGGAGACATGGCGAAGGGACCGCTATCAGACCGAAATCTTGCGGCTTTGCAAACGATCAGAAATGAGGGGCATGGAATTCATTGCCTGCACTCCCCGCCGGACCCGCTCAATAGAGTTCTGGCACAATCATTTCTGGTCTGACCGGTTCACGCCGGTAATTGGGGTGGTGGATGCGCGGCGGAAGCTTGATGGGTTCGTGCTCCACTTCGGTGTATTTCACTTGGGAAAGCAGGTGGTGGATGCAGTTGAGCCGGCCTTTCTTTTTGTCGGCACCTTGAACCACCCACCACGGGGCTTCAGCAATGTGGGTGCGCTCAAACATCACTTCCTTGGCCTTGGTGTAGAGTTCCCAGTGCTTGCGTGATTCGAGATCCATCGGGCTGAGTTTCCATTGTTTCAGGGGATCGTTGATCCGGCACCGGAAACGAAATTCCTGTTCTTCGTCCGGAATGGAGAACCAATATTTTATTACCTGGATGCCGGAGCGCACGAGCATTTTTTCAAAATCCGGCACGGAACGAAAAAACTCCTCATATTCCTCATCGGTGCAGAAACCCATGACCCGTTCCACGCCGGCGCGATTGTACCAACTGCGGTCGAACAACACCATTTCACCTGCGGCCGGCAAATGCGCGATGTAGCGCTGGAAATACCACTGGGTTTTTTCGCGGCTGGAGGGTGCAGGCAAGGCCGTGACCCGGGCCACGCGCGGATTCAGGCGTTGCGTGATACGCTTGATGGCCCCGCCCTTGCCGGCGGCGTCGCGGCCTTCGAACAGGATCACCATCCGGTGGCCCGTGGCGACAATCCAGTCGTGCATCTTCACCAGTTCGCCTTGGAGCCGGAACAACTCTTTGAAATATTGGTTGCGGGCCTTCGCGGTGGTATCCGTCTCGACGGGTCGGGCCGGTTGGCCGGCGTCGACGTGTTCCCAGTCTTCGCGCTCCATCTCGAGTTCCTCGTCGTAGTCGTCGATCAGTTCGCGATGAACTCGCTTGATGAGATTATTGTCGTGGTTGTGGGTCGGAGAATGTTTGGCCATGAAAAGGAGAGGGAGTGCGGGAGGAATGAAAACGGTCTGGCCCACCCGTGCAAGCCGGTGCGGGGTGCTTTTACCCCGGAACCCTGAAACGTAACACGACTGTCACATTGTCCCGTGGGAATTCCCCGCGTTGGGATTGAGCCATGGTTGCCGTACGCGAGGGGTTCCCGCCCCGACGAAATCGACCAAGCGGGCCGAAGAACAACGGTCGCTTTTTTGCGCTGGAGACGCAGCGCCCTCGCTGCGTGGCGTCGGGTCCTCCGCGCCGGGGGCGGCGCGGCTCCAGTCTGGCAAAAAAAGCACAGGCCTCCGAAACAAACGCATCTCCGGCTCGACAAATTTTTCGCGCGGGCCAAGCCTGAAGCCACATGGCGAAAGCAACGCAGCGTTTGTCCAAACGGACTTATCAAAACAGGGCGCAGAAGTTGCGCGAGGAACTCGTCCTGCTCCAAGTCGAGTTGAAGAAAGTTCCTTTCAAGGTGTTGCTCATTCTCGCCGGCCCCGAGGGCGCCGGCCGCGGCAATCTGCTCAACACCCTCGCTGAATGGCTCGACCCGCGCGGCGTGGAAACATTTTCCTATCACGCGCCGACCGATAATGAAGTGGCCCATCCGCACCAGTGGCGCTTCTGGCGGAGCCTGCCGGGGATCGGACGCATCGGACTCTACGCGGGTTCCTGGTACACCGAGACGTTGCGCGAGGAAGCCCTCAGCAAACGCGCGATCGGCCATATCACGCAGGAGGCGGCACGCATCCGCGATTTCGAAAAACTTTTATCCGACGGTGGCACGCTCATCGTCAAGGTCTGGCTCAATCTCTCCAAGGAAGCGCAAGGACGCCGGCTCCGCACGCTGCGCGCCGATCCGGCCACCGCCTGGCGCGTCACAGATGAGGACTGGCATCACCACCGCATCTACGACCGATTGGATCAGACCGCTGCGCTTATTCGGGCTAGCACCGATCGTCACGGCGCGCGTTGGACGATCATCGATTCGGAAGATGAACGGGCCCGTGATCTCAAAGTGGGGCAGCTCCTGCTCACACAGTTTCGACAGCAGCAAAAGAAGATTGCGCGGCTCGCGCGCACGAAGACACCGCTAACGGTGAAACCGCTGCGTCCCTCCGGCGTGAAGCGCCTCTTGGCGCTGCCGTTGGATCAGGAACTGTCGGAGAAAGATTACGACGCCTTGCGCGAAAAATGGCTGGGCCGGCTGAATCGCGCGGTGCATGCCGCGCTCGCGGCGAAACGTTCCCTCGTGTTTGCGTTCGAGGGCTGGGACGCGGCGGGCAAGGGCGGGACCATCCGTCGGCTCACGAGCGCGATCGATCCGCGAGATTACAGCGTGATCCCGGTGGCGAAACCCACCGCCGAGGAAAAACACGCGCATTATCTCTGGCGTTTCTGGCGCGACATCCCGCGCGACGGACGCATGGCGGTGTTCGATCGCTCGTGGTACGGCCGCGTGCTGGTGGAGCGCGTCGAAGGATTTTGCCGCGAAGACGAATGGAAGCGCGCGTACGGCGAGATCAACGCCTTCGAGCAGGAGCTCACCGATCACGGCACGATTGTATTGAAATACTGGCTGCACGTTTCGCACGAAGAGCAGCTCCGGCGTTTTCGGGAACGCGAGTCCACGCCGCACAAGCAGCACAAGATGAACGCCGAGGACTGGCGCAACCGCCGGCAGCGCGGCGCCTACGAGATCGCCGTCGGCGACATGCTCGCGCTCACCGATCAGGAGAACGCGCTCTGGCACCTCGTGCCCGCCGACAACAAACGTTTCGCGAGATTGGAAGTCCTTCGCTCCGCCAGTCGCCAGATCGAAGCCGCGCTGGAGGTGTGAGAATTTCCGTGGGTAGGGCGAGTTCTCCGAACGAGCCGAGACTCGCTCCAAGGAAAACGGCTCGTTCGGAGAACTCGCCTTACCTCAAGGCAAAGCCGCGCGTGGCGTTCGGGGCTGACGGATGGGGTCGGGCTTGGTCGTTTGTCGTCGCAACGTCCGCAATGAAGCAGCGGCACGGCTCGCACCTGCTGGGCGCATCGTATGTTATTCGCGGCGGGCCCAGCGGTCCCGCCCTACCAAAATAAAAAACGCGCCCTCTCAGGCGCGTTTGAAATCTGACGAGCAACTCGTTGGCTTCGCTTACGATTCGGCTAGCGCCAGATCGGGTTCGAAGCTGACGGCTAACCGATAAACCTGGCCGGGGCGCATGACGAGCGGGTGGTCGCGGACGAACATCTGCACGTAATGAACCTTGCCGTAGTTGGTGCGGTAGGCCGGATCTGCGGTGACGGTTTCGGTTTCCTGCCAGTTGGCGTGGAAATCGTCCTTCAGCACGGAGCAGCGGTGGCCCAGTGGCCCGAGCGCGGGCGAATTGCCCTGGCGGTAACGCGAGTGCGGTGCGCCGATGACGATCGCCATGCGGAACTTGTCGAGCGTGATCTGATTCTTGACCGTGTAGGCGAACTCGGCGCTGACTTTGCTGCCGGTGAAGGTCCATTGCACTTTCACGCTGCCGATATTGCGGACGATTTCTTCCTTGGTGTTGATGAGCTCGGGCTGCTCGTAACGGAAGTAGAAGGAATTTTTCAGACCGAGACCGGTGACGCATTTCTGGCCGTAGAAGGCCGGGAGCGTGACGTTCTCGCCGAATGTGAGCTCGGGAACCATGACGGGCAGATAAAGATTATTCGGCCAGTCAAAGATGCCGGGGCTGTGCGGGAAGGGGAGATAGTCGGCGGTGGCGATGCCACCGGAACTGACGAGCGGGAGCTGGACGTGAAGACCACTCTCGGCGTCGCGATAGAGGAAGAGGCCCTGCTCCTTGCGGTTGGATTTGTCGTAGATGACGAACCGGCCGCTGGTGCGGGCGGGCTCGGCCTTGACGCCGTCGGGCATGTGCACGGTCTTGGCGAGACGGGCCCATTGGCAGAGATAACGCGCGGCATCGAAGTTCGCCATGCGCGTGGTGTGCGAGGCGTAGGCGGTGCGTTCGTCGTCGCGGATGTCGAGGAAACCGTGCTCTTGGTCGAGGTAGGTCTGGAAAAAGAAATAGAACAGGCGGCGCAGGATGTCGTAGTACTTGTTCTTTTGATCGTCGGGAATCCAACCGTCGCGGAGTCCTTGCAGGATGAGCGTGATGCAATGCATCTGGCCGTAGGCACCGGCGGCTTTGCCGTAGGCCCAGCCGAGTCCGTCGGCGCGCACGAGATCGGGCATCATCTTGATGTACTTCTCGGCGTAGGTGCGCAGGGTCGGGAGCTTGCGCTCGCGGAGGGCGGAGTTGGCGTGGAGCTGGAGCGCCGAGCGGATGAACACGAGGGACATCACGCCGTACAAATTGAAGTGTCCGCCGATGCCGGGCTCGGTGTCGTCGAAAAAACCGGAGGAGCTGGTTTGCTCGATGCGTTCGACCATGCGCTCGATGAGGCGCGAGGTTTCATCTTTCTTGGAAAGTCCGAGGGAGAAACGGCAAACGGCTTTGGCGACGTTGAAGGCCTGCCAATAATTATCGTAGTCGCTGCGGTGGAGGAGTTGTTTGTCGAGGCGCTGGCGGGTTTCGTCGACGAGGCGTTCCCAGACGGGATTGCGTTCTTTGGACGGACCGAAGGCGAGGAGGCCGAGCGAGGCGTAAGCGAGGCCGTTTTCAGCGGCGGGCTCGGTGAAAACCTGGGCGGTGATGGTGCGGGCGGCGAGATCGATGAGGTCCACGCCCTTGAGGGTAGTTTCACCGGTGGCGCGATAATATTCGCCGAGGGCGTAGGCCACGTGGCCGGGTTCATCGGAACGCGAACTTTCGTTGCCGATGGGCGTGAGAGAACCGTCTGGGTTGATGGAGTCGAGGTTGTGGCTCAACATTGATCGGGCCATATCGAGGCATTGCTCGGAGAAGCTATTCATTAAACAGGAGGGAGAGAGTGGTTGTTGTTGAAAGTGGAAGGGGAGAATCAGCGGGCGATGAGCTTGATGAACTCAGCGTTGGTCTTGGTCTTGGCGAGGCGCGTGACCATGGTGTCGGTGGCTTCCTCGATTTTCTGCTGCACGAGGGCGCGGCGGAAAAAGTGGATGCCTTCGAGGGTTTTTTCGTCGAGGAGAAGTTCCTCTTTGCGCGTGCCGGAAGAAGCGACGTTGACGGCGGGCCAGATGCGCATCTCGGCGGCCTTGCGGTCGAGGACGAGCTCCATGTTGCCGGTGCCTTTGAACTCCTGGAAGATCACGTCGTCCATGCGCGAGCCGGTCTCGACGAGAATGGAGGCGATGATCGTGAGCGAGCCACCGTCCTCGGTGTTGCGGGCGGAGGCGAAGAGCTGGCGCGGTTTCTCGAGCGCGCGGACATCGAGACCGCCGGTGCCGGTGCGGCCGGAGTTTTTCGCGGTGTTGTGCGCGCGGGCGAGACGGGTGAGAGAATCGAGCAGGAGCACGACGTCCTTGCCGGCTTCGACGAGGCGTTTCGCGCGCTCGATGCAGAGATCGGAAACGCGCAGATGGTTTTCCACCGGATCGTCATTGGAAGAGGCCCAGACTTCGGCGGGCACGCTGCGTTTGAAATCGGTGACTTCCTCAGGCCGCTCATCCACGAGCAGAATCATGACGTGACACTCCGGGTGGTTTTGAATCACGCCGAGGGCGATATCGCGGAGGAAAGTGGTTTTGCCGGTGCGCGGAGGGGCGACGACGAGGCCGCGGGTGCCTTTGCCGATCGGGCAGAGGAGATCGATCACGCGGTTGGTCATGCGACCGTCTTTCATCTCCAGCTTGATCTGTTCGTTGGGCGTGATCGTGAGGAGATTTGGGAAATCGAGCATCCGGCGGCGGGCTTCGATGTCCATGCCGTCAACCTTCTCGATGAAGCGGACTTTCGGATTCGGAAAGCGCCCGTCCGGCGTGGCTTGGGCGGTGACGAGGTTGCCCTGCTGGAGCTTGAAGCGGCGAATCAACTCACGAGGGACGAACGGATCCGTGGGGCGGTTCCGGCCGAAGCGATTGAGGTCGAGCAGGGAGCCGTTGCGGCTGCTGTCGATGTCGAGCACGCCCTCGACGCGCACGGAATTATCCGGTTGAGCGGGGGGCTGAGCGGGAGCGGCGGGAGCGGGAGTGGGAGTGGGAGCCGGCGCGGCCGGGGTGGCCGCAGGCTGATTATCATTTTCCATACAAAATATTAGTTATCGAGCTGCCGAGACTTGACCGTTGAATCTGTCGGCGGCATTGATGGAACTTTCGCAATTCCAACCCCCATTTAGGAGTACCAGTGACAGACCAAACGATAACCTCAGTGTCTCGGGAGAGTAGAGTTTTCAAACCCTCAGCCGATTTCACGGGCCAAGCAAACCTTGGCAGCTTCGCGGCATACCGTAGGCTCCATGCCGAGTCTGTCAACGCTCCAGAAAAATTTTGGGAAAAACAGGCCAAAGAACTCATCGTCTGGCGCAAACCTTTCAAGCAGGTCCTGCAATGGAAACCACCCCACGCCAAGTGGTTCTTGGGTGGAAAGTTAAATGTCTCCGAAAACTGCCTCGACCGGCACCTCGGTACGGTGCGGGAAAACAAGGCTGCATTAATTTTCGAAGGCGAGCCCGGTGACGTCCGCACGATCACGTATCGCCAACTGCATTTTCACGTCTGCCGCATGGCGCACATCCTGGAAAACATGGGCATCAAGGCTGGCGATCGCATCGCGATTTACCTGCCGATGATTCCCGAAGCCGTCATCGCGATGCTGGCCTGCGCTCGCGTCGGCGCGGTGCACACGGTGATTTTCGGCGGCTTCAGCGCCGAGGCGATCAAGGATCGCATCAACGATTGCCAAGCCAAACTCGTCATCACCGCCGATGGTGGCTGGCGGCGCGGCAAGGTCATCGAGCTCAAGGCCAACGTCGACAAAGCCCTCGAAGGCGCGCCGACGGTTCACTCGGTTCTCGTTGTGAAACGCTGCGGCAATCCGATTACGATGAAGGAAGGGCGCGACACGTGGTGGCGCGAGGCTTGGGAAGGCGCGCCGAACAAACACACCGCGAAAGCTTTCGATTCCGAGCATCCGCTTTTCATTCTCTACACGAGCGGCTCCACCGGCAAACCCAAGGGCGTGCTCCACACTTCCGCCGGCTACCTGCTCGGTGCCAAGCTGAGCTCCCAATACGTTTTCGATCTCAAGGACACCGACCGCTATTTCTGCACCGCCGACATCGGCTGGATCACGGGCCACAGCTACGTCGTGTACGGCCTGCTCTCGAACGCCTCGACGATTTTCCTCTACGAAGGCGCGCCCAATCAGCCCGAGCCCGACCGCTTCTGGCAGATGATCGACCGCCACGGCATTACGATTTTCTACACCGCGCCGACCGCTATCCGCGCTTTCATGCGCTGGGGCGACAACTACGTGCTGCGCCACCGCCTCGATTCGCTGCGCCTGCTCGGATCAGTCGGTGAACCGATTAATCCCGAAGCGTGGATGTGGTATCACACGATGATCGGCAAAAAACGTTGCCCGATCGTCGACACGTGGTGGCAGACCGAAACCGGCTCGATCATGATCTCGCCGATCCCGGGCGTCACGCCGACGAAACCCGGCTCCGCCACGCTGCCGTTCTTCGGCGTCAAGGCGATGGTTGTCGATTCCGACGGTAAAGAAGTCCCGCGCAACAGCGGTGGCAAACTCGTCATCACGCAACCCTGGCCCTCCATGCTGCGCACGCTCTGGGGCGACGACGAACGTTTCAAAAAAGCCTACTTCAGCGAATTCCCCAAGCATCCGCATTATTACTTCACGGGCGACGGCGCCCGGCAGGACAAGGATGGCTATTTTTGGATCATCGGTCGCATCGATGATGTGCTCAACGTCTCCGGTCACCGAATCGGCACCGCCGAGATTGAGAGCGCACTCGTCTCGCATCCCGCCGTCGCCGAAGCCGCCGCCGTTGGTCGCCCCGATGAACTCAAGGGCCATGCGCTGGTCGTCTTCGTGACGCTTAAGTCCACGCACGCCGCCAGCGAGGAACTCAAGGAAACCCTGCGTGCCCACGTCGGCAAAGAAATCGGCTCGCTCGCGAAACCTGATCAGGTGCGTTTCGCCGCCAGTCTGCCCAAGACTCGCTCCGGGAAAATCATGCGTCGCCTCCTCAAGGAGCTCGCCACGAACGGCACCATCAAGGGCGACACCACCACCCTCGAAGACTTCTCGGTGATCGCTGCACTCCAGGCCGAAGATTGAAAACGCAACCAAGCTAAATGTTTCTGGCTCCCTCAGGGGCCAATGCCAAACGTGCAGGCTTCACGCTGCTCGAGCTGCTGGCTGTGGTCGGGATCATCGCGATTCTCTCCGGCCTGGTGCTCGGAGTGGGGCGGCGCGCGATTGAATCCGGAAAAATTTCCCGCGCGAAGGGCGAACTCGCCGTGCTCGCCGCCGCGCTCGAAGCCTGCCAACGCAGCTACGGCGATTTCCCGCAGACCGACGACGAAGCGCGCTTGCTTCAGTCGCTGATCGGCCGGCGCGGCCCGCAGAATGCCGCGCTCACCGGCCGCGCCTTTATCGAGGCGACGAAATTCACGACGGCCAGCGCGCTCGATCCGTTCACGAACACGACCGCCGTGCTGATCGATCCGTGGGCACAGCCCTACGTCTACGCCTACAAATCGCAGACGCCGTGGGCGAATCCCAGTTTCGTGCTTTATTCCCTCGGCCCAGACGGTGCCGATTCGCCCGTGCTGTTGAGTGGCGGCTTCATCGATCCCGCCCCGCCCGCCAACGCCGACAACCTCCACGCGAACCGATGATGAAGATGAAAACCACGGATGAATTTTCTGGCAGTGGCACGGGTCTCCCGACCCGTGTTCCCCCTACTCACGGGTCAGGAAACCCGTGCCACTTCTGCGGTCGCGGCCCAGTCCTTCGAAGCTTCGGTAGAAGCGAAGGAGGATTCACGTTCCTCGAACTCCTGTCCGTGATCGCCGTCATCGGGATTCTCGCCGCGCTGCTGTTTCCCGGCCTGAGCGCCGCGCGCAATTCCGCGAATCGCGCCAAGACGCGTGTGCAGTTCACTCAATGGGTTGCGGCCATCGAGTCGTTTCGCAGCGAGTACGGTTTCTACCCGGCATTCCACCGTTCCCGTCTCGTGAATCCACCCGGACAGAATGTCGATGCCAGCACGCTCCATCTTTTCCACGACATCCTCGCGTCGCGCCGCCGCGACGGGTCCGCTCTACCGGCCTTCTCCGCCAGCGCCAGCGCTCAATATCCCGAAGCGCAGAATCGGAAGCTCATTAAATTCTATGCCTTCGCCGAATCCGACTTCACCGCTGCAGATTCCTCAGGGCCCAATCTTTTATGCGATGCCTTCGGCAACACGGAGATCGCCGTCCTCGTGGACGCGAATCTCGACGGCGTGATCAACGCCGCCGACTATGGCAGCACCTTGCCAGCCGTGAACGGTCTCACTCCTGCCGCGACAGATTTTCCCGCCACCGGCATTCGCGCCGGAGTGGTTCTCTACGCGCCGCAACCGAACGCCACACCCGCCAACCCCGGTTTCATCTTCAGCTGGAAATGAAAAAAGCTCATCAGCAATTGGTGGGCGTCGGTTTCCACACCGACGCTGATCGCCGATATGGAAATCGGCGACCACCTTCTGCTGACAATTTTCCCCTTGATCCTTGTCCCTTGTCACTTCGGCGTCAGCAACGCGGTCGCGGCCCTGTCCTGCGAAGCTTCGTCAGATGCGAAGTAGGATTCACTCTCCTCGAACTTCTCGTCGTCATCGGTCTCATCGCGGCGCTTTCGCTCGTGTTGATCGGTGGACTTGGTGGCGGTGGAAAATCAGCCGCGCTGCAATCTGCCCAGGCCACTCTCGCCACTCTTGTATCCGCTACCCGCACGAAAGCCCAGGCTGGTGGCGGTAGGGCGCGTCTCCTCATCAATATTGATCCGACCAGCACCGCCGAGCCGGCGCGCTTTCTCCGCTACGCGGCGATTCAGATTCAAGTTGCCGGCGTGTGGCAACCGGTACCCGTGGTGGAAATCTATTTGCCTGAAGGCATCTACGTGGTGCCGGGAAATTTCGCGACAATACCTGCCGGGCTTTTTCCCGCCAGCACGGCCACTCCTTGGATCAAGACCGACAGTTCCTCCCTCCGCTCGACTGCGCTGCGGGCGAATCAAGTGCTCTCGCTTACCCTCAACGGCACCACCCCGGAACAGTGGGTGAGTGTGAGTTTCGCTTCCGCCGGTACCACGGCGCAATCCGGCGACATCATTCTGGCCATCGGCCGCAAACGTGCTCCCGGGACATTTGCAGTTGGAGAATCGCCCGTGGAATTGGAGAACCCGGAAACCGTGCGCGGGCTTTCCCTCAGTAGTTACGGTCTCCCCACTCAGATAAATGACCGGGCGAGCTTCTGAAATGAATCGAATGGCCAACTCCTTCCGGGCTTTCTCCCTCATCGAAGTGATTATCGCCGTGGGGGTGTTCGCCGTGGCGGTCGTGGTAATTCTGGCCCTCTTGCCTTCCCTCTCGCGAGCGGCAGCTGATTCGGCCGACACCTTGGTCGCGCAAAGTTTTTCGGATAGCATCCAAGTTGAACTCACGCGTTTGGCTACCAGTGGTGGGTTCGATGCACTCGCGAATCGAATCCCGGAAATGTCGGCGCCGCTCGTGGACGGGATGGACTTGATCGCGGCGCGGGATGGCCGGCGATTATACTCGCCGAACTATCTGCCGCCATCAGTGGCGGGGCAATTGCCGGAAGCGGAGCGATATTTTCTTATGGAAATTTGGCGCTTCAGTGCGCCGCCACTGCGCTTCGATCCGACGGCCGCCGTGCTCCCGGTTTATGTGCGCGTGAGTTGGCCCTATTGGAATCCCGGCGCGACATCCGCTACGCCGTCGTCGGTGCGCAGTCAGCACACGTTTGTCGTTTCACTGCGTCGATGAAAACTTCGATCCTCCTCCTTCGGTTACTTCGGATCCTTCGCGAGACACTCCCTGAATGTATTTCTCGCGAAGGGTACGAAGGGGGCGAAGGAAATCCCAGCAGGATGAGTTCTTTGCAAAATTCCCGGGCCTTCACGCTGCTCGAACTGCTGGTGGCGGCGGTTATCACGCTGCTGCTCGCCGGGCTGATGCTGTCCGTCACGACGGGCACGCTCACGCTCTGGCATCGCACGCAGGATAATTTCAGCTCCTCCACCCAAGCCAGGCTCGGGCTCGATTTGCTGGAGCGCGATCTGCAGGCCGGCGTTTTCCGCGCCGATGGCGTGAATACGTGGCTGGCGGTCGATGTGACCAACACCCCCTCGGCTTTACTGAATCACGGTTGGCAATCCGCATCGTTCATGAAACCTACGACGAGCGAGAGTCAGCGCGTGTTGCCCGCTTCGGTCAACGGACTCGATCCCGTGCTAACGGACGCCCGCTTTGGTTTCTCCGGCGCATGGTTGCGTTTCATCACCACGAATGTTGAAGCCAATGGCAGTCTGCCGTGTGCCGTCGCTTATCAGATCGCGCGTCGTCCGGTGAGCGGACCGAACAACTCCGCCACGAATCCTGCGCAGGTGCGCTACACTTTTTTCCGCTCGGCGGTCGCGGCGGATGCGACGTTTGCTACAGGCAATGATGTCATCGCGGCCGCGTATGGCAGCGGCTCCTCTGCGCCCTCGGTGGCGCGCTCCGCCGCCACGCTCACGAATCCGCCGCTGAGTGATGCTCTGGCGGTGAACGTCGTGGATTTTTGCGTATGGCTTTATGTGCGCGATAGCATGGGCGTGTTGCGGCGAATATTCCCTTTCGACAACCTGAGCCGCTCGCACACTGCGCGCGACGCGGGTTCGGCCAGCGACCCGAATCGTTATCCCGAAGTCGCGGACGTGATGCTGCGCATTCTCACCAACGAAGGCGCGCGCTTGATCGATGCGATGGAGCAGGGGAACGGGGCGATTGGCCGTCCGCCCGAATTTTCGAATGATGCCGAGTGGTGGTGGGCCGTGGTCGAAGCAAATTCCCGCGTCTATACCCGCCGCATCGAAATCAGAGGACCGACAAGATGAGTGACGCAGATGCATTGAGCTCGTACTGTAGGGCCGGCGCTTACGTCGTGCCGTGGCTGCCGCAAGCGACAGCCCTACAAAAAACAAATCCTTTTCACCGAGAACACAGAGGCCTGACACACACAGAACAGGAGTTTTTTAGCCACAAAGAGGCACAAGAAATCAATTACGGTCGAAACTCACAATGCGCCTATAGGCGCGCGGTAATCTTTCGATTACAGGCAGAATACTTCTCGTGCCTCTTCGTGGTCAAACCTCTGGGAGATGCGGTCACTTGGAAATGTGCTGAATCAAGTGGGTATCACTCTGTGGCCTCGGTGTCCCAACTCCGGTTTTCTCTGTGACAAAATCTTCTCCACATTCGGCAGGGTTTGCTTTGGTGCTCACGCTCGCGTTGCTCGCACTACTCGTGCTGGCGCTCTATGCGTTGAGTGCGTTGGTGCGCGTCAATGCGCAGGTGGCCGCGACAGGCGGCTATCAAACCCAAGCGCGGCAGAATGCGATGCTCGGTCTGCACATTGCCTTCAGCGAACTTCAGCGTCACGCGGGCGATGATGCTCGCATCACCGGCATGGCCGGACTCACGGGCATCGCGGCGAGCGCGGGCAACAGCACGCGGCATTGGTGCGGGGTGTGGGATGCGAGCGGCAACTTCGTCACCTGGCTCACCTCGGGCGCATCGACCACGGGCCCGGCAACACTGCAAACTGGCGTGACATCGGTTGAGTTGGTCTCAGATGGAAGTGTCGGCGCGGCGGCGGCGAATTCGGAACATGTGATTGCGGGCAAAATTCCGATCGTGGTGAGCGAGACGCCCGGCGCACCGGGTGTGACGGCGACGGTGGGCCGCTACGCATTTCAGGTGAGTGACGAGGGCGTGAAAATCAGCGCGTACGCGCCGTCCGCCCAATTGATCATTCCCATTGTGCGGCCACTGCTCACCAGCACCGCGGCTGCCTCGGCGCAGGCAAAATTGCGCGCGGCCGTCGGCACCTACGCGGCGAAACTTCCCGCCGTGCTCGCGTACGAGCAACTCGCGTTGCTGCCGGTGCCGGCAAATCTGCTCACGCCCTCGGTTTTGGAGGATAACTTTCATCACGTCACGCTCAGCGCGCGCCGTATCGTGAGCAGTCAGACTTTCGCCGGCACGATCAATCTGAATACCACGTCCGCCATCGTATGGCGCAGCATTTTGGAAACCTACAACACCGCGCCCGGCGTCACCGTGATGTCGACGGCGAATCTGACTGCGAAGGGCAACGCCATCGCGAATGGTTTGGCGGCCACAGCTTCGGGAAAATTATCCAACAGCCCATTCACGTCGGTGGCCGCGTTTGGCGGGAGCGCGTTGCTCGCAGCGAATCTACCCGCACTCATCACGCCGAGCGATTTCATGGCCGCGATCGGCCCGATGCTCACCGTACGATCGGATACTTTCCGCCTCCGCGCCTACGGCGAAGCGGTAAATCCCATCGATGCCACGGAAATCGAGGCCATCGCGACCTGCGAAGCCATTGTCCAACGCACCACAGATACGGCCCCGAGCGGACTGGGCCGAAAATTTATCATCACCCACTTCCGCTGGCTCGGGCCGGAGGATATTTGAGGAGCGAGAAAAATGTTGTGGATTTCTCGGAAAAACTGTGGCTTCTACGACGTTCCTAGATCGCCAGAGTAGCTCAGCGGTAGAGCAGAGGACTCATAAGCCTTTGGTCGCGAGTTCAATCCTCGCCTCTGGCACCATTTCATTTCGCTGCAGACCCTTGCGCCTGGCAGATCCAGAGTCGAATTACACTCGTGTGAATTTCGGCGAAAGCGTATCAAAAATAGGTGACCCGGGCGCTCACTACCGAACAGCCTCTCGGCTCATGGGAGGGCCGGTGTAACCAGAAGCTACACTTTTCCCAAGGGATGGCACCCGAGTCGAAATTGAGTGAAAGCCGGAATCTCGATTTGTCGAGAATTCGTTATTCAGCCGGAATAATTCTTTCCGGACGGTTGGCTAACCATCCTGAGCCAGGACGGTGAGGGGCTTCCACGCGTTCGGCATAGTCCCGCGTCGCTCCGGTGTATTTCCGGGCCCAAGGGCCGGCGTTCCAGCCCAAGGCGAGACCATAGGTGTCGACTCGCAGTCCGCGTCGCAGATGCACGGCTTCGATCTCGGCCAGCACCCGGCGTGCGACCCGCCTGGTTTCCGTCGCCGATGCAGAGGCTTGATGCAATCGGCTGAATCGGGCCCAAGTGCTCGGCATGATCTGAAATCGGCTCTGTTCGCCGCGTTGACCGACGGCGTCAGGCCTCACCCCCTGTTTCCACCTTGGCGATGGCCTCGAGAATTTTGTCGTATTGATCCGCAAACACGGAAATCGGCAGCACCAAAATAAGCAAAATGATAGCGCGCATACGGTCGGGGGTTGGGTCAGGCCGTAGTAGACATCGCTTCCCTTCGTAAGTGCCAAGCACCCCCGCTGCGTTTGCTAAGCGTATGCGTCTGATGGGAAGGCCATCGCCATTGAAAATGCAGACAACAGTACGACAGGACTCCAAGACCACGGACAAGGGGAATTGGATCAGCGCAAAAACATGTTGTGTAATGATGCCGCGCCTAGAATAAAAAACCCGAGTGCGCAGAAAGCGCTTCTCGGGATGAGGTGTCGGAGGTGAAAGGAAGGGGCCGTCAGCAGGTGAACGGATTATTCTTCGTTATTGAAACGTATTGGAATGCTGACGCGGACTTTGACGGCCTTGTTTGCCAGTGTGGCCGGTTTGAATTTCCAATTAGCTACTGCGGCAAGGGCTGGGGCCTCGAATTCGGGTTGCGATGATTTCTTGATCTCGCTGGCGAGGACATTACCGCTTTCGTCAATCACCAAGATGACGAGCACGACACCGGATACTCCTGCTTTGCGAAGCGCTTCCGGAAACTGCGGTGGGGGAGTCTGCATCGGCATCGGAGCTACGTCGACCTTGGGAGTCACGTCCGTGACCTCGGCGACGCTCAGCGCCATCAAGGCGGTGCAAGTTAACATAAATGATACAGTGATGGTTAGGATTATTTTCATAAGAATGTATCTGGGGTATCGACCCCTGAAAAATTCGGTTGAGTGAAAATAATCGAAACCCCTCCTGATGCGTTTGCCTATAAGGGAGGAAACGCGCGTGAATAAGGGGCACCGCTATTTTATTAAAAAAAATGTGATCATTCGGCGCGTGATCGTCATGGCGGCCTCTTTTCCTTCAATTGACGGAGACGGTAAAGCGAGGCTACTCCGCGAGTCGTGGATAGTTTAATCGTAGCAAACTACTCACCCGAAGGCTTCGCCCCACCTTAAGGTTAAATGAGCATCTCTGGCGCTCAAATTCGCCAGTAGCCGTGCATGTAGACGTAGCCGTTGCCTTGGCGGGCCCAGTGGGGCGGGACAAAGGAACGGCAACGGGGCGGGGGAATTTCCCAACGCCCGGGGGCCCACTCATAGCGATCATTGGAATTATAAATCCAGTATCCGCCCACCCACACGGCATCGGCCGAGGGGCGGTTAGGAATGATTTCGGAGGGCATGGACGGGGTTGGCGGCGGTTCGGCGACGAAAATCGTGGTCGATTGATGGCGCTCGGGCGTCTGCTGGTAGGCTTCGCGTTGATCAGATTCGTTCCCCATGGCACCACCGATGAGGGCACCGGCGATGGCGCCGACGAGAGCGCCGGATCCACCGTTACCGCCGCCGCTGTTATTGCCGATCATGGCACCACCCAGTGCGCCGATGATAGCTCCGCCAGTGGCGCCTTCCTGCGTGCGCGGTCCCGGCTCATTGGCGCAACCGCCCCAGAAGAGGCTCAGGGCGATTAAGGGAGTGAGGATAAAGGTATGATTTTTCATGGTGAAAGGGACCAAGTGCGAACTTGAGGTGTTCCAGTGAAAAGCTTGTTTTTTCTGAGGAATTCGCAAATCGAATGTTGGGCGGGAGATCCTGCTGCGGTCAGCTTGATTGGTTCATCATTCTCTTACTCCTTCTCGTTCTCCGGGCTAGGCTGGGTGGACGAAAACAAGAGAATGAGAATGAGAACGAGTAGGAGAATGAGGATGAGCAGGAGAATGAGGACGAGCGGCGGAATACATTGATCCTTGGAATTGAACTCCACTGGCTCCCCGAGCGGAGATTTGACAGGAACGGACAGGAGCGGAATGCTCTGCGTCCTTTCGCCATGTTGAACCAAAACTCTTTTGATAGCGTTGAAGTTGCGATCCAGAAAATCGCGGCCGGTGGTATCGTGATCGTGACGGATGATGAAGGGCGGGAGAACGAGGGCGATCTCGTCTTCGCCGCGGAAAAGGCCACGCCCGAACTGGTGAACACGATGATCCGGCACGCCCGCGGGCTCATTTGCGTCCCGATGGTGGAGCCGCAATTGAAGCGCCTCGGGATCAATCCGATGGTGCAGCAGAATCGGGAGTCGCACCGCACGGCCTTTACGGTTTCGGTGGATGCGGCGGAGGGAATCACGACGGGGATCAGTGCTTTTGATCGGGCCCGTACGATCAAATTGCTCGCGGATACTGCGACGCGACCGGATGAGTTGGTGCAACCGGGTCATATTTTTCCGCTCTGCGCGCGTCCCGGTGGCGTGCTGGAGCGCGCAGGTCATACGGAAGCGGCGGTGGATCTCGCGGCTTTGGCCGGCTTGCGTCCGGCGGCGGTGATTTGCGAAATCCTCAATGAGGACGGCACGATGGCGCGGTTGCCGGAGTTGGTGGAATTTAAGAAAAAGCACGACATGCCGCTGATCTCCATCGCGGCGCTGATCGAGTACCGTCACCGCCGCGAGCGGTTGGTCGAACGGGTGGCGGAGCGGCCGTTTTCGTCGGAGTACGGCGAGTTTACTTTGCATGTTTTCCGCAGCCAAGTGGACGGGCGGCATCATCTCGCTTTCACCATGGGCCAGCTGGACGGCTCGCCGACGTTGGTCCGCGTGCACACGGAAAATTTATTGAGCGATGTTTTTCATGGCAAAGATATGGGGAGTCACCGCTCATTGATGTCGTCGTTGCAGCGGGTGGCGCAGGCTGGGCACGGCGCGATTTTATATATGGAGCAGAATGGCCGGATGCAGGAGGCGTTGGTTAATCTCACCGCAACGCCCGGGAGTTTGCCCGTCAATCTGCGCGACTACGGGACCGGGGCGCAGATATTGACGGCCTTGGGCCTGCGTAAAATCCGGTTGTTGCAACATGCTCCGCGTCGTGTTGTTGGGCTGGAAGGTTACGGATTGGAAATCGTCGAACAGGTGTCGGTGTAGAAAGGTGCGGAATTCTGATTGCGGAATTCCCAATCGCTGCCGCCAATGGACCTTTCATGAGTTTAGCCCCGCCCAGTTTAATTTCCGTCAACGGTGCAAAGTTGCGCATCGGTATCGTCGCGGCGCGTTTCAATGAGACGTTGGTCGATGCGTTGTTGGTGCGAGTGCAGGCCGGGTTGGCCGCAGCTGGCGTGGCTGAGAAAAATATTTCCGTGGTGCGCGTGCCCGGTTCGCATGAGGTGCCGTGGGCGGTGCAGGCTCTGGCGCCTGGCCGCGATTGCGTGATCGGCCTCGGCGTCCTGATCGGTGGCGATACGAATCATCACGAGATGGTGGGGCAGAGTGTCTCGAACGCACTCCAGCAAGTCGCACTCACCACCGGCGTCCCGGTGATCAACGGCGTGATCGTAACTAACACCTTGGCGCAGGCGCGCGCGCGGTGCATGGGGCAGATCGACCGTGGCGCGGAGTTCGCGCAGGCGGCGCTCGGGATGGCCGTGTTGAAACGCCGAATCGGAACAAAATAATTATGAGCAGCCAGTTTTCTTTACGCCGGGAATCCCGCGCCGCCGCCCTCCAATTTCTCTACGCCTGGAGCATGAATACTCCCGCCAACCTCGCGGAAGATCTGCGGATATTTTTCGAGGGACTCGAGAAGCCGCGCGATCACTATGCCTTCGCCGAGGAACTGATCCACGGCACGATCGAGAAGAAAGAGGAGATCGACGGTTACATCCGTTCGCTGGCGCATAACTGGGAGTTTGATCGCATCGCGCGCATCGATCTGGCCATTCTGCGGCTCGCGATCTTCGAGATGCTCCATCGCAAGGACATCCCGCCTGTCGTCTCGATCAACGAAGCGATCGATCTCAGTAAGAATTACTCCACCGCCGACTCGAAGCGTTTCATCAACGGCATCCTCGACCGCATGAAGGACAAGCTCGGACGGGATTCACGCAAGTCCAGTAGCGAGTAGCGGGTAGCGCGTAGTGAGTATGAAGATTTTGATACCAATGCCAGCCGGTGGTCGCGTGATGCTCGCTTCTCGCTGCTCACTTCTCGCTACTTTCCCCTGATGTTTTCACTTTTCAAAAAGTTCAAGGAAGGCCTGACCAAGACGTTTTCAGCGATAGCCGCGAAGACGCACGGGCTTTTCGGCGGACGGAAGATCGACATCGCTTCGCTCGATGAATTGGAGGAAGCACTCTACACGGCGGACTTCGGCGTCGATACCACAACGGAAATTTTGGAAGAAATCAAAACCGCCTACCGCAAGGACGCGACGTTGCAGGGTCGGCAGGCGGCGGAGATCGGGGCGGCGGTATTGCGGCGGGTGATGGCGGGTTCGGAGGGAAAGCTGGCGATCGAAAACGCGCCCGGCTTGTCCGCCAGAGCCTTGGTGACGGCGGAAGGTCGCGTTCCACCTAGTAATCCGCAAGTGATCGCGATGATTGGCGTCAACGGTTCGGGCAAGACCACGACCACGGCCAAGCTCGCGTATAAACTCAAGGCCGACGGCCAGACGGTGATGTTGGCGGCGTGCGATACATTTCGCGCGGCGGCGGTTGAGCAACTCAAGAGCTGGGCGACGCGCCTTGATTTGGAAATCGTGGCGAGTCACATGGGAGCCGATTCCGCTTCGGTGGCCTTTGATGCTTGGCAGGCGGCCAAGGCGCGTCAGCGCGATTGGTTGATCGTGGATACGGCCGGACGGCTGCACACGAAGAGCAATCTCATGGAGGAACTCGCGAAGATTCGCCGCGTGCTGCAAAAGCATGACCCCTCCGCGCCGCAGCATCGTTGGCTCGTGGTGGACGGTACGCTCGGCAGTAATTCCATCGAACAGGCGAAAGTTTTTCATCAAAGTTTTGGTCTCACTGGCTTGGTCGTGACGAAACTGGATGGCACGAGTCGCGGCGGTGCGATCGTGGGGATTTACCGGCAGTTGAAAATCCCCATCTACTTCATCGGGCTCGGCGAGCAGCCGGATGATTTGCAGCCATTCTCCGTGGAAAATTACGCCCGAGCGGTCTTCGGGCTGGAGGCCGTGTGATGATACGGTGGATTTTTGCGCTGCTGTTGTTGGGTGCCAATGTCGGACGCACCGCTCCGGGTGATGATTGGCGCCGCAGTCCCAAGCCGGTGCGTGAGGCCGTGAGGCTGTCAGTGGAAATCCAACTGACAGCCCTTCGGGAAAATAATTATAGCAAGGCGTACGATCAGGCCTCGACTGGAATTCGGAGGCGATTTGCTCCGGCGGTTTTTGCGGCGATGATCCGGCGAGGCTATCCTGCGTTGGCGCGCCACGCGCAGGCGGATATCGGCGCGGTGCGCGATGATGGGAAGCTCTGTGCCGTCGTGAGGGTGACGGTGATTGATCGGCTGAATCGCAGTACAAATTATCGTTACCTGATGATTGAAGAAGAAACCGGCTGGCGGATTGATGGGGTGATTGAGGAGGAAGTAAGACCACGAGACGTGCTATAGGGGTGACTGGAGCAAAGGGCCGAGTCTGGTCTTTCCGCCTGGTTGGTTTGTAGAATAGAGGAGAAGTCGTCCCCCTCGTCCGCCCTAGCCTTGAGCTTCGCTATGATGATGGCGGTTGGCCACGAGCTCGCTAGAGCATCGGTCTGAGCCCACCATACCCCACCACCTGAATTTAGGTGTTTTTAGCCGTACTCATTATTTGAAGAATGGCTTATACATCAGGTCTTGTTTTTCGCAGCCCATAAGGGGTGCGAGAGGTGACCAAAAGGAGCCCGCACGTGATTACCGGCCCGTGACGCGTGCGGGTTCTAACCTTTTTGGGCGAGTGGGGTTATGAAAAGACGCGGAGTAATCCGCGTCTTTTTCATGGGGTTCACCAATTCGGGTGCCGCTGCTGATAATCAGGTCGGTTCGGCTCCTGTCGCGGTGGGTGACTGCTGATTACGGAAGAACCGCCGCCAACTGAGGGCAAACCCGGTATAGACGAGGAAGCAGCCGCCGAGCGAGGCGACGCCGGCGAGGAATTGGGCCCATGGGCCGAGTGCTTCGCCGGTGTGGAGAAAGCGGGTCCACACGCGGAGTTTGCGCGCGGCGGAGAGATCATTGTAGCCGTCGCGCTGGAGCAGGGTGCCGGTGAAGGGGTCGAATTGGAGCGTGGCCGTCGCGGTGCGTGGCAAGGTGTCGGATTCGCGCACGGTGAAATTGACAGGCTGGGGTTTGGTCGGATCGGGCTGGTGGGCGTAGCGGAAGGTGACGGTCTGCCACGCCGGGACTTCGCGACGGACGGCATCGAGGAGGAGGTCGTGCGGGATCGGTTTGGCTTCCGGGGGCGGGGTAGGGACGGTGGCTGCGGGTGGCGGCGTGCTGTAGTATTGCGGACCGGTTGCGGGCAGGGGTGTCCCCGTGAGGAGGTAGGTCAGTTCTGCCCCCCAGCGGAAAGAGATGGGCAGGGCGGTGAGAGTGAGGACGATGAGCACGGGAGCGCACCAGAAGCCGATTGCGTTGTGCCAGTTCCAATCGCGGGCGCGGGCGGTGGCGTTTTGCGTAAACCAGATGCCGGGGCGGAAGGCGCGCCAAGACATGGAGCGCGGACACCAGAGAATGAGGCCGGTGCAGGCGAGCCCGGCAAAGGCGAAATTGACGATGCCGGTGACGAGCTTGCCGCGAGGGCGGGATTGCTCGCCGGAGAACCCGATATAGCGGTGCCACGTGACCATGGTCTGCATGAAGCGGGCGGCCTGCTCGGAGGCGGGGCGGCGCACTTCACCGGTGTGGGGGTTGACGTAATAGTTGCCGGTGCGGCCGCTGACAAAGGCAACGGCGACCTGCGGATCGCGGGCCACGACGATGTTATTGGGATTGGCCTCGGGGTGGGCTTCGCGCAGACGGCGTTGGAGTTCGTCGAGTGGGAGCCGGGGGGTGTCAGTCGCCGGCATTGCGACCCGGCGGGCGTCGCGCTCGAAGTAAGCGGTCAGTTCCTTTTCATAGGTGAGCAGCGTGCCGGTGAAGCAGAGGAGGCCGATGATGGTGCCGCAGGTGAGGCCGGTGGCGAGGTGCGCCCAGAAAAGGAATTGGCGGAAGCGTGGCATGAGGTTCGAGGAAATCAGAAGGAGATCGTCAGGCTCAAGCGAATCGCACGGGGGGAACCGGGCGTGATGTTCGTATTGCTGTGAGCCGTGGCGTAGTAGGCGCGGTCGAAGACGTTCTCCAGGTTGATCTGGGCGCGGATATTTTTGTTAAGGCGGAAAAATACGGCGGCGTCGAAGCGGAGGAAGCTCGGGAGCTTCACGGTGTTGTCGGTCGAGGCGAAGATCTCGTCGCGGTAGATCGCGCCCAGGCCGCAGCCCCATTGCTGGTTCAAATCATAGCGGTTCCAGAGGGAAAAACTATGGCGCGGCAATTGCGCGAGACGCGCTCCGGCTACGACGGTGGCGGACTGCGTGGTTTTGATCTGGCCGTCCTGATAGGCGTAGCCGCCGGACATGCTCCAGTTCTTGGTGATGCGGCCGGTCAGGCCAAGTTCGATGCCCTTCGCGCGCTGTCCGTCCACGAGGATTGATTTGGTGGAATCGGCGGGGTCGGTGATCGCGACGTTGCTGCGGTCGAGCTGATACACGGCGGCGGTGAAGGCGAGGTCGGAGCGGAAGTCCCACTTCAGGCCGAGTTCCTTGTTCTTGAATGACTCGGGATCGAGCGCGCGGTTGGTGAGCGTGAGCGAGGATAATTGTTCGCCGGCGCGGGGAATATACGAGGTGCTGTAGCTGGCGTAGAACGAAATATTTTCAGCCGGCTTGAACGACAGGCCGGCGCGTGGAGAAACGAGATTATCGGTATTGGCAACGGTGGTGGCGGTGCGGTTGTTGAGGAAATCCACCGCGAATTTTTCCCAGCGAACGCCGACGATGGCCTGCAGTTGGGGGAGCAGCGTGACTTGGTCCTGGACGTATAACGACACGGATTTGGCGACGCCGTGGTTGTTGGCATCGGTGGCGTTGGGCTGGAATGTCAACGGCAGCGTGGTGCGCGGGTTCGAGAGCGGGACGAGTAGGGAGGTCGTCGTGGGACTGACCGTCGTAAAGTAACCGGTCTTGCGCAGGTTGGTGGTTTCCTGGCGCGAGAGTTCCATGCCGGTCAGGATTTGGTGTTTCACTGAGCCGGTTTCGAGGGCGAGCACGACGTCGGTCTGATTGAAGAGGTTGGTTCGTTCGGTCGCGACTTGATAGGAGGAAATCGCGACGCTCGTGCCGGCGCTGTTCACCGCGCCGGGGTAAACGTTTTGGTAGGATTTGTCATAGCCGCTGTAACGGGTGCTGTTGCGCAGCGTGATATGGTTGGAAAATTTATGGTCGAGCGTGGCAAACGCGGCGTTGACCGACACGTCGGCGTAGCTCTGGGCGGGATCGCCGAAGAAGGTCGAGGGTGAGGTCACCACGGGGCGGCCTTGGTACGAGGTAACGCCGCGGTCGGCCACGCGGTGGTCGTGAAAATATTCGTAGCCGGTGCGCAGCGTGGTGGCGGGAGAAAGTTTCCACGCGAAGGTCGGGTTTGCGCCGTAACGTTTGAGCGTGACGTCGTCGCGGAAACTGCCGGCGTCCTCGTAAAGGGCCGTCACGCGAAACGAGAGGTATGCGTCGATGGCCTTGCCGACATCGACGGTGCCGCGGTATTGATCCCACGAGCCGACTTGGAGGCTCAGGTCGCTCACGGCGACGCCGTTGGCTTGCTTCGTCACGCGGTTGATCAGGCCGCCGGAACCGCCGCGGCCAAAGATCATGGCGTTGGGGCCCTTCAATACTTCCACGCGGTCCACATTGTAGAGATCGCGAAAATACTGCACGTCGTCGCGAATCCCCTCGATGAAGAAGTCAGCCGTGGTGCTGTTGCCGCGGAGAACAGGTGTGTCGCGGTTGCCTTCGCCTTGCGCAATGCCGGCGCCCGGAACGTAGCGCGTGACGTCGCCGATGCTGCGCATGCCCTGATCGTCGATCAGTTCGCGGGTGATGACCGTGATGGCCTGCGGCACATCGATCAGCGCCGTGTCGGTCTTGGTGGCGGTGAGGCTGCGTTGGATGGCGTAGCTTTGCTCCTTTTGTCCTTTAACGACGAAGGCTTCGAGGCGAACGAGTTCATTCTTGGGTGGCAGGTAGCTTGGCGTGATCGTATTTTGGGCGAGAGTGGTGGCTGGAATCGCGGCCATTACGAGCGCAACCAAGTACAGGCGATGGTTGTTTAAGCGAGACTTGGTCTCAGTGGTTGGGCGTGGATTTTGCATCGAAAGTTTGAGGTGTCGTTTGCTGATGGGTGATCGGCCTGCTTCAGGCTCGATTCACGGGGCGGTGGAGGCTCGCCACGTTGGCCAACACGACTCGGTAGGCTCCACGAAAAACGGGAGTGGCGACGTGGTTAGGCTGATCGAGGCAATGCATCATTGGAAATGGCACCTGTGAATTTGAGACGCAGTATCAAGTCAATCTATTATTTGAGAATTTGTCTCATGTTGGGAAGCGGAAGAGTGTTTGACCTCCGCAAGTAGCTGGTTTTTAAGGATTCAGTGCTCGCCAGTCTTCAAGTTATTTTAAGTGATAAAAAATATCCGGTCCACTTTATCGGTGAGCCTGCCAGTGCATTCGGAGAGTTGTTGATCGAGCTGAAGAATGCTGGGCAGAAGTGTGCGCTCGTGACGGATGAAGCAATGGCGGCGGCAATGCCCGCCGCGGTGCGCGCAGTTTTTTCGTCGGTGCCGCAACTCGTGCTGCCTCCGGGGGAGAAAACCAAGTCACTCGAATCGCTGGGGCGTGTACTTGATTTTCTTGCAGCGCAACGGCTCGATCGTGGCGGGATTTTATGGGTGCTCGGTGGCGGTGTGATCGGCGATCTCGGCGGTTTTGCGGCCGCGAGCTATCTGCGTGGAATCGAATTTGTGCAGGTGCCCACGACGTTGCTCGCCATGGTGGACAGCTCCATTGGCGGAAAGACCGGCATCAATCTCGCGGCCGGGAAAAATCTCGTCGGCGCTTTTCATCATCCACGCACGGTTTTTATCGCCACTGAATTTTTGCGGACCTTGCCGCCACGCGAATTTGCCGCCGGCATGGGGGAAGTCATCAAATACGGCCTGCTGGGCGATGCGGCGCTGTTCAGGCAGTTGGAAAAATCTCCGCTCACGCTCGCCAGTGCCGAGTTGCCGGCGATCATTCGGCGTTGCTGTGAAATGAAAGCGGCGATCGTGCGAGCCGATGAGCGTGAAACCGCCAAAGCAGGTGGTCGGGCGCTGCTGAATCTTGGCCATACTTTCGCCCACGCGATCGAGCAGGTGACGGGTTACGGCACGTATTTGCATGGCGAAGCGGTTGGGGTGGGACTCGTGGCTGCCGCGCGGCTGTCGCAGAAGCTGGGTTATCTCGCGCTCGCTGAGGTTGCCCGCGTGGAGAAAATAGTTGCCGCTCACGCCTTGCCGGTCCGTTTGCGCGAGGCGCTGGCGGTTTCCGTTCTCCTGGAATCCATGCAGCACGATAAAAAAGTCCGTGCCGGCCAGTTGCGATTTGTGGTGCTGAAGCAGTTGGGTGAGGCCGCGACTCAGGCGGATGTTCCGATCGCGCTGGTCGAGGCAGTCTGGCGCGAATTGGGGGCGGCGTGATCACCTCTGATGAAAAATCTGGGTGCGTTTCTCGATTTCGCAGACTAACTTTTTCTTATGTCAGCTATCGATGAAGGCATAGTCCGCGAGTATTTTGAGCAGAACGGTTTTCTCGTCCGCCAGGGGCGGAAATACCAGGTGAGTGCACGCCATAAAACTGGAACCGAGGAAGTGGATCTGATGGTGCTCAATCCCACTTGGCAGCGAGGCGCACGCAAGCCGGGCTTTTTCCTTTTCTCCAATGAACTCCAGTTTGTGCGCCAAGCGGTCGTGGCAGTCAAAGGCTGGCATAGTGGAGTTTTCACCCCGGCCATGTTGAAAAACAGCCCGGAGATTTTTGGATTTTTAGAAGAGAAGGTTTTGAAAAATGTGACGCGACTTTTTCCCGAAACGGCCAGCGATGATCCTGCCGGCGCGCTGACGAAAATTCTCGTGCTGCCCAGCTTGCCGACGGCCGAGCCGTTTCGCTCGCAGAGCGTCGAGCTGCTCAAAGAGAGGGGCGTGGATGCCATCATTTCCTTCCGCTCGATGCTGCTCGATCTGCTCGACAAGGTGGAGGTGAATCAGAATTACACCAAGAGTGATACGCTCCAGGTCATGCGCATTTTGAAAAATTACGATCTCCTCAAGGACGCGCAGCTTGACTTGCTGTCCGAGCGACCCGCCACGACGCGCAAATCAAAATCCACCGCATGAGCATTCATCCCACGGCTATTGTTGAGGAAGGCGTTCATCTGGGTGCTGGCTGCGTGATCGAAGCCTACGCCATCATCAAGCGGCATTCGCTTCTGGGTGATGGGGTGGTGGTGCATCCGTTCGCCGTCATTGGCGGTGATCCGCAATTCTTGAAATTTGATCCGGCCACTGTCAGCGGTGTCCGCGTCGGAGCCGGCACGATCATCCGCGAGCACAGCACGATCAACCGCTCCATTCACGCCGGGAAATATACGACGGTGGGCACGCGGTGTTTCCTGATGGCGAACGCGCATGTCGGGCACGACTCGTCGGTCGGTGACGATGTCGTCCTGGGAAACAATGTCCTGCTTGCCGGTCACGTTGAAGTGGCGGGTAATACTTTTCTCGGCGGCGCCGTCGGCGTGCATCAATTCTGCCGCATTGGCGAAGGCGTGATCGCGGGCGGCATGGCTACCCTCACACAGGATGTGGCGCCGTTCCTGATGGTCGCCGAACGCAACCGCTTGTCCGGTTTTAATTTGGTTGGTCTCAAGCGTCGTGGCTTTAGTCGTGAGACAATCAAGGAACTCAAGGAGTGCTACGCGCAGGTTTTTTCCGGTGGCAATCCCCGTACGCATGCGGCGACGTTGCTCGCGGCTGGAGTAACTGCACCCGAGGCTCGCCGCTTTCTGGAGTTTTTCTCCGGTGGCAAACGCGGTTTCGTCCGGCCGCATCGGGCCGGAGGGGCATCCGATGAAGAGTGATCTTAAAGGGGGAGCGCGACCTTCCGCCTTCGCCATGGCTATGGCGGACAGGCCGGGCGCGCTTGGAAATGGGAAAACGCGCCCGGAGGTCGCGTTCCACCCATGAAGGCAAAACTCGCATTTACCTGTGGCGATCCGGCCGGCGTCGGCCCGGAGA